>VAPR01000989.1_pt1 | contig 15793 bp, 32 predicted proteins | sample 3380701 | NCBI WGS metagenome assembly VAPR01 (sample SAMN11536904, study PRJNA540576) | hot springs metagenome | isolation source: hot spring wet sediment | place: Spain: Lobios | collected 2014-01 | reverse complement strand
CCCGAAAGTTGTGATGGATTCTGGGCCTGAGCACAGGGGAAGCCTAGATATATTCGATGGAACATGGACATCGAGCTTGTATTCGGCCCAAGAGTCTTACTAGTCGCAGCGACCGCGCCGATTTTTGTGCACACCTCGGATGCGGCAGAGTATCCCTTTTGGCAATGGATCGAGAGCACGTCTACTGATTTGAACGGTAAACCATTCTCCGCAGAGCACGTCTTAGAATTCGCTGGGCGCAACTGTTATCAAAGCTGGTCCAAACCAAATCCGAAGACAGCGAATACTGCCGATTACATACGTAATATTGTTAAACAAAGGCATTTCAGTGTCCTCGAGCATGCCAGTTTCACAGTATATATCGACGGTATATCTAGGAGTTGTAGCCACCAGCTTGTGCGGCACAGGCATTTTTCGTTTTCTCAGCTGAGCCATCGGTACGTCCGTCCCGACAAGATTCGTGTAGTTGTACCGCCAAAGTATCGTAACGATCCGGTAGCAATAAAGGTGCTTGAACGTGCCGCTGAGGATGCCGCTTTGGCGTACGCCGCCTTGACGGCTTCGTCCTCCCCCGCGTCTAAGAAATCTGTCAACGAGGCGGCCAGAGCAGTTTTGCCTCATATGCTTGAAACGTCCATAGTGGTGACAGGTAACCTTCGGGCATGGCGAGAGTTTTTTGAAAAACGATTATCGCCAAGTGCCGATGCCGAGATTCGTGAGGTAGCGGTGAGGTGTTTAGAGGTTGCTAAGAAGGTGTCACCGACCGTCTTCGAGGGTTTTGGTGATCATCTGTGACGATACCCTGTGACGCTTGTGGAAAGCGGTTCAACCACTTCGCAATGATGCGTTCTGGTGGTCTAAGGTTATGTGCAAAATGCCATTTTTTACATAGGGACGGACTGCTAGTGGTTGGTGAAAAACAATTTTGCTTTAGATGCAGAAATGAGTTTTCGCCGAGCGAGCTGATTATTCACAATGGAAAGGCATTCTGTAAGGAATGTCTTGATGTTGTACTTGCGTTGAAGAACAGCGTTCGTGCCGAGGAGATTGGGCACTACAAGGATACTGATGAGATGCTGGCCGAAATCATGGCTTGGAGGATGATATTTGCGGCTGCCGACGATGAGGACAATGCGGAGGAAAAAGAAGTTCCGACAGCTAACAATCGAAGAGCTAGAAAAACTTCAACCAGGCTACCTTCTACTCGTGAGGCTACTTGATTTGGGGTGGGGCGTGCGTCGTTGGCAGGAGGCAGCATTTCGTAAAGTTTGGACTGATAAGAAGGGTAAGACTTTTGTGCAGGTAACTGTCAACGATGCTTATTACGACGTTAAGCCGGACGATGTACGTGTGGTAGAGTACGTCGAAACACCAAGCAGGAGGGGGTGCAGGGGCCAAGATGGTGGAGGCTGATGTTGATTTAAAGCGGTTGCTGTCGCACGGCCTGCTGTGGATAGAACCTGTCCACGCTGGTGGACGAGAGCTAGGTATCATCAGCCGTGGTTTCTCCTCGGCGGGGTATGATCTTACATTAGGCAATGAGTTTTTGGTGCCTGACGAAGCCTACTTTGAGAGAGACCTTGACCCTAAAGATTTCGACGAGAGGTTGTTCCGCCGGGTTGTCACGGATTGCCCAGTACGTGTGTATCCAAGGGGGTTCGTCCTAGCGACCACACGGGAGTACGTCAGTATTCCTAGGACGCATATTGGTCTAGTCATTGGTAAAAGCACCTATGCAAGGTGTGGAGTAGTCGTTTACGTCACTCCTGTGGAGCCTGGGTTTTATGGGCAGATTACCCTAGAAATACACAACAGCTCGCCGTTTTGGGTGAGGATTTACCCTGGCGAGGGGATTGCCCAAATGTTACTGTTGCGCCTATCGAATATCCCCGAAAAGGATTATTTGACTAAAGGTGGTGTATACCAAGGGCAAATCGGTGTTACTCCTCCTAGAATATGGCGACATGACGGCCAATAGTGGGGGTGGGGCAATGTTGAACAAGCTAGGACGCTACTTTGGCTGGTTGGTCATTACGTTGCCAATCGCTTTTATGTTCTCTGTATCCCATAACTTTGTTGGGGACAGCACTAAGCCAGTGTCAGCGACGACGCCCCTTCTCAAGGGGCCGACACTTCGGCTGGTCTACCCTAACGATAACGGTAACTGGGAACATCTTTGCACCGGAGTGGCTATAATCGGAGATTTAGCTTTGACTGCTGGGCATTGTGTCGGCGGTGCTGTGGCAATTAGGGTGGAATACTGGTATTATTACGTCACCAGTTATCGGCGTGTCATAGATGAGGGGATTGGGCGGGACCTGGCTGTTTTCAGGTTTAGGCCGACCGGTTATTCTAGGTCAGTGGTTCTTGACAGGCCGTTGGCCGTCGGTGATAGATTGCTGTTTTCAGGCTACCCGTCTGGTCTGTATATGGAGACAGTTTGCACGTATTTAGGACCTTATGTATACAATGATGACGTGGTAAGATATGCTGGACGAGCTGAGTGTGAGTATCCATTGTCTGTTGGTGCCAGTGGTTCCCCGCTGTTTGTGCTTGGAACTCATAGGGCGATTGCCGGTATTCTAACTCACTTGGACAGGGTATCTATTGCGAATCCTGGATCCAAATCCAAATACGTGCTATTCACTATGTTTCCGGACGCTAATAAACTAATCAAAGACAACACAGGAGGGATGTAATCATGCCGATTGCTTCGAGCGATCTCGTATTGTACAACTCGGCTAGCATGCCGACTGATGACACCAGTACTTCTGGCGGGGCTATTGACACTTTGCGTAGACCAGTTTTTACGCAGATGACTGCCAATGCCCAGCTTGCGTTGGTAAGCAGCGGTGCCGATACTCGCCAGGTGACTATTACTGGCCGTAAGACAGACGGCACCTATACATCGGAAACGGTTGCTCTGAATGGTACGACAGAGGTACTTACTACGAACACTTATGAGCGTTTGTTACGGGCGGAGGCCAGTGCTACACACGCTTCGAACACGATCACAATCAAGCAGGGAGCCGGTGGCTCCACATTGGCGACTATTCCGCCTAATGAGCGGGGCGTTACGGCAATGTTCATCAATAGCGCGTCAGAGTCTATCGCAGTTGATCGGTACGAGAAGGTATTTTTCAAGAACAATCATGCCACGTTAACTTTGCAGTCGGCTCAGGTTACGCTTACCGCTGACCCAGCGGCGAAGATATTCATTGGGCTAGCGACTGCTAAGAATGACTCTGGTTCTGTTGCCAACCGTAAGACTGCCCCAGCGGGTATCACATTCGTTGATGATAACGTCGCTGTTAACGTTCCAGGAAATACCCTGGAGGCTGGTTCCGCTATCGGCGTTTGGGTTCGCCAGTCGTTGGCTGCCAACGATGCCCCTGTGAGGAGCACATTTACGCTGCAGATCAATGGTACAACGGTGTAGGAGGACTTTATGCAGTATATTTGTCGAGGGCCACGTGTTTTACCGGACCATATTTATAGTAAGATCGTGCAGAACATTGTAAATGGTGAATACGCTCGCGCCAAAGAGAAGTTGAGAGACTTTGGTATATCTGTCAATGTTGACAACTTCGATGGGTTGCTTGCGGCCGCCGATACTAGGGTAGGGTGCGGCATGGATCTTACTGATTGGGTTCAATCCGCACCAGATGGTATCGTGTTACGTAAGTGCCCGTGCGGTAAGATGGAGATGCGTACGGCGCGAGGCGATATAGTTCAAGAGCAGCTTTCTTGGTGGAGCAGATTAGTTGCTAAACTGAAAGGCTATTTTATGTAATCGGAGGTGCAGTCATGGGACTACCTTGGATCAACGCAACCGCTTCGCGCAGGAATGTACGGTGGTTTACTAACGGCTTACTTACCAATCCAGCTGCCAATACTGTACTGGCTAGTTCAGGTGCTGTAAATGAACCATCGGAGTACCACGCTTATGTCGTCGGCGCCAGTACTGCTGCCGCTAGGATCAGTATCCGGCACAGGAATGCTGCCGATACCGGTGATGTTGAAGGACCCATCATCGTCCCAGTTGGGGCCAACACTCCTGTTGAGTTTTTCGTCCCAGTACGTCTTGCTAAGGGTGAAAAAATAACGGTTGTGAACGAGTCGCTCCTGACTGGTGACATCGCGTTCTCCATAGCCCTCGTGAAAGTATACCAGGAGTAGAAGTATGCCGCTGGCCCTGCCCCCCACATTTGGTCAGGTACAGATCAGCCATTTTACAGCTGCGGCACGAGATCCCGTCACGGTCACTGCTGGTGGTACTGCCCATACGAAGGGTGCTTGGACCCAGCTGATAGCGTCCACACCGTACGATGCGTATGGCATTTGGATTGCGATCGACGGGATCCACGTTTCTGCTGCCGCCACCGCGTACCTAGTGGACATCGGGGTTGGGCCATCTGGGTCGGAGTGGGTCATCGTTCCAAACCTAGACGTATGGGGCGCTGACGCCACTGCTGCTGGTCTGAACCCTCATATGTTCTGGTTCCCTGTGTACCTCCCAGCCGGTTCTAGGATTTCCGCGCGGAGCCAGTCTGTTACCGCCAGCAAGACCTGTCGGGTCATGGTGACACTGGATGGGGTACCTTGGTACGGTCTGTGGGGTGTTGTTGGCCCGGTCGTGGATTACGGGACCGACCTAGCCGCCTCTACAGGTACGTCAGTTACTCCAGGGAACGGCGCTTTCGGGAGCTGGGTGCAGGTTGGAACCACGTCCCGCGACCATACGTTCTGGACAGTGAGCATGGATTACCTTGCTACTACCACAGTATCTGCTCTTACGACACTCGTGGAGGTTGGAGTTGGTCCAAGCGGAGCCCAGCAATCGCTGGGTGTCATACGGTTCCGAAGCACTACTGCAGAGCAGATTGCTGGTGGGCCTTTCCCCTTGTTCCTAGCTAGCCGGCCTGTGCCATCTGGCACTCCCGTATGGGTGAGGGCAGCCAGCGGAGGTACAGGGGCCATTGGGGTGATCGTGTACGCGGCGTAGGAGGTGAGACGCAGTGCCGTCGACTCTAGAAGAGGGAACCATACTAAATGCAACGATTGGTACTGAGCACCCCCTCGGCACCGATCCCAAAACCACGGCCACCGTGGCCCAGGTGATCGTGGATCTAGGCAACATGGCTGCTGGGGATATCACAGAGATCCGCATCTACCGAGCGGCTAAGTCGGGCGCTACCCCGAAAGTGGTCGAAGTCTGGACAGCGGTGGGAGCCCAAGGAAGACCTATATTTGTCTCTCCGCCAATCATATTTACCGCGGGCTGGAGAGTGACCCTCAAGCAGACCACCGGAACCGGAAAATCCTACGATTGGTCAATTGTAGCTCCGTAAGGTCCGATGCTTATCACCTACGGCGCATCAGTTCTAGGTGGACCTGCTGGTACGCCTGTATCGTCCTCATACACAGTCGTTTACGAGTCGCTTGCTTACACCGTGGTACCACGTGCCCCGTTTCATGAGTCAATAGCCCCAGTTATTGTGAGTAGAGCTGTTAGTCTGGAATCATTACGTGGGTTGTCGTCGGCGTATGTTGCGCCGCACGAATTTCTAGCACAATTGGTGGGTGGCCGCGTCGTACCTCTAGAGACTATCGGGGCCGTCGTTTCTGCACGTGTAGCACCGTTTGAATCGTTACGTAATATTACCGCAAATTACTCGCCGCAGATAGAGTCGCTACTCAGATTGTCATCTTCCTTTGTGGTGCCATATGAATCGCTTCTGGCCGTGCAGGCCAATCGTGATGTACCGTTGGAGGCAATTGGTGGTGCCAAGTCTGTGTTTGTTGTGCCTTACGAATATCTTGGGATTGTGAAATCCTCGTCTGTGTCTAACTTTGAAGGTGTTGCTGCAATAGCTACTGCATTTCTGGTTCCATACGAGTCTTTGCAACTACTGCTCTCCGCCAAATCTGTGCCGTATGAGTCTACTGGAGCAACTGTTGTTTCGGCGCAGCATATGGTACCGTACGAGGCCTTGTCCGCTCCTCATGTGGCTGTGGTGGTACCCTACGAGGGCTTGACACATGCCCTAGGCAGTGGTACCATTGGCTATGAGGCTGTAGGTAGGGCGGCACGTGATGGTGCCGTGGTACATGAGTCCTTGCGGCAGGTGGGCGTTGTGGTAAGCACACCGTATGAGTCTTTGGGACGAATGGTGGTAGTGCGGACCGTGCCGCACGAGGCGGTTTCTACGTCGCCGCCTCCTCCCAGTGAGGGGGGCGGTGCTACTGGGTGGCTCATTGTCATAGTTCCTGCGCCTAGGAAGCCAGTCACGTAAAGTACAGGAGTGTGCGCGATGTCCGCTATTCAAGCATTTTGTGCAAACTGTAAAAGACCGATACTTTCGCGCGAAAAATTCCACAAGCGGGTACATACACGCTACATTAGCCCGCACGGCCAGCCAACAAGCTGGACGGTTGTGATGTGTAAATCCTGTGCTAAGGATGAAGCAGCGTGGGCAGCCCAAATGCGGCTGGCCGATATCGTTGTGCACAAGGCCATGATACTTGCCGAGCAGACGCGGCGGAGGGTTGGAGCTCACTATGTCCGTTCCTAGTCAGCAGGATATCACCTATGGCGCTAAGGCGGCTATCCAGCTACTGGATAGCAGGATCGGTGCTTTGATTGTGGAGCGTGACAATTTGGTAGCCACTATTGAAGCTACCCGGGCCAATGTCAGGTTGATGGAGGAACAAAAAGAAGACTTGGAAAGACGGATAGAGGAGCTGCGACGGCTTCGCGAAAAAATGGTAAGGACGATGAAGGAAGAGTTTGGAATCGACCAGCCATCTGTTTGATTGGTACGGGGATGAAAATGATGGAGGATGTGGTTTAGTATGCAGACAGATGCGAATGGTGTTGCGATGGTGGAAGTTGATCCCGGCTGTTCAAGCTGTCTGAGTAGTATTGGGTACGTCTACTACTCAACAGGATTGGGTCAAATGATTCACGACGACTCGCTAGTTGGCATGCGTAAACTAGAAGATGCTTCTGTCGATTTAGTGATGACTAGTCCTCCATTTGCGCTGTTGACCAAAAAAGAGTATGGTAATGTTGAATCGGAGGATTACCTTCGATGGTTCACTCCGTTCGCTCTTGAAATTCGTAGAGTTCTGAAACCCAGTGGTAGTTTTGTTGTCCATATTGGGGGATCCTGGCAGAGAGGGTTGCCAGTCCGTGATTTTTACCACTTCAAGTTGCTGATAATGCTGTGTGAGGAACTAGGCTTTTACTTGGCACAGGAGTTCTACTGGTGGAATCCTGCTAGGCTTCCTATGCCTGCGATATGGGTGTCGGTGCGTAGAATCCGCGTGAAGGACGCTGTGGATTGTGTTTGGTGGCTGTCCCCTACTCCTTGGCCCAAGGCGGACAATCGCAGAGTCCTGCAACCTTACAGTAAGCGTATGCTGAAAGTTTTGGAGAAGGGACGTATGTGTATGGGCCGACGGCCTTCTGGACATGTTATTGGCGAAAGTTACATCCGTGATAGCGGGGGCGCGATTCCACCCAATCTACTTGCTATTTCCAATACGGAAAGCAACAGTGCCTACCTTCGGTACTGCCGAGAACATGGGATCAAGCCACACCCTGCCCGCTATCCTGAAGGGCTTCCAGAGTTTTTCATTCGTATGCTTACTGATCCAGGTGATCTTGTCGTTGACCCCTTCGCTGGTAGTTGTACTACGGGGGCTGTTGCAGAGCGTCTTGGGAGAAGATGGATCTGCTACGAAATCCGTGAGGAATACCTTCGTGGTGCCGTCGGCAGGTTTGAATCTGCGGGCCTGTAGCTCAGGGGTGAAGAGCAGCGGTCTTATAAACCGCAGGTCGGCGGTTCGAGTCCGCCCAGGCCTACCAACAGATATTAATGGCGAGAATGGGAGGTAACCTATGGGCTTGCGTGTAGAGACCGAAATCCACGACGCAGATCTCCGACCGCTGCTTCCTAACCTCTCCTTCAAGCAGGTGATGGCAAGTATGCAGGTCATGAACCCAGATAGTGTCGCGGACTATCTATCGCAATTTAACGAGCTCTTGGGTGTGATCCCAAAAGCAGTAAATGCTGCGAGGAAGTACTTTCCGGAAGCTGGTTTGGTTATGGACGTTTATCAGGATCCTGAAATCGACGACCGCTATCTCGTATTGCGTATTAGGCCGGAATGCTATGACGATTCGGTTATCGAACGATTGAAGAAAGCAGAATCGGAATTCCTGGACGAGCTGGCAGGTAAAAGAGGGTGGATCCAGTTGACCGTGGAATTCTAGGAGCTGAAGGGGCCAAACACTCAGTTGATCCAACTTACTCATGTTTGTGCCATGGGTCGAGCCGGTTATCTTCTACTACCCCAAATTCGGCTTCCTCTAACACCGGCAAATACTTTTCTTGGTTGTCGTCATCTGTGGCTTCCTTGACTGGCACCAAAAGGTGCAATCTTTCAAATGGTGTGTAGCCAGCCACTAGCAACCCGCGTTTTCTATTTTCACTGAACTCGGCCATAATCACATAGACGACCATTCCGTATCTCCTAGCTAGTTCCTTCGCTGTTTCCAGCATATTTTTGTCAATGGTCTCGTATTCGGTACTTAGCTCTACCTTATGCCACTCGTCGAATTTAGGTACAAAGGCCTGTGCTTCTACCCACCCCTCCTCTTGCAGCTTTGTGGCATGTGTCATGCTGACGGATACTACAATTTCTCTGAGGGTTGTCCATTTCGACATCTTTACCACCCTCCCTTCTTAAAATATGGTGGCGGCAGCCACCTTGTTTGGGGAGAGTTTTGGCGGAGGTTTTCACCTCCTCCATTTGTTTTTGGCAGCTGCCGCCACGATTTTGACCGGTCTTAGTGGGCTTCAGGGTTTTGTGTTGTAGACATGATCATGCTTGTCAAGCTCATTCCAACTAGGCCGGCCATTCTACGCAGAGATTCCTTCTTTTCTTGTTCGTCTAGTTCATGTGTTAGTACGCCGTGGATTACTTGGCATACTGTTGCCGTGTAAACTGTAGCGGCCACCATTGCAGACGCTATTTTAGCTACAAGATCGTTGGTGTTATTGTCATCGTGAGACATTTCGAGCGTCTTGAGTAACAGCTCCTCGGCCTGCTTGGTTGAGATTTTAATCAGCTCAAGTGTGATGCTGTTGAGGCTGTCACTCATCTTGATCTTCCTCCTTTTCATCGTATTTGTGGTATTCTTCCTTTAGTGCATCGTATCGGTGATATTCTTCCAGTAGCTCTTCCAGTATCTGAATGGCCTCCTCATCGTCTAGCCGCCACAGGATTTCCCTGATAGCGGCTTTGTGGCTCATTTTGTTTAGCAAGATATCGATCGTTGTCATGCCTGCACCTCCTGCGGTTGGATTTCGCTTTCCATGGCCCCAATAACCAGGTTGTGTTCTGGAATATGTATGATGTACGGCCCGAAGACTGAGTGCTCACCTGTGGAAAGCCTCCATCTTCGGTTTTGTTCGTCCCATTGCGCGATTTCTACAATGATCCCGTTGTACAGTTTGTTGAATCGTACCTTATCTCCCACTTTGAGCATTTTGTCCCACCTCCTTTTTCTTATTTTCTTTCAGCCTTTTGCTTTCTTCTTTCCACCATTTGTTCAGTATACCAAACGCTTTGTTCACGAATGGTACTTTCGGCCAAAGCTGGCCGACAAGCAAAAAGGACACTATGACGCCCGCGTTGATTGGATCTTCTTGGCCTGGCACGAATCCCCCCCGGATACCGGATGGCCCAGTACATGTCACCTGGTTGCCGTCTTCTTGCCATGTGCCCCCGCCAGCTTCGATGACGCGGCGGAGGGCCTGCAACGTATCCCTGTCCCCAGTATGCACGGCCCAAGCGAACTGGGCAAGCCTTTCCGCTAGGTCCTGTTCGGACACCATTCCTACCCTCCTCCTGCTTAGTCGAACGAGAACGGTCTGTACTCTACAAACCGTAGCTCTAAATCTTTTGGCTCGACGTCTTGGATATCGCTTGTTGGGTCGGCTCGTCTCCGTCTTAGCCTGATTACATAGGCCACGTCACCTGGTACTGGAGTAGCCTCGCCACGCGACGGCTTCACTCCCAGCAGGGCAGCTGTCGCAGGGTGGCCGATTAGGCATCGACCTTCTTTTTCGGCTTCTTTAGCCTTCTCCCTAACTAGTTCGAGGAGCTCTGGATCATCTAAGGGTAGCGGCCTGTTGACAAGGATAGTCCCAGCACCTACTGGCGGGACTAATGCGTTCAGAATCCATGCTCTTTCAGGCATTTATGATCACCTCCGTTTTTATTTTAGCTCGATTCTAAAGAATAGCCCAGGATAGGTCCTAACCGTGCCGTACGGCTCGTGAGTCGATACGGCCCAAGTCTGTACTCCCCAAGTTAGTACAGCGAGTAACACCGGCCATCTTTCCCCGCGCTTTTCGGCTTGGCACGCTGTGGCGGCCGTCATTACCATAAGTGTACCAAAGTATGTCTGTGGGCCGACTTGCCTGATGACTGGGTTGACCTCGTATTGTGGCCCGTATTGTGCGAATAGATTACTGGTTGCTACGTAATCAGCGTGTAGTGACGACAAGATTGTTGCACAGGCTAGAATTGTGATTACCATACCCAGCCTCCTTTTTGTTTCTCATTCCTCTTCTTCAGAACGTATATGCACTACCATGCTGGTGGACCCATAACGTCGTAGTCTTACCTCTCTAACAATGTGGAGGGGCCACATTGCTTTTACAGCTCCATCAGCGACCTGCTTAGGGTATGCCCACATCGCAGCGTCAAAGGTAATAATACCACCTCTACTGAAATTCTGTACTATAATCATCGGAATTGGAAGTTTCAGGTTACGCCGCTTCAATTCGTAGCGCCTCCTCGATTTTTACTTTAACACTTCACTCCTCCTCAGCAGCAACTACCAACCACCCCCTTGGACCACGTAACTGGACGTTCGTAAGAGACTCCCTATCAAACTCCTCAAACAATAAGTCCTCAAACAGTAGTAGTACCTTAGCTAACAGCTGTCCGGGATTGTCTAAGTGGTAAAATCTTTGTTGTCGTAGAAAGAGGCTCAGTAAGTAAGATCTTCATCTTCATATCGCTTCCCCCTCATACGTAGATTGCCCTACCCCAAGGGGGTTCTACGCGCCTAGTGAGCAGGAACACCACTTTCAGCCCTTTCGGCTCCTTGGGCCATCTCCACGGGTATCCGTCCGTGGCAATGACCAAACCGCCAATCCTTTTCTTTACTGCCTCCTTAATGACCGGCTCGTATCTAGTCCCACCTCCTCCTATTATCTTTTCTGGGAACTCGCTGAACTTGAACCGTTGCGTGATTTTTGTGTCAAACACCCAAACTTCCCCGCTTATACCTCTTTTGTGAAGCCCCCTAATGTATCCACCTAAAGTACTGAGTTTTTCTTTTGACATAGACCCGCTTGCGTCGAGGGCTACTACGAGCCTAAGAACCTCATCTTCAACCCACCCCTTGTAAGGGAGCATCGGAACCCTTCCCTCTCTCCTCCACGTCCGCTCTAGAAGCAGGCCCCAGTCCTTGAGTGCGCTGTGCAGCTCTCTAAGCCAAGGAAAGTTCTTGGTTTGGTTGGGCACGTAAATGTTTCCTATGTTTGTACCGCTCGCAGCAGCTATCATCTTGGATTTCTGGGTCATACACTTGGCGATGGCGCTTTCAGCGTGGGCTTTAGGATCGTCTGTCGCCTCGATCTGATCCCAACCACTCATTGCTACAGGTAGGATTGGAAAAAGTGCGTAGAGTACATCGGGGGGGAGCATACCCTCTCCCTCTCCCCGCAGCCCCAAGAGAGGGGCTATCTTCTCGTACGTAATAGCTACATCCCTCAGAGTCCCATTCTCAAAAGGAACGTCCAGTAGGCCCGCCTTCTCCACGACGTGATTCACCCTTGTGTCCGTACAAATATTCCAAATAACAGGATTCTTCCCTGCTCCGGCAAGAGGATCCCCGTACGCGATGTGTAGGAACTCGTGGAGAATCACTGCTCTTCTAACGTCTTTCTGTGCTTTGGCAATATCCCCACGAAGGGTGATCCGATACCTGTCGCCGTTCCAAGAAACCTTTGCCAAGGCCACTTTTCCTAGGTCTTCTACAGCCCAATCCACCCTGTTGCGAAGGTAGTAATCCACCTCGTAGGGTAGTTCGAGACCGTCGAGGACGTGCTTCACGGATTCCATGGTTTTACCTCCAATCCAACGTCCACTCACCAAAGCACGATCTTGCCATTGTCCGGCATCCTCATCTTCACTCCTCTTCAGCCCTGACGATCACGTAAGTATTATTCGCGGAATGGTGGTTGAACAGCTCGACCACAACAGACTCTCCTTCCTCCATCGTGTCGACGTTTTTCCTACGCAAAATCATTCTAGGTTTGTGGGCGTCCTGACAAACCCAAGGAACGCAGGAAACCGCAACGAGCTCTCCGTATTGGTTTACCCACGTGAGAACGTTCAAAACCCGGCAGTAAAAATCGCTCATCTCTTCCTCACTCGCTCATCCCTAAACACAACCTTCAGCTTTTTACCAACTCCCCAAAGCTCAATGCTATATGCATCCTCCAAATCCCTACACCGGTATTCCAACATCTGCCTAGCACACGTTAGGAATTCGCGACCCATTAGAAAACTTCCTTCCCCTCTTCACGTTTCTCTTCCTCCTAATGCCGCTCATGTAATCCTCGTAGGCTTTCAGGTAGTTGTGAGCCGTCTTCTTAGATACCTGATCCATGGCCTTAGCGAACTCCACTATGTCCTTCCGCGTTTTGGACCAAGCTGTTTTCACAACCCCGTTCTCAGAGTGCGAGTGGAGCTCTTCCCAACCTCGCAAATATGCCTACACGGTCATCTCGTTTGTAGGGTCGATCTCGGCGAGCCGGCATAGAATCTCAGGCCATGCCTTAGGGTCTGGGCAGTAGTAAGCTACGTGAGGGGATAGCTCTAGGAGCGTATCTGCGCTTCCCATTTCAATGATTCGCCTTACAGCTTCTGGATCCCTAGCCGCCGTAGCTAGCCTGATCGCGTTCCTTCCAAGGATCGTCTTCATGAATGGTTCTACATCTTTGGCAGGTAGTAGTCCCGCGACCAAAGCCGCAAGATCCTCGAAAAGTAGACTTGTGTGTCGGAATGCTAGGTCTACGAGAAACTTCACTTGTCTAAGACCTGCCCTCGGCCTGTGTGGTAGGGGAACCTCTTTTTTGGAGTAGGCTTGTTCGAAGTAGGCTAGATCCAACCCTGTTTCTTTCTCAAGCCACTTCCAGTTATACGGAACACCGATGAATAGCAGTCGGGGCTGCGATAGCTTCAGTATCGGTATCAGCCGTCCATACCTCGTCCACTTCCTGCATGGCCCCCACAATGAGTGTTTCTGGGTGCAGCTCCTGATCACGGAGCCTCTTTTCCCACAACAGCTCAAGGACCACGGATCTGTTCTCCTTACGAGGTTTATCGAGCTCGTCTAGGAACAGGATCACCGGTTCCTCGACCGCCCTTCGGATTGCTTCCAGAGGTAGGAACTTCACGACCCCATCTACTGGCCGAGGGTAACCGCTGATCTCCTCGGCATACTGCTGGGCCAAGAGGATTTTCACAATCGGCCTGCCAAGCTGCCTAGCGAGCTGGTACACCCTAGAGGTCTTACCAGCTCCAGTAGGCCCTACGAGGCAGGGCCAGATGAAATCCTCTTTCCGAGACAGGCACGTGTTCCATACGTACGCAACTCGACGCACCACAGGGTCCTCATGTTCCAGCAGCCTTTCCATGTTCATCTTTCTCCTCCTCCTCTCCGCAGGCGATTCTCAAGATACCGCTACCAGCTATACAAACCATCGTGGGTCGCCGTGTCCTACTTGTAGACCGCAACGAGAGAAGCTTCTGCACGTGGGAGCGGCGCAGATCCACGTTCATCACGTTCGTTTTCCACCGTCCTTTGCGCCCTACGGTAAGTATGATCCTCATTTATCGTCCTCCGCGACCACGATTAACTGTCCAGCTAACTCTCTTCTTGGCGTGTCCCACGGCACGTGCAGAGAAAACCATCCGTAGTAGCTCTCTTCCTTGAACAAAAAGTCCATCTCTAACCACCTCCCTTTTTTATTGCTCGGCCTTTGCGTTTTTCCAGAACTTGACAACATCTTCAAGTAGGCTCTTCCAATAATCCTCCCACTCGTCTTCAGTAACTAGCGTTGGCGGCCCGTCGTGGACTGTTGGTTCCGTTCCCTTATTAGCGTTTGCTGGCTCGAAAAACGCAGCTACTGTGTCGCTGTCGAGTCGAACAATTGCAACGTTTTCTACGGGCCAATCCAACCCACAACATGCCTCGACGTAATGTGAGACGATTCTGCGAATGTCATCCCATTCATCGAGCTCGAACTTCCTTGGGTACTCCTTCTTAGTATGTCCCAACATTTTGACTGACCACCGGCTGCCGCGGCTCTCAGTAGGCTCCAAGTACTTTACGATTACTGCGGTCTGCATTTTTTACTCACCTCCCTTTTTGAACTCCATCTCTGCTAGTGCGCAATCCTCACACAGTAGATCCGCTTGGAAGATATACACCTTCATAGGCTCCTCTCACCTCCTCCTAGGACTAGTCATCAGATACCAGCCCTAGCACGAGTAGGGCTGCCCACATTATGATGACAAGCCACACCCACATCATTTCTCCTCCTCAACCGGATAGGGACCCCTTCCCTCATACCACTCCCGGAATCTCTCAGCGCTGGGTGTATTATCGTATTGTACGAGCTCCAGCATTAGTAAATCTGGAGCCCGCTCCCCCTTCGGGGGGAATACCTCATAGCTAGCGCTATTGCCAAATATAGTAATCGGCCGACCCAAGCTGGACACCTCCATGGCGAACCCATGCGGGCCGAGCCCACAAGGTGTAATCCTAAACCCATACTTCGAGGCGTCAACATCCGTGGGCACAATCCAAATTTCGCCGTTGGGGTTGATGATGACCTTGGCGCCCCTAACCTCAAATACCTTTCCCTTTTTTCTCATAGTTCACCTCCTCCCCCCGGCTAGGGACATCAAGGCAGCTTCGGCCTCCAGGGCCTCTACCGCCTTGGCCTGCTGGCGGACGACCTCCTCATAGGCCCGCCGCAGGCCTGCAGTACGGGCCCGGCACCAGGCGGCGGCGGCCTGGAGGCGGCGCAGGGCGCGGAGGAGGTCTCGTGGGTGCTGCCCAGTGTCCTGCCTGATGATCTCCAGCACCCGGTTTGTCTGCGTGAGGTAGACCGGGTACCACTCCGACTGCACGACGTAGCTGGGACGGCACAGGGCCGACCAGACCACCTTGTGCCCGTCGGGGTAGATCACCGGCCATATCAACTGGGCGGAGACCCTGATGGTCGGCACCCGTACGTTCGGCAGCCGGGTGTACCGGCTGCGAACGTCGTTGTACTCCTGCTCCGGGCGGAAGACGCGCCGGCAGGCCTGCACCTGCGTGTCCACGGCCAGGACGGTGACGCCCTGGCGGAGGCCGCAGGCGCGCAGCACCCCGGCCACCTCGCCCAGCGCCTGCGCCAGCATGGCATCGCTGACGCTGCCAGACGTGTCCACCACCACGGCCACCTCCGGCAGCGGCTGGCGCAGGGCGGGCAGGACGGCCTGGGACACCGCCTGCCGTCGTGAGGGGCGGCGGTAGGAGTAGTCCACCGCGCCCGCCACGTCGGCGACAGCGTGGCGCACGGCGGCCGCCAGCTCCCGCCGCCCTGGGCCTTTGGGGACGGGTCGGACCCGTCTCCCGCGCCGGCCCCGT
>VAPR01000986.1_pt1 | contig 15811 bp, 15 predicted proteins | sample 3380701 | NCBI WGS metagenome assembly VAPR01 (sample SAMN11536904, study PRJNA540576) | hot springs metagenome | isolation source: hot spring wet sediment | place: Spain: Lobios | collected 2014-01 | reverse complement strand
GCGCGCAAAAAATGCTCTGCCGGCTGCAGGGACAAGGCATTCCGGACTTGGAGGGGCCGAGAGGTGTCAAATGTGGGTCTTGCGTGGCTGGGCCTCCTCTGAATCCCGGACGCAGGGCGCTACATGGGCACGGGTGGAGACGACCGAAGCCGCCATCGCGCGCTGCCTCGGCTACCGCAGCCGGAAGGCCGTCTCCGCGGCGCTGCGGCACCCGCTTGCGCCGCTGTTCATACGCGTCCGCCACAGGGCGGTCCGGCTCGGCACCAGGACGGCGCGGCTGCCGTCAGAATACTGGGTGCTCCTGCTGGATCCCCCGGAGCGCTGCGCGAATGGCCCTCCGGATGTCGCCCTGGCCGAGCTGGGATTGACTCCTCCTGCTCCGCCTCCCGGCTATGCCAGGGCAGCGCGCAGCCGCCAGCCCGCAAGGCAGCTGCCCATGGTCTCGGTAGTGCCCGGATCGAAAAGTGCAGGCGCATTTCAGCGAGGGGCGGCTGAAATGCCCCCTGCCGGCGCCTTACAGGACCAAAGAGAAGTTGTGAGTCATGCACATGAACAACAGCATCAAGAAAGCCGCATGCAGCGCATTTCAGCTGAAATGGCCGCCCTCGGCGTAAGTCCCGGCACGATCACCTCGCTCCTCTCCGGGCCGGGCAGGCTCGAGGTTGCGGCAAGGCAGCTCGAGTGGCTCCCGTACCGCAACCCCAGGAACCCGGCAGCCGCCCTGGTGGCGGCCATCCGGGACGACTGGCCGCCGCCAGCGTTTGGACCTGCAGGAGGGGCTTCCGGCTCCGACAGGCCTTCGGCGCTTGTTCGCTTGGATGAAGCCCGCCGCCAGGCCGAACGGGAAGCGGCGGAGGCCGAGCTGGCCATGTCGTGGCTTGCGACCCAGCCACAGGCCTTAAGGGAGGAGCTGGAACAGAGAGCGCGCGCGGAACTGGCGCCGGACGGCAGGTTTCAGCCGCCAGGACGTGCCGTCCAGGCCGTAGTCGCGAAACTGGCGCTGCAGCGGATGCGGCAGCGCCTGCCGGAGGTTGAGACGGGCGCAGCACAGCGCCTTGCCCGGCTACGCGCTCCCGGAAATGTAGAATAGGGCCATGGGCTGGGAGCAGGCGGCTACGATTACGGTCACAGTGGTCCTCGCAGTCCTCGCCGGTGTCCTCTACAACAACCGGCGCTTAGACGACGTCCACCGCCGCATCGACGACCTCCGGGCAGACATAAACGCACGGTTTGCCCAGGTCGATGCTAGATTAGCTCAGGTGGACACCAGATTCGCGCAGGTGGATGCCAGATTCGCCCAGGTGGACGCCAGGTTCGCTCAAGTGGACGCCAGGCTCGCAGAGCTGCGGGAGGAGCTGCGGGAGATCCGCGGCTTGCTCCAGCAAGCCCTGCAGGCCCGCACCGGCTAGCTTCCGGCCGCCATGCCGGGCCGCCACAAAGCCCCACTGCAGCGACGGTCAGCCTGCGCCTGTTTGCGTCCGGCAGGTTGTTTTTTCAGCGGGCCCTACCGATCAGAAAGGCAAGCTGACCGGCGATCTCCCGCATCAGGCGCGGCGGGAAGGCATTGCCGATCTGCCGGGAGACCTGCACCGCGGTCCCTTCGAACACGTAGTCGCGCGGGAACGACTGCAGGCATGCCGCTTCCCGCGGGGTTATGGCGCGGTCCTGGTCGGGATGCATGTAGCGCCCTTTCGTGGGATCCGTGCAGCCCGACGTAATGGTGGGCGCAACGTCATCCCACCGGAGCCGCCCGAAGACGTCCTCGTGCCCGCGCCTGTCCCGGTGGCAGCGAAGCCACAGTGAGGTCGGCACATCCTTCCTGGAGCCTCCATCCTTCGGGACGGCACGGATGAGCCGCAGCGTGCGCTCTCCGAGCCTGCGGGCGGCGTGGTTCGGGTCCGCCGGATCCCGCTGGCCGGCCTGCAGCGGGGGGAGATCGCCTATCGCGTTCCGCACGGAGGTCCGGGGTCGCGGCGGAGGGAAACGGAACTCCTCGGGAACATCGCTCCGGAGGGCGACGGCGACCAGGCGTCTGCGCCGCTGTGGCACCCCGTAGTCGGCCGCATCCAGAACGCGGTACGCGGCCCTGTATCCCTCTTCCCGGAGCGTCTCCAGCAGGGTCTGGAAGTGCTTCCGGCCGCGCCGCACGATGCCCGGGACGTTCTCGAAAACGACGGCACGCGGCCTGATGGCCCGTACCCATCCGGCGAACAGGACTACCTGCCGGTTCCGGGGGTCGTTCTCCGTCCCGGTACTGCGGTTCGCCTGCGAAAAGCCCTGGCAGGGGGGGACAGCCGATCAGGACGTCAATATTCCCCCGTTCGAGCCCGAAGCGGTTCAGAAAGGCATGCGGCTCCACGTCTTCCAGCCGGGCACAGATCGGCCGGATCCCCGTGTTCCGGGCGTAGGTCCGGAATGCGGCCGGATCGCAGTCCAGCGCGGCGGCAATCCGGAAGCCGGCCAGCAGGAACCCGAGCGAACTCCCGCCGGCCCCGCAGTACAGGTCAACCACCGACGGAGCTCTCCTGCTCACGTTCGAGTTCCTCCAGAAGCCGGAGCAGGGCTTCGCTTCTCGGCCTGGTTCTGCCCCGCTCCCAGCGGCTCACCGTAGCGGCCGTTACACCGATCCGCTGCGCAAACCTCTCCTGGGACAGGCCGAGTGCGACCCGAAGTCTCCTGATCCGCCGCTGGTCCCACCCGGACCGCAAACCGGACACCTGCCTGGGCACATGTTATTGCTTCCTGGGATGGCCGTCAAGCAATCTGAGGATGGGGTGGTGATGGGAACGGCGCGGGCACGCAGACCGGTCCGGCGGTGGCCGGTTCGCGGATCGGGACGGTAGCCTGGCGGGGCGGTCAGCCCAGCTACCGCAGGGTACCGGTGGTGCTGGATCCCGGAGCGGAGGTGCGGTTCGGCGAACTCCTGTACATTCAGCGCGACGACCTGAGGGGCTTTGCGGCGCGGGTGGTCGAGGCGCACGAGGAGAACGCATTCGCAGATCCCGGCCGGATTCACCGGGCGCAGGCCTTCGAACTCGAGGTGCCGTTCCGGGGCGATGACCGGTCCCCGGAGGTCGTACGTACCGCAACCGCGGAGGTCCTCGAAGATGATGCTACAATATCGTACAGGCATTCGTACAGGGCGGGGTGCATATGAAGCTCGGCGTGCATGCCTATGCCTGGCCAGCCCAGTGGAAGCGAGACCCAGGTTGCGTGTTGCGGCGGATCAGGGATCTCTCGTTTGATTTCGTCGAGATACCGCTCATAGATGATTTTGAGGCGCTCGATGTTGAAACTCTACGCAAACAGTTAGAATCCTTGGGCCTAACTTGTTGTGCCTCCACAGTTTTGCGTGAGGATACAGACATATCCAGCGACGAACTAGAGGTACGCCTACGCGGCGTCAGCTATCTCAAGCGCTGTGTAGAATTAGCGTACCGCTTGGGTGCGCCTTTTGTATCAGGCGTAATTTATGGGCCATACGCTAAGCGAGATGCAAAACCACCGAAGCAGGTTGAATGGGAGCGCGTGGCAGAATCTTTGCGGGAAGTGGCTCGATATGCTGCAACGTTAGGCGTCAGTTTGGCATTAGAGCCGGTTAACCGTTACGAAACTCATATCGTTAATACGGCACAGCAAGCGCTTTACCTGAGGAATCTTATTGGTGAACCCAATGTCTTCTTGCACCTTGACACCTATCACATGAACATCGAGGAGGACGATGTCTACGCGGCGATCGTGGCGGCAGGACCATACCTCATCCATTTACATCTCTCTGAGAGCCATCGCGGCATCCCTGGCAGGGGCCAAGTCCATTGGGAGGACGTGTTCCGCGCGCTCGCCGAGCTCCGATATGACCGCTGGGCTGCATTGGAGTCCTTTGAGGAGGCGACTGATGACCTGCAGACGTGGACGTGGCGGAAGCTTGCTCCAGATAGTGAGACGCTGCTCGTTGAAGGGCGTGCCTTCATCAGGGAGTGCATGGCTCGCTGGGGGATCAATACCTCTGGCGGCAATCGAGGGGGTGAGGCTTAGGCGGACCGTCAAAGAGACAGGGCAAGCAAGACCTTAGGAGAGGGGGTTTCGTATACAGGGCAAGCAAGACCTTAGGAGAGGGGGGTTCGTATGACGAGGACACGGATGCAGAGGCTGAAGTTCGCGTGGCTAATGGTCGCAGCATGCCTGGTTTTTGCCGCATGTGCTAGAGGGACCGGGGGCCAAGCGCAGCGGCAGTTGCCGGAGAAGATCGTCATTGGTTGGACTCCACCCGACATTACAGGCGTCTTCAAGACGGCTACGGACTTCTTCGAGGCTGCCGCCAGGGACGCAGGTAAGCATGGTATAAACGTGGAGATCATTACGCGCGCTCCTGCTGCGCATACGGCATTTGCCGAGCAAGTTTCGATTATTGAGGATTTTATCCAGCGCAAAGTAAATGTAATTGCTGTATCGCCTATTGAGGTGGAAGTAGTGAAGCCAGCTCTACAAAAGGCGAACGAGGCTGGAATCCCGGTGATTGTGGTTAACCTCCTTGAGCCGATTCAAGGTGTAAACGTAGCTTCCTACATAGGATTCGACAATGAAGTCGCCGCTAAAGTTTCTGGTTATGCGGTAGTAGACTATTTTGGTGGTCCTGGTGTGCTTGGCACTGGTCGCAAGGTGGACGTCAAGCCTGATGAATATCTCGATATTAAGTTCTGGGAACGTGTGTATGCTAACCTTACCCAGGAGGAGAGGAACCAGATCAAGGCTAGGGGAGCCATCATCGAGGGTGTAGCGGGAGGTTTCTTCTCTACTGCGCGCCTGCGCGGCTTCCACGCCGTGATAAAGCAGTTCCCTGGTATAACGATCGTAGGCACGTTGCCTGCTGACTGGAACCGCGAGAAGGGGATTAAGGCGGCGGAGGACTTCCTCTCGTCCAACCCTCCGGGCAGGCTCGACTTCATCTGGGCTGCGTCCAACGAGATGGGGCTGGGTGCCATGCTTGCGGTCGAAGCGGCTAAGCGCCAGGATGAGGTCAAGATCTTCACCAACGACGGTACACCCGAGTCGGTCACCCGCATCCGCGAGGGCCGGCTGGTCGCTGAGACGTGGCATGGCTTCCCGGAGTGGGGTTGGTATGGCACGAAGTTTGGCGTGATGCTGGCGCTCGGACTTGAGGTGCCTCAGTTCTTCGATATTCGTCCGCGTACCATCTACCGGGGTAATGCTGACATGTTCTACCCCAATCCGAAGTTGGAACCCATTGATTGGGAGCAGATCAAGCAACAGTATCTCTCGAAGCAATGAGGACGTGGGTGCCGGTGCCGGTTGCCATGCCGGTGCCGGTTGCCATGCCGGCGCCGGCACCCAATACGGTCGGCGGCGCCGTGGGGTGGTGGTCATGCGCTTCGCAGACAAGGTGTGCGTGGTGACGGGAGCGGCCAAGGGCATTGGGCTCGCCACCGCGCAGCGCCTGGCGGCGGAAGGGGCTCACGTGGTGCTGGCAGGCCGGGACGGGCACGCGCTAGAGCGCGCTGCTCGCACGTTTCAGGGGGCCCACGAGCCTCTGTGCGTCTCGCTGGACGTGGGAGAGGACGACCAGTGCGCGCAGGCTGTGGAGACAGTGGTGGCCCGCTTCGGGCGCATCGACGTTCTGGTCAACAATGCCGGCATCTACGCCAAGGGAGACGTGGTCTCCACTTCACCCGAACTGTGGGCTCGCATCCTACAGATCAACCTGACAGGAGCCTTCTACATGTCCCGGCACGTAGTGCCCCACATGATGCGCCGACGTTACGGCGTGGTCGTGAACGTGGCCTCGGAGGCGGGTTTGGTAGGCATCCGGGGTCAACTGGCCTACAACGTCTCCAAGGCGGCTTTGATCGGACTCACCCGCTCCTTGGCCGTCGACCTGGCCCCTTACGGCATTCGGGTGAACGCTGTCTGTCCGGGAACCACATGGACGCCACTGGTGGAGCGTGCCGTGCAGGCGGAGTCCGACCCGGCAGCCGCGCGCAGGGCCCTCGAAGAGTGCCGCCCGCTCGGGCGGCTGGGGAGTCCCGAGGAGATCGCTGCTGCCGTCTGCTTCCTCGCCTCCGATGAGTGCGGCTTCGCCACCGGCGCGGTGCTGGCCGTGGACGGGGGATATACCGCGCAATGACCCTCCTCGAGTTACGCGGCATATCGAAGCGCTTCCTAGGCGTGCAGGCGCTGGACAGGGTCGACTTCGACCTCTACCCGGGCGAGGTGCACGCGCTGGTCGGAGAGAACGGCGCGGGCAAGTCGACCCTGATGAAGATTCTCAGCGGAGTGGTCCCCAAAGACGCGGGGGTCATCCGCCTGGACGGGCGGGAGGTCCAGATCACCGATCCGCAGGTCGCCCGTCAGCTGGGCATCGGCATGGTGTACCAGGAACTGAGCCTGATACCCACCCTCACCGTGGCGGAGAACATCTTTCTCGGCGGCCCCGAATGGTCTCGAGGATGGATCGACTGGGGGCAGCTATACCGCCAGGCGGGCGAGGTCCTCGCAAAGCTCGATTGCGCCATATCGCCGCGTTCCCGGGTGAGCCGACTGAGCGTGGCCGAGCAGCAACTAGTGGAGATCGCCAAGGCCGTTTCGCGTCGGGTGCGTGTGCTACTGCTGGACGAGCCTACATCGGCGCTGTCCGCCCGGGAGGCGGAGCGCCTCTTCGCGACCATCCGGCGCCTGAAGGAAGAAGGCGTGGGCATCATCTACGTCTCGCACCGCCTGCCCGAGGTGATGGCGCTGAGCGACCGCATCACCGTCCTGAGGGACGGGCGGCGCATCGCCACCGTGCGCACCAGTGAGGTGTCCGAGTACGAGGTGGTGCGCATGATGGTGGGCAGGTCGCTCTACCCGGCGCGGCGAGAAGCGGAAACGGTCGCGCAACAGGTGCTGCTCGAGGTAGAGGACGTGGCCACGCCGACGGGCCTGAAGGGGATCAGCTTCCAGCTCCGGGCGGGCGAGATACTGGCTGTCTTCGGGGCCATGGGTGCGGGCCGTACGGAGCTGGCCCGGGCGCTGTTCGGCCTAGACCAGATCTCCTCAGGGAGGGTGGTGGTGTGCGGGCGCGTGCTGGCTCGCCATACGCCGCGTGAGGCCGTGCGCGCAGGTTTGGGATACCTACCGGAGGACCGACGGCAGGGGCTGGTGCTGCTGCTGTCCATCACGGCCAACATCACCCTCGCCAGCTTGGGCGAGGTGGCCCGGTGGGGTGTGTTGCGGGCCCAGGCGGAAGAGGCATTAGCTGCGGGGGTGGCGCGCGATCTGCGCCTCGCCCTGGCACGCCTAGGCGAACGAGTGGCCCACCTCAGCGGGGGCAACCAGCAGAAGGTGGCCCTGGCACGGTGGTTGATCAGCGGTGCGCGGGTCCTGATCTTGGATGAGCCGACACGAGGCATCGACATCAGCGCCAAGGCCGAGGTCTACGCCATCCTTGCGAACTTGGCGCGCCATGGGGTGGGCATCCTCCTGCTCAGCTCGGAGGTACCGGAGGTGCTTGCTGTGTCCCACCGGATCCTGGTCATGCGTCGCGGGCGGATCGTGGCGGAGTTCTCTCCCGCAGAGGCGAGCGCCGATGCGCTGGTCGGAGCTGCGGTCGGCGGGGAGGTCGGGGAGTGAGGCTGGCGGTACGCGGTGACGAGGCAGCGGGTTTGGGTACGGGTACCCCCTCCGGGATCCAGCCGCTGGCGCGCTGGATCGCGCAAGGGGGTCCCATCCTTGCCTTGCTGGGGCTCTGCCTGTACCTCTCCCTAGCGACTCCCTACTTCCTCACAGCGGGCAACCTCAGCAACATTGCTAGGCAGACGTCCATCAGCATCATCCTCGCAGTAGGCCAGACCCTCATCATCATTGGCGGAGGCATCGACCTGTCCGTAGGTGCGGTCTTGGCTCTTTCAGCCTGCTTTACTGCTGTGGCCACGACCTACTGGAATTGGCCGGTGGGACTGGGCTTGGTGGCCGGCTTTGCCGTCGGGACACTGGCAGGCGTGATGAACGGATGGATCATCGCGCGGGGCAAGATTCCGGACTTCATAGCCACCCTGGGGATGGCCTCCGTAGCTAGGGGGCTGGCCTTAATCCTTACCGGGGGCCTGCCCGTGCCGTCCCATCTGACTGCTACCACCTTGAAGGCATACCTCCCAGATACGTTGATCTGGCTTGGCAGTGGGTCCATCGCCGGCATCCCTACCCCTGCTGCCTTAGCCCTGACGGTTGCGATAGTCGGCCACCTGATCCTGTCACGGACGACGCTTGGGCGCTGCGCCTACGCCATAGGGGGCAACAGGGAGGCTGCCAGGATTTCGGGCATCCACGTCGAGCGGCAAAAGGTCTACCAGTACGCGCTCATGGGTTTCTTTGCGGCCCTGGCGGGGCTGGTCCTCACGGGGCGCCTCAATTCCGCCAATGCCTTGATGGGAGAGGGGATGGAGCTCCAGGCCATCGCTGCCGTGGTGATCGGAGGCACGAATCTGTTCGGAGGTGAGGGACACGTACTGGGAACCGTAGTGGGCGCTCTCATTATGGGTGTAGTCGCAAACGGTCTGAACCTGCTAAATGTCTCTGCCTTTTGGCAGCGTGTAATCATGGGAGCCATCATTGTAGTGGTGGTGATTTTCGATCAGTGGCGCCGCCGTCGGTTTGGCGGATAGGGGAAGTGGCGGCTGTCCCGGCCCGCCGGGTCGCGGGACGACGGCGGCGAGGGGGTGGTGAGACTGCCTCGTGCCGCCGGTGCGAGGTAGGCGGGCTCCGGAGGGCGCGGCCGCACGGTCAGCATGTCATGACAGGATGATGACCGGCGACGGACCGAGGAGGCGGGCGCGATGGCAGGCGAGGTACGCATCTGCGTGGTCGGTCTTGGACGAGCCGGCATGGTTCACGCGCGCAACTTCGCCGCTCGCATCCCAGGGGCACGGTTGGTGGCCGTGGTGGACGAGGAGGAGCGGACGCGGGCGGAGGCCATGCGGGAGCTCGGCGTTCCTCATGGCTTCCGAAGTCTCGAGGACGCGCTCGACCACGTCGAGTTCGACGCGGTGTGCGTGGCGACACCCACCTTCACCCACGCACGGTTGGTCTGCACGGCGGCGGCTGCGGGCAAGCACATCCTCTGCGAGAAACCTATTGCCCTCACAGTGGACGAGGCCCTGCAGATGGTGCGAACTGCGCAGCGGGCGGGCGTAGTGTTCCAGATGGGGTTCATGCGGCGCTTCGATGAGGACTTCTTGGGTGCTCGCGAGCTGATCGAGGCGGGCGCTGTGGGTGACGTACTCATTGTGCGCTCCACTACCCGCGGACCGGGGTTACCCCCGCGCTGGGCCTGGGATGCGACCAAAGGCAACGGCATGCTGGCAGAAGTCAACAGCCATGACTTTGATACCTTGCGCTGGCTGACGGGTCGCGAATTCCGCTGTGTATTCGCACGCGCTCAAGCCCGCAAGGCCTTAGACGTCAAGGCGGAATTCCCGGACTTCTATGACGTGGCCGTAGTGGCTGCTGAGATGGAGGGCGGGGCGTTTGGTCTGATCGAGGGCGTCTGTCCGGCGGGCTACGGATACGACGCGCGTATCGAGGTCGTCGGCAGCGCAGGGGTGATCCTCGTGGGATCACCGGCGCGCGGGCAGCTCGTCGTGATCGATGGACAGGGCTGCATCACCCGCCGCGCCTTTCCCAGCTGGCGGGAGCGCTTCCGCTACGCGTACCTGCGCGAAGACGAGGAGTTTGTCGCGGCGGTGCGCGGGGAGCGAGCACCCCGCGTCACCGGCGTGGATGGCCTGCGGGCCCTGGAAGCGGTCCTCGCGGCCGTCCGCTCCCTGACCTCGGGCAAGCCAGAGCCCGTGGAGCGCCACGAGGTGTGATCCGGTGCGGGGTGGGAGGCTTCCGGCCATGAAGATGCGGGCGTTGGTATATCGCGGCCCTGGGGTGGTGGCCGTAGAGGACATTCCCCTGCCCCAACTCGAGCCGGGCGACGTGTTGCTCCGGGTGCGCGCCGCTTCGGTATGCGCTACGGACCACAAGATCGTCGCCCATGGACACTTCAAGATCCCGCCGGGCGTCCCCCGCGTGTTGGGTCACGAGCTGGTCGGGGAGGTGGTGGAGGGCGGTACGGTCCATCCGCAGCTCGCCCCGGGCACTCGCGTCGGAGTAGCGCCCAACGTCGGCTGCGGGAGCTGTCCCGCGTGCATCCAGGGGCTGGACAACCTCTGTCCCCGCTATGAGGCGATCGGCATCACGTACGATGGCGGCCTGGCGGAGTTCGTACGCATCCCCGCTCGGATGGTGCAGCGTGGGCTCCTCATTCCCCTGGACGACGCGGTGAGCGACGAGGAGGGCGCGCTCATCGAGCCCATGTCGTGCGTGGCGGCTGCTCACGAGACGGTCGGCACGCGTTGCGGGGACCGGGTGCTGGTCCTCGGGGCGGGCCCCATGGGGTTGATGCACGTGCTCTGGGCCCGCACGGCAGGGGCAGCGCTGGTGGTGGCCGTGGAGCCGGTACCGACGAGACGGGAGCTGGCCGTCGCGCTGGGCGCTGACGCCGCCGTCCCGCCCGAGCAGCTGGACGCAGTCGTGCAGCGCTTCACCGGAGGCGAGGGCTTCGATGTGGTCATCGTGACCGTACCGGCGCGCGAAGCACAGGAACGTTCCGTACACCTGGCTGCGGTCATGGGAAGGGTGCACTTGTTCGCTGGTCTGCCGAAGGGCGTGCCGCACCCGACCCTAGACACGCACGCGATCCACTACCGACAGCTGGTGGTCACAGGAAGCACGGGTTCGAGCGCGCTGCACTACCGGCGGACCGCGGAGCTCGTACGGCGGCGCCGCCTCCAGCTTGGCGGCCTCATCTCCCGGCGAGGCGCACTAGAGGATGTACTGCGCGTCTTGGCGGGGCCGCGCTCGCCGGAGGAGATGAAGGTGGTCGTCAGCCCGTAGGTCGTGGAACACCTGCTACGTGCGGCATGACAGGAGGAGACGCCTATGGAACGGATCCACCTGCTCATCGACGGCGAGTGGACTGAGGGGCAGAACGGTGAGTACGTACCGGTGATCGATCCTGCGACCGAAGAGGTGGTCGGCCAGGCCGCGTTGGCGGCTGCGGAGGATGTGGACCGAGCAGTGCGAGCTGCAGATCGGGCCTTCGTCACATGGTCCCGGACCGCTCCCTCGACGCGCGCCGGGGTGCTGCGCAAGGCGGCCGCGCTCCTGCGCGAACGCGTGGAGGATCTGGCCCGCTTGCTCACCCTCGAGCAGGGCAAACCGCTGCGTGACGCCCGGGGGGAGATCCAGGCGGCCATCGATGCACTGGAGTACTACGCCGAGGCGGCACGGCGCATATACGGCGAGGTGATCCCCAACGACCAACCGAACAGGCGGAGCCTCGTGATCAAGCAGCCTGTCGGGCCTGTAGCGGCCATCGGGCCGTGGAACTATCCCGTGCTGTTGCTGGCTTGGAAGGTGGCTCCCGCATTGGCCGCAGGGTGCACGGTGGTCGTCAAGCCGCCAGTGGTGACCCCCATGGCGATCACCCGCTTCCTCGGTTGCTTGGCGGAAGCCGGGGTGCCGTCCGGGGTGGTCAACGTGGTGATCGGCCCGGGGCACACGGTGGGAGAGCAGTTGGTGCGCCATCCGCTCGTGCGCAAGATCAGCTTCACTGGAGAGACCCGCACGGGCAAGGCGATCCTCAAGGCTGCTGCCGATAGCTTGAAGCGTGTCACCTTGGAACTGGGTGGCCACTGCCCGTTGGTGGTCTTCCCCGACGCGGATCTGGAGGCGGCGGCGCGCGCAGCAACGTACCGGGCGTTCCGCAACGCGGGTCAGGTGTGCAACGCCATCAACCGGATCTACGTGCACCGGGACGTGTACGACGCGTTCGTCGAAGCGATGGCGGCAGAAACCGCCCGACTTCGCGTGGGCCCTGGCCTCGAGGATCCCGACCTCGGCCCCATGACCACGAAAGAGAATCTGGAGAAGACCATTGCCCATGTCGAGGACGCGCGCAGACGCGGTGCCCGTGTGGTGTGCGGCGGGGACCGTCCACGGGGCGAGCGCTTCCTCCGTGGGTACTTCTACCTGCCTACGTTGCTCGTGGACGTGGATCACGAGATGAGGGTCATGCGTGAAGAAACCTTTGGACCCGTGGCACCCATCGTACCCTTCTCTGATTTCTCCGAGGCTATTCGCATGGCGAACGACAGCCCCTATGGCCTCGTAGCCTATCTGTTCACCCGCGACCTCAAGACGGCTTTCTGCGCGGCCGAGGCGCTGGAAGCGGGTACGGTCGGGGTGAACAACGTGGCGGGCGGCGAGGTGCCTTTCCCCTATGCAGGCTGGAAGGAGAGCGGTCTGGGGGTGGAGCTGTCCCACCACGGCCTGGACGAGTATCTCTTGATCAAGCACATTCGCTTCGAGCTGTACTGAGAAGGTGGTCGCCCGATGGAACCGTTCGCGGCACGGATCGCGGGGACCCCTCCACATCTCACCCTATTGCCGATGTCACGTCGGCACGTACGTCGTGCTAGTGACCTCGTCGGATACGTGATCGACGAGGAGGCACTGCAGGCATTGATCATTGCGGGCGACCCCGTAGTGTACGAAATCTACGAGCCTGAGGTGCCCGATGCGGAGGGTCACCTGGTGTTTGGCCTGACAGTTCTATACCCCGGCCGGATCGGGCCTGAATACCACCTCACGAAAGGCCATTTCCACATTCGGAGGGCAACGGCGGAAGTCTACCACTGCCTCCATGGCACGGGCTATCTAGTCATGCAGGATGGGGAAGGGTCGTTCCGGGCTGTGGCTTTGCTGCCTGGCGCCGTGGCGTACGTCCCGCCCGGCTGGGCCCACCGGAGCGTCAATACCGGCGAGGAGCCCTTGGTGCTGCTCTATGTCTATCCCGGCGGTGCAGGCCACGACTACGAGACCGTTCGCAGGCAGGGGTTCTCGCATGTGGTAGTGGAGGTCGATGGGCGGGCAGAGGTCCTTCCCCGAGACGCCGTGAGGCGCAGGGTCAAGGGGGGTTAGGCATGGGCGGGAGGTGGTGCCTGGTCGGAGTGGACCTTGGCACTACTGCCACCAAGGCTGCGCTCGTCCGTGAGGACGGTGCCGTCTTGGCCGAGGCGCACGTACCCACCCGGCTCATCCAGCCGCGTCCCGGCCACGTGGAGCAGGACCCCTCCGAGCTGCTGGAGAGTGCCGTGCGGGCCATACGCCAAGTGCTCGAGCAAAGCGGCGTCTCCCCCGGGGACGTGGCCGGCGTTGCCTTCAGCGGTCAGATGGCGGGCATCCTGCTCGTGGATGAGCAGTGGGAGCCCGTGATTCCCTACGACTCGTGGCTCGACACACGCTGCACGCCACAGGTGCAGCGGATGAAGCAGCATGCAGAGCGCATCGTAGAACTCTCAGGAGGGCCGCCAACCTACTCGCATGGTCCCAAGATACTCTTCTGGATGCACGAGCATCCCGAAGTCTTTGCCCGGGCGCGGAAGGTAATCATGCCTGCCGGCTACGTGGCGGGGGTGCTCGCCGGGCTAAGCGCAGAGGAGGCCTTCATCGACCCCACATACCTACACTTTTCCTGCCTCAGCGATACGAAGCAAGGGCAGTGGTCTGACGAACTGTGCGATATGTTCGACATACCTAGTAGCATATTGCCGCGCATCGTGGAACCTTGGCAGATCGTCGGTCGCCTCACGTTACGCGGTGCGATAGAGACGGGCTTGCGCGCAGGTACCCCCGTGGTAGCCGGTGCCGGTGACCAGGCTGCGGCCATGCTGGGTGCCGGCGTGGTTGCCCCGGGCATGGCTTACGACGCCGCCGGCACTGCCTCCGTACTGGCCGTATGCATCCCGTCCTTCGCCCCGGATGTCAAGCACCAAGCTTTGCTGACTGCCCGCATGGTGCCGGCAGGGCTTTGGTACACGATCGGCTACATCAACGGCGGCGGGCTCAATCTGCAGTGGTTCCGGGACATGTTGCGCGGCATCGCTGGGGATGCCGCGCTGGACTACCGGCAGCTCGACCGGTGGGCCGCAGAAGTGGAGCCGGGGGCACGAGGACTCTTCTTTGTTCCCCACCTAGGCGGGCGCGTCTGCCCCAATCAGCCGGACGTGCGGGGAGCCTGGATCGGATTGACGTGGACGCACTCTCTGGCGCATGCCTATCGGGCTCTCTTGGAAAGCGTTGCCTACGAGTACGCCATATACCTAAGCATCCAGCGCGAACTAGCACCGGAGGCGACTCTTTACCAGGTGCGTGTCGTGGGCGGTGGTGCGCGCAGCGACCTCTGGAATCAGATCAAGGCAGACGTGCTGGGCATCCCCTACGTGCGGCTGAATCGCGCGGATGTGGGGGCGTTGGGCACGGCGATCCTCGCTGGGTACGGAGTAGGTGTGTTCGCTGACTGGGAGGAGGCCGTCCGACGCTTTGTGCACGAGGTCCAGCGGTTCGAGCCCGATCCCGAGGTAACTCGACGGTACGCAGCCCGCGCGGCCTTCTATCGTGCGCTGCTGGAAGAGCACATCGCGCTCTGGCAGCACTTGGCTGAGGTGCAGGCGCAATGAGCTCATCGGCTGGCCCCATGCGGGTACTGGTCACCCCTCGTTCCTTGCAGCCGCGGGAAGGCCGCACCCATCCTGCGCTTGTACCCCTGGTGGAAGCCGGCTGGATCGTCGTCTATCCAGGGGAGCCGGGACCCCTTCCGGCGCCTCTCATGCGGCATCTGGTGGAAGGGGTACATGCAGCCATCATCGGGCTTGACCACTTCGACGCCTCCGTGGCGGAGGCGGCGCGCCTGCTGCGCATTGTGGCCCGCTTCGGCGCCGGCCTCGATCGAGTAGACGTACGGGCGTGTACCGAGCGGGGCATCGCGGTCACCTGCACTCCGGATGCCAACACACTGGCCGTGGCGGAACACACCCTGGCTCTCGTGCTAGCAGTGGCCCGGCACGTCGTGGAGCACGACATCGCAGTTCGTGCGGGCCGCTGGCAGGCGAGAGAGGGCATCGAGCTCTGCGGGCGTACGCTGGGCGTGGTGGGGCTGGGTCGCATCGGTACCGAGGTAGCCAGGCGTGGCGTTGCCCTCGGCATGCGCGTGGTCTACCACGACGTTGAGCGGAAGCCGCAGGCCGAGCACGAGCTCGGTGTGCAGTACCGCGAGCTCGATGACCTGCTGCGGGAGTCCGACGTCATTACCCTGCACGCACCGTACCATCCGGGCTCACCACCGCTGTTGGGGCGACGAGAGATCTCCCTCCTTCGCCCCGGGACCATCCTCGTTAATACGGCGCGTGGCGAACTGGTGGATGAAGACGCGCTGGTAAGAGCCCTGTACGAGGGCCGCCTGGGAGGCGCAGCCCTGGACGTGTTCCAGCAAGAACCACTCCCCCCTGACCACCCGCTGGTGCGCGCACCCCGCGTGGTCCTTTCCCCCCATGCGGCTGCCCGCACACAGGAAGCGGTGGCTCGCATGGCGCGGGAGGCGGTGGCCAGCATCCTGGAGTTCTTCGCCGGTCGCCGCCCCCGGCATGTGGTGAATCCCGCGGTGTTCGCCCGTGAGGTTGCCGAGGCGCAGGGCGAGACCTCTGGCAGGGGGTGACCCTGAGCCGATGGCGGGGGCACGTGTGCTCCGCGGGGTTGAGCCGCGACCGCTAGGCGCACGCATGAACGTCGGGCGCGCTTCTGCGTAGCTGCGTGGAACCGTGGTGCGACCCCAAGCTCCTTTCACCCTCCGTTTCTGACCCACATTTGACACCTCTCGGCCCCTCCAAGTCCGGAATGCCTTGTCCCTGCAGCCGGCAGAGCATTTTTTGCGCGC
>VAPR01000985.1_pt1 | contig 15813 bp, 10 predicted proteins | sample 3380701 | NCBI WGS metagenome assembly VAPR01 (sample SAMN11536904, study PRJNA540576) | hot springs metagenome | isolation source: hot spring wet sediment | place: Spain: Lobios | collected 2014-01 | reverse complement strand
CCCGCCGGTAGAGATCATTGAGGTCCGAGGTGGCAAAGCGTCCGCCGTCGAGCTGGACCATCGGCCGCAGGTCCGGCGGCAGGACCGGCAGGACGGTCAGGATCATCCACTCCGGCCGGTTGCCGCTCTTGCGGAAGGCCTCGACCACCCGCAGGCGCTTGATCGCCTTCTTGCGGCGCTGGCCCGACCCGGCCGAGAGGCGGATCTCCCGCCGCAGTTCCTCGGCCTCCTTGTCGAGGTCCAGTTTGACCAGGAGTTCGCGGATGGCCTCGGCGCCCATCCCGGCCCGGAAGACATGGCCGAAGCGCTCAACCAGTTCGCGGTACTTGCTCTCGTTGAGCAGCTGCTTGGGCTGGAGCGCCTCCAGGTCGGCCTTCTGCGTCTCGTAGGCGGTCTGGAGCCGGGCGATCTCCTCCTGGGCCCGGGTCTGGCGCTGGGCGATGCGCTCCTCGACCTGGTGGCGGTGGTAGTCGATCTCGGCCTCGACCCGGTCGCGCTGGGCCTCCATGTCGAGGGCGGCCTGGCGCTCGAGGTCGCTCTGCTTGGCCCGGACCACCTCCTCCAGCCGCTCCAGGGTGTCGGGCGTCACCGCCTGGTCGGCCCGCACCAGGAGCACGTCGTCGAAGACGATGTCCTCCGGGGCGGCCTGGCGCAGAAGCCCCTGCAGCCGCTGGCGCAGGGCGGTGGCCCGGGCGGTCAGGTCGGCCAGGGCCTGCTCCGCCCGCACCCGGATCTGGGCCAGCGTCGCCTCCAGCTCGGCGCGGCGGGCGGCCGTGAGCTCCGCCAGCTCCTGCTGCAGGCGCTGGATCTCGGCGGCCGTTCGCTCCTCGATGGCGGCCGTCTCCTGGGCCAGGCGCTGGTCCAGATTCTCCAGTTCGCGCCGCTTGGCCTCCTCGTCCACCTCGACCACGATGTACTGGGCGAAGTAGAGGACGCGTTCGAGGCTGCGCGGCGAGAGGTCGAGGAGCAGGCCGATGCGGCTGGGCGTCCCTTTGACGAACCAGATATGGCTGACCGGCGCCGCCAGTTCGATGTGGCCCATGCGCTCGCGCCGGACCTTGGCCCGGGTGACCTCGACGCCGCACTTATCGCAGATGATGCCCCGGTAGCGGACGCGCTTGTACTTGCCGCAGGCGCACTCCCAGTCCTTGGTCGGACCGAAGATGCGCTCGTCGAACAGCCCATCCCTTTCCGGCTTCAGCGTGCGGTAGTTGATCGTCTCCGGCTTCGTCACCTCACCGTAGGACCAGGAGCGGATCTGCTCCGGCGAAGCCAGGCTGATGCGCACCGCACTGAACTCGTTGACTTCCCACATTGTTCCTCCCCCCGAGTGGGTCCGCCCGCGAAAAGGAGAGCCGTTACTCACTCAGTTCCCGCCCGGTAATGCTGATCCCCAGGCTGTGGTCCTCGTCCGGACCCGGGTCCTCGCCGAGGAACTGGATGCGCTCCTCCTCTTCGTTGAGGACCTCGACCGCCAGGGCCAGGCTCTGGAGCTCCTTGACCAGCACCTTGAAGGACTCCGGCACGCCCGGCTCCATGATGTCCTCCCCTTTGACGATGGCCTCGTAGGTCTTGACCCGGCCGACCACGTCGTCGGACTTGACGGTGAGGATCTCCTGGAGCGTGTAGGCGGCGCCGTAGGCCTCCAGGGCCCAGACCTCCATTTCGCCGAAGCGCTGGCCGCCGAACTGGGCCTTGCCGCCCAGCGGCTGCTGGGTGATGAGGCTGTAGGGTCCGGTCGAGCGGGCGTGGATCTTGTCCTCGACCAGGTGGACCAGTTTCATCATGTAGATGTTCCCGACCGTGATCGGCTGGTCGAAGGGCTCGCCGGTCCGGCCGTCGCGCAGGATGATCTTGCCGGTCCGCGGCAGGCCGGCCCGCTCCAGTTCGGCCTCGATATCCTGCTCGGTGGCCCCGTCGAAGATCGGCGAGATCACCTTGAAGCCCAGTTTCTGGGCGGCCCAGCCCAGGTGGGTCTCCAGGATCTGGCCGACGTTCATTCGCGAGGGCACGCCGATCGGGTTCAGGATGATCTCGACCGGGGTGCCGTCCGGCAGGAAGGGCATGTCCTCGACCGGCACGATCTTGGCCACCACGCCCTTGTTGCCGTGCCGCCCGGCCATTTTATCGCCCTCGGCGATCTTGCGCTTCTGGGCGATCGAGACCCGGACCAGCTGGTTGACCCCGGCCGGCAGTTCGTCGTGGTTCTCCCGCGAGAAGACCTTGACATCGACCACCTTCCCGCGCTCGCCGTGCGGCACCCGCAGGCTGGTGTCTTTGACCTCGCGGGCCTTCTCGCCGAAGATGGCGCGCAGGAGGCGCTCCTCGGCGGTGAGTTCGGTTTCGCCCTTCGGAGTGATCTTGCCGACCAGGATGTCGCCCGGCCCGACCTCGGCCCCGATGCGGATGATGCCCCGCTCGTCCAGGTCGCGCAGGGCCTCGTCGCCGACGTTGGGGATGTCGCGGGTGATCTCCTCAGGGCCCAGTTTGGTGTCGCGGGCCTCGACCTCGTGCTTCTCGATGTGGATCGAGGTGAACTTATCCTCGCGGACCAGGCTCTCGCTGATGATGATAGCGTCCTCGAAGTTGTAGCCCTCCCAGGACATGAAGGCCACGATCACGTTCTGCCCCAGGGCCAGTTCGCCGTTCTCGGTCGAGTAGGAGTCGGCCAGCGGCTGGCCGGCCACCACCCGGTCGCCGCGCTGGACGATGGGCCGCTGGTTGATGCAGGTGCCCTGGTTCGAGCGCATGAACTTCTGCAGTTTGTAGACGTGGCGCTGTCCCTGGGGGTCGACCACCACGATCTCCTCGCTGGTGGCCCGCTCGACCTCGCCGTCGGTCTTGGAGCTGACGATCTGGCCGCTGTCGCGGGCCGCCTTCCACTCCAGCCCGGTGCCGACGATGGGCGCCTCGGGGCGGATGAGCGGCACCGCCTGGCGCTGCATGTTGGCCCCCATCAGCGCCCGGTTGGCGTCGTCGTGCTCCAGGAAGGGGATGAGGGCGGTGGCCACCGAGAAGACCTGTTTGGGCGAGATGTCCATCAGCTGGACCCGCTCTGGCGGCTCGGCGGCGATCCGCTCGCCGATGCGCACCTCGACCCGGTCGACCAGGAAGTGGCCGCGCTCGTCGAGCGGCGAGTTGGCCTGGGCGATGACGTACTGGTCCTCCTCGTCGGCCGGCAGGTAGACGATCTCCTGCGAGGCGAAGGGGCGGACGGCGATCTCCCGCTGCGGCAGGCGGGCGATCCGCTGGGCCAGGGCCGGGTCGATCTCGGTGCCCGGCTCGGCCACCACCTCCCCCGTCTCCGGGTCAACCAGCCGCTCGCGCAGGATGCGTCCGACCAGTTTCTCCGGGTCGTTGGGCAGCCGGGCGTAGACCCGCCGGTAGGGCGTCTCGATGAAGCCGAACTCATTGATCCGGGCGTAGGTGGCCAGGCTGCCGATGAGGCCGATGTTGGGGCCCTCGGGCGTCTCGATCGGGCAGATGCGGCCGTAGTGGCTGTGGTGGACGTCGCGGACCTCCATCCCGGCCCGCTCGCGGTTCAGGCCGCCGGGCCCCAGGGCCGAGAGCCGGCGCTTATGGGTCAGTTCGGCCAGGGGGTTGGTCTGGTCCATAAACTGGGAGAGCTGGCTGCCGCCGAAGAACTCTTTGATCGCCGCCACCACCGGGCGGATGTTGATGAGGGCCGCCGGCGTCACCGTCTCGGGGTCCTGGATGCTCATCCGCTCCTTGACCACCCGCTCCATCCGCAGGAGCCCCACCCGGAAGGCGTTCTGGATGAGTTCCCCGACCGTCCGCACCCGGCGGTTGCCCAGGTGGTCGATATCGTCGGGGTGGCCGACGCCGTTGTTGAGTTTGATCATCGTCTCGACGATCTTAACCAGGTCCTCGCGGGTCAGGACCCGCTGGGTGAGCGGGATGTTCAGGCCCAGGCGCTTGTTGAGTTTGTAGCGGCCGACCTTGCCCAGGTCGTAGCGGCGGAAGTTGAAGAAGAGGGCGTTGAGGAGGTTCCGGGCGTTCTCGACCGTCGGCGGGTCGCCGGGGCGCAGCCGCCGGTAGATCTCCAGCAGGGCCTCCTCCTGGCTGTGGGTCGGGTCTTTGAGGAGCGTCTCCTGGATGTAGCGGCGGTCACCGGTGTCCACCTCGGCGAAGAGGGCCAGGATCTCCTCGTTGGTGCCGTAGCCGATGGCCCGCAGCAGGGTGGTCACCGGGATCTTGCGCTTGCGGTCGACCTTGACGGTGAGAACGTCGCGGTTTGAGGTCTCGAACTCCAGCCAGGCCCCCCGGCTGGGGATCAGTTTGGCGTAGCAGAGCTGGCGCCCGGTCGTCGGGTCGGTCTCCAGGGTGAAGTAGACGCCGGGTGAACGGACGAGCTGGCTGACGACCACCCGTTCGGCACCGTTGATGATGAAGGTGCCGTTCTCGGTCATCTTGGGGAAGTCGCCCATAAAGATCCACTGTTCTTTGATCTCGCCCGTCTCCTTGGCGACCAGGCGGGTCTTGACGCGCAAGGGCATGGCGTAGGTCATGTCGCGTTCGCGACATTCGGCCTCGCTGTGCTTGGGCTCGCCGAACTCGTATTCGAGGAAGTGGAGTTCGAGGTTCTTGCCGGTGAAGTCGGTGATGGGCGAGATCTCGGCGAAGAGCTCCTTGAGCCCCTCGGTCAGGAACCACTGGAACGAGGTCTTCTGGACCTCGACCAGGTCCGGCAGGGGCAGGATCTCCTGGAGCCGCGCGTAACTTTTGCGGAGAGCGCTGGGACCAAGACCCACGGGCTTGGCCGGGGGCACAGTGATGGCCATACGCACACACTCCTTGCGACCGTGAGATGGGCAGGGATAAAACTAGTCTAGCATAGAAAGCCTACACCCGACAAGGGGATTTTGGCAACCCGCGGGAGCCGGCCTGTCGGCGCGCGGCGCCGGTCGCGCTTGCCGTTGAGACGGCTCCCGGCCTATAATTAGAGCGGGCTGTCTGGCCCACCGATCCCCACGGCAGGGGTGCAGTCTGGGTCGGAGGACGGGGTGGGGAAAAAACGCCGGGTGCGGGCGGAGAACCCGCCGACAGACGGGCCACGCTTCGCCCACGCCAGTGAGCGCGAGTTCGCCGCGCTGCTGGATTTCTACCAGATCGCCTGGCAGTACGAGCCGCGGACCTTCCCACTGGCCTGGGACAGCGAGGGTCGGGTGGTCGAGAGTTTTACCCCTGATTTCTACCTGCCGGAGCACGACCTCTATATCGAACTGACCACCCTCAAGCAGAGTCTGGTGACAAAGAAGAACCGTAAACTCCGCCGCCTGCGGGAACTTTACCCGGAAGTCAACATCAAACTGCTGTACAAACGGGATATCCACAACCTGCTCTTGAAGTACGGCCTCCGGGCCCCGCAGGCGGAGTCGACCGCGTCGACCTCGTAGGGGACCGGTGCCCTGTTCGGCCAGCCCCGCCCGCTGACCAGCCGTTCACCGTGGGGCGGCTGGCCACACTCTATGGTCTATTTTAGCACGCTGGGCCCCGGGCGTCAAGGGCCGTTGGTGCCGCCGGTCGCGGTGGATGGGGCACCGGGGGCCTGGCTGAGCAGGACGGCTTTCAGGTCTTTCTTGTAAAAGACCCACTTGCGGTTGACCTTGTGCCCCCGCAGGAGGTTGGCCTTCATCAGCCGGTAGATCGTCGACCGGCTCACGCGCAGAAACTCCATCGCCTCTTTGAAGTCCAGCAGGATGTCGTCTTCGCTGATCCGTTGCACCGTCCGGCTCCCTCTCTGTCAGGCTTCCGGCGCATTGGCCGCCCTCCTGCGGCCTTCCCAGCCCGAGCGGCGTCACCGGCGCGCCACCGCCGGCCAGGGGCGCTCCCCCGAAGCGATCGTGTACGTCGGGGGCAAGCATGACACGGCCCGCCACCCGCTGCAGTGAAGTGGCTCACAGGCCCGCCCCAGTCCGTCTGGCTGGCAGTCCGGACTGCCAGTGGCGCAGCCCGTCCAGTCCGAGCAGCAGGCAGAGGCCGCCGGCCAGGAGGAAGACGCCGGAGAGGTGCAGGCGCTCGGCCAGGGCCCCCAGGAGCAGGCTGCCCAGCGGCATCGTGCCCGAGTTGACCACCACCCAGAGCCCCATGATCCGCCCGGTCAGGTGCTCGGGCACGGCCAGCTGGACGGTGGCGTTGGCGGTGGCCAGGTAGGCGATCGAGGCCAGACCCAGCAGGACCAGGGCCCCGAGCGCCGTCGGGAGAGCGGCGGCCGCCGCCAGGGCGCAGAGCCCGAGGCCGGTGCCCAGGACGGTGAGGGCCAGCGCCCGGTGAGGATGCCGGCCGACCCACGCCGTACCGCTCCAGAGGGCCCCGCTGACCGCGCCGACGCCGACGGCGGTCAGGAGCAGGCCCAGCCCCTCGGGCCCCAGGCCCAGCCGTTCGCGGGCCACGGCCGGCAGAAAGGCCTGGTAGGGGAAGGCCACTAGCCCCAGGAGGGCGCTGAGCACGAGCAGCCGTCGGACCAGGGGCGCCCGCCAGGCGTAGACCAGCCCTTCGGTCAGGGCGGTCCGCCAGGGACCGGGGTGCGCCGGGCTCGGTGGCCGGGGCCGGATGGCCAGGAGGGCCAGGACCACTCCCAGGGCCGACAGCGCGCCGACGAGCAGCGTCAGCCCCACCCCCACCTGGGCCAGCAGCAGGCCCCCGATGACCGGTCCCAGGATCCGGGTCAGATTGAAGCGGGCGGCGTTGAGGGCCAGCGCCGGGCGCAGGCGCTCCGGCCCGACCAGGTCCCGGATGAAGGCCGGCCAGGCCGGCCAGAGGAGGGCGTTACAGAGGCCGCTCAGGAAGGCCAGGCCCAGGAGCACGGGAATAGTGATGACCCCGGCCAGGGTGAGCAGAGCCAGCCCCAGCGCGACCAGGCACATCAGGCTCTGGGTCACCAGAAGGATCGTCCGTCGGGGGAGCCGGTCGGCCAGCGCTCCACCCAGCAGGCCGAAGAGCAGGAGCGGCACCATCTGGGCGAAGTTGGCGAGGCCCAGCAGAAAGACCGAGCGGCCCAGGTCCAGGACCAGCCAGCCCAGGGCCACCGTCTGGAGCCAGCTCCCCAGCGCGGAGACGAAGGCCCCGGCTAAGAAGAGAGCGTAGTCGCGGTTGACCAGCGCGCGGGCGGTCTGCTGCTGCAGGGCCGGCCTGAGCCGGCGCAGGGTGAGCGGCTGTCGCACACCGGCAGTATAGCAGGCCGGGCTAGCCGTCGCCAAGGTCGGCGGCGGGGCCCCAGAGTTCGACGCCGATGCCGTCCGGGTCGCGCACCAGCAGGCCGATGCCGGGCTGATCGGCCGGAGGCGTCTCCAGGGGCAGGCCGGCGCGCTCCAATCGTCGGGCCAGCTGCTCCCAGGTCGAGCGGTCGGGCAGGCGGAGGCCGAAGGCGATGAGGCCGGCGGCATCGGGCGGGGCGGGGGGGACTCCCTCGCCGGCCCAGACGTTCAGCCCCACGTGGTGGTGGTAGCCGTCGATGGCCACGAAGAGAGCGCCAGGGTAACTGCGCTGGGTCGGCGCGAAGCCCAGCAGTCCGCAGTAGAAGGCCTCGGCCCGCCGCAGGTCGCTGACCTGGAGATGGACGTGGCCGACGCGGGTGCCAGGGGGGAGACCGGTCCACGGTGGGGGCACCGGGCCGACCGTGGCCAGCAGGCCCTCGAGATCAAGCGGGACGGTGACCATGGCCAGTTCGCCCTGCCGGAAAGGCCAGTGCTCCCGGGGACGGTCGGCGTAGAGCTCGAGGCCGTTGCGGTCGGGGTCGCGCAGGTAGAGGGCCTCGCTCACCCCGTGGTCCGAGGCGCCATCCAGGGGCCAACCGTGGCTGAGCAGTCGGTGGACCACCCGGGCCAGGTCCCGCCGGCTGGGGAGAAGAATGGCGACGTGGTAGAGACCGGCCGTCCGCCAGGGCTTGGGGCGGGCGCCGGGGTGGACGACCAGGGCCACCTGCCAGTGGTCGGCGTCGGGCGCGGCCAGGTAGAGGGTGGCCTCGGCCGCGCGCTGGCCGAAGCCCAGGAGATCGCGGTAGAAGGTCAGGGCGCGATCGGCATCGGCCACCCGCAGGCGGACGTGCTGGAGACGGGTCGCCGGCGGGAGAAGAAAATTGTCCATGGTGCTCCTTTCTGGTGCGGCCCGGCGGGCCAAAAGAAAAAGCCCGGACGGCCGTCCGGGCGACACACCGGGTAGCGCATACGGGATTCGAACCCGTGATCTCCGCCTTGAGAGGGCGGTGTCCTAGGCCACTAGACGAATGCGCCAGGCACCCGGTGGGTGGGCGATACTGGATTCGAACCAGTGACCTCCACGATGTCAACGTGGCGCTCTAACCAACTGAGCTAACCGCCCACGCTCTGGAACTCCTGGCACTGCCTATTATAGCGAAGGGGATCGCGCCTTGTCAAGCGCCAGGGCCCCCTTTGTGGCCGTCCCGTCTGGAGGCGCGGCTCACGCCGTCTCCGGTTTCTGGCACCGGGCTTGCACCGGCCAGGCCGGGCTGCGGCCTCGGGATGGGAGCGATGGGCAGTGCGCTGCGCCAGCTGGGACAGCGTCTCTGGGCGGCGGGGGCCCAGCATGAGCCGTTTCTGATCCTTGTCCTGCTGACCCTGGGCTTCCGGCTTCCGGCCTTCGCCCTCTGGCGGGCCCAGGGCTATATCGGCGACGCCAACGACTACAACTTTTACTACGAATTTGCTCGCTACAGCCAGTACGGCTGGTATCCTTATCTTCACTTCTGGATGGAGTACCCACCGCTCTTCCCCTGGCTGGCGGTGGGCGTTTTCCGGGTCAGCCTGCTCCTGCCGACCTGGCAGAGCGATCCGTTCATCTGGTTTCGTCTCCTGCTGGGACTGACCCTTCTCCCTTTTGACCTGGGGAACCTGGCGCTGATCTACGCCCTGGCCCGTCGCCTGTACGATCCCCACCGGGCGGTGCAGTGCGGCTACCTCTACGCGCTGCTCTTCTTCCCGTTCTACACGCTGGTCAGCTGGTTCGATACCCTGCCCCTCTTTTTCCTGCTGGCGGCGCTCTGGCTCCTCCTGCGCGAGCGCCCGGCGGCCAGCGCGGCCGTGGCCGGGCTGGGGTTTATGATCAAGGTCTTTCCGGTCCTGATCCTGCCCGTCCTGCTCCGGCGGTGCCGGCCCTGGCGGGAGTGGGCGCGGGTGCTCGCCGCCTTCGCCCTGCCGGTCGGGCTGATCGGTCTGCCGTTTCTGCTGCTGGCCCCCGCCTACACCCTGGCCGCCATCCAGGCGCTCCTCACCCGCTCGCCCTGGGAGACGGTCTGGGCCCTGGCCGAGGGCTACTACAGTTTCGGCTGGGTGCCCCCGCTGAGCGAGCGCTTCGACCCGCAGAGCGCCACCCGCCCCGCCTATCTCTCGCACCTCCCCTGGGGGCTCTGGGCGCTGCTGGGAGGGCTGGGCTATCTCGGCCTCTGGCGGGGCTGGTCCACGGTCCACCGCCCCCGGGCGGTGGTTCTGTTCACCGCGCTCACCCTGCACCTGGCCCTGGTGCTGGCCAAGGGCTACAGTCCACAGTTTCTGGTGTACCTTCTCCCATTTCTGGTGCTGCTCTTCCCGACCCTGCGCGGCGTGGTCTACGCCCTCCTCCTGACCACCGTCAACCTGGTCGAGTACCCGGTCTACCACTTTCTCTTTCCCGACCAGCCGTGGTTGCTGGCCGTTGTGGTCATCGTGCGCACCGCAGTGCTGCTGATCCTGGCGGCGGAGTACGGGCTGGAGCTTTTCGCCGAACGCGCGGCCCCACGCTGGACCGGGCGCTTTCGCCAGGCCACGGTCACCGTCACCACCCTGCTGGTGCTGGTCAGCAGCCTGGGGGGGCTCCAGGCGGCCAGCGCGGAGTGGCAGGAGCGGGCCTACGCCGGCAGCCCCCACCGCGACCTGGTGACGGTCATCCGAACCCACAGCGAGAGCCGGCCGGCGGTCCTCTTCACCGACGAGGGGCTCTACCGCGAGTTCTATCCGCTCCTCCATGACACCGCCCGGCTGGTTCTCCTGCCGCTCGACCGGACCGGGGCGCTGGGCACCGTGCAGCAGGTGCTGCGCGAGCATACGGTGGTCTGGACGGTCGGTCGGGATCCTCAGCCGCTCGCTCCCGACCTGGCGGCTCTTCTCCAGGCCTGGGCCCGTCCTGGGGGACGGGTGGGCAGCCAGGCGCTGACCGCCATTCGGTGGTATCCGCTGGCCGCCGGGGCGACGGCGGACGGGGTGCCGGTCATCGCCCCCGGTGGGGGAGGCCCGTCTTTCCTCAAATAATGGTATAATGCGCCGGACCCGCTGCCGTCGGTCCGGCCGGCGCGCTGGGGGCCTCTCCCGGCCGGACCGGCCACCGGAGCGACGCCGTGAAGCGGTCTCGGGGAAGCGACCGTCTGGCCGGGCTGTTCCTGTTGGGGGGGACGCTGCTCTTCTTCGCCGACGTCCTCTGGCTGGGGCGCGTCCTGCTGCCTCTGGACAACCTGGTCCTCTACGAGCCCTGGCGCTCGGCTCTGCCCCCTACGGTTCCGCAGAACAGTCTGCTGAGCGACGCCCTGCTCCAGAACCTGGTCTGGCGCGAGCTGGCCCGGCGCGCGCTCCAGGCCGGCGACTGGCCGCTCTGGAACCCCTGGATCGTCACCGGCATGCCGTTCCTGGCCACCGGTCAGCCCGGTCTGCTCTACCCGCCGTCCCTGCTGTTTCTCGTTCTGCCGGTGCTTTCGGCCTACGGCTGGTACGCGGCGCTGCATGTTTTCCTGACCGCCCTCGGCTACTACTGCTTCCTGCGGGCCCAGGGGGTGGGCCTGGCTGCGGCGTTGGTGGGGGGACTGACCGGTGGTTTTGGCCAGTATCTCCTCACCGCCCTCATCTGGCCGATGGTGGTCGGGAGCGTCACCTGGCTGCCCTGGCTGCTCCTGGTCACCCAGCGGCTCGTCGCCCGGGCCGCCCTGGAGCGCGCCCGACCTGCCGACTGGCTGCTGGTGGCCGCCACCGCCGGGCTCATCGGTCTGGCCCTCCTGGCCGGGCATCTCGAGTACGCCTTTTACACGCTGCTGGTGACGGCGGTGTTCGGGCTGGGGGAGAGTCTGGCCGTGGTGCGGGCCGGCGGCCCGGCCCGGCTGCTGGCGGTCGGCTGGCGGCTGGGGCTGGCTGCCCTGCTTGGTGTGGGGCTCAGTCTGGGGCAACTCTGGCCCTTTCTGGAGGTCGTTCGGGCCAGCGCCCGGCAGGGCCTGGTCACCTACGGCGAGGTGCGCGGGTTCGCCCTGCCGCTGTGGCAGGGGCTGACGTTCCTCCTCCCTGATTTCTTCGGCAATCCCAGCCACCACGGCGTTCGGGACTTCTGGACCGGCCAGTGGCAGCCCGTCCAGACCAACCGCTTTGGCCAGCCGACCGACCCGCCTCAGACCATCTTCTGGGGCGCCAAGAACTACATCGAGGCGGCCGGCTACGTCGGGCTGGTGCCGCTCCTGGTGCTGCCGCTGGCCCTCGGCCACCGCCAGCGGCGGCTGGCCCTGACCGCGGTCGGGCTGGCGGTGGTCTCGCTCCTCTTCGCTTTCGGGACGCCCCTCTACGCCCTGCTGTACTACGGCCTGCCCTTCTTCGACCAGTTGCGCACGCCGTTCCGCTGGCTGTACCCCTACAGCGCCAGCCTGGCCATTCTGGCCGGGCTCGGCCTGGCCGCCGCCCCGCACCGCCGGCTGACGCGGGGGGTGGGTGTCCTGGCTCTGGCCGCCGGTCTGGGGCTGGCGGCCGGGCTGCTGGTCATCCGGCTCTGGCCCGACCTGGTGCTCGGGCTGCCGGAGCGTCTGATCCCGTCCACCCACCGTCTCTGGGCCACCTTCGCCGATGGCCGGCAGTTTCTCTCCTACGAACTGCCTCAGGTCGCCCGGCTGAGCGGGCTGCTCCTGGGGGCCGGCCTGGGCCTGCTCCTGGTCGGCCGGGGCCGGCCGGTTGGGGGGGCGCTGCTGGTGGGGGTGGTGGCTCTCGACCTCTGGTCGGCCAGTTACGGCTTCAACAGCCGGACGACCCCTGACTGGCTGGCGCGCGAGACGCCCGTTCAGCGCTGGCTGGCTGCCCCGTCGCCGGCGTGGCGGCTGGTGAGCTTTGGCCCGACCGATGTGCTGATGCCCAATCTGGCGGCGCTCTGGGGCTGGCGCGATGTCCGGGGCTACGACTCCACCATTCCCCGCGATTACGTCGAGTACTGGCGTCAGATCGAGGAGCCCCGCGGGCTGCGCTACAACCTTATTCATAAACTTGAAGAGCCGGCCTCGCTCACCAGCCCCTTTCTCGACCTGCTGGCCGTCCGCTACGTCCTGACCACCGTTCCCCTGCCGGAGGGGCCGGCGTTGCGCCGGGTGTATCAGGGTGAGATTCTGGTCTACGAGCGGCCGACGGCCCGGCCACGGGCCTTCATCGCCCGGACGGCAGAGTGGGTGCCGGATCGGGCCACGGCTTTCGCCCGGCTCCGCCAGCCGGGCTTCCCCCTTGCTGAGCGCGTTCTGCTGGAGGGGCGGCCGCCGGCGGATCTGGCTGACGGCGGGCGGGGGGAGGCGGTGTTTCTCGACGACGGCTTCGCCCGCCTCCGCCTGCAGGTGCGGACCGACGGGCCGGCCTGGCTGGTGCTGCTGGACGCCTTCGCGCCGGGCTGGGAGGCTCTGGTGGATGGGCGGCCGGTTCCCCTCTATCGGGCCTACGGCCAGTTCCGGGCGGTGCCGGTCCCGGCCGGGACCCACGAGGTGGTCTTCCGCTACCAGCCGGCCAGTCTGCGGCTGGGGCTGCTGGGCAGCCTGCTGGCCGGGCTGGGGCTGTTGCTCCTGGCGGGGGTGGCCGGCTGGCAGCGGGTTTTTGGGCCGGCGCCGGCCTCGCTGCCGGCGGTGGTCGCCCGCAACAGCCTGGTCCCCCTGGTCACCTCGCTCCTGAACCGGGGGCTGGACATGGCCTTCGCCATGGTGGCCCTGCGGCTGCTGGGTCCAGAGAACATCGGGCGTTACGCCTTCGCGGTCAACCTCGCCGGCTATCTGGAGATCCTCACCAATTTCGGTCTGAACGCGCTGGTCATCCGCGAGGTGGCCCGCCAGCCGGCTGCGGCCAGCCGCTATCTGGCGGTCAGCTGGACGCTGCGCTGGTTGCTCTGGCTGGGGGTGGTTCCGCCGGTGCTCTGCGGGCTGGCGCTCTGGCAGGCCTGGCGGGGCCTGAGCGCCGAGGCCGTCTGGGCGACGGTCCTTCTGGCCCTGGCGCTGGTCCCGGGCAACGTCGCTGCGGCCCTGAGTTCGCTCTTCTACGCGCGCGAGCGGTTGGAGTACCCGGCGCTGCTGACCGTGCTGACGACGGTGGTCAAGGTCGGGCTGGGGGCGGTGGTGCTCCTGGCCGGTGGGGGGATTGTCGGTCTGGCGGCGGTGGCCATTGTCGGCAACATCGTCACGGCTGGCGGGCTCTTTCTCTGGGCCCGCCGGCTCTTCGCCCTCAACCCACGGCCGGGCTGGGAGCCGTCTCTCCTGCGCGGGCTGATTCCGGAGTCGTTCCCGCTGATGCTCAATCATTTGCTGGCCACGGTCTTCTTTCGCATCGATATCCTGCTTCTCCAGCCGCTGCGGGGTGACCGTGAGGTTGGCTTTTACTCCGCCGCCTACAGGTACATCGACGGGCTGGGGCTTATTCCCTCGACCTTCACCTTTGCCCTCTTCCCGCACCTGGCACGGGCCGCCGCCGCTGGCGAGGGATTGAGCCGGGCCTATCTGCTGGGGGCCCGGCTGCTGGTGGTCCTGGCCTTCCCGCTGGCCTTCGGCGTCAGCCGGCTGGCCGACCCGCTGGTGTTGCTGCTGGGGGGCGCGGCCTATCTGCCCGAGGCTGGCCAGGCCCTGCGGGTGCTCATCTGGTTTCTGCCATTGAGTTATCTCAACGGCCTTACCCAGTACGTCCTGATCGCGGCCGGACGGCAGCGGGCGATCACACGGGCGTTTCTGGTGGCGGCCGCATTCAACATCCTGGCCAACCTGATCGTCATCCCCCGCTGGGGATATCTGGGCGCGGCCGTGGTGACTGTCCTCTCGGAGGCGGTGCTGCTGGTTCCCTTCCAGCGGGCGCTGGGCGGGATCGTGGATGGACGGACTCTCTGGAGGGCGCTCCGTCGTCCGGTCGTGGCCGCGCTCGGCGCAGCACTGCCGTTCTGGGGTCTGTCAGCCTGGCCGCTTCTGGGGCTGGTGGTGGGGTTGGGGGTCTACGGGGCCTGTCTGCTGGCGCCGGGGGGTCTCTGGCCGGAGGAGCGGGCGCTTCTGGCCCGGCTGGTTCAGCGCCTGGGCGGGCGTTGGCCTGTCCCGGGCCGGGCGGTCTGACGTATAATGGGAGGCTGAGGGAAAGAGGGATGTCAGGCCGCCGTCCCCGGCTGCTTATCATTGAAGACCACGCCGACCTCCGCGAGATTCTGGAGCGGGCTCTCCGGGGACAGTATCGGGTTGTTCTGGCGGGCACGGCGGCCGAGGCGCTGCGCCTGGTCGAGACGGTGGCGCCCGACCTGATTATCCTCGACCTTATGCTGCCGGATATGGACGGATTCGCCCTCTGTACCCGTCTCCGGTCGCTGACGGCCAGCCCGATTCTGGTCCTGAGCGCCCGGACCCATCCCCGTGACAAGGCCCAGGCGCTGGACCTGGGGGCCGACGACTATCTGACCAAGCCGTTCGCCTTTGAGGAGCTGCAGGCTCGCCTGCGGGCGCTGCTGCGGCGGGCTGGCCGTGCTGAGCCGCCGGTGCTCCCCGCGCCGGTGGTCCTGGACGATCTGGTCATCGATCTCGGACGGCGGGAGGTCCGGCGGGCCGGGGCCGAGGTGCGCCTGACGCCGACCGAATTCCACCTGCTGGCGGTCCTGGCCAGTGTCCCCGGCAAAGTCTGGCGCCAGAGCGAGTTGCTGCAGCGGGTCTGGGGGCCACAGTACCGTCGCGAGATCAATTATCTGCGCACCTATATCCGTCGCCTCCGTCGCAAGATCGAGCCCGAACCTGCTCATCCCCGCTACATTCAGACCGTCAGCCGCATCGGCTACCGGCTGGTCGCTCCATCGGGAACGACCAGCCCGTCGGACGGCGCTCCACTGGACTGAGTCGGCGACGGTCGCCGCGCTGTTCACGCTCCTGTCATGCTTTCCGGCCTACAATTCCCATGAGGGACAGGGCGGTCCTGCCGGCGAGGTCTCCGGTGGCGTGCCTGACCCGGCGGCGAAGGGGGAGCCATGGGTCTGTTTGAGGGGCTGACGGTTGACAGTCTGGTGGCGCTGGGCCTGGTTGTCGGGCTGATCTGGTTCGTCCTGTGGGCCGCCGGTCACCGCCAGGCTCCGTCGCGCTAGCGGCTCCGGTCAGAGGCTGCCGGTGCCGGTGCTGGGGTTGGTGCTGCCGACCGGGCTGCCGGCGTCGGCGGCGCCGTGCAGGATGGTGCCGGTGCCAGAGAGGCCGGCCTCGCCGTAGTAGGCGTTGCCGGCTCGGCGCTGCAGGAAGGGTTGCAGGGCGCTCAGGCGGGCGTAGAGGTGTCCTGGGGGGACGATTGTCAGCAGCGGAACGGGCTCGCCGGTCGCCAGGTCCAGAACTGTTTCGATGCTGGTGAGGCGGTCGCCGGGCAGGAGGAGGGCTTCCTCGGGCAGGAGGTCGAGGGCGCCGGCGCCGGCCAGGTGTTCGAACCAGGCCAGCCAGCCGGGACGAGGGGCGATGGCTGTCAGCCGGCGTCGGGTCTCGGGATGGGGCGCCAGGCCCATGTCTTCCGGAACGCGCATCGTCATCACCTCTTCCGGGCGAGCGGGAGCTGGTGGCAGAGGACGTGCCAGTGGTTGTCGGCGGGCGGGGGG
>VAPR01000983.1_pt1 | contig 15830 bp, 13 predicted proteins | sample 3380701 | NCBI WGS metagenome assembly VAPR01 (sample SAMN11536904, study PRJNA540576) | hot springs metagenome | isolation source: hot spring wet sediment | place: Spain: Lobios | collected 2014-01 | reverse complement strand
ATACCTCTCTACTAGATCAGTGTCCATTAGAGGGTGATGTAAAGTGCTACAGGATAGATGTTGTTAGTGAGAGGGGTAATGTGCAGAGTGCAACATATCCTCCAGAGATGGTTGCATTTGCTAAGAAGGCTGGAGAGGCTGAGAAGTCCAAGGATTCCCAATCAGCAGCAGAGGCAGCACTTGCACAGCAGACAGGTTCTATACTATTGAACTTCAACTCTTTTGGTGCTATATTTCCTGGCTTCTTACCTATTTCACCAATAGATCAACGTGGTTGGGATGTTAGGATAGACGAGGGTGTGGGATACCCAGCATTCAGGCTTATAGAACAGAAGGCTGCATACCTTACGGTAACCGTAAAGAACAAGGATCCTAGCGGTAGTGATATAAGACTACTGCATCCCTCTGCATTTGTACTAACAAGGGATAGTGGTACAAGCTTCAGTCAGAAAGCAATATACATATGTGATGCTGATATAAACATGACTATATCGTATCCATTAACATTAAGGATAGAGCAGGGTTCTCTTGCAATAGGCTCAAAGGTATTCCAGCCAGGGAGTTTATTCAAGGCATCAACAGGGACTCTGCTTACTGCTAGTAGTAATGCTACACTTAATGATACACTTGATATTCAATATGAAAAGTTAATAACATATCCATCAGGATCCTCTGGAACGTTGACATTAACCTCAGGCTCACTCTTCATAGACTCTACAACATACTCTGCTGCCAATGCTAACCCAGTATTCACAGCATCTCCAGGCACAAAGCTGAAGGTTAGCGGTAATGCAACCCTAAATAACACTAACAAGCAGGTTATATATCCTGCAGCAGGTACTCTAACGCTAACTGTAACAGGTGGTTCACTTAAGATTGGCTCAGATACCTACTCTGCTAATCCAAATCCATCGTTAAATCCAGTATTCACAGCATCTGCAAATACATTGCTTGAGGTAACATCCGATACAACCCTTTCTGGTACTACAGCTACATATCCATCAACTGGTGGCACGCTAACCATACTTAGTGGTTCACTAACTATAGGAAATAAGACGTATACACCAAGAGATGTATTCATAGCATCTCCAAATACAGTACTTACTGTAAGCAGCAATGCTAAACTTGATACCACTGCAAAGAGCGTAACACAGTATGACAATAACAAACCAATAATACTTCCAAACGTTAAAGACTCTACAGACCCAGATGAGGGATGGACTACATTAGTATTCTGCGATACGGAGATATCAACAAGCGGTGCTAATTCTTTCAAGCCAGTGACTAACTCAGATTTTCAAAGTTCAAATGTTAACTTCCTATTCCTTATACTTAGAGGAGAGATGAGTAATGGCACTCCATATGCCCAAACTATACCATATCAGGCTGTATTGATACCTTCAGGCTCGTTTACAGCATCACTTAATGACTATACTGGTGCACCAGGTAGTACACGACAGGTTAGTGTTGACACTTCTGGTAACTACAGCATATACTGGATATATCCAGATGGCATATCTAGACTGCTTGGTACTATAAGCAATGGTACCAGCACTAATATAACAATACCAAGTGATGCTGAGCCAGGTAGGTTCTATGCCATACAGGTTCAAGATGCAAATGAAAGGGTCTACTATCTAACATTCAAGGTGGTGTAGAGCAATATGGCCTCGCTATTCAAAGATGGTAATGATAAGGACAAGGACAAGGATAAGGAGGTAGAGATTAGGAGGGAGGAGGACATGAGCCTAGAGGATATACTCTACGGTCATGGGCATGATGAGTCTAATGAGGAGATGTTGGGGGAGGGTGCAGGGTATGAGAGGTATGAGAGCGATAAGGGAGAAAGCAAAGATGTAAAGGGTAAAGGAAAGGGCTTATTCAAGAAGGCTGAAGAGACCATAACAAGGCCTATAACCTCAACCCCTGTAAAGTTCAAGGAGATTGTAGAACAGTATCCAATACTTGAACCCCTTGCAAGTGTTACAATAGCAAGGGACGATCTCGATATGCCTATATACATAATAAATGAGCCCATACTTACGGATGAGGAGGTATATGCATACTCAAGGTTAATGAGTGCACTACAGTACGAACTCCAACTACCGTACGATAGCAATGTTAATCCAAGGGACTACTTTGTTGAATATGCTAAGAAGATAATAACCAAATACGCTCTAAGCATGGGTATAACCCCAAACCTGACATGGAACAAGGTCTACTACTATGTAACTAGAGATATGATAGGCTTTGGTCCAATAGATGTGATGATGAACGATAGCAACATAGAGGATATCTCAATAGATGGTGTGAACAAGTGGGTATATGTATGGCACAAGAAGTATGAGAGTGTTAGAACAAACCTCATCTTCAGGACTGAGAGGGAGCTGGATGATACTATAATAAGGCTAGTGCATATAGCAGGGAAGCATATATCAACAGCATATCCAATAGTTGATGCAACGCTCCCAGGGAAGCATAGGCTTGTTGCAACGTTCAGGAAGGAGGTATCACCACATGGGAGTTCTCTAACTATAAGGAAGTTTAGAGAGGATCCATTCACAGTCATAGATCTACTCAACTTCAAGACGTTGAGCCCTGAGATAGCTGCATACACATGGCTGCTCATGGAGCACAAGATCTCATCTATAATAGTTGGAGCAACTGCAGCAGGGAAGACTACACTACTCAACGCTGTGATATCAATGATTAGGCCTACAGCAAAGATAGTAACGATAGAGGAGGTACATGAGATAAACATATACCATCAGAACTGGGTGCCATTGATATCAAGGCTTGGTTATGGTGTAGGGAGTGAGAAGGTTGGTGAGGTTACGCTCTTCGACCTTGTAAAGGCATCTATGAGGATGAGGCCAGACTTCCTAATAGTTGGGGAGGTTAGAGGAGAAGAGGCGTATGTGCTCTTCCAGGCTATAAGTACTGGGCATGGAGGGTTATGCACACTGCATGCAGATGATATAGAGTCTGCTATACAGAGGCTCACATCAAAGCCTATGAACGTTGCACCAATGCAGATAAAGTTCCTAGACCTGCTCTTCACTATAAGGAATACGTTCATAACAGATCCAGATAGCAAGAAGCCGATAAGGAGGAGGAGGGTTATAGCAGTGCATGAGATAGTTGATTACAACAACTACAGGAAGATATTCGAGTGGGACCCTGTAAATGATACACATGTTATTGCATGCGATACCCTTAAGAACAGTGAGAAGCTCAAGATAATAAGCAGGGATACTGGTAGAACCATAGATGAGCTCATAGAGGATATAAAGGCTAGGGAGATGGTCCTAAGATGGTTGCAGAAGAAGGGGATAAGGAACTTTAGGCAGGTAGGCAGGGTATTCGAGCAGTACTATGAGAGAAAGGGTGAGATATATGCAAGAATCATCAGTGAGATCAAGCCCACTGTATAGGCTAGATGCAAAGCATGCAAAGCTTAGCATAAGCGATAGGATAGTAGCGTTAGCGATAAAGGTATTCAACCCATTGGCTAAGAGGCTAGAGCAGATGATGCCTACTATAGGCGAAGATATACTCAAGTCAAACCTGCTCATAGCACCAGATGCATTCCTCTCATTGCTACTCTTCATAACATTTGCTTCTATAGGTGTATCTGTTGTTGCTGCATACCTTATGCTATCTATGAACTTGCTCCTACTTGCAGTTGCTATACCCATGCCAGCGTATGTGTTTGGTATAGGTATTGCAATACCAAAGATTAGTCAGTCAAGCAGGGCATCTGCACTAGATAGCGAGATAGTATTTGTAATAGGCTATCTATCAGTGCTAATGGGTGGAGGGGTATCACCAATAAGACTCTTCAGGAGGCTTAGTGAGAGCAAGTTGTATCCAGCATCTGCAAGGGAGGCTAGGAGGATACTAACCCTTGTTGATGTCTTTGGCATGAACCCAATTACAGCAATAGAGAGGGTTGCTAGGTACTGCCCAAACAAGATATTCTCAGACTTTCTTGCTGGCTACATCTCAGTGCTTAGGATAGGAGGTGATGTGAACAGTTACATGGAGATGAAGCAGAAGGAGATGATGAACTACAGAACATTCAAACTCAAGTCAACAACAGAACTAGTTGGTACATTTGCAGAGGCTTACCTTGCTGCAACTGTGGTGCTTGGCATATCCCTCTTCGTTCTTCAAGCAGTGCAGGCAATGACATCCCAGTCAGCATTAAATCTTGATATGATAATGCTCTACACTAGCATATTCATACCTGCGATCTCTGGCGCATTCATATACATAATACATTCAGCACAGACCAAGGAACCTATCAGTTATATGCTACCCCATTACGTATTTGGTGCTAGTGCTATAGCAATACCAGTACTCTACTTTATGCCCTTGGATATACCAGTCTACATAAGGCTTGCTATAGGTTTAGCGATATCTACTAGTGCTGCAGCAGTAATCAACATAATAGAGTCAAGGAAGAAGCAGGCGATGGAGAATGTTCTACCAAGCTTCATAAGTGACCTTGCTGAGATAAGGAAGACAGGACTCTCTCCAGAGAAGGGTATACAGATACTATCTAATAGGAACTATGGTATACTCTCAAGATCAATCAAGAGGATGGCAAATCAGTTATCATGGGGAGTACCTCTTAGTAAGGTAATGCAGGACTTTGGTAAGGATGTTAACAGTTGGTTCGTCAGATCTGTAGGGTTCATAATGCTTGAGGTTGTTGAGACAGGTGGGGGTACAACCATGCTCTTCAACAACCTAGCAGAGTTTGCTCAGAAGAGCAAGGAACTGGAGAGGGAGAGGAGATCAATGTTCAGACCATACATATTCCTGCCATACTTTGGTGCAATACTAACTATAGTCTCTACAGTTGTTATAATAAACATGATAACTGGTCAGATATCATCACTGACAGAGCAGACCAATACAAACATAACATTATTTACTACTAATACAACTGCAGTCAGGGAGATCATGCTTACAGCAACTATATTCCAAGCATGGACCATGGGCTTGGTTGCAGGTAAGATGGGTGAGTGGAGCCTTGCTGCTGGGTATAAGCATGCTACAATCCTAGCATTGGCAGGTATAATTACCATATACATGGTAGAGACACTTGCTAACATAACTGGGTTCATGAGGTGATACTCCTGTATGTATAGAACAAATTATCACGATGATGATATGGATGGAGATAATAGAAGAGGAGGAAGAAAGATGAACTCTAGGCTATATAGTAACATACTAGTTGCAATTATACTCTCATCCTCTCTCCTACTCTCCAGTATGGTTAACATTGTAGACGTTCATGCCCAGAGGAGCACAAACTTCATACTCTCGATAGAGCCAATGGCTCCAAGGTTACCTGCAGATGGAGGTAAGTACCATGCCATAATACAACTACAGACAGCGAACAAGAAGCCTATACATGCTCCATACGATATGGAGGTAGATCTGGTATCATCAGATCCATCTGTAGTATCTGTGCCTAGCAAGGTAACTATAAGGGAAGGTGAAACGTACACAAAGGTTGATATTATTACTAGTGAGAAGGCTGGCAAGGCAACTATAAGTGCATTGATATCCAATGTTATAATTGGGTCAGCAAGTATAGAGACTGTAAGGGCAAAGGGTTCAGAGGCAGTCAAACTTGCAGTGTATGCAGCGCCAGAAACGATACTTGCAGATCCAAGGCTTACGGGCAAGGTATACGTGCAGTTGCTCAATGCCAATGGCTTGCCTGTTGCTGCAAATAGACCAGTTGTTGTCAACCTAGCATCAAGTGACAACGATGTGATCAAGGTTACATTGGATAAGGTTGTGATAGACAATGGTAGGTCTGGTATGTTCGTAGATTACATCCCAGGTGTAAAGAGAGGTTCAGCAGAGATAGTTGCATCAGCATTTGGGTTGGAGTCTGCAACAGTAACTGTAAGAACTGTAGATATAGTAGGCAATAGACTAGCACTAGATCTGGCACCTGGGATAATACCAGCAGAGAAGGGTGTAAGGGTTCTACTTACAGTTTATGTTGTTGATGACCGTGGGTTACCAGCAAAACCACTCGAGGATACTGTTGTAACATTGACCTCATCACATAGCGATGTAATCTCTGTTCCAAAGAATGTTACTATAAAGGCAGATCAGTACTATGTACATGTTACAGTAGAGGCAAGAGGCAAACCTAGTCCAAAGTATGATGATGATCCTAACAATAATGATGAGAAGGCATTGATAACAGCCTCTGCCCCTGGTTATGAGTCAGCGATGATAGAGGTTAAAGCAGTTCCCCCAATAACAGGTAACCTTGAGGTTGAGCAGTGCAAGGATATAGGACTATATATAAGTCCAAGTAAGTTACCTCCAGATAACAACAAGCATCCAGTACTAATAGCACAGTTGGAGAATACAAAGGTTAAGGGTATAGATGTGCCTGTTCCATGCCTACAGAAGAAGGAGTTTATAGATCTTAAAGTGCTTCTAGCATCATCAAACCTAGATATAGGAAGTGTGGATGAGATGCTAAGGATACCATACAACTCCTACTATGGAGTAGCAAACTTTAGTACTAACTTCAGATCTGGCAAGACTATAATAACTGGTACACAGACTGATTACAATACAGTGCAGACAACACTGGAGGTTGTTGGACCAAAACCAGCATCTCTAAGGTTAATGCAGATACCAAAGACCGTTGAGGCTAACGATAAGAGGCATGAGGCTCTAATAGTACAACTACTCGATGAGAGGGGCAATCCTATACTTGCACCAACCAACATGCTCATAGAGATTTCATCATCAAATCCATCGATAGTTGCCATAAGCTCACCAGTCACGATGAAGGAGGGTAGTAACTACATCGTTGCTGAGGTGAAGACAACATTGGAGCCAGGGAGTGTTGAGGTTACGGCATCATCAGCAGGGTTAACATCACACTCCATAAAGTTCAATACAGTCTCATCAGGGTACACAAAGCTTGCTGTGTATGCTGTACCAAGTACACTCTTGGCAGATGGTGAGAGTTATCAAGCACTGGTAGTACAACTGCAAGATATAGATGGTAACCCAACTGTTGCTAGAAGCGATATCCCAGTTGTTCTATCATCCTCATCAAGGCTAGCAGGATATATAAAGAATAAAGATCTGACTATAAAGACTGGGTCCACATATGCTATTGCAGAGTTCATAACATCAACTACACCAGATAGGACAACCATAACAGTATCATCACCAGGGTTCAATACAGTATCTACAGATCTTAACGTTGTACTTCAGGAGTTCAAGTACACCATATCAAACATACCAAGTAGGTTGAGTGGGCTTGAAGGTATTCCTATAAACGTTACAGTGTCTGTTGATGATATACCAGTCAATGGTGTGCTTGTGCAGGTAAGTGGCGCATATGCTGAGACCAATAGCTCAGTTACATCAGGTAATGGGGAGGCAGAGGTGATATACAAACCAACTGCTGGAGGTAACAACACTGTACTGCTGACTATAAGCAAGAAGGGCTACACTACTGTTACAAAGAGCTTCAATATATACATAGAGCAGCCTATACGCATAACCATAAAGACAGTAACAGAGAAGGGCAAGGATCTCGATGCAAAGGTAAAGATATCAATAAAGTCATCATCAGGAGGAGGGGGAGGAACAAACCGGGATGTAGAGGCTAGCAAGGGTAAGCCGGTAGTAATCGATAAGATTCAGCGTGGAATGTACAAGATATCAGTGCCAGAAGAGGTTAGCACATCTAATGCAGTGTACAGGTTTGAGCGTTGGTCTGATGGTGTGTTGGATAACCCTAGGGATGTTAGCGTTATATATGATTCAGAACTAGTTGCTGTATACTCTGCAAGATACCTATTACAAGCAACATCTGCATTTGGTAATGTTATAGGTGCTGGTTGGTACCCAGAGGGTAGTAAGGCCTACCTTAGCATAGAACCAACAAATGTTACAGATGCCCTTATAGTAGATAGAAGGTTCAGTGGCTGGGTTGGTGATGTGTACTCTACAAACAGTTCTGTAGAGATTGTTATGGACTCTCCAAAGTATGTCACTGCAGAATGGAGTATAGACTACATGAAGATACTGTTAATGGCAGGTGCTGGTAGTGGAGTAGCAGGCTTCTTCATATATAGAGGAATAAAGAAGAGGGAAGAGGTTAAGAGGAAGCTCCCAGATCTAGATTGGTTCAAGAAGAAGTGACTTGATTGCTACTATTGTAGAATTTAATGTTATAACATGCCTTACAATGCTTGTAGTAGCATCGATAATGGATATCAGGAAGAGGGAGATAAGCGATAAAGTATGGATAGTATCCTTTACTGTTGGACTAACTATAATAATAGTAGGGTTGTTCACTGACAATACATTTGCCATGATGTTTCAGCAACAACAGTACATCATACGCTATGCTCTAAGCATAGGGATAACTTCACCTCTCGCATACATTGCATACAGGAGCTGGTTGTTTGGCGGTGCAGATGCAAAGGCACTTATAGTGATAAGTGCTATACTCCCATTCTACGAGATGAAGTACAGTATACATGGGATACCAGCACTGACTATCCTAACTAATGCATGTATGCTAACCCTTGTACATATACTGCATAACATCTCTAGGAATACAATTGCAGTGATCAAGGGCAAGGATATATTCGATGGGTTTGATGGAGAGACAAAGTTAAGGAAGGCAATTGCATTTATGATAGGCTTCATCGCTAAGAGACCAAGAGGTTACCTCTTCCCTATAGAGGAGAGTAAGGGGGATAAGCGTATGTTCACCCTTAGCCCCAAAGCATACAGCGATTATGTTCATGAATCTGCAAGGGACATCTGGGTTACTCCAGCATTACCATTCATAGTCTATATGACCATAGGCTTCCTGCTGATGTTATATGTTGGGGATGTATTGGCATACATCTTCCATAGCATCTGGTAGAGCATAGAACAAACAAAAAGAAGGTAGTTAGTTGTTTGGTGAGCAGTCCTACCCGTAAGCAGACCCCTGCCCTTGCATCTCTATCTTGCTTATTGTAAGTTTACAGTAAGCAAGAAACTATAAAAGTTTTTCAGTCAAATTTATTCAAGTTGATAAGATATAATTATTAACATAGAAAATCATACTATTATGCTGTAACAGCTAATACATCAATCTAATTATTACCATGTATTTAACTATACATCAATCATATATTATATATAGCAATTGTATATAAGCATATGATGTTGCTTGAAGCCAAGTGTTAGATCACTAATACTAAAGTTGGTATTCTACTCCTCTCTACTACTGGTATGGTATGTTATAGCGGGAGCAGATATACTCCCAGATTATGTACTCCCTTCCCCATTGGATGTTGCTAAAGAGTATGCATCGTCCAGTATGAGACTCTTAACTGCTCTAGCAACGAGTATGCAGAGGCTCTTCCTTGGTTTCATCTTATCCATACTTGCTGGTTTTGCGTTTGGTTATGCTATGGCTAGGAGTAAGGCATTATATGATACTGTAGGCTCTTTAGTTATAGCACTAGCCTCCCTACCAAGCATAGTATGGGTTCCAATAGGCATGATATGGTTTGGTTATAGTGAAGCGATGATAGTGTTCGTTATAGTTAGTAGTACGGTATTCGCATTTACGCTCTCAACCTACACCAGTATAAAGAACGTACCTCCAATATACATCAAGGCAGCAAGAAATATGGGTGCCAAAGGCATAAACATGCTTGCCTATGTTATAGTACCAGCAGCAACACCCAACCTACTCATAGGGATAAGGAATGCATGGTCATTCTCCTGGCGAGGTTTGATGAACGCTGAGGTTGTTAGTGGGTATCTAGGGCTAGGGTTTATGCTAGAGAGTGCAAGAGAGGTATTTAATATGGCACATGTGATTGCTGTAGTGCTCATAGTGATGGCTATAGGTCTGCTGGTAGATGCTATACTCTTCTCAAGGGTTGAGAGGTATGTTGAGCAGAGATGGGGATTACGCTAGATAGATAGATAGATAGGGATAAGAGCAATATAGATAGATATAAAGAAAGATAGATAGAAATAGGATAGCGCAGAGAGTATAATCATCCCTATGATGTGAAGGAAGAGCCGTCTGATATATGATGATACCAGTTCAATCTGAGGGGCATTACACCAAAGAAAAAATAAGGTGTATGATTATCCTATACTATTCTACCATAGAAGATTTTGTATGTAACAGGATTAACATACAAATATCTCATAGACAATACAATCTTATGCCCAGTATGTTCATACTAGGTATAATTCCATTCTCATATCTAGATCTACTTCAGACTCAGATTCAGATTATGCTTCTAATTCCCATAATACTTGCTATAATTATAGCGCTACTAGCAATAAGATATAGGGGGAGGAAGAGCAAGGAGAGGCTCAAGAGGCTCACGCTTGAGAGGTTGAAGAGTATGGATCCTAAAGAGTTTGAGCATGCAGTTGCAGATATGTTAAGGGCTATGGACTACAAGGATGTTAGGGTTGTAGGGGGCTCTGGTGATCTAGCAGTAGATATAACTGCAAAGCGTGGTAAGGATAAGGTTGTGATCCAGTGCAAGAGATATACAGGGAAGAAGGTTACAAGCCCTGAGTTGCAGATGTTCATAGGGATGATGCTTACAGAGTACAAGGCTACTAAGGGTATATACGTTACAACATCCTCATTCACACAGGATGCTGTAGAACTTGCTAGAAGGCATGGTATAGAGTTATGGGATGGCGATAGACTTGCCGAGGTTATATCTAGGCTAAGTTAATAATGATAGTGATAATTAGAATAATAATAATAATAGTAGTAGGATGGAGAGAGGCATGAGGGTGGGCATACTGTACTCAGGAGGCAAGGATAGTAACATTACAATGTACAAGGTATATCTACAAGGTTATGAGATAGCATGCCTTATAACCATTATACCAGCAAGTGATGAGAGCATGCTCTTCCATTACCCAAATGCAGCATACACATCAATACAGGCAGAGTGCTTACAACTACCTTTAATCTCTAGCACTAGTGATGGAGAGGCTTCGCTTGAGGAACTACTCATTAAGGCAAGGGAGAGGTTTGGTATAGATGGTGTTGTGAGTGGTGCAATAGCAAGTAGGTACCAGTATGAGAGGTTCACAAGCATAGCATCTAGGGTTGGGTTAAAGCATATAGCACCATGCTATGGAGAGGATCAGTACATGCATATGCAGGAGTTGCTTGCAAATAACTTCTCTGTCATGATAACATCTGTATCAGCCTATGGTCTTGATGCTAGCATGCTTGGAAGGGTTATAGATGCCAAACTACTCTCAAGGCTAAGGGATCTAAGCATAAAGTATGGCTTTAACCTATCGTTTGAGGGAGGCGAGGCAGAGACATTCGTACTTGATATGCCTCTATTCAGGAAGAGGATATCCGTTGATGGTTACAGGGTGCACTGGGATGGTGTTAGGGGGCATATAGAGTTCATGGATCTCAGCATTAAAGATAAACTAGTAACGCTATCATCTAGATAAGGTTAAAAGTAGTGCTATGTAAATAAGGTATATGGTGCTGGATAACCTAAAGCAAGGGTTAAGGGCAACGCTCAAGAAACTGGTAGGAGCATCTAGCATAGATGAGAACATTATAAAGGAACTTGCCAGAGATGTGCAGAGATCATTGTTACAGGCAGATGTTAATGTTAGGCTAGTACTTGAACTAACCAATAGACTTCAGGAGAGAGCATTGAAGGAGCAGCCTCCTCCAGGGCTCTCAAGGAAGGATCACATAGTGAAGATACTCTACGAAGAACTCTCAAGACTGCTTGGAGGAGGGGATGAGGTAGGTTTGGCATTGAGGAAGGATAAGAGCAACATCGTGTTGATGGTTGGCATAGAGGGTTCTGGCAAGACAAGTGCTACTGCAAAGCTTGCAAAATGGTTGCTTAAGCATGGCTATAGCGTTGGTGTTATAGGCACAGATACCTATAGACCTGCTGCACTTGAGCAGTTAAGAACTCTATGCAGGAGGATAAATGTTGAGGTTTATGGTGATGAGAAGAGCAAGGATCCAGTGCAGATAGCATTGAAAGGCATGGAGTACTTCACTGGTGCAAGGAAGAAGGATGTGATACTCATAGATACTGCTGGAAGGCATAAGGAGGAGAAGGGCTTGCTTGAGGAGATGAGGCTCATGTACAATGCTGTAAGGCCAGATCTTGTACTCCTTGTTATAGATGGAACGATAGGGCAGCAGGCATATGCTCAAGCAGATGCATTCCACAAGAATGTACCAGTAGGGGGCATAATAGTAACGAAGTTGGATGGTTCAGCAAAGGGAGGAGGAGCACTATCAGCAACTGCAGCAACTGGTGCAAGGATAATGTTCATATCTACTGGCGAGAGGATAGATGATCTTGAGCAGTTCTCCCCAACAAGGTTCGTTGGAAGGCTGCTAGGCATGGGCGATATCAAAGCATTGCTTGAGATGGCTAAGCAGTTGGAGCAGGAGGCAGATGAGGTCAAGATAAGGAGGATAATGAGTGGGAAGATGACCATAGAGGACTTTTACTACCAGATAGAGCAGGTTGGGAAGATGGGCTCATTGAGGGCATTGTTCGAGCATATACCTGGGGTAGCAGGGATGGTTAGGGATGAGGATGTTGATGTTATGGAGGAGAAGATGAACAGATGGCGTTACATGATCCAATCCATGAGCAAGGAGGAGAGGGCAAATCCTGATATCATAAATGCATCAAGGATAAGGAGGATAGCAAGGGGTTCAGGTACAAGCGAGAGGGATGTGAAGGAGATGCTTACCCAATACAAGAGATCGAAGGATATGATGAAGGCAATGAAGGGTAGGCAGATGATGGGCTTCCTTAAGAGGTTAGGCTTTGGGAAGGAGTAGGATAGATAAGTTCTGCTCTCATCTAGTTTGATTGGTTATTATATACTTCTTTTGTTAAGTATCAACGTTATGTTGCTATGCAATCGTTGCATAATGAGGCAGGGTCTGAGTACAAGTAGTGGTATAGATGTAAGCGATGATGGATGCTATATATGCCATGGGCTCATGTTAAGGTTGAACGATGTGTTCATGCTTGTTGAGGATGCATTGAAAGATTACGAGTTCAGATCATTTCTTATAGGTGCAACATTGCCCCAGGATATGCTTGAGAGGGAGGATGAGATCAGAGCAAGGCTGAAGGTCAAGGGGACGGAGAGTATAAAGAGCAATATAACAAGGGAACTTGGCATGATGCTATCAAGCAAGGGTTACAGGGTAGACTATGAGAGGCCAGATGTAGATATACATGTTGATCTCATAAGCATGAAGGTTAACGTTAAGGCAAGGCCGATATACCTACTTGCTAGATATAGGAAGAGCATAAGAGGATTGAAGCAGAAGGGTTATGAGAATAGCATAGAGAGCATTGTTAGGGATTGGGTAATCAGAGAGTTCAATGCTAGGGATGCAAGGTTCCTCTGGGTTGGGGGAGAGGATAAGGATAGCCTTGTTGATGGTGAAGGGAGACCATTCTTCATAAAGGTTGTGGATGCAAGGAAGAGATCTGGCTATGCTAATAAGTTAAGTAGCGATGGCATAGATGTTACCATAGTTAGAGAGGTTGATTGCTTCCCAAGGCAGATAAGGTTCATGAGTATGTTAAGGCTATACCTTGAATCTGAATCTGAACAGAGCATAATGGATAGGGTGAGAGAGGTCATCTCTAGAGCAAGTATAGATGTAAGGTTCATAGAGGATGGTGGTAAGTATGTGGTTAAGAGGATTCATGCCATGTATGCAAGGGAAGGTGTTGAAGCAGGGATGGTTGAGGTTGATATCCTTGTTGATGGTGGATTTACTGTTAGGCGATTTGCTGAAGGGTTTGGTGTTGAGCCTAGCATGTATGATCTCTTCGGTAGCGTAAGGCTAAGATATTTTGATGTACTCGATGTTAGGATGGTTGGTGCTGATTGATCAACCATTATTATTGTTTACTACAATTATTATTATAGTTGTTAACTTGCTATCACTAAAGGCTTACTATACCCTCACCATACTCAACCTCTTTATGCTCCTGTATTATACTTGCTCTTATCCTTACCCTTTGCACATCCTTGCCCTCTATTATGGCCTTGATGATCAGCATACCATTACTCTTCTCTACCTCATCCTTGCTTATGAATAGCCTATACATGTTCATCTGTTTACCATTCACCTCCGTGAACCTTACCATACCTTTAGCATCATATACATGTGTATTAACCTGCAAACCATCATACCTCATTGCATAGTCCATCACCCTTATCCTTATGATGAGGGTATTGTTATCTTTAACTTCTACATCATCTATCCTTACTGCATCCATAACACTCAACAATCTCCAGCATGTAATAAACATTCACTCCTATTCGTTCATCACATAGTAGTCATAGCGCTTCTCAACATCCTTGTTCCTCCCATGAATCACCTGCTCAACCTCATGCTTAAGCATCCCATCAACAAACTCCTTGAGATCATCGAAGCTATCAAGTCCTCTAAACATATCAAGCATCTGTATATAAGCAAGCATGAACTCAGCAACCTTCCTCCTGTACTCTTCCCTACTTGGTCTCCTCTTCCTACTCAGCCTAAAGTAGCAGTTTGCATTAGGTACACCAAAGTTCTTTGCTAAACCTTCTATCATAAGTTCCAACTCAAAGTACCTATCATGCATTCATTAGATTATAGGTAGGTACTATATTATATTTGATCTCAAATGTGATATTAGTTCATGTTACTATGATAGGTTATCACTTCCTTATCCTAACATGCCATAGCCCTGTATCTACCTTTATAACAGCATACTCCAAACCTCTCCTCTCACACACCTTTGGTATAGAATCCATGGCAGACTCTTCACTATCAGTTACAACCTCTAGAACCTCACCCTTGTTGATTGTGCTTAGAGCCTTGACAGCCTCGAATGATGGGTATGGGCATGACATGCCCCTAGTATCTATCCTCTTTGCTATACTTGCATCTAGGAGTGAAGGTTGTTCTTCACTACTCTTCAAGAGAACTTGCATGGTTAACCTTTAGGCATAATGGTATATAAACTATACTTACTTTACAGGTATGGGTTTACTATGGAATAATTGTTATGTAATACAGGTTACATAGAGCTTTAAATAGTAGAAGTAATTATATTAGATGATGAAGTCCAAACTGTATGCAGGTGCAATGCTAACAATTGCAGCAGTGCTTATACTTGGGCCGGTGCTTGTAGAGCAGGCATATGCAAAGCCAAATGGTCCTAACAACAACGGTCCTGGCAATGGTGGTCCTGACCAAGGTCCTCCAATAAACGCAAAAGTTAGAGCAATACAGAATGGCAACTCATTGGATGAAGATAATCCTGGAGTACTTGGGCAAGATATATGGTGTGTTGGAGGAATAGATGGTGATTCTGAGGCAAATGATATACACTGCTACCTTCTACCAGAGGGTGTACCAACACCTGACTACAATACACATCCAGATGTTATAAAGAGGGATGGTGATGCAAGCAATATAGCCCCATGCCCAGAGGATGCAGGCTTCCAGTCTAGCGATATATGCTTCTGGGTACTCTTCCCTGCTACTGACTTTCCAACAGTAGGTCACTACAGGTTCGTAGCAGAGTTCACGAAGGATGGCAATATAATAGACATTGCAGGAGCAGACTTTAGGAACCACTCATTCATGGTAGTCCCAGAGTTACTGCTTGGTAGCATAGGCTTAGCAGGCTCAATGCTAGGAACATTCTATCTCTACAGGAAAAGGAGTACAAAGGTAAAGGAGCAGTAGTTGC
>VAPR01000982.1_pt1 | contig 15832 bp, 20 predicted proteins | sample 3380701 | NCBI WGS metagenome assembly VAPR01 (sample SAMN11536904, study PRJNA540576) | hot springs metagenome | isolation source: hot spring wet sediment | place: Spain: Lobios | collected 2014-01 | reverse complement strand
GTTCACATTCAAAGAATTGCTCGAATTTCGCGTCCAGCATGTGCGCTCTCACCTAGACCAGATTGAGCGGGTGAGGGAGGCGTATCGGCAGAGCAGGGGTTACGTTTCTTGATGTAAAGCACATTGCTCAATCACGGGTTCAATGGTTCAAAAACACAGCGGCAGTTTAGTCCAAGGCGGCCGCTGTTTTCATTTTTGGGGTCTTCGAGGACATATGTCCTTTCTCTCATACCACAATGTATCATTTAATAGGGGAAAATGGTGCTGGAGGAGAGGGGACGTATGAAAGGGAGTTTATTTGCTTTCTTTGCCGGGGCCTTTATTACCCTGCAAGGAGTGGCCAATTCCCGGATCAGTCAAGATATTGGCACATGGCAAGCGGCAGCGATCACCCAGTTTACCGGATTCATTACCGCCCTTAAGGGGAACGCGGCACAGTCTGTTTAAAGGATGCCGCGAACTTGCTAGGAACAAGCTACAGGCATCTCAATCGGGTGATCCAACAATTTTTCCAAGAGGGTCTGATTGAGCGTTATAAAGGATTCATCCTCGTGGAGCACATGCAGCCGTGGTACTGGTTCAGCGGCATGATCGGAGTAGGAGTGGTAGTCTGTCTGGTGCAGGGATCAGGCAACTTGGACGGGTGAAAAATCAACAAACGTGACATGAATTGACACCATTTCTTGTTACGATGACATCAGACCAAGGTTGTGAGAACCGTCGAGAGGTGTGATGTCCGTTGAAAAAAATAACCGTATTCAATGAACAGACGAGATTGCAGGTGTGGGAAGGGGAAAGAAATGGAGAGACGATCCTTTTCTTGCATCCACAAGGGGGAACTTCTTCGTTCTGGGACGAAATGCTGCCATATTTTTCTGATGAGTATCACCTGGTATGCATGGATCTGCGCGGTCAAGGGGAATCGGAGCGTGCTTCCACGGGCTACGATATCGAAACGCAATGCCGTGATATTCTCGCTGTACTGGACCACCTGGAAATAGAAGAGGCACATCTGATCGGCAATTCACTGGGGGGAGATTTCGCCACTTTTTTTGCAGCGAAGGTTCCGGACAGAACGCGTTCCCTGTGCAACCTCGATTCGGGCATGATTGATTTCATCGGGCCGAATGGGGAAAGAGAGGGAACGAAAGAGGAGATATTGGAGCAATACCGTACGCGCAAGGTGCCTGCCTTTGAAAGACGAGAGCAGTTTGTGGCGTATGCGAGGGAAAACTGGGTGCCATGGGACCCTTATTATGAAAAATGGTTTTCACATGTATCCATTTATCCTTTGGACAACGGTCTCATCACCTTTCAGATTCCCAAGCAGATCAATCTTCAGATCATGGAGACCGTATGCGACCTGCATTACGAGGAAGCGTACAGACAGATCCAGTGTCCCGTTCTTTTTCTGCCGGCTGAGGATGAACCAAAGCTTGACGTCAAATTAGCGTTTGTGGAACGTTTCAAGGGAACCCTGTCATGTAAAGTGGTGGTGATCCCGAAATCCAAACATCTGATGCCGATTGATCAGCCCAAGCAGGTGAGTAGGGAGATTCTTGCATTTCTGCGAGGCCTGTAACAATACAAGGGTGTGATGGAGAGAAGATCAATCACACCCATTTGACGTTTACAAGTTGAAGTCCGAGAGCGTCAGGATGTACTCGCGACGTCTTGCAAATGGCTCATACCCGGCCCGCTTAAACGCATTTGCCATGGGCAGGTTGTTTACATCAGTGTCTGCACGAATGACATCGGCTCCTGCCTGGTTGAGGATCGTCGTTCCCTGTTGGAGCAGGATGTCAATGTAGCCACGGCCTCTCTGTTCCGGTACTACACCGATGTATCCGATGGTAGCATAAGTAGGACTTTTGGTCGGCATCACGAGACCGACAAGTTCTCCGTTTCTGGTGAAGGCGAGCTGCCACCAGACCGGATCATATTCCATCTGCTCCAAATCTTTGTACATCTCCTCCGCTTGAACCTTGGCGCCGTCCCGTTCCCGCTCTGATTGTATTCGGCTGTCCAGCGAAGACTGGGATACGCGCATGACAGCTTCCAAAAACGCCTCTTTTCCGACCTCGGCAAAAGTGCGGAAGACGACATCATCGGATACCGGGGCATCAGCAGATGCTGCTTTCCACTCAAATCGGTACGTTTCTCGCTGCAGCCGGAATCCCGCATGCTCCAGAAAACGAATCCGCTGCTCAGGAAATCTTTGCCACTGAGGGGCAACCGATGGCGAATCCAGTACATACCCGATTTTATCAACCGAAAAGTAATCAACAAAACAATTTGCGGCGGTTACATCCGTGGTTTACCAAAAGGTCAGGAAAAAGAAAAGAGCCATTTGGCTGTTCCAATTCAGCCCGATGGCTTTTCCTGGTGCAACCTTTTTGATTTACAGTTCATTCCATTTGTTCGTGAGGACGGGGCGATGGTAGGCGGCAAGCTTTTCCACAAGCTCTGAAGCATCTGTATGGCTGATGATCAGATCGGCGTGGGTGGATGGCATGAAACCGGACGAAATTGCTTGCGTGACCATCTGCAGGAGCGGCGTGTAATATCCATTTACATTCAAGATCCCAACCGGTTTTTGATGGATCCCAAGCTGACTCCAGCTCACCACTTCAAACAATTCCTCGAAGGTGCCGTATCCGCCGGGAAGAGCAATAAAGGCATCCGACAGCTCAGCCATTTTTGCCTTCCGTTCGTGCATATCGGCAACCTCGTAAAATTCGGAAAGACCTTCATGAATCATTTCACCGCGAAACAACCCTCTGGGCATCACGCCGATTGCACGACCGCCGGATTCCAGCACGGCCTTTGCTGTACAGCCCATTAACCCAATTTTGGAACCGCCGTACACCAATTCCAGTTCACGACGTGCCAGCTCTCTGCCGAGCTGCGCTGCCGCCTCTGCATAAATGGGTTCGTTTCCAAGATTGGAACCGGCAAACACACAAATTTTCTTCATCTGAATACCCCTTCCCCAGGTAAAAGCTCTGATTCCAACGAAACATATTCTACCATTCCACCTGCTACTCCTGTTAAACGTCCATGTAACTGCAAGCAATCGCACCTCGTCCTTTCCATTTTGGGGGGTTCTTTCGATTTGCGGAAAGATGTAGAATAGGTAAGAAATGCACACTGGGAGGTGAAAGTATGGAGATAAGCCTGCTGTCTGTTTTGACTCTTGGATTTATTCTGGGAATCAAGCACGCGATCGAACCGGATCACGTGATCGCCGTATCCACGATCGCCAGCCAGACCAAAAAGCTATGGCGATCGACCCTTGCAGGTGTATTTTGGGGGATCGGGCATACCATAACACTGCTCGTCATGGGTATGATCGTGATCGGCATGAAGGGAGAGATCCCCGAAGTATGGTCCATGTCACTGGAGTTTCTGGTGGGGATCATGCTGGTGTACCTCGGCTTATCAAGCGTCCTGGCCTACCGCAGGAAAAAGGTGCACGTTCACCAGCATGCCCATGGAGAAATCATACATAGCCATTTTCATACACATGAAAGCTGTGGTGTACATGAGCACGAACATCGGGACGTGTCGCTCTTCAGGTCGGTTTTGATTGGATTCGTTCACGGTCTTGCCGGAAGTGCTGCCATGGTATTGTTGACGATGTCTACGGTCAACAGTGTATGGGAAAGCTGCCTGTACATTCTCGTCTTTGGCGCGGGGACGATCGTTGGCATGCTTTTTTTTACAACGATCATTGGAATTCCGTTCGTTGTGAGCGCAAACAAATTCTCACTCAACCGAGCCTTGACCCAGGCAACCGGATGGATCAGCACGGCCTTTGGGATTTACTACATGTACAATCTGGGCATTACGGAAGGGTTGTTTCAGCTTTGGTTTTCATAGGGCACAAAAAGACCGTCAGCAGATTAGCTACTGGCGGTCTTTTCTTGTCCGTTTCTTATTCTCTTGCCATTCGATAGTAATGAGCTGCCATTTGGTAGTCTTCTTTGGCGTAATAGATATCGGCCATTTTGCCATAGGTTTTTTTCAGTTCAGGCGCGTTGTGGGTCCCTTCGAGAAAACGCAGAGCGATCTGGTATTCCTCAATCGCTTCCTCATGGATCTGTGACACGCTGGCGATATCGCCGAGGTAGCGATGAGCGAAGTATGCGTGCTTCTCATCGGCTGCTTCTTTGCTGATGAGATCCCGGCAAATCTGCTTCGCTTCTGCATATCGTTTGCATTGGATGTAGGTATGAGCGAGCTCCAGTTTTGCGTTGCGACTTCTGTTGGTTAGCGAGAGCTGTTCGTACATAGCGATGGCAGATGACAGAAATTGAATGGATTGCTCGTACTGCTGCAGCACGCCGTAGAGAACACCGAGGTTGGTTTTTGTCCCGGCTATATTCTCCTGATCGGAAGTGATTTCGAAAAATGACAGGGCTTTCCGGTAGGCCGCTTCTGCATCGTGCAGCTGATTGACGTTTCGGAAGCAAATTCCGAGCGACATCAGGATCTGTCCGTGTTTAAACAGCAAGCCGGAAGATTCGTTCAGTGCTTTTGCTTCCTGCAGAATACGAATCGCTGAGTGATATTCCCCCATTTTTCCATGGGCGATCCCGACGTTGAGGAAAACGGATACTTGCAGGACTCCTCCAATGGACTCCTTGGCAAGGTACCGCAATGCTTCGTTCAAGGTGGAGAGCGCTTCGTAGTTCTTGTCCAACTGCAGGTAGGCATAGCCCAGTGAATCGATGGTTCGAACCAGCTCCGGGGTATTGGAGCTGTCTTCAAGCAGCAGCTTGCTGTGGGTATAGCAGTTGGCGGCCGCTTCCCAAAAACGCTCCTTTTCCAACAGCTTTCCTTTAATCCACATGTAGACCCCTTTTTCCGGGCCGGTCAGCAATTGCTCACTACGGGAGTGTGTGAAGGAATTGATCACTTTGGAGGCTTGTTCGAGATTGCCGGATTCCACGAACGACTCAGCCATTTTTACCTTTCGTTTGGTTTCCGAGAGCTGCAATACCTTGTTTTCAGGTTCGACAAACAGATCCTCTACGCGACAGTTCAGGCGTTCAGCCAAGTGTTTCAACGTCTCATAAGAGGGCTGAACCAGTCCTTTTTCGATTTGACTGATATATGCCCTCGTAACAATTCCTTCTGACAGTTCCTGCTGGGTCAGGTTCGCTTCCTTGCGCAGTTCCTTAATTCGTTGGCCTAATGTCCACATGGCGATCTCCTTAACTATTTTTTACATAAATGTTTGAATAATGAAAAGGGTAATAGTAATATAAATTTAGAAATTTATAAATTATTAATTTTTGGGAGGCTGCTAAGTGATGAAAAAAATCAAAAAGAATGTCTTGATCACGGTTGGTTTGTTTACTCTCTTCTTGTTCGGAGCGTCCTTCACCGGCGTACCGCACGCATCGGCGGAAGAAGTGTGGCCGGTTGTCGAACCAGCTGCCAAGTAATGATGATCCCTTTCGCAATTCCAAGCCATCAGCAGTGACGCTGATGGCTTTTTTTGTTCGCTATAAACTAAGATTAACTTACAAAAAATATTTGGTCAATTTTGAAGAAAATAGAAGTTCCTCGAGAAAAAATATTACAATCATCGAATGTATTATCAATTGATAATAAATGTTAGGTGCAATACAATGATAGTACATCGAATCATTGTCCGTCTAGAATCTGTTTCTTTGTATGGCAGGTTAAGCCTAATGCGAGGTGGTAGCGTGCAGCGTCGTTATGGAACAGGTTTGGCGCCATTTGTCCTTTTCTGTCTGGCTGGCAGGGAGACGTATTCGCTCGATTGCATACAACTGAAGCAGACGGTTTCACTTCTGGAGGCTGCGACCCGACAGGAGCAATTGATGACTTCGTTACTGGAGGAGGCGGACGGCCAACCTCCGCTGGAAGATTGGCTGGAAGCTGTTCATAGCAGGGACGCGCTCATCGAGAGAGCCAGTACCATGTTTGAACAGGAAATCAGAGAGGCAGGCATCCGTTTGGCTGATCAGATCGGGGAGGAACACGTCTCCCCATCTCAATCGGACAGGATCAGAAAATGGCTCCCGAAAAACCAGTACGCTCGCGTAAGTACTGCGTATTTGAGCCAGATGGTCACGAAAACGAACGGATTTAGTCCGCTAACGACCGTGGGACTCGCTTCTTTTGAGCCCACGTCCGTCGACGTTCAGAAAAAGGAGGGGGAGAATCGGTCAATCTGCCGCATCTCCCAGGCAGTGGCAGCCGGCATCGTTTTTCACTTGGCGAAAGATGAGGAATTTTCCTCGTTGTTTACTTATGAAAAAAACCCTTCGATTCGCTTTGAATACGGGAAGGTAAGTTACATTCGATCACATTATGTCATGGTAAACGGGTTTTCCTGGCGCCAGGACCAGTCCGTTCGGCGCACTCTGTCAACCGAACACATCAAGGAGCTCTATCGCCTGCAATCGGGGACCTACAAGGATATTATGAGACAGCTGTCCCAGCGGAGCGACCTGTTCCGACAATATCTGAATGAACAGTGGCTGCGCCCCATTTTTCCCTACTCTCGAAAAGATCGTCATGCGCTCATCACCATTTACGCGATGTTGAAATCCTCGGGCAGCAAGCGCGGCAGGCGGATTGCCCGCTTGATCAGGGTAATTGCAGCTTGTGAGGAAAAAATGGGAGGAAGTAATCCGACTCGACGGATTGCTTTGCAGATGAGCATCCAGAAAGCGATTACCTCGATCTTTCGGTTGTTGAATCAACGGGTGCCAGATTATTTACAGAAGGGGCATTTGGTTTATCAAGATGTGCGCGTTCAGGACCCGGTAGCGCCCCTTGGGAATCATGTCAAGCAGGATTTGCTACAGTTGGGAGAAAGAATGCGGCCCTACCTGTTCCGATCACATGCCTATGATTTGCTGGTGGATCATTTTGTGGAACGGTACGGTGCAGGCGGCATCTGTTACGACCTGGAGGATTTCCTCAACAGTTTTGACAGAAGGAAAGATCGGACGCGCTTGATGAGGCAGGCGCATGCCAACGACATGAAAATGATGACGGAAATGGATGAACGGCGAATCTTTTCTCCGGCCAGCGACAGTGCCGCGCCGCCAAGCACGGCAGTGTTTTTTCAGCTTGCAGCAGCCACAGGTATTGAGGGGATACGCAACGGCGATTACACGATGGTTGTGAATCAGCTAACCCCCGGACTGGGCGGATTTTTTCCTCGATTTTTTACGCTCTTTGACAAACAGCACGGCAACTTGCCTGCAAAATTGCAGAAGTGGCTTCGATCGATGTACCCGGAAGCATGGATCGTGGATTTTCCCGCCAACGCGGATTTCAGCAGTTTGCAAATTGATTACGGTATCACCAAACAAGCCCTGAGATGGCCAGGGGAAAATCCCACACTGGAGCCGATTCCGGATCTGAGGCTTCAAGATGTGTCTGTGATTCATACAGAGGAGAACACCCTCACCTTAATCGGCAGGGATGGCAGACCGATCGCGCCGCAGTATTTGGGGACGGTTCCGTATCGTCATCTGCAGGGGGCGATCTCCCATTTCTTCACGTTTATTGTCCCGTGGGTAAACGCATTTCCGAACCTGATGATGGACCTGGACGCGGCTGCCCCGGAGCAGATTCAGTTTTACCCGCGAAAACAACAGGGCAGACTTGTACTGCGCCGTGCACGGTGGCGCATTCCGATCCACTTGTTCCCGCGCAAGGAATTGCGTGAGACGGACTTTTCCTACTTTCGCCGGTTGAGAAAGTGGCAGAGGGCAAACGGAATCCCTGAAGAGGTGTATATCAGCGGGGAGTTCGGAAGGGATCGCCTGGAAGCGAAGAAGCGAAAATCCATGTGGATGAGCTTTGAAAGCTACCATTCCCTCGAAGCGGCCATTCCATCCGTCATTCAGGATGACGTGAATTGCGTCTCCTTGACGGAGGCCCTTCCTAAACTGGCGGACCACTGGTTTGTGGGCTCCGACGGCTTGCGCTATGCCACACAGTGTTCGGCTTTGTTAAGCTGGCCGAGAACGAAGACGATGGTTTTATCCACAACCGGGTCCTGCGTGGAGCAGGTGTAAGTGTAAAAAAAAGCAGTTGCCTCCTTTTCAGTCTGCATGAATCATGCTACCTTCAGGGAAGATTGAATCGAGGAGGTATGAGAAACGATGGCGTATATAGATAAGCCCTTTGAACTGAAAGGGTTGAAATTGAAAAACCGGATTGTCATGGCACCGATGTGTCAGTACTCCGTTGAAGCGAAGGACGGGAAGCCGAATGACTGGCACTTTGTCCATTACGTTTCCAGAGCCGTTGGTGGAACCGGATTGATTATCGTGGAAATGACCGATGTCGAACCGGACGGGCGGATCTCTGATTATGACCTCGGCTTGTGGTCAGATGAACATATCCCTGCATTTGCCCGGATACTCTCTGAGGTGAAAAAATACGGTGCGAAAATCGGGATTCAAATCGCCCACGCCGGTCGTAAAGCAGAGGATGCGGAAGTACCAGTTGCACCCTCTGCCGTTTCGATTGGTGACAAGTACAAAACACCGCGTGCATTAACCACGGAAGAAGTAAAGGAAATGGTCCAGAAATTCAGGCTGGCGGCGAGACGTGCGGTGGAGGCTGGCGTGGATACGATTGAAATTCACGGTGCCCACGGGTATCTGATCCACCAGTTCCACTCCCCCTCCTTCAACAAACGGGAAGATGAATACGGGCAGGACCTGGCCAGGTTTGGAGTGGAAGTGATTCAGGCGGTCAAGAGTGAGATGCCCAAAGACATGCCGCTGTTGTTCCGGATTTCGGCGGTCGAGTACATAGACGGCGGCTATGACCTGGATCACAGTATCGAATTGTGCCGACGCTACAAAGAGGCGGGAGTTGATCTGTTCCACGTCTCGTCCGGTGGAGAAGGCCCCGTCGGAAAAGAGCGTAAACCAGGCAATGTCCCTGGGTATCAGGTTCCCATGGCCCGCGCGATCAAGGAAGCAATCGATTCACCTGTGATTGCAGTAGGCATGCTGGAAGACCCCAAACTCGCCGAGTCAGTACTGGCCAACGGTGACGCAGATCTGGTGGCGATCGCCCGTGGTATGCTGCGCGATCCATACTGGGCGCTTCATGCCATTCAGGCCGTTACCGGAGAGGTCCACCCTCCCAAGCCATATATTCGCGGATTTTAATCCAAAAGCCCCCAGACATCGTAGGAGATGGCTGGGGGCTTACTCTCGACTAGATCAATTTTAATCCGGTAACGACGATGATGACGGAAATGGTGTGGCGAAGGAAGCCGGTTGGTACTTTCGTTGACAAGACACTTCCGGCGATCACACCTGGTATGGAACCGAGCAGGAGTTGGAAGACGATGGACAGATTGACTGTGCCAAAGCCCAAGTGAGTAAGTCCGGCTGCACTTGTGAGCAAAAACGCATGCGCAATGTCGGTTCCTACCACCTCCTTGCCGTTCATGCGCAGATAGTGCAGCAGAGCCAGGGCAAACAGGGAACCGCTGCCGACTGAGGTTAAGCCCACAATAAAGCCAAGCAAGGCTCCAATGAGCACAATTCCCTTGCGTTTCTTCTTCAGCTCGTCATCAGACCATTCGACCGGTGCGGGATTGCGCTTTTGAAACAGGTTTTTCAATGCCACAGAGATCGGGATCAGAATCAAGGCGAATCCCAGCAGCTTTTTCACAATCAAGTCCGCACTGCCGTAATAATGCTGAATCCATTGAATCAGATGGACGGCAATGATGGCGCTGGGTACACTGCCAATCGCAAAATAACCGGCAATTCGGATATGTACCGTCTTCTGCCGCCAGTGCTGCAAGGTCCCAAAAATCTTGGTGATCGAGTTGTACACCAGATCGGTGCCTACAGCGATGGTCGGCTGGATTCCCAGCATGATCAGGATCGGGGTCAACAAAGCTGCACCGCCTACACCCGTCAGGCCAACCAAAAAACCCACAAACAGACCAACGAAAGGTAAAACGGGATCCATTTCCTAACCATCCTTTGTCAGGCAACTTGCATTACATCTATTCTCAAGATAAGCGGAACGGGAGCAGAGGGTGCGCCTAAAATTTGGAGAGCAGGGTATCCTACTTGGGTAACTACGTTTCCTGACAGGGGGTGCACGGATGGACAGCAAGGAGAATATGAATGTGGAAATGCAGCAGGTAGGAGCGTACGGCACCAAGCAGAAAATGGAGCAATCTGATGTGCCGCTATTGCCAACAGATGAGGATACGAAAAAAGTCGAAGCAACTCAAGACAGGGCTCAGTAAGCCGGACAAGCTGCCCCTTCACACGTGTGAGGGGGTATTTCTATGGCCCAAAAACAGGCGGATGCCCAACACGGCAGGTGCCCGGAGAACATAGAGTACATTGTCGAAACGCATAGGAAAGAGGAGGGTATCGCGTGTATCATCCCCAAGTCAGGTTTTACGAACCGTATATAAGTCCATTTGACCCGTGTCCGCCGCAACGAGTCAAATGGTATGACGTGCCGCCGCAGTTGTTTCTCGGGTTCCAGCCCCCAAATCTGCCTCAGTTCAGCCCCGCGGAAGCTCTTCGTCTGGGTGTTCTCTGGCCGATCCTGTTTAGTCCGTATGAAGGACGCAACGGGAGAGCGAAAGGGGGAACATACGAATGAATGACCAGAACAAACCTGTCGATCAACAATACTATGAAATGCTTCAGCGCTTGCAGGAACTCGACTTCGTTCTTTGCGAACTGAACCTGTACCTTGATACGCACAAAAACGATATGGACGCGGTCAATCAATACAACCAATTCGTTCAACAGCGCTGGGAACTGGCTCAGGAGTTCGAATGCCTGTACGGCCCGCTGATGAACCTGGGGCATAGCTACTCTGGATTTCCATGGCAATGGGACGATGCGCCATGGCCTTGGCAGGTATAAAAGACAGGAAATAGAGAGGAGACATCGCGGTGTGGATTTATGAGAAAAAACTGCAGTACCCGGTCCGGGTGAGCAAATGTGATGTGAAGATGGCCAAATTTTTAATGGAGCAGTACGGCGGTGCCGACGGGGAGTTGGCGGCCGCTCTGCGCTACTTGAATCAGCGCTACTCGATCCCGAACAAGGTAATCGGGCTGTTGACGGACATCGGAACGGAAGAGTTTGCCCATTTGGAAATGATTGCAACCATGGTGTATAAACTGACCAAGGACGCGACAGTGGAGCAGCTGGAGGAAGCGGGGTTGGGGGAGCACTACGCCAACCATGACAGAGCTTTGTTCTACAGCAATGCGGCGGGTGTTCCGTGGACGGCCACCTACATTCAGGCAAAAGGGGACCCGATTGCCGATCTTTACGAGGACATTGCTGCAGAAGAGAAAGCACGTGCTACGTACCAGTGGCTGATTGACATGACGGATGATGTGGATTTGCAGGATGGTTTGAAATTCTTGCGTGAACGGGAAGTGGTACATTCGCAAAGATTCCGGGAAGCGGTCGAACTGCTGAAAGAGGAAAGAGACAGAAAGAAGATCTTCTAATGGAAAAATACCCCCTATAGACAGGGGGTTTTCCATCTTATTTGACGGAATTTCCAATTGCGTTTTCAAAATGGACAATCCCGATGTTGTAGTTGTAAACGGCTGTTTGATATTTGTTCTCACGGTCAGAGAGTTCTTCTTCCGCCTGGATCACTTCCAGCGTGGTGCCCAATCCGTTTTCAAAACGCAGGTTTGTCAGCCGATAGTTTTCTTTTGCGGCTTCCACTGCCTTGCGAGTGGCCTCGAGCGCCTCCTTGGCAGCTTTGAGATTGTAATAGGCTTGTGCCGCTTCAACGGAAACCGTCTTCTTTGCGTCTTCCAGCGCAATTTTGGTTTTCTCCACCTCGTTCTTGCTGATCGTGCCTTGGTACGTGGAGAGGGCAGAGTATTTGGCGATCAGCTCCTTGTTCAGTTCAGACACCTTCAACTCCTCCTGCTTTTGCAAGACCTCAGCGCGCTGTGCGATTGCGAGGGAGATAGCTTTGTCCAAATCGATGGAAAGTGTGTCGCTGTTCAAATCCTCCTGGGAGAGCGTCCATTGTTTTGTGATGTCCATGCCCATGATGTCGTTCAGTTTCATGCGGGCCACTTTCAGGTTGTTCTCGGAAGAAGCCAGGGCTGCCTGTGCACCGGCGAGAGCTGCTTCTGCCTGCAGCACGTCCGTTTTTGCCCGTGTCCCAACCCGGAAGGACGCCTCCGCAACCTTGAGCTGACTTTGAGAGCGCTTCAGTGCCTGCTCTTTCAACTTCACGTCAGCTTCCGCGTTCAACACGTCGTAATAGGCTTTCTGCGTTCCTAGTACGGTTTTGCTTTCAGCCGCTTTTACATATTGCTCATTTACCTTTTTCGCCATTTGTGCTTTGGCGTTGTTCACGTATTTCTGCTGCGCCATGTCCAGCGATTCAATCATCTCGCTGGGAATTTCCTTTACTTTCGCATTTACCATGCGTGCATTTATGTCAGCGGTTTTCGCATCCAGCCGCAGCGTTTGCAATTCGGTGTTGTTGGCGAGGGCAAGTTGAACCGCTTGTTTCATGGGGAGATTTTCGCCGGTCTGCGAATTGTTTTCCGAATTTTGTTGAGGCACATCGGCGGCACGAAGGGTATTCACCGTGACCAGGCGTTCTGCCTCCTTCCACTGAACATCTGCGCCGAACGCCTCGCTGATGAAGCGGAGAGGTACGAAGGTTCTTCCCTTGGAGACTACCGGTTTGGCATCCAGCGTCCTTTTCGCGCCGTTGACGGATGCTGTTTGCTGACCGATCGCAAGCTCAATTGTTTTGTCTGTCTGGGTGATGGTGATTTTTTGGTCACCTTGGTTCCAATTCACCTGAGCGCCGAGAGCTTCACTTACGAATCGGACAGGCACCATCGTTCGGTGATTTACCGTATCGATGTAGGGGACGGCATCCGGGAACGAGAGCATCGTCCCATTCACATTGATCCGGATGTCGGATTGCACGGCAGCTGCGGTGACTGTTCCCACCGTTTTTGGATGGATGGCAGTGGAAGCCAGGGTCGGTTGGGTGGAAGCGGTCATCGCAACTGCCAGCGTCAAGATTGCGAGTGCTTTTTTTGAGTATGGAGCGTTCATGTCTCCTCCTCCTTTCCAGAGTGAAGGCAGCAATCTGAAATCTGCCTCACCTAAGGTATACAACAGTTTTGGCTGAATATCTGCCGGGAAATTACGGTAAAGGCACTTCGTCAAAAATGGTACATACAACCCGTTACTTTGGGCTTATACTTTTCGAATCAGATGGAAATATTAGAAGATGAGGTGCTTACAATATATGGAAAACGTGACCAGATAAGTGAACGCTGATGAAAGGTAAGAATCCGGTTCAAACGTTGATGTGGTGTATTGCCATTCCTGGTTTTGGTCAATTTCTGAACGGAAAGTATTTTAAGGGGCTGGTGCTCATCCTCCTGGAGTTCGCGATCAACATTGGATCGCGGCTAAATCTGATTATCATTGCAAGCTTCAAGGGGGACATCGAGGAGGCAATTCGTCAAACCGATTACCAGTGGCTGATGTTTTACCCGTGTATTTACATGTATGCGTTGTGGGATGCCTATCGAGACGCGGGAGGCGGGACCGCCCCATGGGCTGTGCTTCCGTTTCTGCTTGCTGCCTATTTTGGAACGGTGGGGGTTATTTACTCTGACACGCTGATGATTCGGGGAGTAAAACTGGGTCCAGTCTGGCTGCCGATGATTACCGCGATGCTCGGTGTGGCGCTAGGAGTAGGAATGATGAGGATCAGAAAGAACACATGTTAGCCGGCTTTCGCATCGAGAGCCGGCTGCTTTTTATTATTGGGCGGTTACTGCGAACTCCTTGTGGTCGTGAATCGCCCCTTTTTCCACGTGAATCTTTAACGTATAGCTGCCGGGAGCAGGTAGTGTGATGTGGCCGGCATACTCACCTGGAGACGTTTCCCTGGCATCGACAAACTGAGGGTTTTCGCCGCCGTTTTTCCAGTACTCAAACTGCACGGTGGCCTTGTCCAAAGCCGTGCCTTCTTTTTGGAGATGGACTGACCAGCGAACGGAGGTGTTGGCAGGCACCGGGCCGTCGGGATGGAGGTGATAGGACACTTCGTCGTTGTGATGATCGCCATGCGAATGACCTGCTTCTGTTGGCGGCTTCGGCTGCTCACCCTTCACGGTGAACGTCTGTTTGTTCATGCTGTGAAAATCACGCGCCGTGACGTGGTACATCGCGTTGTACGTACCGGGTTCGGCCAGCGTTTTTTGCACCGTGTACACCCCGTCACTCTGATGCACGGCCGGGATTGTCTCATGGGATTCCTGTCCTTCTTTCCATAGCTCGATTTTTACATCTGACGCATCCGGGACGGGTGCTCCGCTCTGTTTGACAGCGATCGAAAACGTTACGGTTTCCTGTGGTGCGGGTGTATCGGGTGATATGTTCAGTGCCACCTCGATGGGTTCAGCCAACTGCGGCGGTTGTTCTTCCTCACCGCAGCCGGCCAGCAGGAGCAGCCCTGCGAAGGCGGCAGTTACCAGCTTTTTCACGTTGTTTTCCCTTCCTTCGATACATGTTCGTCCCTCTATTATAACGAAAGTGGGGGGACGATTTTCTATGGCCCATCGGGGCTATTTCAGGCTGTCATATGCGAGGTGCGCGCAAAAATCCCCCCTGCACGGGGCAAGGGGGGATCGCTCGCACAGATAGGAATATATAAAAATTCCTATCTGCACAAAAGTTTTCTAGCTACTTCGTACTTTCCTGGAACCAGCTCTTCAGCTCTTCCGCACTGTGCTCACCTACGATGCGGGAGACTTCCTTGCCCGCTTTGTAGTGGATCAGGGTTGGTGTTCCTTCGATTTTGTAGGTGTCCCAGCTGTCGGCAAACTCGAGGACGTTGTGTTTTTTCACATCGATCTTCATTTCGTTGGCCAATGGAACGAGTACCGGTGTGGTCCGCTGGCAGTGTTCACAGAGCGGACTGTAGAAATAGACGAACAGTTCTTCGTTGGCAGCAATCTTTTCCTTCAATTCATCAGGCATAATCTGATTGCCGTAATTCGGGTCGCTCAACTGCTCCAGGGTTGCCGGGTGAAGGTTCGTTTTCCCGTACGGATTGCCAGCGGCCGCTTCCTTGTTCGAGAGGTCAGAGTAAACGATCGCACCAATGAGCAAAGCAGCAACCACTACGGAGAGAATGATGATCTTCTTCACGCTGTTTCAGTCTCCTTTTCCTTTTTCAATATGAATGCTTGCAAACCGCCGATGATGATGAAAGCCACAAGTGCAAGGAACGGAATGGTGATAAAGCCGAACCAGTTAATGTAGTCTGTATTGCAAGGAATAATTCCGCATGAACTTCCAAGCTCGTGCAGTGCGGGAACTTTCTGAATCAGATAATGATAGAGCGAGATGCAACCTCCAATTGCCGCAAACACAAACCCATAGAGAGACTGCTTATACTCTTTGCGTACGACTGCTATCCCCAAAAGAACGACGAGAGGGTACATGAGAATTCTCTGATACCAGCATAACTCACAAGGAATAAATTTCATTACCTCCGAGAAGAAAAGACTTCCTGAAGTTGCAAGCAATGAAAGGACCCATGAGAAAAAAAATAAATGTTCCTTTTTGCGCTCATCCATAACTATTTTTACAATCTCCTTCAAGTAATGATGATCGTAGTGAAGCTTGTCAGCCTAACGTTCATTGTACCACATAATTTGAAGATACTTACCTTATATTAGTGACAAATTCTTTCCAAATCAGTATGTACGATCATCGGAGATGGAAACGGAACAAGGAAGGGCCCTATAAAC
>VAPR01000981.1_pt1 | contig 15842 bp, 24 predicted proteins | sample 3380701 | NCBI WGS metagenome assembly VAPR01 (sample SAMN11536904, study PRJNA540576) | hot springs metagenome | isolation source: hot spring wet sediment | place: Spain: Lobios | collected 2014-01 | reverse complement strand
ACTGTGCAGCGACTATGCGACACGGAATCAAGAGCGGCGGGCCTCAGCCCGCCGTGGGTTTGCAAATCGCGTGTGCGACGGCGATGCGATGAATTTCGGCGTCTCGAACTCGTGTGCGGAGCGCACTCCACGGGGGGCTTACGCCCCCCGCTCCTGGTTGCACGACGTGCGTTCGGCACAAGATGCGCGGTTTGCGATGCGAAGACGCTCGTCCGGCCAAGAGCGGCGGCGCTTTCGTGAGCTGGCGGGATTTTCCACCAGCTTGCTACGTTCCGAATTGGTAACGCTGGGCTCAGCCTAGCAAAACCCGCCCCGGCCATGGCGATTTTGCATCGGCTTGCTTCTTTCCGAATTGGCAACGGCGGTGCGATTTTGGTTCGGCTCCTTGGGCTTTCGGCGACTTTACACCTGTTTGCTACGTTCCGAATTGGTAACGCTGAGCTCAGCGTAGCAAAGCCCGCCCCGGCCATGGCAATTTTCCATCGGATTGCTTCTTTCCGAATTGGCAACGGCGGTGCGATTTTGGTTCGGCTCCTCGGGCTTTCGGGGATTTTGCACCGGCTTGCTACGTTCCGAATTGGTAACGCTGGGCTCAGCCTAGCAAAGCCCGCCCCGGCCACGGCGATTTTACATCGGCTTGCCTCTTTCCGAATTGGCAACGGTGGTGCGATTTTGGCTCGGCTTCCTTGGGCTTTCGGCGACTTTACACCTGTTTGCTACGTTCCGAATTGGCGACGGGTACGCAGGGCCTGGCGGCTTGCCGTCGCAAACGCCGGTTCGAGAAATCGGTCGAAGATTGCGACGTGTGGGCACAGCTTGCCCCAAAGCGTGCACGAGGACGCGGAGGATACGTGATGCCCCAGGTTGCTGGGGTTGTCCTAACCAAGGGTGGCGCAGGGACGAAGGTGCGTGCAATGTGTGTGCCCTGGGTTGTTGCGGTTATCGTTGCCAAGGGGTGATGCCTCAGAGGGCTTATCAAACGTCGCGCCTAGACGAAGGTGCGTACAATGCTTGTTGCCCTGAACCACGCCGGAGCGGGAAAAATTTTCGTCCGCGGAAGGCATTCACGCTGCCGCACAGTGCGGCGTGATTTGAATCTGGCGGGGACAGGTCAATTTTGCGTCAGCGCAAGGTGTCCCCAGAGGCCGTAATCTCGCCTGATGCTGAGCGAGACTGCGAGGGTAAAATTTTTCGTCGGGGACTGCTTGACGGCAGACAGGCGGTTTGTACATTATGTCTTTCCCGTTACCTGGCGTCGCCGCGAGCGAGGTCAGGACGGGTCAGCAGGGAGTGTCAGACGTGGCGGCCATTGCCCAGGAGCGGATTCGCATTCGAATGGAGGCTTACGATCACAGCATCCTCGATGAATCCGCCAAGCGCATTGTCGAAACTGCGGAGCTGACGGGAGCGAAGGTGCATGGGCCGATTCCTCTGCCCACCCGCATCGAGCGCTACACCGTCCTGCGCAGCCCGCATATTGACAAAAAGTCCCGGGAACAATTTGAGATTCGCACGCACCGCCGGCTCATTGATATTTACGAGCCGAACTCCCGTACTATTGAGGCTCTGAACAAACTCACCCTGCCGGCGGGCGTGGATATCAAAATCAAAGCCAGTGCTGGCTAAGCGAAAGGGCTGTTCCCGGGGAAGAAGCAGGCGAGCCTGGCATTCGGCGCGTTGTGGCCGATCACGGCATCAAGCGAGTGTGCACGGTCGGGCTGGCGGCTGACCGGAACCGGCAGCGCAGCGGCTAGGAAAGTCGCCACGATCGCTGTGACTATTTCTGTGACGAGAGGCCCATGATTACGCTGAATGTGTATAACCAGCAGGGAGATGCGGTCGGCACCGTGCAGGTGGACCCGGCGGAATTCGGCGGTCGGGTCAACAAGGTGTTGCTGCACGAGGTGGTGTTGATGCATCTGGCCAATCGTCGCCGCGGCACTCATTCCACCAAACGGCGCGGCGAAGTCGAAGGAAGTACACGCAAACTCTATCGGCAGAAAGGAACCGGACGTGCTCGCGTGGGTTCCCGGCGAACTAACAAGCGCGTCGGTGGCGGCACCGCCAAAGGTCCCAAACCACGCGATTATCACTATCGCCTGCCCAAAAAAGCCGTCCGCATGGCCATCTGCCAGGCGATTCTCAGCAAGCTCCTGGATGGCGAAACCGTCATTGTCGATGACCTGCACCTGCCGGAGGTGAAAACCAAACACATGGCGAAAATTCTCAAAAACCTCCGGCTGGACGGTATTTCCACGCTTATTGGCCTGGACGACTACAACCAGGACCTGTACCGTGCGGCACGGAATATCCCCAACGTGCTGCTGTATCCGATCCGCGAATTCAATACGTATGTGGTGCTGCGGCAGAAACGATTGCTGCTGACGCTGAAGGCTCTGGAGGCGCTGCGGGCCAAAGCACGCGCCATCGTCGGATATAACGGCGAAACCACGGGCGAGTCAGCAGCCGTTTCGCAGGAAAAGACGCCGGCGGCACTGGCAACGTCGGCCACGTAACGCTTTCCTGGCCGGCCCGCCAGGAAATCGGCGTCGCCGGAAAAATTGCGAGGGTCTGGCACTTCGGCAAAAAACCAATCATGGCAGCTAAGGCCGGTGGTTGTGCCATCGGCTCTTCATGACCGGGACACGGATTACCATGCTCCGACTCAAACCAGGCGAACAGCGCACGAAAGGCCCCAAACTCCAGCCGTATCAGATTATCCTCCGGCCGATTATCACGGAAAAAAGTCTGCACCAGGCGGAGCGCCGGCGGCATTATACCTTTGAAGTCAACCAGTATGCGACCAAGCCGGAGATCAAGGCGGCCGTCGAAGAACTCTTCCATGTACGGGTGCTGCGAGTCCGCGTCATGAACCGTCTGGGCAAACCGAAACGGTTTCGCGGCATTGAGGGCCGCACGTCCGGCTACAAAAAAGCCATCGTCGTGCTTCATCCGGAAGACCATATTGACCTGTTCTAAGCGGAACGCAACAGCGAAACCGAATCAGCGTACAATGCCTGGCCAGATAACTTGCTGAAGACGAAAACATAAACGGGAATATCACCATGGGCATTCGCTATTACAAGCCAACCAGTCCCGGTCGTCGCCACGGTGCCGTGAGCGATTTCGCAGAGATTACCGACCGGAAGAAGGAACCGGAAAAGAGCCTGCTCGAACCTTACGTTCGCAGTGGCGGTCGCAATAACCAGGGAATCATTACCTCGCGGCATCGTGGTGGCGGGCACAAGCGGATGTACCGCATCATTGATTTCAAGCGCGACAAGGACAACGTCTGGGGCACGGTGCTGGCGATCGAATACGATCCGAACCGGTCGGCCCGGATTGCCCTGGTGGAATACGAAGACGGCGAGCGTCGCTATCACCTGGCCCCGGAAGGCTTGAAAGCCGGCGATAAGATCATTTCCGGCGAGAATGTGGAGCCGCGATTGGGAAACTGCCTGCCGCTCCGCAAAATCCCGCTGGGTATGGAAGTGCATAACATTGAACTGACGCCGGGACGCGGCGGGCAACTGTGTCGCAGCGCCGGCACCAGTGCGACGTTGACGGCCCGCGAGGGAAAATGGGCCCAGCTGACCTTGCCGTCGGGGGAAATGCGGCGGGTACCGGCCGATTGTCGCGCTACCATCGGGCGGGTCAGCAATCCCGACCACATGAACATTCCGCTGGGGAAAGCGGGACGGAGTCGCTGGCTGGGAATTCGCCCACATGTCCGCGGTGTGGCCATGAGTCCTTACGCCCACCCGATGGGAGGCGGTGAGGGTCGCACCAAAGGCGGTCGGCATCCGTGCAGCCCCACTGGGGTGCTGGCCAAAGGCGGCAAGACTCGCAAACCTCGCAAGCCTTCCAACAAATTCATCATTCGTCGCCGTCCGCCGGGACCTCACTATCGCCAGGGCTAAGCTGAACGTGAGCATTCCCAGCTTCGGGCGAGTGCCAGAGCATAGTGGAGCGATCCTATGAGCCGATCGCTGAAAAAAGGCCCTTACGTAGATGCCAAGCTGCGCAAAAAAGTCATGAAGCAGATGGAGTCCAGGAAAAAAGAGCCCATCAAAACCTGGGCCCGTGATTGCACGATCATTCCGGAATTCGTGGGATTTACTTTTCTGGTGCACAACGGTCGGGTCTTCAACAAGGTGTTCGTAACGGAAGACATGGTGGGGCATAAACTTGGGGAATTTTCCCCGACCCGCATCTTCCGTGGGCACAGCGGTCAGAAAAAGGCGGCCACTGGACAGAAGTGAATACAATATAATGGCTGGCATCGCGGGGTGGAGCAGTGGCAGCTCGCCAGGCTCATAACCTGGAGGTCGCGGGTTCGAATCCCGCCCCCGCAATTTCTCAAGCCTAGCAGCCATTGGAGCCCTCCTTTCGTCCAGGTCGGCCGTGGCAGCCGACCTCAGCTCCCGCGACGTTCCCCTTTCCGGGGAACGTCGCTTTCTTAGTCTTTTCGGGCAAATGCGGAGCGTCGCATGGCCAAGGCAAACTTAGCTAGATATCGGCTCTATACTGCCCACCATTACTTCGCCGACATGGGGGCACGCAAGGTGCGCCCATTTGCCCGGCTGATTACCAACAAGAACGTCGAGGAGGCGCTGGAACTGTTGCGTTATTATCCGAATCGTGGAGCGCGGCTTCTGGAAAAGGTGCTGCGCAGTGCCATCGGCAACGCCGTGGACCAGGGAGCGAACCGGCCGTATGACCTCAACGTCTTGGAAGCGCGGGTGGACGATGGCCCGATGTGGAAACGTGTGCATCCCCGAGCCCGAGGGATGGCGTATCTGGTCCGCCGAAGGCTCTGCCATATCCACGTAACCATCGGCTGATTGCAGACCCGGAGAACCGCAGATGGGACAGAAAGTTTGTCCGATCGGCTTTCGCGTCGGCGTCATGGAAGACTGGCGTAGTCGCTGGTACGCCGGCAAACGGGAATTCGCCGACCTGCTCGTCGAAGACGAGCAAATTCGCCGCTATATCAAGAAAAACTACGCAGAAACCGGTATTGCTCGCATCGAAATCGAACGCACCCGCGAGGCGGTAAAAGTCTTCGTGCATGCCGCTCGCAGCGGTATGCTCATCGGAAAACGCGGCGCGGAAGCCGATGAGCTTACCCGCAAACTCGAAGACCTCACCGGCCGGAAAATTGACCTTAAAATCCTGCCAGTGGACAAACCAGAACTGAGTGCCCAGCTGGTGGCAGAGGATATTGCCGAGCAGCTGGTCAAACGTGCCAGTTTCCGCCGCGCCATGAAACGTGCCGCCGATCAGACCATGGAAGCGGGAGCGCGCGGTATCAAGATACAGCTTTCCGGTCGGCTGGCCGGTGCGGAAATGGCACGGTGCGAAAAGGAAATTCGCGGTCGCATCCCGCTGCAAACGCTGCGGGCGAAAATTGACTACGGCTTTGCCATTGCCCGCACCACGCTGGGTGTGATTGGCGTGAAAGTGTGGATCAATCTCGGCGATTATCTGGAGGAGGCCAGCCATGCCCCTGATGCCCAAGCGGGTCAAGTATCGAAAAAGCCAGCGCGGGCGCGTGCGCGGCAACGCCTGGCGGGGGAATGAAGTCGCTTTCGGTGAGTATGGATTGCAATCGCTGGAAGGGGGCTGGCTCAGCGCCCAGTGCATCGAAGCCGGCCGCGTTACCGCTTCGCATTTCCTGCGCGGCGAGGGACGCATTTACATCCGCGTCTTCCCGCACAAGTCGGTTTCCGCCAAGCCCGCCGAGACCCGCATGGGCAAGGGAAAAGGCGAACCGGAATACTGGGCGGCCGTCGTCAAGCCCGGACAGATTCTTTACGAGATCGGCGGCGTGCCCGAAGATGCGGCACGGGAATGCCTGGCACGAGTCGCTCACAAAATGCCTTTCAAGTGCCGCTTCGTAACTCGCCGTCCCAGCATTGGAGGCTAGCCCATGGCCAGGCCCTTGAAAGCACGCGACCTGCGGCAGATGAGCGACGAACAGCTGGATTTGCTGTACCAGGAGCGCACCCGCGATCTGTTTTCCCTGCGGGTACAGGCCTCGACACAGCGGCGGGATGTGCCCATGGAAATCCGCAAGGCTCGCCGCGACATCGCCCGTATCCTGACCGTCAAACGCGAACGGGAGCTGCAACGGCAAGCGTCCGCGGCGGGTGCAGGTAACACCGCTTCCTGAACCGCCAGGGACACGACTGCGGAATCCGTCCGCGGATGCGTGCTGGGGCATTGGCACTCCCACGCTTTCCCCTACCGACACGGGAACAAATCCGAGGGTGGATGGAAATTATGAGCGAAGCAACACGTGGCCGACGCAAGGTGGCTATTGGCATCGTCACCAGCGACAAAATGAACAAGACTCGGCGGGTCGAGATTCCCCGTCTGGTGCAGCATCCCCGCTACGGTAAATACATTCGCCGCCGGACCGTCTGCTACGTGCATGATGAGAACAACGAGTCGCGTGTGGGCGACACCGTCAAGATTATGGAAACTCGACCGCTGTCGAAACTGAAACGGTGGCGGCTGGTGGAAATCGTTGCCCGAGCCGCTACCCGTCAGGTGCTCGCCAGCACCACGCCGGCCCAGGAAAATCCGAACACAGCCAACCCGTAATATCGGGCCGGCTTCGCATTTTCCGAGCCTCTGGACATAAACGGGAGCGCCACCATGATCCAGATGACGACTTATCTCGATGTCGCTGACAATACCGGTGCCAAAGAGTGCATGTGTATCAAAGTGCTCGGCGGCAGCAAACGCCGCTACGGTGGGCTTGGCGACATTATCGTCGCCAGTGTCAAGAAGGCGATCCCGGGCGGCGAGGTCAAGCCGGGCGATATTGTCAAGGGCGTCATTGTCCGCTGCAAGAAGCCGTATCGTCGGGAAGACGGCAGCTACGTCCGCTTCGACAGCAACGCCATGGTGCTGATTGACAACGAGAAGAACCCGCGCGGCACACGCATCTTCGGTGCGGTGGCACGCGAGTTGCGCGAAAAAGGATTCATGAAAATCATCAGCCTGGCGGCGGAGGTCGTCTGAATGCGCCTCCCCGAGCCGGAGCACCTGCGCGGAGAAACTGGCATGCATATCCGCCGAGGCGACACCGTCGTGGTCATCAAAGGCAGCGATGCTTCTCCTCAGCATAACACCATCGCTCGCGTGCTCCAGGTTTTCCCCAAAGAGCGGAAGGTGCTCGTGGAGGGAGTGAACCTGGTGTGGAAGCATGTCCGGCCGTCCAGGCGAAACCCCCGCGGTGGTCGTATCCAGAAGGAAATGCCGATCAGCGTCGCCAACGTCATGCTCTATTGCCCGCACTGTCAGCGGGGCGTGCGAGTCGGGCGTCGCTATCTGCCTGACGGCACGAAAGAACGCTACTGCAAAAAGTGCAAAAACAGCCTCGGCGTCATCGCCCGCAACAAGCGTGTCGCCAGCACTGGCGCTTCCTGACCTGAATAGCCAGCACCGGCACCGACGCCGGATGACAATGCCAACGTCGAAAGCCTGAAAGCCAGCGAGGAACCTATGGCCCGCTTGCTCGAAAAATATCGGCGTGAGGTCGTCCCCGAGTTGCAGAAGCGACTCGGTCGGTCCAACATCCTCAGCCTGCCCCGCCTGGAGAAAATCACGGTCAACATGGGTGTGGGCAAGGCGACGCAGGAACGGTCGCGGTTGGAAGAAGCGGCCCAGCACCTGGCACTCATTACCGGACAGAAACCGATTATCACCAAGGCGAAAAAATCGGTGAGCGGTTTCCGTCTTCGCAAGGGGATGGAGATCGGCTGCAAAGTCACGCTGCGCGGCAAGCGGATGTATGAGTTCCTCGATCGGCTCATCAGCATTGCCCTGCCGCGTATCCGTGATTTTCGCGGTCTGAATCCGCGTAGCTTCGACGGACACGGCAACTATTCCCTCGGACTTCCGGAGCAAACGGTCTTCCCCGAAGTGGACCCGGACAAGGTGCGCTACGCCCAGGGCATGGATGTGTGCATTACCACCACCGCCAAAAACGACGCCGAGGGACGATTACTGCTGCAATTGCTCGGCCTACCCTTCCGGGCTGAGTAAGCGCGGTATCCGAAGAACGAAAAATCCCGGGCGTAAAATGCCAGATCAGGGAAGGAAAATTGCATCACCGAACCGACAAGCCGTCGAGCAATTTGGAAGCATCCGCTGGTCGGGTGAGGAATAAAAAGCATGGCGGTCAAAGCGAAAAAGGCGAAATTTGCCAAACAGCTGCAACTTCTGGAAATCTATCGTCGCCAGCGTGAGCAAGCGAAGATTCCGCCACGGGAACTGATCCGCATACGCCTGCGGTGTCGGCTGTGTGGTCGGCCACGCGGTATTTACCGGAAATTCGGTATCTGCCGCATCTGCTTCCGCAACATGGCCAGCTGGGGTTTGATTCCCGGCGTGCGGAAGGCCAGCTGGTAAGCCGACATCCAGGCCGAACAGCGGTGTTTGCTGCTTCGACGGCAGCGAACCTGGTTCGGGAATTCGCTCCGGATCGCCAGCGGCTTCACCCGCCCGCTTCGCCATCAACCGCCGCGAGTGCGGTTGAAAGGATCAGTGCTGAACCGTCTTTCTCTGCAAGGACTCGCTTGCTTCCTCACGGCAGGGGTCTTCGCTAACGTGCCTGCCATCCAGCACGATCAGGAACTGCCAAGATGATGACCGACCCGATTGCCGACATGCTGACCCGCATCCGCAATGCCTTGCGCATCGAGGCCCCGTATGTGGATATGCCCTCCTCGCGCGAAAAAGTTGGCATCGCCCAGGTGCTCAAAGAAGAGGGCTACATTCTCGATTACCAGGTGGGACGGATTCGCCTGGACGAGCAAACCGGTCGCAAGGAGTTCTTCCCTGGCGAAAAAGACGCCAAGCCGATCCTGCGAATTTTCCTGAAATACGGCGACCAGGGCGAACAGGTGATTCGCTCCATCGAGCGGGTAAGCAAACCGGGCCGGCGGATCTATCGCGGTTACCGCGACCTCAAGCCGGTACTCAATGGTCTGGGCATCGCGGTGGTGAGCACCAGTCGGGGCATCATGAGCGACCGGCAGGCACGCCGTCGGCATCTCGGCGGCGAAGTTCTGTGCGAAGTCTGGTAACGGCCGATCAGGAGAGGAGCCATGTCGCGGATTGGCAAGCAACCTGTACCGGTGCCGGAAAACGTCAAGGTACACCTCGAAAATGGCACCCTGCGGGTGGAAGGCCCGAAGGGAAAGCTGGAATTGCGTTACCATCCCAATATGCAAGTCGTTTACGACGCCCAGGCGCGGCAGATTCGCGTGCAGCGTCCCAATGACGAACGGCTCAACCGCGCTCTGCACGGGCTGACCCGCAGTCTGATCAACAACATGGTCATCGGCGTGACCCAGGGATTTGAGAAGCGGCTGAAGATTGAGGGTATCGGTTACCAGGCCCGGCTGGAAAAAGACAAAAAGGGCCAGAGCAAGCTCGTGCTCAGTGTCGGCTTTTCGCATCCGGTGATCGTGGACGTTCCGCCCGACCTGACCGCCGAGGTCCCCGACCCGAACACCATTATCATCCGCGGCTGCGATAAACAGAAAGTCGGGGAATTTGCCGCTGAAGTTCGTCGGGTGCGACCCCCGGAACCTTATAAGGGCAAAGGAATTCGCTACGAAGGCGAAGTGGTCCGCCGCAAGGCCGGCAAGGCTCCCGTTGGTGCCGGTGGATAACAGCCGCGGCCCAGGGATTTTCGCATTGGTGGAGTGGAAGGAGAAACCCACTTCTTCCTTCCCGGGTGCTGGAACGAACCAAGTGGACAAACATCGGCCGATTTTAGTAGCTCTTGCGTGTGGAAACCCGGCTTTCCGGTCGGCCATCGGAAAGCCTCAGCATCGTCGGTGGAAAGCCGACGAAGAGGTGTGGCTGCATGAATCCGCAGAAACAAAAAGCGCGTCAACGGCAACGGCGTGCCTGGCGGGTACGCAAACGGGTTTTCGGCACCCCGGAGCGTCCCCGTCTGTCCGTCTTTCGCAGCAACAAACACATTTACGCCCAGATTATTGATGATTTGCACGGCGTGACCCTGTGTGCCGCCTCCAGCTGCGGCAAGAATTCCGGTCTGAAATACGGAGGCAACATCGCTGCCGCTCAGGAAATCGGCAAACGCATCGCCCAGGCGGCACTGGCCAAAGGGATCACCAAAGTCTGCTTCGATCGCGGCCCGTACAAGTACCACGGACGGGTCAAGGCGCTTGCCGAGGCGGCTCGACAAGCCGGGCTGCAATTCTGACCGCTACTGAAGGGGAACCAGCATGGCCTCGGGCTACACCGAACCGGTTACCGGACAACTCGAAGACCGCGTCATCAAGATTCGCCGTTGCGCCGCGGTTATCAAAGGCGGCCGACGGTTCAGCTTCAACGCTTTGGTAGTGGTGGGCGATAAAAACGGCCGGGTCGGCTACGGATACGCCAAGGCCAACGAAGTGCCTCCGGCCGTGGAAAAAGCCACCTCCCTCGCCCAGCGCAATCTCCATCGCATCAGCCTCAAAGGCGATACCATCCCGCACAAAGTCATTGGCAAATTCGGCACCACCAAAGTCATTCTGGTTCCTGCTGGCCCCGGTACAGGCGTGAAGGCTGGGCCAGGCGTGCGCCAGGTGCTGGAACTGTGCGGCATTCGTAACATTCTCACCAAGGTACACGGCAGCACCAACCCGCTCAATGTCGTCAAGGCGACCATCCGGGGCTTACGGCTACTACGCACGAAAGAGGAAGTGGAGCGACTGCGTGGTGTGAAGCTGTGATGGCGACGATATCCGCAGCGTAAGCCAGTCGCCGACTTCTCGCAGGCAGCGCTTCTCCAGGCCAATCGTGTGGAAACAACGTATTTGCAGCAAGCTTCGTGGAGCAGACCATGGATTTATCGCAGGTTCATGTAGGAGTGCCACGGCGGAAACGCAAGAAACGGGTCGGGCGAGGCATCGGTTCCGGCCACGGCAAAACGAGCACGCGCGGCCACAAGGGACAGCGTAGCCGTGCCGGCACCAACAAACCCCATCCGCTTTCCGAAGGCGGTCAGATGCCCATGATCCGCCGCGTACCCAAGCGGGGTTTCAGTCACGCCACCTGGCGTCGGGAATATGCCATTGTCAATGTCGGCGACCTGGATCGCGTCTTCCAGGATGGCGACACCGTGGATATGGAAGCGCTGCGGCAGAAACGCCTTTTGGATGGGCAGTACGATGGTCTGCGGGTGCTCGGCGACGGCGAACTCACCAAACGCCTCATCGTCAAGGCGCATCATTTTTCGGCCTCCGCGCGTGCCAAGATCGAAGCCCGAGGCGGATCGTGCGAGCTATTGCCCGGCCCCAAACCGGTGCCACGCAATAAAATGAAACCGCGGGCCCCGAAATACGCCTCTTGACCGGAGCCTGACCAGTTGCTCTTACTAAGAGAATCGCGCTGAGGGCTGTCGGCCGGGTGACCGGGTCGTTATTCGCCTGTGCGAAGAGCGGCCGGCGCGGGCCGACGCTGACGAGAACAGTGAGCGCGATGGGGAGAGCGGCCTGTGAATTATCTGCTCAACATCTTCAAAATTCCTGATCTGGCTCGCAAAATTGGCATTACCCTGGTGTTTCTGGCCATTTATCGCATGGGTTACCACGTTCCCTTGCCCATCGTGGATCAGAAACGCATGCAGGAATGGGCGGAGCAGATGGCTTCCGGACAGTTCGGCCAGCTGTTTGCCGTCGCCAGCATGTTCAGCGGCACCAACCTGGGAATGCTGACCATCTTCGGGCTGGGTATCATGCCCTACATTTCTGCTTCCATTATCATTCAGCTTTTGGCCAGCGTCATCCCGGCTCTGGAGAAGTTGCAAAAAGAAGGGGAAAGCGGTCGCAAGAAGATCAACGAAATCACACGGTACCTGACCGTGGGCATTTGCATCATCCAGAGCGCCATGTATTTGCGGATGCTGGCGCCCGCCGGAGCCGCCGGCGAAAATGTTTTCCGTCCCGATCTGTTTCAGAGCTGGTTTTATTATCTGACCGCGGTGATCACCATGACGGCGGGAACCGTTTTCCTGATGTGGCTGGGCGAACAGATTGACGAATACGGTATCGGCAACGGCATCAGTTTGCTGATCATGGCCGGTATCATTGCCCGCATGCCCGAGGCGCTTTTAACGTTCCTGTTTGATTCGAGTGGCGGGACGTATCGGCTGAAAGAAAGCCTGTTCCGTCTGGGTGGCGGCAGTGGTACGGAACCGACGGTGGAAATCGTGGTGGTCATGGTGCTGCTCTTTCTGGGAGTGGTGCTCGGCGTCATTGCCATGACCAAGGCACAGCGACGTATTACCATGCAATCGGCGCGGCATGTTCGCGGCCGGCGGATCATCGGCGGGCAAAGCAACTGGTTGCCCCTGCGTGTCAATCAGGCCGGTGTCATGCCCATCATCTTCGCCGGAAGTTTGCTGATGATCCCGGCCTTCCTTTTCGACTTCATTGCTTCCCTGAGTCCGCGAGGTGCCGGCTGGGCAGCGGCTCTGGCAGATGATTTCCGCAACCACCGCTACCTCTACACGCTCTGCTACATCGCCCTGATTTATTTCTTCTGCTACTTCTGGACGGCGATCACCTTCAATCCCAAAGACATCGCCGATAACCTCAAGGAGTACGGCAGTTTCATCCCTGGCTATCGGCCTGGCAAAAGCACCGCCGATTACCTGGAAAAAGTGATGGTGCGCATCACGTATGTTGGAGCAGCGTTTCTGGCGGTGGTGGCCATTGTACCGACCCTGATCACCGCGACCCTGCAGGTGCCTCCAATTGTCTCGCAGTTTTACGGCGGAACAGGACTGCTGATCGTGGTCAGCGTCGCCCTCGACCTGATCCAGCGGATCAACAGCCACCTGGTGATGCGCAACTACCCCGGCCTGACCGAAGATTGAACGCCGTCCAATTGCCCGTCGGAAAATGATCTGCAAGTCAGTAGCTTACCGCTGATTTCCAGCGCCGATCTGGTACAGTTTCGTTTTCGGAAGCGGCAGAAACGCACAAAGTAACAGTAGCTAATCGCCCATTCGGAAAGCCGAGCACGCGGGCAGTCAGGTCATGGTCGGCGTAAACTGGTTTTAGAACCCAATGGCTCGGGGCTCGGACACCCGGTTTCAGCGCTCGCTAAAGGTGCGGCTTAATTGCGACATGATGAAAGGGCGACTGTCAGCCGCTGGGGTCAGGTTGTTGCCGGGGGGAGGTCCGGTCATGCGAAACTCCTCGGATGAACGCGATCGTCTGGCGAAACAGTTGACGACAGCGGTGCGGCAAGCGCTGACGCAAGCCGGCGTGGTCGGCGAACCCGTGCTCGTGGCCGTCTCCGGTGGGCCGGACAGTACCGCCTTGCTTCGGGTTTTGCTGGAGATTCTCGGTTCTGGAGTCATTCACGCCGCCCATTTCAATCACCAGTTGCGTGGCGCGGAAAGCGACGGCGACGAGGCTTTTGTCCGCGACCTGTGCCAGCAGTGGAACGTGGCTTTGACCGTAGAACGGCGAAACATCGGCCAGCTGCTGCAAACTCGCGGTGGCAATCTCGAAGCCCTGGCGCGACGCGAGCGCTATGCCTGGCTGGCCGAACTCGCTAACCATCTGCGGATTCGCTGGGTCGCCACTGGCCACACCGCCAACGATCAGGCCGAGACTGTGCTTTTCCGTTTGCTACGCGGCAGCGGTCTGCGGGGGCTTCGCGGTATCGCACCGCAACGACGCCTGGCCGACGAGGTGCAGCTGGTGCGTCCCCTGCTTCGTGTGACCCGCCAGGCCGTGAACGCTTACCTCCAGTTGCACGGCATCCAGGCGCGTACCGATAGCAGCAATTTCGACCTGAGCCGTCTGCGTAACCGCATCCGCTGGCAATTATTGCCCCTGTTAGAACGGGAATACAACGCCAGTGTGGTCGTGCACCTGGCGACACTGGCGGAACACGTGCACGAACATTACGCCTGGCTGGAACGGCAAGCCTGGCAGCTGCTGCAACGAATAGAGTTGCCCCGTTTCGGAGAGCAGGTGGTGCTCGATGCCCATCAGCTTCGGCAGGCCGAGCCGTTTCTGTTGCGGCAAGCGTTACGCCTTTTGTGGGAACGCGAGGACTGGCCAACCGGCAACATGACCACCCGACACTGGCAACGGCTGTGCAGTTTTTTGCGCGGCGAGTCCGTAAGCAGCCAAAGCCCCCACCCGGAGCGAACAGGCCGACTGCAACTACCCGCGGGAGTCCTTGTAGAACGCCACCTGCACACTTGGCGCTTATTCCGTCGCAGTAGCACCTGACGTCCCTGGCATCGCCTGCTTCGCCTGACGTCCTTCGCACCACCTGTTTACAGGCCGCCGGTTGTTTAGATGACGCTGGTTCATTCCTCAACGCTGCCACATCGCCTTTCGATGACAACCGCCCTTGCACGTCCAAATTCGGCGGTGCAGAGGTGTTCACTCGCGTCAGGCTTGCGTTTGGCATTAGGAACACTAATAGTACTAAGACCCAACTATTCAGGGGCTTGTTTTTTTTTTTTTGTACTCACTAGGCTGACGCGGACTTGCTGGCGGATACTGCCAGAGCGGTTCTGGTGACACCAGCAGTAGTCAGCCTTCGCCGCGATCCCGGGGCTCGTCGCTGCAAGGTTCGCCTTCCCCTTCAACCTAGGCCCCCGCTGCAAAGGAGGAGTGTTCCATGAAGTGCCGCCTCTCTTTTCTGGTCGGCGTCCCAGTCATCCTGGGTCTCTGCTTGCTCGGCATCTCCAACCAGGTTACTTCACAGCAAAAGGAGCAGGAGAAAACCAGACCAAAGCCCGTTGACAAGAAGCCCATTGACCTGAAGCCTCCCATTGACGGCAAACCCGTTGATAAGAAGCCCATTGACAAAAAGCCCGTTGATGATCGATGGTCGCCAGAGCAGAGAGCCAAAGCTGAGGCGTTGGAAAGGGAGTTGCTAAGGTCTTTGCCACCTGAGCCTGTTGATCCCGAATTGCGGCGTGTGATTCTTGATGGTGACCCTGAATCAACGCTACGGAAACTAATTCCCGTGCCCCTGCCGGTCATCCCAAAGCCATGCGTGATTACCGCGGGTGACATAGACGGTTTCCAATACAACCCGAAAACCGATCAAGTTTCTCCCTGCTGTATCAAAATAAAGTCTCGGAACTTCGACGAACCTGGTGTCAACAAACCCTTCAGCCATCAGGTGCGCATTCCATGTTGCAAGATTCTCGCAATCCGGTGCGAGGTGCGCATTCGCAACGAGGGCGAGGGCTCTTATAACGATAGGCTATACGTCGCCATACCGGGCCCAGCCTGCCAGAATGTTTGGTACTCGGATATAAGTGCCCTGGACAAAAGCTGGCCTGGACCAACGGGTTCGGTTCACACCATAAGCTGGTGGCTGCCACCGGCGTCGGTTCAACAAATCAACCGTTACATTTTTGAACAGGCGAAAGGCTGCGATTGCTTTTTGTGCCTGCTCAGTCAGGACGACCATGCCGTGGATTATTGGCGGCTCTTTGTTTACTGCTGTGAATGCCCGACGGTGCCGAGAGCCGTAGGCTCTCCTATCCCTGAAGGCTCCATCACCAAGTAACTTTCACGATCACAAGTCGTCCGTGGCCTAGCCAGCCGCAAACGTGGCGTTTCACCAAGAAAGCATATAGCGTAACTTCGCCTCGCCCGGATACCGTGGTATCCGGGCGGGGTACTTGGCGCCAATCCGCGTGGACAATCTAAGTAAACCTACCGAGCGTCGCAACCGAAAAACGGCAACGCGAAAGGCCTCTGCGCTGCACAACCGCCGATGCACAAGAGCGGCGGGCGTCAGCCCGCCGTGGTTACCGTAAC
>VAPR01000977.1_pt1 | contig 15933 bp, 12 predicted proteins | sample 3380701 | NCBI WGS metagenome assembly VAPR01 (sample SAMN11536904, study PRJNA540576) | hot springs metagenome | isolation source: hot spring wet sediment | place: Spain: Lobios | collected 2014-01 | reverse complement strand
GATTAGCCCACCAACAATGGAGTTGTTTGTGATGGATGCTGATGGCAAAAACATGCGCCAGATTACCCGTTTGGGCGGTATCAACTTCTGCCCCGCTTGGTTGCCCGATGGCAAGCGGATCATCTTCTCCAGCAATCACCATGACCCTAAAAACTTTGACCTGTTCGTGATCAATGCAGATGGCACTGGCTTAGAGCGCATCACTTACCACCCTGCTCCCGATTTGTTCCCTCACTTCTCGCCTAATGGCAAATGGTTGGTTTGGTGCAGCGGTCGGAACGCAGAACAACCAAGACAACTGAATGTGTTCCGAGCAGCGTGGAGATGAAAGCGATGCACCCAGAACGCTGTTGGCTCTGCTTCCCTCAAGAGTGGCAACATTTGACCCAACAGTGGGCTCAAGAGAGCCCTAACCTCCTGTGCCGCTCATGGCAGCAATGGACAGGCGATTTCGTCCTCGCCTTGAGCGTTGGCAACCCAGCAGCATCAGTGCGATTGCTAATCACCGTTCCCCATGCCCACGAACCAGCAGGCACTGCTGTCTGCGTGGATGCTATCCATCAAGTGCTATTCGGCACCCATTTAGATGGCACACCGACGGATTCACCTATCACTGACCTCAAGAAGCGCTTGTTTGTCACCTTTGTGCCCGATAGTAACCCGCAGGGGCGCAAGCGAAGCCCCGAACGGGTCTGGGATGGCACCAAGTATGACAACGAAACCTTCTTGAAAATTGCTTTCGGCATCGCTACTGATGGAACCCGCTTCGGGCGCTATCCCGAATGGCGGTTCAGCGAGCACCAACCCAAACAGGTGGGCATTATCTACGAGCAAATCAGGGACGACCTTTGGGTGGAGCCGAACACAAGCCGTCAAAGCACCCATTCTAAGGCGTTGGATGACCTGTTAACGGCTGACCGCTACACCCACTACTTGGAGTTGCACCAGCACGAGACAGACGAAGCCGTGCTCTTGCCCGCTTGGTTTGAGGAGTTAAGCGCTGCAGAACAAGGGCGCACTATGGAATGGGCGAACGCCGTTTTTGAAGCGTGGCGCCAGCAAGGCATCCCTTTTCAGCCATCACCTTACATTCCCTACCGAGGGCAACAACGGCAACAATTCTTCCGCTGTTTCTGGGAAGGGCGTCGCAACGGTCTCCTGAATTTGACTGTAGAAGTGCGTAACAATCGTCACGCTAAAACAGAAATCCCAACCCCACTTTCGCACCAATTCTTCGCCATGCATGCAGCCGTTACAAGCACCCTACTTTGGCTCTTGCAACAAAACGCGGATTGACTGCCACCAAGGTTACCCCAAAAGGGAGAAAGCCTTTGTCGCTTTTTCTCTGTTATCGCCAAACGATATCTTCTCACTTCGTCAGTTTGATCCCCTGGTGGGGTTGCTCCTGCAGAAAAGGCATACTCGCGATAGCGTGGGCACAATGATTGTGACAACTTCAATGACTGCTGGGTTTTGACAAAAGGTGAAGGAGGTGGCACTGATGGGGAGCGAGTCGGCTTGGTGGGAGACAGTTATGCGGTGGGGGCAAGTGAACTTGAAGGAAGACGACCCGCTCACTTTGGATGTGGCGTTTTGGCAGCGCTATTGGAAACGGACAAAAGTGCAAGGCGTGACCATCAACGCAGGAGTTGGCGTCGCTTACTACCCCACCCAAATTCCCTTGCACCGGCGGGCAAAGTTTTTGGGTAACCGAGATGTGTTCAGCAAATTGGTCGCAGCAGCACGCGCGTTGGGTCTGCGGGTGCTTGCGCGCTTAGACCCTAATTGGGGGCACGAAGAACTTTACCAAGCCCATCCCGATTGGTTCCTCACCGACGAACAGGGAAAACCGCGCCAACGAGGGCAAGCCACGCCAACGGCTCGGGAACCTCAATTCCTCTCCGCTACCCCTTTTGCCCAACACGATGTCCTCTACTCCACTTGTTGGAACTCGCCTTTTCACCGTTCATTCGTGCTGCAGGTCATGACGGAAATTATGGAGCGTTACGATGTGGATGGCTTTTTCACCAACGGTTGGCCACCTATCGGTTGGGGACCTCCAGATTTGAGCATGGTTTGCTACTGCCCTCATTGTCGCCAACGGTGGCAACAACGGGGACACGACCGCTATCCCGAAAAAGCAGACCCATCGGATCCCTTGTGGCGCGACTTTGTGCTCTTTGTGCAAGAGAGTGTGGAGGAAGTGCAGCAGCTTTGGCAGGAACACACGAAGCAATTAAAGCCATCCGCTGTGTTCGTTTGGAACTCCCATGGGAGCCTCGCCACAGGGTTGCGTTGGGAACGCTTCGTTGCCCTCGGTGACTTGTTGAACGATGACTCCCAAGGGCGGCGCGCAGGCGAACCTTTGTGGGTCTCGGGGCGCTATGGAAAGGTGATGTTGGCTGTTGCAGACAACAAACCTGTGCTGCGCATCGTCGGCGTCTGGCAAGTAGGCGAACCGCCTATGCGCCACATCGCTAAACCGACTGCAGAAACATTACTCTTTTTCGCTGACGCTGTTGCCAATGGGCAGCGGGTTTGGTGGCATGTGTTGGGTGCGGAACTTTACGACCGACGATGGTTGGACGGTGTAGCGGATTACTTCTCTTGGTTAGCAGCTATAGAGCCTTACTTGCGCAACCAACGCTCCCTCGCCGATGTGGCAGTTGTTTGGTCACCACCAACTTTCTGGCTCACAACATGGCAACCGATGCAGCCATCTCCATGGGATGCTTTCAACGGCTGGTATCAGGCACTGCTGGAAGGGCGAGTTCCTTTCGACTTGCTGCCTGTTTGGAAACTCACGGATGAAACGCTTCACCGTTATCGGGTGCTGATTTTGCCCAGTCAAACCCTTCTGCCCTCTGAAAGCCTTGACGCTCTTGAGCGTTATGTTGCCAATGGAGGCGGATTGGTCGCCTGTTTTGAAGCTGGTTGGCGCGACGAATGGGGGCAACCCCATGGCGATGAAAGATGGGCACAACTTTTCGGAGTGCAGCGAATAGGAGAACCACCTCCAGCACTGCGCCACTGCTACTTAGGATTGCCTGAATTGGAACGACAGCACCCGCTGCTTAAAGGGTTTGGAGACACTCGGGTGCTCCCTGGCGGGATGTTCCTCTCCCGGGTGGTTCCCGTTGGAGCGACTAAAGGGTTGCTCTCGTTCATCCCCACCTATCCTGTCCACCCGCCAGAGAAGGTTTACCCTGAACCAAAGAGCACGGATGTGTCTATTGCGTTTTGTCAAGAGCGCAATGGTCGCACAATTTACTTGGCGATGGATGTGGATGCCGCTTACTGGCGCAGCCGATTGCCCGATCACCAACGCTTGCTTCTAAACGCCCTCCATTGGGTTCGGAAGGAAACCCCGTTGCCTGTCACGGTGGAAGGTGATGGGTTGGTGGAAGTCACCGTTTGGCAGCAAGAACACAGCATCACTGTGCATCTCGTCAACCTAACGAACCCCAATTTGTTTGGCGGACCCGTGACCAACCTGATCCCTCTTGGCGAACAAAGGGTGGAATTCGTGCTACCTAAAGGGCAGATCCCAAAGGGAGTGCGGCTTTTACGGTTGGGAGTGACGCTTCCTTTCGACTGTCAAGGGGAAAGAGTGCAAGTCACGGTGCCCCAATTGGTCGACCACGAGATTGTGGCGGTGGATTTTGCGTGACCGCTCAAATGTAAAACATGAGCGGTTGAGTGCGCCGTTCCAATTCCCACGCGCACACTTGTGCTAAGGTGATCTCGTCCAATGCCTTTTCCATCGCTTCTCGGAGGCGTTGCCAAACGACTATGACGCCAGAAGTGCGGCTTCGCTCCCGAAGATGGGGGTCTAAGGGCTCCATTTCCAAAATCGGTCCGTCCAACGCTTCCACAATTTGGCGGACGGTAATCTCGCGGGCAGGGCGGGCGAGGATATAACCGCCGTGGACGCCTCGCTTGCTTTTCACCAGACCTGCTCGGCGCAACGGGATCATCAGTTGCTCCAAGTATTCTTCGGGGATGCCTTGGCTTTCGGCGATTTCCTTCACCTGCACGCGCCCTTGCTGCTCCCGAAGGGCAATCTCCACCATCGCCATCAACCCATACCATGCCCGCATGGAAACCCGCACTTGGTTTGTTGCCTCCTTTCCGCTTGCTAAGACTTCGCAATAACGCTGCCGAACCGTCGGAGCAGGGGTATGTTGCCGCAAGGCATGACAACAACTATGAAGATAGCAACTCCTTCAGCAGCTCGGTAGCACTTGCTATTGGCACGCGTTGTTGCTCCCCTCGTTGCATATCCCGCACCGTCACGGTTTCTTCTGCCAGTTCTTCTTCTCCCAATAGGAGCACGAAGCGGGCTCCTAACTTGCTGGCGTAACGCATTTGGGATTTTAGGCTGCGGTCAAGGTAGTCTCGGTCAACCCGCAAGCCTGTTTGGCGAAGGGCATACAGAAGCTTTTGGGCAACAGGTTCGGCTTGAGGAGAAGCAACAGCGATGAACACATCCACAACCCCTTCGTCGGAGTAAGTTTGTTGGTTAGCCTGACGGGCGAGGAGCACCCGTTCGATGCCGCAGCCAAAACCTACCCCGGGTGCAGAAGCACCTCCCAATTCGGCAAGGAGCCCGTCGTAGCGTCCACCACCCAACACTGTGCTTTGCGCTCCTAACTTAGAGTGCACGAACTCAAAAACCGTCCGGGTGTAGTAATCCAACCCACGGACAAGCCGACCATCCAACTCGTAAGGAATGCCCAACGCTTCCAAGCCCTCTCGCACCGTTGCAAAGTGGTCTTGACAATCAGCACAAAGGTAGTCTAAGGAAAGGGGTGCCTCTTGCACAATGGTGCGGCACCCCTCTTCTTTGCAGTCTAACACCCGCAAGGGGTTGGTGTTTAGCCGACGACGGCAATCAGGGCATAGGCGCGGTTCCTGAGCTTGCAAAAAAGCAAGTAACGCTTGCCGATAGCGAGGGCGGCAATTTTCGTTCAGGCAACCGATAGAGTTTAGGTGGATGGTAAACCCGTCAGCACCCACGCTGCTCAGGAAGCGATACCCCAAGACGATCACTTCCACATCCAGCAACGGGTGCGGTGAACCAATGGCTTCTACGCCGCATTGGTGGTGTTGGCGCAATCGCCCCGCTTGGGGTCGCTCGTAGCGAAAGATGGGAGCAATGTAAAAAACCTTGACCAGAGGCGATTGGTGCAGCAAGCCGTGTTCCAAAAGGGCTCGAGCCACTGGTGCTGTGCCTTCAGGGCGCAACACCCATCGCTCTTCTTCGTCGGGTTCCTGCGAGACACCGTAGGGCATCACGGCAAACATTTGCTTTTGCACGATGTCCGAAGTCTCGCCCACTGTTCGCACGAACAGCCTCAGGTCTTCAAAGGCGGGAGTGCGGATCTCACGGTAGCCAAAGCGGGCACACCAGTTGCGGAAGCGCTCTTCCACGAACCTCCATTCGCCGACTTCTTCGGGCAAGATGTCCTTTGTCCCTCGCGGGGCTTTATAGCGAATCGCCATCTTTTCGGTCACCCCAATGGGTTGTCGGAGGGTGCGTGTTCAGGTCCACCAAGTTGCTGTTTTCGATTCGCCAGGAAACGCATCCTCCAGCTGCACTTTTGCTTTGTCGACATCGGCAACCGTTGGTTGCCGTTGGTCACTCTTCCTTGCTTACTTCGGCGGGTTCTTTCTTTGACTCTTGCTTTGGTGTGGTGCCCCGCCCGTAGTCGGTGACATGCCAACCGCTGCCTTTGAAGATAATCGGCACGGGTCGGAATAACTTACGGGCAGGTTGCCCACATTGTTCACACTTGACTTCTGGTCGCTCGTCAACGCCATGAAACACCTCAAAAGTGTGACCGCAACGGTCACAGCGATAGTCATAAACTGGCATCGTTCTTGCTCACCTCCATGGGTAAGGTGTTTTGCGGTTTGCCAAAGAGAACATTATGGCGCAAGAGTTGATTAGTGGCTTTCCTCGGTCAAAACTGACAAACTCTCCCAAGGAGGTGGGAACATGCTCGGTTGGCTCCTTTTGGGGATGGTGATTGGGATGAAGCCTTCGGTTGTGGTGTTGGAAAACTTTGAGCAGCCAGCAGAGTTGCGGTTAGGCGGGATGCAAGTGCACCCCCAATCGCAGGTGCGACTTAGCGATCAACAGCCCTTTGAGGGCAAATGGTGTGCGGAGTTGCGCTATCGCTTTGAGCGTGTAGAGAGGTTGCAGTATTTGGAAGTGATTGCCCCACACAAACTGACCGAAAAACCTCGCCGCTTTCAAGTTGCGGTGCGAGGTGACGGCTCCGGCAATATGGTCCGAGCACGCTTCGTGGACAACAACGGCGAGTGGCATCAGTTTGATCTCGGCTATTTGCACTTTCGTGGTTGGCGAGTGCTCTGGACGCACTTGGATACTCCCCATGGCTATTGGGGAGGCGACGGCAACGGGCGCTTGGACTTCCCCATCACCTTCTTTAGCATCGTTGTGGACAGTTTTGTTCGCCCTTCTGAAGGGGTGCTCGCATTCGATGCTATCACCGTGTCGTTTGCCGAAGAAGCACCTCCTGTCCAAGTGGAGTTTGTGCCAGACCAACAATGGGGCTACTTTTGGGGCAAAAGGGAGAAACCTGCGGCTACCTTGCGGTTCTCCGCCAAAGAATCCCAAACCGTTCGGGTAACTGTTCGGCTGCTGAATCATCGGGGAGAACCGCTACGCACTCTGTGGCAAGGAGTTCTTCAGATTCAACCCCATCAACCCGTTGAGCGGCGCTTGCCGTTAACGATAGGGCGGTTCGGAGTTTATTTCGTGGAGGTGCAAATTGGTGAGTTTGTTCGTCGCTTCTCCTTTTGTTGGCTGCCCGAGCCTGCTCCCATCTGGGCAGACAGCCCTTTTGGCGTTTGCATGCACTTTGGTCAGTTCAAGCACAAAGTGCCCACCACTTTGGAACTGCTGAAGCGGATGGGGGCAGCGTGGATTCGGGACGAACTCTATTGGAGCAATGTGGAGCGAGAGAAAGGGCAGTTTACTTTCCCTGAGTATTACGACACTTACATGCAAGCGGCAGGGCGATTGGGCATTCGTCCACTCATCATTTTCAACTACAGCAATCGCCACTACGATAACGGTTTGGCTCCTCACACGCCGGAAGGGCGTAACGCTTTCGTCCGTTATTGTCGGGAACTTATCGCTCGCTACGGTTCCATCTGCCGCCACTGGGAAGTTTGGAACGAACCCAACATTGGCTTTTGGCAGCCCAAACCCAATCCCGCCGACTACACGGAGTTGCTTAAGGTCGTTTACCAAGCCGTCAAAGAAGCCGACCCGCAAGCAACCATTGTCGGCGTGTGCACAGCAGGCACCGACTTCAGCTTCATTGAAGAAGTGCTAAAGCGCGATGGAGGCAAATTTATGGATGCGATTTCGGTGCACCCGTATCGCTATCCCCGTTCGCCTGAAGCCACTGACTTTGTCGGCGAGATGCAACGGCTCAAGGTGCTGTTGGACAAATATGGGGTAGGGCACTTGAAAGTTTGGCTGACCGAGTTTGGCTACCCCACCCACATCACGGGTGGCATACCCGAGTATTTGTCGGCTGCTTACATCGTGCGCACTTGTTTGCTGGCGCTCTCTTTGCCTTTCGTTGAGCGGTTGTTCGTCTACGATTTTCAAGACGACGGCGAAGACCCCACTTACAACGAGTTCAACTTTGGGCTCATCCGCTTTGACCACTCGCCGAAAGTGCCTTACGCAGCGTTCAACACCATGGTGCGCATGATTGCCCACAAGCAGTTTGTGCGAATGCTGGATTTAGGTGAAGGGGTCATGGGTTTGGTCTTCGCCGATCAAACAAGCGAGGTTTGGGCTCTTTGGTCGCTCGGCGGAACGCGCCAAGTCATCCTCCCCTTGCCAGCCACAAAAGCGGTCACCCTTGTTGACCTGATGGGCAATGAACAGTCGTTGAAACCTGTCAAGGGGCAACTGACCTTGGCAGTGACTGAAGAACCCGTTTTCTTGCGCTATCCCGCAACAAACCGATGACAAAAAGCGTTCATCGAAATCACCAGTTAAGGTGCGCTGGTTTAACCCTCGAACTGGTGAATGGCGGGAAGCGGGAACGGCGATGGAACCGCTGGTGCAACTCCAAACACCCGATGCTAACAATTGGGTTCTGTGTTTGCAAAGCGCGCCCCAGTGACGAAGCAGAGACAACAAAGCAAACAGCGTCAGTTTCGCAGCGCTCTTGCTATTCAGGATCGCTTCGGCTTTGCAAATAGGCAGCTATCACAGTTTCGGGGGAACCAATCATCCGCACTTGCCCCTTGTCCAACCAGACAGTGCAGGTAGCGATTTGCTTCACCCACTCCAATTCGTGAGTGACGATCACGACAGCTTTGCCTTGCTGGTGCAAGTCTTGGAGGGCTTTAAGTGCCTTTCGTTGGAATGCAGCATCGGTGCTCTGTAACTGCTCGTCCACGAGGAAGATGTCTGCATCTGCGTGCACGCCTAAGGAGAAGCCTAACCGCACGCTCATTCCCAACGAGTAAGTGCGCATCGGGGCTTGCTCAAACCCGTTGAGTTCAGCGAAGGCAAAAATAGATGGCAGCCGCTGCCGCATTTCGGACAAAGGAACCCCCAAGACAGTGCCAACGAACAACAAGTTTTCTTCCGCTGTCAGTTCTGGATGGAAGCCTCCTACAACGCCCAACAGGGCAACCACGCGGCCAAAAGTTTCCACCGACCCTCGGGTTGGTTGGTAAATCCCGGCAACGGTTGCCAAGAGGGTGGTCTTCCCTGACCCATTCCGACCGATGATGGCAACGATCTCGCCAAAGTAGATGTCAAGGGAAACGCCTTGCAGCGCTGTCACTTCCACTGGAGACCAACGGCGAAACGACAGAACGGCTTCCTTCAGGGTGCGGGGAACGGTGCGGTAACTGCGAAACACTTTCCAAACATCTCGCAAGCGAACAGCAATGGCTCCCTTTTCAGCCACACCCATTCGGCTCCTTTCCGCCTTCTTGCAAAACCCCAGTGACTTCCTGCAGCCGTTGGAACCCTTTCATTTGCCACCGCAGAAGCAAAAAGGAAACAACCAGCAATAAGCCGATCAAAGCACGGGCAACGGGCGCTGATAACTGTCGGTCGCAAGAAAAAACGATCAAGTCAAACAGCCCATGAGCAAAGATGCTTCCCACAAGGCTTACGAGGACGATCAACCAACCTTTGGGAAATGGCATAGCACCCTTGAGCCACCCCAAGGCGGATCCCCAATAGCCCGCAAATAGGATGTGCGCCATTGTGCCACTCAGCCCCCGCACCCACATCAACGCAGCGCTCCCTTTGGCTAAGAGCAAGTTTTCAGCGAATGCAAATCCTGTTGCCACAACAGCGCTGTAAAGGATGCCATCCATCGGCTCGTCAAAAAACCGTGAGGGAAACAAAACCAACAACACCAACAGGAATTTGACTCCTTCTTCCACCGGACCGATGACCAAAAAAGCAAGGAGGGCGTGGGCGAGGAAAGTGTCTTCTTTGAACACTGCCCAGTGCCACGCCGCGAGAAACTCTACAATCCATGCAATCCCAAATCCTCCAGCACCCAAAACAAAGGCAGCGAAGACAATGCCAAGCGGTTCAGGGCGTTTGTCCTCCCGATAGAAGACCCAGATCCACAAGATGGCGAACCCAAGGGCAGGTAGGATCCAGCTCATTGCTTGCCCCCCTACTGCCGGCGCGAGCGCAGCCATTCCCTCAGTTCCTCATAGGAACGGGTGTTTAGGATGTGCTTGGGCTCACACCAAGCCCGCCTTGCCACTGCTACCCCAAAACGCATGAACCTCAAGTGTTCAGGGCGGTGCGCATCCGTTCCCAGCAGGAGCAACACGCCTGACTCTTGAGCAGCTCGGGCATTCTCATCGTTCAGATCCAACCGCTCCGGTGAAGCATTGATCTCCAAAGCGACGCCCGTTTCCTTTGCCTTCTGAATGAGTTCGTCAATGCGGACCTCGTAAGGAGGGCGTTGGTTGATCAACCGTCCCGTTGGGTGACCGATGGCATGCACCAACGGGTTTTCCATTGCTCGCACAATCCGCTGCGTCATCGCCTGAATGTCCATCCTCATAGCAGAGTGCACGGACGCAATCACGATGTCCAATTGCCTTAAGATGTCTTCGTCCATGTGCAGGGAACCGTCAGGGTCAATGTCTACTTCAATGCCCGCTAAGATGGGGAAACCTAACCGCTCGCTGACTTGACGAATTTCCCGAATGAGGCGGCGAAAGTCGTCGGGTTTGACGCCCCAACCCATCGGTGGGGAGTGGTCAGTGATGGCGAGGTATTCGTAGCCTTGTTCGATGGCTGCCCGTGCCATTTCTTCTACCGTGTTGGCGCCATCGCTCCATTTCGTGTGGCTGTGCAGTTCGCCCCGAATGTCGTCCAAAGTGACCAAGCGTGGCAAAGTGCCAGCAGCGGCTGCTTCTAACTCCCCTCGGTCCTCCCGCAACTCTGGCGGAATCCAAGCCAACCCGACGGCTTCGTAAACGCCCTCTTCTGTCTCGCCGGCAACTTTCTCACCTGTTGCCTCCCGAAACACGCCATACTCGTTGAGAGTTAACCCCCGCTTGAGGGCAAGGTTGCGCAACGCGATGTTGTGGGCTTTGGAGCCAGTAAAGTATTGGGCTGCCGCACCAAAACTTTCGGGTTCCACTGCTCGCAAGTCTACTTGAAAGTTGTTCAGCACGAGCACGCTGGATTTGGTCGTCCCATGTGCCAACACCCGCTGCACTTCTGGCAGTTGCACGAACTTGTCCATGATGGGTTGACTGTTTCGGGTAGCGACGAGGATGTCCAAATCGCCTACTGTCTCTTTCCATCGCCGCAAACTTCCTGCGGGCAAAATTTGCTCCGCTTCAGGCAATTCCTTCAAAGCGTTGACAATGTGTTCGGCAAGTTCTAACGCTGCTGCCAGGAGCAATCGCCCTTGGTGTTGTCGCCACAGTTGGATACCTTCCAAAATGTTGCGCACCTTCTGCTCCCCCATGCCCGGCAATTTGGTCAATTTCCCTGCCTTGGCGGCTTCCTCCAACTCTTCCACGGTCATAATGCGCAAGCGATCGTAGAGGAGGGCAACGGTGCGTGGACCGATCCCCTGAATTTCTAACAAGGTGCGCAACTGGGGTGGGTATTTCGCTCGCAATTGCTCCAAACGGGTGGTTGTGCCTCGTTGCAAAAATTCGGCAATGTCACGAGCAATGCTTTCGCCGATACCTTCAACAGTGTGCAGCTTCTTCGCTTGCACCAAAGCCTCTATGGGTTCCCGCAGGGCAGCGATAGAATCAGCAGCCCGCCGATAAGCTCGGGCTTTGAACGGATTTTCCCCCGCAATTTCCATCAAGTCAGCGGTTTCTTCCAACATCCGAACGACTTCCTCGTTCCGCATGGCGGTTCTCCGTCCTGTCCGTAGGCTTGGTGGCTGCAAAAAACTGTAGCACACTCCTGAGTTTCCCAACCCCCATGATAGGTTGCAACAGAGATAGTGCCAAAATTTGCCCTTGAAGGACGAGCCAAAGCATTTTGCCGAAATGAAAGGGGGCAGGATCTATGCGCATCACAACTGTGGTTGGCACACCTTACTTGCCTGCCCAAGGGTCGGTGCGGTTAGTTGGCGTTTTAGTCACCCTCACTGACATCCCTTCGGCTGCCCTCCCCTTGCGCTTGGTCGCTGTCGTAGACAAGAGCGAGAGCATGATGTTGCCTATGATTACGCAAGAGCAACTGGAAGCCCTCCGCAAGCGGGGATTGCTTCGCCAAACGGAGCGGGATGGTGTGACCGTCTGGGAATATGCAGGACCTATGCTTCCCGAACTGGAGCGAGCACCCCGAGGGATAGATTTTGTCAAGGACGCTTTGCGGCAAATCGTGGAACGACTCACCGATCAGGACGAGTTTGCCTTGGTGGCTTTTGCCACCTACGCCCAAACGATGATCCCAATGACCAGTGGACGGCGACGGCGGGAAGTCATCCGCCAGTTGGACGCGTTGGAAACTTTAGCGTTAGGTGAGGAAACCCGTCTAAGCGAGGGACTGCGGGAAGCGTTGGCGCAGCTGGGTTCTGGTTCCGCTGATGGAAAAGTGAACCGTATTGTGGTGCTAACGGACGGGTTTGCACAAGATGAGAGCGAGTGCTTGTTAGCGGCGACCCAAGCCCTTAACCTCAACGCCAGCATTTCTACCATCGGTTTGGGTGCTCAGTTCAACGACGAGTTGATGACGAATTTGGCGGATCGGACTGGAGGAAACGCCGAATGGGTGCCCACCCCCGAACAAATTCCGTTGGCAATGGCAGAGGAGTTTGAGCGAGCCCGCAAGGTCGGAGCTCCCCAGACTCAGCTGCTGCTGCGTTGCTCCCAAGGAGTAGAAGTGCGCCGTGCCTATAAACTCCAACCCGTCGTCGCTCCTCTCCCCGCCCAAGGGGTTGCCGAACGGACTGTTGCCTTCCAACTTGGCGATCTGGTTAGCGGTCAAACGACCCAAGTGTTGATAGAGTTGCTCGCCCCACCTCGCCCCGAAGGTGTTTTTCGACTGGCACAAATCCTTCCCCAATGGCAAACAAAAACGGGTTGGCAACAAGGCGCTGCTGCCGATCTCCTTGTGACCTACACCTCCAACCCAACCATGACCGCTTTCGTAGACTCACAAGTGGCACGAGCGATGGAGATGGTGACCGCTGCAGAATTGCAAACCCGCGCATTGCGCGATCTGCAAGCAGGACAAATTGGCAGCGCTACGAGAAAACTGGAAGCAGCAGCCACTCGCTTGCTCAATTTGGGAGAGCAGCAAAAAGCTCGAGAAACTATTAAACTCGCTCAACAGTTACAAGAAGGCAAACAAGTCACCCCCGAGCAAACCAAACGGCTGCGCTACCAAACCCGACGGTTGTGAACCCGCTTTCCCTCCGTGCGGTGGCTAAACCTTACCCGTTGAAAACAAGGAGAAACCAGATGCTCACTTTGGTTGCTATTCTCGCTGCCCCAAAGACGGTGAAAGTTCCTCTGAGCTGACAGGGCAAGGAAATGTATCTGCCACACCTAAAAGCTCGAGGTAAATTGGCAACCGATGCTGGCTTGAAGTGTAGGTGCATCAATCGCTGTGTGTAACTGCTAACCGTCAGGAGTTGCCCGACTTGCACTCTTTGAGGGAAGACGACAAAGTTTTGAAGCGAGGAGGTGTTGGACGATGGCGCTGCGAACTATCCGTGATGTGGATGTGCAAGGCAAACGAGTGTTGATGCGCGTGGATTTCAATGTGCCCATTGAGGGTGGCAAAGTGTTGGATGATTGGCGGTTGCGAGCAACAGTGCCAACCATCCGCTTCCTACAAGAGCGAGGTGCCAAACTCATCCTCATGTCTCACCTCGGACGACCCAAAGGGAAGCGAGACGAGAAGTATTCCCTTCGCCCCGTAGCAGATCGCCTCAGCGAATTGTTGGGGCAACCCGTTAAGTTCGCGGATGACTGCATCGGCGAAAAGGTTGCTCAAGCCGTTGCGGAGTTGCAACCGGGAGAAGTGCTGCTCTTGGATAACTTGCGGTTCTACGAAGGTGAAGAGAAGAACGATGAAGCCTTCGCCCAAGAGTTGGCGAAGTGGGGCGAGGTGTATGTCAACGATGCTTTCGGAGCAGCCCACCGAGCCCACGCTTCCGTGCACGCTGTCACGCGTTTCCTCCCTGCCTACGCCGGGTTGCTGATGGAGCGAGAAGTCACTTACTTGGGGCAGTTGCTGGAAGCGCCTGAAAAGCCGTTCGTCGCCGTGTTGGGTGGGGCAAAAGTTTCCGACAAAATTAATGTGATCCGCAACCTCTTGACCAAAGTTGATGCCCTCCTAATCGGTGGCGCAATGGCGTTTACCTTCCTTAAAGCACAAGGCTATGAAACGGGCAAGTCCTTGGTAGAAGAGGACAAGTTAGACTTAGCCAAGTCGCTGCTGGACGAAGCAAAGGGAAAGGGCGTGGAGTTAGTGCTCCCTGTGGACTTCGTCGTGGCGGAGAGCGACGCGGAAGACGCTGCAACGCAAGTGGTGCCCGCTAACGCCATTCCAGCAGACAAAGCTGGTTACGATATCGGTCCTGAAACGGCGAAACTTTACGCTGAACGAATCAAGGCAGCTAAAACGGTCTTTTGGAACGGACCGATGGGGCGATTTGAGCGAACACCGTTCAAAGCCGGCACGCAAGCGATCGCCGAAGCGTTGGCTGCTTGTGCCGGCACAACGGTCGTAGGGGGTGGCGAAACCGCTGCGGCAGCGTTTGAATTTGGTGTCGCAGACAAAGTGACTCATGTGTCCACAGGTGGCGGCGCCGCCTTGGAGTTGTTAGAGGGGCAAGAGTTGCCCGGAGTAGCCGTCCTGAAAGCATAAGCGCCCCCCCCGTTAATCCGCTACCATCCCGAGTTTGAACTGCTTTAAACAACACTGGCTCTAAAATTGATGGCGAGGGGTCTATCCCCTCGCTATGTCGCACTATCCATGGAGGTGAGTTGCAATGCGACTTGGGATGGTGGTCGGATTGGCGCTGCTCTTGGTGGGTTGGAGTGCAGCGCAAGAGACGGTGCGCCTTTCCCTCAATTTGACTCCCGGCGGCGGTGCCTCCCGCATCCTCACGGGCAAGCTCAAAGGCGAGTGGATTGCTCCCTTCCCTGTTCCCGTAGAGATTGACCTTCGGGTAAGCACCTACATCGTCATTAACAACATCCTGCAAAATGGGGACGCTGTCGTTCTGGTGCAACCTCAAGGGGTGCAAATCAAAGGGAAAGCAGGCGAAACCCCACTGGAGTGGACAGTCACACCGGCAGGGGATGTGATTGCCCAGTGGGGTGACACCCGCTTTGACAGCAGCAAACTTCCCGAAGAGCAACGGTCGAGATGGCGCAAAGCGTGGCAAGCCCCAATGGAAATTGTGCTTACCCCTCAGGGACGAATCAAATCGGTTAAGATGCCTGAAATCCCTAAGGACTTGCCTGGTTGGACCGAAGTGCCAGGCATCCCTCGGGTTGCGCACCAGATTGTCATGGGGTTGCTCCAAACCCTTTGGCTCCCCTTGCTGCCGACAGAGCCAGTGAAGGTGGGAAGCAAATGGCAAGTGGAAGTGGCTCTCCCCATGGTGGAGACGGAACAACCCCTTTCGCTGCCTTACACCTGCACCCTTGCGAAACTGGGTTGGGACGAAGCCGTCATCCAAGCCGAGGCAGAGCATAAAGCCGACCTCTCCCTCTCCCTGCGCCGCCTTCATCCCAACGACCCGAAGGTCGTTGTTAACAAAGCCCACTTTGCCCTCAAAGGAGAAATCTCTTTCCTGACCAACATCGGGGTGCCGCAAAAAGCGAAGTGGTCGCTCAAAGGAGAAATTAGTGGCACCGTGACCCCCGAAGGCATGGCTCCTGAAGCCTTCACCTTCCGCTACGAAGCAGAAGTTAACGACCAACTGGAGTTTTGATCGGTGACTCAGTTCCCTTAAAAAGCAAGAGGGGCAGACATCCTTTGGATGCCTGCCCCTCGAGCACAACAACCCCCGCACTTGCCTATCTGGGTTACCTTTATTGCGGTGCCGGATAAGGCGTTGCCATCTTCTGCATCTGCTCAGGGGTGAGGGGTTCAGCATAGAGCATCTGGGTCATGTCTGCAGGTCCCACTTTCATCAAGCTCCAGTTGGGTGACGGACCTTGATCGGTTTGGACAAACGCAAACTGAAATGCCGTGCGCCAGTCTGGCGGAACAGGGATGGCAACACCTGGCTTGTCAATGACTGCTTGTGTTCCATTCCACTTGGTGACAGTGATCTTGCCTGTTTGCACATACTCTTGGACCGCAGGGTTGTTGTGACACTCGCTACAGGTTCGCCCTTTCTTAACAATCGTGTGAGCACGGTAAGGCGCAATAGCAACAAAGGCTTTCCCCTT
>VAPR01001680.1_pt1 | contig 15942 bp, 16 predicted proteins | sample 3380701 | NCBI WGS metagenome assembly VAPR01 (sample SAMN11536904, study PRJNA540576) | hot springs metagenome | isolation source: hot spring wet sediment | place: Spain: Lobios | collected 2014-01 | reverse complement strand
CGCGCCGGCCCTCCCGCTCCTCCAGGATCTGGGTCAGGAGGTCGCGCAGCGACATTCCCCGCCCCCGCTGGCGAGCTGTTGGCCACACACAAGCATACTCCTGCAGACCGGGAAGAGGGCGGAGATTTTTCACGGGTTTCGCGGGAAGGTCTGCGGCGTTGCGGCAAGGCGCGAAAACGGACCGGAGGGATCGGCGCGGGCTGGGGCCCGTGCCGGGGTACGCCGGCGGCGCTGAAGCGGTGTGGCCTGCGGCGGGTTATCCACAGATGGTGAAAAAGCTGTGGATGCGGGTGAGTGGGGTCCGCGATGGTTCGGAAGCGCCTGTCGGGTGGCTTGCCGGGGGCCGCCGAGATTGTGGACAAGGTGAGGGGTTACGGACAGGTTTTCCACAGGCGGGCGGTGGCGGCCCGCGGGGCCGACTGGTATACTAGCGCCCGACCGGAGGAGGGACCGTGAAGCGCACCTACCAGCCCAAGCGGCGGCGCAGGAAGCGGACGCACGGGTTCCGGGCCCGAATGCGCACCCCGGGAGGGCGCAACGTCCTCCGCAGGCGGCGCCAGGCGGGACGGAAACGGCTGACGGTTTGAGAGGCCCGGTCTCCCCAACCCTTGAAGCCCCAGCGCCTGCGTTCGGCCCGGGAGTTCCAGAAGGTGTACGCGCAGGGCGCCCGGCGGGCGGGCAGGCTGGTGGTGGTGTACTGCTGTCCCGAGGATCAGGCCCTCAAGGTGGGGGTGGTGGTGGGGCGCCGGGTCGGCAGGGCGGTGGTGCGCAACCGGGTGCGCAGGCGGCTGAGGGAACTGCTGCGGCAGATGCCCCTCGCACCCGGGCAGGCGGTGGTGGTGACGGCGAGAGCTCAGGCGGCGGCGGCGTCCTACTGGGAGCTGAAGGAGGAGCTTTCGGCGCTGCTGCAGGAGCTGGGGGCGCTGGCGGACACAGGCCCGGGAGGGCGGCGGGTTTCGTGGTCCGGATGATCCGGGCCTACCAGAGGGTGTCTCGGTGGACCCCGCGGGTGTGCCGGTACTGGCCCACCTGCTCGGAGTACGCGGCGCAGGCGGTGGCCCGCCACGGGGTGCTGCGGGGCGGGTGGATGGCGGTGCGCAGGATCGCCCGCTGTCACCCGTTCGCCCCCGGGGGGTACGACCCCGTGCCGTAGGGGCGCGGGGTCCCTGGCGTCGCAGCCGGAGGCGACACGTTGTTCGGATGGCTTGTCGCGCAGATCGCGGCCCTGCTGCGGTTTCTGTACGAGCTCACGGGGTCGTACGGGTGGGCCATCATCGCGCTCACCCTGGTGGTGAAGCTGGTCCTGCACCCCCTCACCCGCCGCCAGCTCCGGTCCATGAAGGAGATGCAGAAGCTACAGCCCCACCTGCAGGCCCTGCAGCGCAAGTTCAAAGACGACCCGCAACGCCTGAACAAGGAGATCATGGACCTGTACCGGGCGCACGGGGTGAACCCCTTCGGGGGATGTCTACCCATGCTGCTGCAGATGCCCGTGCTGTTCGCCCTGTACCGCGTGCTGAGCGACCCCTCGCACTTCGTCTCGCGGAGCGGCCAGGTCCTGAAGAGCGTCCCCTTCGGGCCGTGGGATCTCCTGGTGCACCCCATGACGGTGCTGAGCGACCCGGGGAAGTACGGGTGGGCCGCGGTGGTGGCGTACGCCGCGGTGCCGGTGCTGGTGGGGGCCTCCACGTACCTGCAGCAAAAGGTGTCCGTCACAGACCCCCAGCAGGCCCGGATGTTCGTGTTCATGCCGTTCCTGGTGGGGTGGTTCAGCCTGAACTTCGCGGTGGGGCTGTCGCTGTACTGGTTCGCGTCCACGCTGGCGTACGTGGGTGAGTACCTGAGCGTGGTGGGCCTCCCGAAGCGCCCGCCCGCGGAGGCCAGGGGCAGGCGTCGGAGTGGGGCGAAGGCGGCGGAGGTGGAACGCGCGTGAGAGAAGTGGTGGCGTCAGGTCGGACGGTGGAGGAGGCCATCGCGGCGGCGCTGGAACGCGCAGGCCTCACCCGGGACGAGGCGGAGATCCACGTGCTGGACGAAGGGTCCCGGGGCGTGTTCGGGTTGGGGGCGCGGGAGGCCCGGGTCAGGGTGGTACCGCGAGCCCAGCTGCCGGAGGAACCCCCGGACGCCCGCACCCTGGCCACGGCCACGGAGATCGCTCGCACCCTGGTGAGCAAGATGGGGTTTTCCGCGTCGGTGCTGGCGCACGCCACGGAGCGCGGGCTGTTCCTGGACGTGCAGGGCGAAGACCTCGGGCTTCTGATCGGGCGGCGCGGCCAGGGGATCGAGGCGGTGGAGACGGTGCTGTCGGCCATGGTGCAGCAGGCCACCGGCTCCAGGGCAGAGGTGGAGGTGGACATCGGGGGCTACCGGGCGAGGAGGCGGCAGCACGTGGCCGAGCTGGCCCGGAGGGCGGCCCGCAGGGCTGTGGCGCAGGGAAAGGCGGTGCACCTGCCCCCCATGGACGCCCGGGAGCGGCGGGTGGTGCACACGACCCTGGCGGGCGACCCCAAGGTGACCACGCGTAGTGAGGGCACCGGTGAGGGCCGGCACGTGGTGGTGGAACCCACCGCACGCCCCGGCCCGGCCCGGCCAGCCCGCAGGCCTCCCAGGCGGCCGCAGCCGCAGGGCCGTGGAGCTTGAAGAGGCCTGTCGGGCGCTGGGCTTGGTCCTGTCAGATCGCCAGCTAGCGCAGCTCCTCCAGTACAGGGACCTGCTGGCAGAGTGGAACGTACGGGTTGACCTCGTGGCGCCCGCCTCCGCAGAGGAGATGGTCCGGGCGCACGTGCTGGACAGCCTCCTCCTCCTCGTGATGGTGGATCCGCCCCAGGGAGGGGCCGTGGCGGACGTGGGGAGCGGCGCGGGCCTGCCGGGGCTCGTGTGGGGGGTGGCCAGGCCCGACCTGCAGGTGGTGTTGCTGGAACCAAGGCAAAAGCGGGCCGCGTTTGCGGAGCGGGCGGCCCTGCAGCTGCGGATTCCCAACGTGCGGGTGGATGCCCTGCGTGCTGAGGAGGCCTGCGGGCGCCCTGAGTACGCAGGCAAGTTTGACGTGGTGGTGGCCAGAGCGGTGGCTGCACCTGCCGCGGTCCTCCGGATGGCCAGGGGCCTGCTCAAAGAGGGCGGGACGCTGGCCGTGCCCGTGGGACCCCAGGCCCGGGTGAGCCCACCGTTTCGCGAGCTGGCCCGCCAAGTGCCATGGGACCCACGAAGGGTAAGGAGGGTGGCGGTTTTTGTGGCCTGATGGCCTGACCGGTCGTTTCCCAGCAAATAACTACCCGCGAGTGTTCGGCACTGCGCAGGAGCCGGGCCTCGGGAACCCGAACAACGCCTTGTGATCCTGGCGGTCGCCAACCAAAAGGGAGGGGTCGGGAAAACTACCACCGCGGTGAACCTGGGCGCGTACTGGGCCCGGGCTCGGTGGAAGGTGCTGCTCGTGGACCTGGACCCGCAGGGACACGCCACCAGCGGGCTTGGAGTCCACCGGGCGTACGTGCGGATCTCCACGTACGACTGCCTGCTCCGGGGCGTGCCCGTAAGACAGGCAGCCCTCCCCACCGAGCTGGACGGCCTTGACCTGCTCCCCAGCAGCCTGGACCTGGCAGGGGCCGAGGTGGAGCTGGTGAACAGCCCGGGCCGGGAACAGCGCCTCAGGCAGGTCCTCGAACCGGCAACGCAGCGCTACGACTGGATCCTCGTGGACTGCCCTCCCTCCCTGGGGCTGCTGACGGTGAACGCGTTGGCCGCCGCGGACGGGGTCTTGGTACCCATCCAGTGCGAGTTCTACGCCCTGGAGGGGGTGGCCCAGCTGGTCCAGACGGTGGAAGCCGTGCGCAAGGCGCTCAACCCACCTCTGCACGTGGCCGCCGTGGTCCTCACCATGTACGACCCCAGGACCAACCTGAGCGAACAGGTGGCGCGGGAGGTGCGCGCGCACTTCGGGACTCGGGTGGCCAGCACCGTGGTCCCCCGCAGCGTGCGGCTGGCTGAAGCTCCAAGCCACGGCAAGCCGGTGATGCTGTACGACCCCTACTCAAAGGGGGCCCAGGCGTACGAGGCGCTGGCCCAGGAGCTGGCCGCCGCCCTGCGCCCCGCGGCCGGCGTCGGGAGGAGCCGGTGAGCGGCAGCCGCCCGCGGGGCCTCGGGAGGGGGCTTGCAGCACTGATCCCGGGGGCACACGACCGCGAGGAGCGCGTGGAGTACCTGCCCGTAGACCGCGTGAGGCCAGGCAAAAACCAGCCGAGGCTTTCGGTGTCGCAGCAGGAGCTGGAGGAGCTGGCCGCCTCGGTGAAGGCGCACGGCATCCTGCAGCCCATCGTGGTCAGGCCTGCGGGGGACGGGTACGAGATCGTGGCAGGCGAGCGCAGGTGGCGGGCTGCGGTTCTGGCGGGGCTCGCCACGGTGCCTGCCCTGGTGCGCCAGGTGGGGGAGCTGGAGAGCCTGGCGCTAGCCCTGGTGGAGAACCTGCAGCGGCAGGACCTGAACCCCGTGGAGCGGGCCAGGGCCTACCGCAGGCTCGCCCAGGAGTTCGGGCTGACGCAGCAGGAGATTGCGGACCTCGTGGGCCGGAGCCAGCCTGCGGTGGCCAACACGCTGCGGCTGCTGTCCCTTCCCGACGAGGTCCTCAGGCGCGTGGAGAGGGGGGAGCTTTCAGAGGCCCACGCCAGGGCCCTCCTCGAGGTGGAAGACCCCGCCCGGCAGGTGGAGCTTGCGGAGGCTGCGGCTTCCCGGAAGCTGCCCGTAGGGGAGCTCAGGCGGCTGGCCCAGGTACACAGGCGCAGGCGGCAGCGCCGCGCCGGGCTGGCAGGTGACGCCGACCGGGCGGCGCTGGAAGAGGCCATGAGCCAGCGGCTGGGGACGCGGGTGCGGGTCCGGCCGGGCAGGAAACGCGGGGTGGTGGAGATCGAGTTCTACTCGGAGGAGGACCTGTCGAGGATCTGCGAGCTGATCCTGGGAGGCCCCTTGCCTTGACCGGCTTATTTCTCGAGAAATAGCGCGTAAAACCCGTGAGGTCCGACCTGGACAGACTGATGGAGGAGCGAGGCCTGGACGCCATCGTGGTGGCGGGAAGGGCCGACGAGCCGAACGTCCTGTACGTGACGGGTGGCATCCCCGTTCACGGGGCCGTGTACGTGAAGAAGCGCGGGCAGCCCGGCGTCCTGTGTCACGGGACCATGGAGCGGGGCGAGGCTGAAAAGACGGGCCTGCGGACCCGGAACCTGGGCCTGTACAACTGGAAGGAGCTCATGGAGCTGGCCGGGGGGGACCCGCTGGAGGCCAGGGTATTGATGTTCAGACGGCTGTTCGACGACGAGGGAGTGCGGGGCCGTGTGGCCTTCTACGGGGAGATGGACCAGGGAGCGGCCTACCGGTTCCTCTCGCGGCTGGCCTCCAGCGTGGAAGGGTTGGAGGTGGTTGGCGAGTACGGCCGGTCGGTGCTGGCGGCGGCGAGGGAGACCAAGGATCCCCAGGAGCTGGAGAAGATCCGGGAGGTAGGCAGGGCAGCCCAACGGGTCGTGGCCAGGACCGCGGAGTTTTTGAGGTCCTGCAGCGTGACAGGCGGCGTCCTGGTGAGCCCGGAAGGCGGGGTGGTGACCATCGGGGAGGTGAAAGGCAGGGTCCGCCGCTGGCTAGCGGAAGAGGGGCTGGAAGGGCCCGGCGCCGGGGCCGACGAAGAGCCGCGCCAGCACGTCCAGCAGGTCGTCGGAGCCGGCGCCGCAGACGATGTGGGCCTCGTCAATGCCCAGTCGCTCGGCCAGGGCGCGACGCAGCTGGCGCTGCCAGGGGTCGGGGTAGAGGTGCAGCGAATCGAGGCGGGCCAGGGCCTCCCGCGCCCGCGGCGACGGCCCGTAGGGGTTCTCGTTGCCGTCCAGCTTGACGATGGCCTCGGGCGGCAGGCCCAGCTCCCGCGCCACCACCTCCGGCGGGTCTATGGGCTCGTAGCCCTCCATCTCCCACAGGTGGGGGCGGGCCAGGGGCGGCAGGCAGGGTTCGCTCATGGTCGGCGGTAGCGGGCCTCGATGGCCATGGCGTGGCCGGTGAGGCCCTCGGCGCGGGCGACGTGGGCGGCGGCGGGCCCCAGCCGGGCCGCCTCCTCGCCGTTCAGGCCCACGTAGGCCGTCACCTTCAGGAAGTCCCATACCCCCAGGGGCGAGGCGAACCTGGCGCTGCCGCCCGTGGGCAGCACGTGGCTGGGGCCGGCGGCGTAGTCGCCCAGCGACTCGGCCGACATGGGCCCCAGGAAGACGCAGCCGGCATGGCGCACCCGCTCCAGCCAGGCGGGGGCGTCCCGAAGGTGCAGGCAGAGGTGTTCCGGCGCCAGGTCGTTGGCCAGGTCGAGGGCCTCCTCCAGGTCGGCCACCACCGCCACCAGCCCCCTCCCCTCCAGCGAGGCGCGGGCCACCTCCCGACGGGCCAGCGAGTCCAGCCTCGCCGCCACTTCGCGCAGGACGGCCCGGGCCAGGGACTCGTCGGTGGCGATGAAGACGCAGGTGGCCAGCTCGTCGTGCTCGGCCCCGGCCAACAGGTCTATGGCCACCAGCGACGGGTCGGCGGCGCCGTCGGCGACGATGACCGTCTCCGAGGGGCCGAAGAGGCCGTCAATGCCCACCTCGCCGAAGAGGCGGCGCTTGGCGGCGGCCACGAAGACGTTGCCCGGCCCGCAGACCTTGTCCACCCTGGGCACCGACTCGGTGCCGCAGGCCAGGGCGGCGATGGCCTGCACGCCGCCGGCGCGGTATATGCGGTCCACCCCGGCGATGTGGGCGGCCACCAGCTTGACGGGCGCCACGCTGCCGTCGGGACGGGCGGGGGTGCACATGACCAGTTCGCCCACGCCGGCCACCCGGGCCGGCACGGCGATCATCAGCACCGTCGAGGGGTAGACGACGGCCGTGCCGGGAGCGTAGATGCCCACCCGCTCCAGGGGGCGCACCACCTGCCCGCAGCCGTCGGCCTGGAAGGGTCGCTGCGCGTGCTCCAGTTGCCGTCGGTGGTAGGACTCGATGCGCTCCTGCAGCAGGCGCAGGGCCTCCACCAGGTCGGGCTCCACCTGGGCGTAGGCCGCCTCGATCTCCCCCGGGGCGACGGCCAGGGGCACCCCCTCGGGCACGCCGTCCAGCAGGGCGTTGTAGCGGGCCAGTGCCCGGTCGCCCTCCCGGCGGACGTCGGCCAGCACCCGCTCCACCACCTGGGCCACCGTCAGCTCCTGTCCGAAGGCCTCGGCGATGCGGCGGCGCACGGGGGCGGGAAGGTCTTCTTCCAGCGGGGGGCGCTGGCCGAGCCAAGCGCGGGCGGCCTCCAGGCCGCGCACTAGACGCACAGATACCTCCTGACGGCCTCCAGGCCCTGCGACACCGAGTCGTCGAGGAAGGCCTGCACCCGCTCCCAGGTCAGGTAGCGCACCGCCTCCTCGGCCACCTCGGGCAGCAGGCGCAGGAAGTCCGCCAGCGCCTCGGCCGTCTCGATGCCCGCATCCTTCAGGTAGCGGCTGGCGATGCGCCCGAAGCGGTCCCAGGTGGGCGGCTGCTCCAAGAGCTCGCGCACCAGATGGTGCCAGCGGCGCAGGGTCTCCTCGTCCAGGAAGCCCACCTGGAGGGCGAGCTCGTCGCGGGCCAGTTCGGCCACGATGTGCTTTATCAGCTCCCGGTCGCCGCGGCCCCGCAGGTCCAGGGACCACTGCACCGCCCGGTCCATGATGTTGGCCCAGGGGCGTCCCCCCATGGGCGACCGCTCGCCGAAGAAGGGGCGATAGATCTGGGTGATCCAGGTCTCGTCCATCACCAGGTGGGTGATGTAGCCGGCCACGAAGGAGGCCGTCTTGGGCGAGAGCCGCTCGGGGCGGGCCAGGTCGGGATAGGCGCGGAAGAGGCCCTCGACGCCGCTCTGCTCGTCGAAGTTGTCCAGGTCGAAGAAGTGGGTCTGGCGGCGGTCCCAGCGGGTGATGACGCGGATGTCGGGGGCGGTGGAGCCCAGGTAGAGGGCGCCCCGCTCCCGGTCCAGCAGCCCGTGGCCCAGGCGGTCGGCGATGTCCTTGGCCACTACCGTGTGCAGGCCCAGGGGCGGCATGTCATGTTCACCCGCCTACATTCTAGCAGAGGCGGCTACTGCCCCACGGGCCAGCTTGGCCAGGAGCGCCTTCACCAGCTCGCCCCGCTCGCCATGGACGGCCCCCTTGCCGACGATGACGCAGGTGGTGGAGCGGAACAGGACGTCAATGGCCTTGAGCTGGTTCTCGGCCAGGGTGCGCCCGGTCTCGGTGCCCTCGATGAGCAGCTCGGCGTCCTCGGGCACGAAGCCCTCGGAGGCGCCGGCGGTGGGCACGACCCGGTAGCGCCAGAAGTGGCGGCTGCGAGCGTAGTGGTCGGCGATGCTGACGAACTCGGAAGCGATGCGCACCACCCTCTTCCCCCGGGAGCGCCAGAAGGCCAGGGCCTCGGCCAGGGTCGCGGCGGGCAGGTCGGCGGCCACGACGGCGCTCATGTCGAAGGCGCCCCGGCCCAGGTCGAGGGCCATCTCCACCGGGCTGGAGGGGAAGCGATAGAGGTGCTCGAGCAAACAGTCGCGGCCCGTCACGGCCAGGTCGAAGGCGCCGAGGGCCACCATCTGGGGCATGTCCTGCGGGCGCACCACCTTGGCCTCCACGTCCTCGAGGGGCGCCCGCGGACGCCTTTCGCCCTGGGCGTAGCCCTCGAACTCCAGGCCCGCCTCGGCCAGGGCCTCCAGCACGTGTCGCTGCTGGTGACCGTCGGGCAGGGCGATGCGCACCGTCTGCCGCGGCGCCGGTGGCGCCGGCGGCACCCGCGACAGGGCCAGGGGCGGCGGCAGCGACAGCCCGCCCCCCGTCTCCAGGCCGCAGGAGGCGAGGGCGGCCAGCAGCCAGCCCATGTCCTTGCTGCGCAGGCTCTCGCGGTGGGCGATGACCCAGGCGCGGCCCGCCAGCAGCCGGTGCAGGGGCACGAGGCCCATCTCGGCCAGGGCCGCCTCGTCGCGGGCGGCTACCAGGGTTAGGTCGGCGTCCTCGGGCGGGTAGGCCTCGGCCGCCCCCCACACCGGTATCACCCGGTAGGCGGGCAGGCGGGCGGCCAGGGCGAAGGACTCGGCCAGGTTGGGGAACTCGGAGACGATGCGCACCCCCCACCTTCCGGCCAGGTCGCGCAGGGAGCCCCACTGCCCGGGGGCGGCGGCCACGAACAGGGACGCCTCGCCCAGGGGCAGGCCGCCCAGCCGCACGATGGCCTCGCCGGGGTAGCGGCCCAGGAACTCCTCCACCCAGTGCAGGCCGCAGATGCCCAGGTCGTAGTTGCCCAGGGCGATCTGGATGGGGATGTCGCGCTCGCGGAAGACGCGCACCCGCAGGGGGGCCTGGCCACGGGCGGGCAGACGGTAGGCGCGGGAGCCCTCGCCGTAGCCCTCCACCTGCAGGCCGATGCGCTCCAGCAGGGCGGCCAGGGGGCGGCGCAGGTCGCCCGTGGGCAGCGCCAACTTTATCAACGCCGCCCCTCCCCCGTCAGCAGGGCGATGGCCTCCTCCAGGCTCGCGGCCTCCCGCTGCCGGCCCCCCGACGTCACCAGGTAGCGCCCGTCGCCGAGGCGCAGGCGCGGCTCCCCTCCCTGGGAGGGCGAGAGGGCCACCTGCGCCTGCCGGCCCCGCTCGCGCAGCAGGCGCACGGCCCGGTAGGCCTCGGCGATGGCGCCGGGGCTGCGGTCGGACGCCTCCACCCAGGCGGGCACCCCGGCCCGGGCCCGGGGCGGCGAGACCAGCGGCAGCAGGTCGCCCAGGTAGAGGGCGAAGCCCGAGGCGGGGACATCGCGACCGCCCAGCAGGCCGATGAGGGAGTCGTAGCGGCCGCCGCCGCCCAGCAGCCTTCCGTCGGCCTCCAGGCGGAAGACGGGCCCCGTGTAGTATTCGAAGTGGCGCACCAGCGCCCCCGCCACCCGCGGCTGCAGCCCCAGCCCCTCCAGGGCGGCCACCACCTGCGCCAGTTCCTCCAGCGGGGCCGCCAGTTCGGGCAGGGCGGGGAGGAAGACGGAGCGCAGGTTGGCGAGGTAGCCGCTGCCCTGCCCCTCCTCGGCCAGCAGCAGGCCGACGGGCGCCCCCAGCTCCGGTATGCGCTCCTGCACCCTCGCCAGGGCCTCGGCGTCCCCTTCCAGTATGCCGTCGTAGAGGCGCAACTGCTCCTCGGGTGGGAGGCCCATCTTGGCCAGCACCGCCCGCACCAGGCCGGGGTGGGAGAGGCGCAGGGTCACCCCTCCCAGCCCCAGGGCCGAGAGGACTTCCTGGGCCACCAGCACCAGCTCCACGTCCCCCAGGGGCTGCGTATCGCCGATGAGCTCCGCCCCCGCCTGCCACTCCTCGCGCCGGGCGTCGCCCTCGGCGAAGCGGAAGACGTTCTGCACGTAGAAGAGCTTGGCCAGGGGCTCCGCGGCCAGGTGCTCCACGTAGAGGCGGGCGGTGGGGATGGTGCCCTCGGGACGCAGCACCACCCGCTCGCCGCTCCAGCCGTCCCAGTCCAGGAAGGAGTAGACGCGACCCAGGGCCTGGGGCGTCAGGGTGCCGGTGGCGGTGAACAGGAAGAGGTGCTCGACGGTGGGGGTGCGCACCTCGCGGTAGCCCCAGGCCAGGCAGGTGCGGCGGAACACCTCCTCCGCCCACCGGAAGCGCTCCATGTCGGCGGGCAGGAGGTCATACATGCCGCGACAGCGCAGAGGCTCGCTCATGGCGGAGGGAGCGGCCACGAGTGGGGCCAGCGCCCATTCTACCGCGGGGGCGGCCCTGGGGCAAAAAGGGGGCCTGTGGTCGCTGGGGCAGACAGGAGGGCACGGTGGCCGCTTCCATTGCGGGCCGCCGGCAGGGGGACGCCGGGCGCCAGAGTATAATTGAAGCGGCTTATGTTTTGGCGAAAGCGGGCGCGGCCGCCCCGACTGTCGCTGCTCTTCTTCTGTCTGGGCCTGCTGGCCCTGGCCTGGGCCTGCGCCGGGCCCGAGGCCCAGCCCGGCGCCGTGCACGTCCTCACCGCCGATGGCAACGTGGGGCCGGTCATGGCCCGCTACATAGACCGGGGCATAGACCACGCCGAGAACGAGAGAGCAGCGGCGGTGGTCATCGAGCTGGACACCCCCGGCGGCCTCTCCACCTCCATGGACGACATCGTCAAGCGCATCCTGGCGGCCAGGGTGCCGGTGGCCGTCTACGTCTGGCCGCCGGGCGGTCGGGCGGCCTCGGCCGGCACGTTCATCGTCATGGCCTCCCACGTGGCGGCCATGGCGCCGGGCACCAGCATCGGCGCCGCCACCCCCGTGGCCGTGACGGGCGACACCGACGAGACGCTGCAGGACAAGGCCACCAACGACGCCGCCGCCCGCATCCGCGACATCGCCATCCTGCGGGGGCGCAACCCCGACTGGGCGGAGGCGGCGGTGCGGCAGGCGGCCTCGGCCAGTTCGGAGGAGGCGCTGCGCATCGGCGTCGTGGACCTGGTGGCCCCTACCCTCCAGGACCTGCTGCGTCAGATGGACGGGCGCCAGGTGACGCTGCAGGACGGCCGCAGCGTGACCCTGGCCACCGCCTCGGCGCCGGTGGTGCGCAACGGCATCGGGCTGGCCGAGCGGGCCCTGGACCTGCTGGCCGACCCCAACATCGCCCTGTTGCTCCTGTCGCTGGGCACCCTCGCCCTCGCCTACGAGATCTTCAATCCGGGGGCCATCTTTCCGGCCGTTTTCGGCATCATCGCCATCATCCTGGCCTTCTTCGCCCTGACCGTCATTCCCTTCAACTGGGCGGGGCTGGCGCTGGTGCTGGTGGGGCTGGCGCTCTTGGTGCTGGAGGGGTTTGTGACCAGTCACGGGGTGCTGGGGGTGGGCGGGGCCATCAGCCTGGTGCTGGGCGCCCTCTTCCTGACGGGGGGCAACCCCCGCTTCGCCGGGCCGGACATCGAGGTCAATCGCTGGCTGGTCATCGGCCTGGCCGGGGGCCTGGGCGTGTTCTTCGTCTTCGTGGCCACCAACGTGGTGCGGGCCCGCCGTCAGCCAGCCCTCATGGGCCCGGAGACGATGGTGGGACGGCGGGCGGTGGCCCGTTCGCCCCTGAGCCCTTCCGGCCTGGTGTTCATAGACGGCGAATACTGGCAGGCAGAGGCCGAGGACGGGGAGGTGCAGCCGGGCGAGGTGGTGGTGGTCACCGCCCGCCAGGGCCTGCGCCTGAAGGTGCGCAAGGCGCCTTTGCAGCAGGAAGGAGGTAGCGGACCATGACGGCACGCTTGGAGCCCCAGGGCCAGCCCGTGGCCAACTGGCTGGCCAGGCTGCTGACCTATGTCGGCTACATACTGGCCATCCCCCTCTTCTGGCTGGCCATCCGCATCGTGCAGGAATACGAGCGGGGGGTCATCTTCCGTCTGGGGCGCCTGGTGGGGGCACGAGGGCCGGGGCTCTTCTTCATCATCCCTTTCGTGGAGCGGATGATAAAGGTGGACCTGCGCATCGTCACCATGGACGTCCCCCGCCAGGAGGCCATCACCCGCGACAACGTGACGGTGCGGGTGGACGCGGTGGTCTACTTCCGGGTGGTCAACCCCGAGGACGCGGTGGTGAAGGTGGCCGACTACATCCGCGCCACCGCCCTCATCGCCCAGACGACCCTGCGCAACGTCATCGGCCAGTCGGACCTGGACGACCTGCTCTCGCGGCGGGAGCAGGTGAACCAGCGCCTGCAGCAGATGATAGACGAGGCCACCGAGCCCTGGGGGGTGAAGGTGACGGCGGTGGAGGTGCGCGACGTGAACCTGGCGCCGGAGATGATCCGCGCCATCGCCCGTCAGGCCGAGGCCGAGCGAGAGCGGCGGGCCAAGGTCATCAATGCCGAGGGCGAGTTCCAGGCCGCCCAGCGCCTCTCGGAGGCAGCCCTGGTCATGTCTCAGAACCCCATCAGCGTGCAGTTGCGCTTCCTGCAGACCCTCTCGGAGATATCCACCGAGCGCAACAGCACGGTGGTCTTCCCCATCCCCATAGACCTGCTGAGCATCTTCTACGACCGGGCGCGGGCCATGGCCGCCCCCCAGGCTCCCGCCGCCGGCAGCCAGACGCCTCCCGCGCCTGCACCAGACGGATAGGCGCAGCGGGGGCCCGGGCCCGGCCGGGGCCGTTCGCGCTGGGCAGGGGGCGGACTGGCCATCCGTCGCTTTCCGCCGCCGCGGAGGGCCCGCCCGCGCTCGCGGCCTCACGGCCTGCGTAGCGTCACGTCGCCTGCCTCGATGGCGATGCGCGAGCCGTCGTGACGGCGGAGGAGCAGGCGGCCCTCGCCGTCCACGTCCTCGGCCAGCCCCTCCTCCACCTGGTCGCCGAAGCGCACCGTCACCTCCTGCCCCAGGGTGATGAGGCGGGCGCGCCATTCCTCCAGCACCGGCCCGCCCCCTAGCGCGTCCTCGTAGAGGGCCTCGAAGTGGTTCAGCAGCGAGGCCAGCACGTCTTCGCGTGGCACCTCCCGCCCCAGCTCTCGGCGCAGGCTGGTGGCGATGTCGGCCAGCTCGGGGATGGCTTCCACGTCCATGTTCACGTTGACGCCGATGCCGAGCAAGCAGTAGCGCACCTGCTCGCCCTGGACCTCCGACTCCAGCAGCACCCCCGACAGCTTCCGCTGCCCGACCCACACGTCGTTGGGCCACTTGATGCCGGCCTGGATGCCGGTCGTCTCGGCCGCCGCCCGCGCCACGGCCAGGGGCGCCACGATGGTCAGGCGCTTCAAGGCCTCCAGGGGCGGCCGCAGCACCAGCGTCAGGTAGAGGTTCTGGCCAGCGGGCGAGGCCCAGGCGCGGCCCAGGCGCCCGCGACCGGCCGTCTGCTCATCGGCTAGGACGACGGTGCCTTCGGGTGCCCCGGCCTCCGCCTCGCGACGGGCCACGTCCTGGGTAGAGCCCACGCTGGTGCAGTAGACCAGGCGTCGGCCCACCCAGCGGGTCTGAAGTGATCGCTCGACTCGGGCGAGATCCAGCCAGGCCATCTCTCCCCCTAGGGACGGCCGTAGAGGGAGCGCAGCACCTGCCGCGCCACCTCCCGGTCGTCGCACTCGTAGTAGCCGTCGGACAGGAGGACGCGGGTCTCGTGGCCGCGGCCGGCCAGCAGCACGGCGTCGTCGTCGGAGGCCATGGCCAGGGCATGGGCGATGGCCTCCCGCCGGTCGGGGACGACGATGTAGTCGTGCCCCTCCCGTCGTCCGACCGCTCGCAGCCCCGCCGCCACCTCCTCCAGGATGGCGACCCGGTCTTCACCGTCGGGGTTGTCGTCGCTCAGGACGACGTAGTGGGCCAGGCGTCCCGCCACCTGCCCCATGGGGAAGCGCCGCTCCCGCTCCCTGCCGCCGATGCAGCCGAACAGGGCGATGACCCTCCCGCGCACCGTGGTGCGCAGGAGCTGCAGGACGCGCTCCAGCGACTCGGGGCCGTGGGCGTAGTCCACCACCACCAGGAAGGGCTGGCCCTCGTCCACCCTCTCCAGGCGTCCGGGCGCCCCCGGCCAGGCCGCCAGCCCTTCGACCAGGGCGTCCAGGTCGAGGCCCAGTGCCAGCCCCACCGCCGTCGTCGCCAGGGCGTTGGCCACGTTGAACTCCCCCGGCCGGCCGATGCGCGCCTCCCGCCGGCCCTGCGGCGTCTCCAGAAGGAAGCGAACGCCCCAGCCCTCGGGCTGCAGGTCGCGGGCGACCACGTCAGCGCCGGGACGCAGGCCGTAGGTGACGACACGCGCCCGCGTCAGGGAGCGGAAGTAGGGCGCCGACGGGTCGTCGGCGTTGAGGACAGCCGCCTTGGGCACCCCCTTCTCCGCCGACCCGTCCAGGAGGCGGAAGAGGCGCCCCTTGGCCTCGCGGTAGGCCTCGAAGCTGCCGTGGAAGTCCAGGTGGTCGCGGCCCAGGTTGGTGAGGACGGCCACGTCGGGCTCGATGTCCTCCACCCGGTAGAGGGCCAGGCCATGGGAGGTGCACTCGACGACGGCGTAGCGGCAGCCTTCGTCCAGCAGGCGGGCCAGGACGGCCTGCACCAGGGGGGCCTCGGGCGTCGTGCGCCCTTCCCCCTCCCCCAGCACCCGCCCCTCCACCCCCCAGCCGGCGGTGCCCAGGAAGCCTGCCCGCCCGCCGGCGCGGCTCAGGGCGTGGGAGAGGAGGTGCACCAGGCTCGTCTTGCCGTCGGTGCCGGTGACCCCCACGACCGTCAGGCGGCGGGCCGGGAAGCCATGGAAGGCCGCGGCCAGGCGCGACAGGGCGCGGCGGGTATCGGGCACCGCCAGCAGGGGCGCCCGCCCGTCGCCCGCCAGCCCCTGCCAGAGGGGGCGACGGTCGTCTTGGACGACCAGGGCGGCGGCGCCCCGCGCCAGCGCCTCCTCCAGGAAGGCGTGACCATCGTGGTTCAGGCCGGGGACGGCGACGAAGGCCTCGCCCGGGGCCACGCGGCGCGAGTCCCAGGCGATGCCGCTGACAGGGACGTCGGCGCCCAGGAGGCGGGCACCGGGCACGTGGGCGGCCAGGGCGCCGAGGGTAGCTGCCCTCGCTGCCTCGCCGGACGGTGGGGGGGACAAGTCGCTACCTCGCTGCCGCCGACTCGGGCGGTGGGGCCTAGCAGGCCTGTAGGCCGGGTTCTGTAGCCGCCCCAAGGGGGCGGCCGGTGGTCATCACTCTGGGCCTCCCCTTGCGGAGAGGCTCTAGCGGCCTACCCGAGGGCGTCGGGCCGGGCGTCCCTAGGCCCCGCAGGGCCTGCCCTCCTATTTGGCCTTGCTCCGCGTGGGGTTTGGCCAGCCGGCAGGTCACCCTGCCGCTGGTGGGCTCTTACCCCACCTTTTCACCCTTACCCGGGCCGCAGGGCCCGGGCGGTCTGGTTTCTGTGCCACTTTCCGCGGGTCACCCCGCCTGGGCGTTACCCAGCACGCTGCCCGGTGGAGCCCGGACCTTCCTCCCCCTGCGCGGGGCAGG
>VAPR01000973.1_pt1 | contig 15979 bp, 10 predicted proteins | sample 3380701 | NCBI WGS metagenome assembly VAPR01 (sample SAMN11536904, study PRJNA540576) | hot springs metagenome | isolation source: hot spring wet sediment | place: Spain: Lobios | collected 2014-01 | reverse complement strand
GCCTACTTCGTGCAGTTCGATCCGAAACTGCAGGCACCGATCCCTGAAGTGCTGGCGGCTGTGCGAGCTGCTCCCGTGGGGGCGAAGGTACACCTGGAATGGGTGGCAACCGGACACGGCCCGGCCATCGTGCGCCTGGAAGTTCTGGATTCCGGCCAGAAAAAGGACAAACCTTAGACCGGAACTACTCGAAACGAGAGGGCGGCCCAACAGCAACAATTGGCGCCTCTGGCCCGGGCAAATACTTTCCGACCGGAGTCAGACGATGAGCTGTTTTCACGCTGCCATCTTCAGCTATTGTGCGATCCTGGCGGGAAACCTGGCGCCAGCGAAACCGGACGCTGGTCGCTATGGCTGGTTGACGAGTTATCCGGCAGCGCTGGCGGAAGCGCGACGGACGGGCAAACCGATCTTTTTGGTGTTTCGCTGTGAGCCGTGAACGGACTGCGCGGAGATTGACGCCCAGGTGGTGCGTCTGCATCCGGAAATTGCGGAAGTGGCCCGGCAATTCGTGCGCGTGCGTCTGACGCGCATCGAAGGAATGGACCTGCGCCGCTTCGAGTTCGATTACGATGTCACCTGGTATGCGTTTTTCCTGAACGCCGACGAAACCATTTACGGGCGATACGGTGGTCGAGACGCGCGGGGCGCGGAAGCACGGTTTTCCTGGAAAGGGCTGCGCTACGCAATGGAACGGGCGCTGGAGCAGCATCGGCAGCCACCTCCGCCAACACGTTTAGCAGGCCGCCCGTTGCGTGCTGAAGATTATCCCGCAGCCAAACAGCATCGCGGTTGCATCCACTGTCACAACATCAACGAATTTCGCCGCGCCGCCGAGTTGGCCGCCGGAACCTGGCAACGCGACAGTATCTGGGTTTACCCGTTGCCGGAGAATGTCGGTCTGGTGCTGGACAACGATGCCGGCGATCGAATTGAAGCGGTCCTGGAAAATTCGCCGGCAGCTCGTGCTGGTCTGCGTGCTGGAGATCGCCTCGTTCGACTCAACGGCTATACCGTCGCTTCCTTTGCCGATGTCAGCTATGCTCTGCATAAAGCTCCGGCTCAGGGCAGCATTCCGATTATCTGGGAGCGAAACGGGCACGTGCAGCAAGGTGAATTGCGGGTCTCAGCCGGGTGGCGCAAGACCAATATCACCTGGCGACCGTCGTTGCTGGATTTGTTGCCAGCATTACCCATAGCGGGAGAAGACCTTTCGCCTGGGGAAAAAGCTCAGCTGGGACTGAGACAGCAGCAGGCCGCGTTACGGTTGGTCGGGCGGTTGCACGAATCGCTGATCCGGGCCGGTCTGCAGCCCGGCGATGTCTTGCTGGCCGTGGATGGTGTTACCCTCCAGGGGCCAGGCGAAAATCTCCTGGCCTACGTGCGGCAGAATTATCTGGTTGGCGACACCATTACCCTGCAGGTGCTGCGTAACGGAAAACGGCTGGAACTGCGCTACTCGCTTCGCTGACTTGACCAGGGAAATTTTGCCGATACTTTTTTCTGAGAATGGGGTTAAAGACAGCGGATAAAAGTGTCCGGACTGGACTTGGCAACGCCAGGAACTAAGATACAAAAGAGTGATCGGACTGCCAAGCGAGCTGCCTTAGCAATATCGCCTCCTATCCACGCAAACCATCCCGCCTTTACTGACCCGCCTGGAGGATTCCCATGCGAAACGCTGCGGTTGGACGCTGGTTGGCCGGGACCATTCTGGCTGTCGTGTGGCTGAGCGTGCCGAACAGGCTTTTTGCCGAACCAATCCAACTACCCGATGGCACTACCGTCCAGGAGCCGGACTTTGCTAAACACATTATGGGCTTGCTGAGCCGACACGGTTGCAATTCCGGCGGCTGTCACGGTTCGTTTCAGGGCAAGGGTGGTTTCTTCCTGAGCCTGTTCGGTTACTCGCCGGAGAAAGATTACCTGGCCATCACGCGAGACGGTAACGGTCGGCGAATCAATGTCGTGGACCCGGATCAGAGCCTGCTGCTGCTGAAAGCCACCGGTGCGGTTCCTCATGGGGGCAGTCAGCGGTTTGCGAAAGGCTCCTGGCAGTATCGGATTTTCCGCGAATGGATTGCCCGGGGAGCTCCGTTTGATCAGGCCAGCCGTGCTCGACAGGTGGCGGGAATGCGATTGGAACCGGCCGAGCATGTTTTCGCTCAGCCCGGTGAGGAAAAGCAGTTCCGGTTGCTGGTTCGCTTCAGCGACGGCAGCGAGGAAAACCTGGCACAGTTTGCCGACTACCGCATCCTCGACGATTATGTGGCGGAAGTGGCTCCCGGCGGTGTCGTGAAGATCGTGCGACCGGGCGACACGGTGGTGATCGTCGGTTATCGCGGGCTGGTGGCGACAGCGCGAGTGATCCTGCCGGTGCCGGTGGAAAAAGGATTCGTTTTCCCCAGGGTGCCGACGCACAATTTCATTGACGAGCTGGTTCTGGAGAAACTTCGGAAGCTGAACCTGGTGCCGTCGGAACTGGCTTCGGATGAGGAGTTCCTGCGTCGCGTCTATATTGATACGATCGGTCAGTTGCCGACGCCGGACGAAGTGCGGCAGTTCCTGGCCGACAAGAGTCCCGACAAGCGGAACCGCAAGATCGAAGAGTTGCTGCATCATCCGCTCCATGCCGCGCTGTGGGCTACGAAGTTCTGCGATATCACCGGCAACAACGTGGATCGCATGGAGCAGCCGGTTCAACTGCGGCCACGGCGAGCCAAAGCCTGGCACGACTGGTTCCGCAAGCGCATTGCCGAAAATGTGCCTTATGACGAAATCGTTCGCGGTATTTTGTGCGCCACCAGTCGCGATGGTCTGCCGCCCGAGGAGTATGTCAAGAAGGCAGTGGAATTCGAGCGGCAACTCAGTCAGGGCTTTGAGAGCAACTATGCCGATCGCAAATCGCTCGACCTGTTCTGGCGGCGGGTGCAGGGGAACAACTTCAACTTCCCGATCGAGGAGATGGCCGAACATACCGCAGCGGCATTTCTGGGCATTCGCATCGAGTGTGCCCAGTGCCACAAGCATCCGTTTGACCGCTGGTCGCAGGTGGATTATCGGCAATACGCCAACATTTTTGCCCAGGTGAAGTTCGGTATCCCCAGGGACTCCCAAGAAGCGATCCAGAGGGCGAATGCGGAACTTCGCAAACAGGCGGGTGCTGCCAAACCGCAACAGCTGCCGACTATCCGGGAGATTTACGTAGATAACACGGCGTTGCGACGGTTGCCGCATCCCGATACCAACGAGATGCTGCCGCCGAAAGCCCCGGGTGGGCCGGAATTCACTTACGAGGGCGACTGCCGCGAACAGTTGTTCCGCTGGCTGGTGCAACCGGATAATCCGTATTTCGCCCCATCGTTTGTGAATCGGGTATGGGCCCATTATTTCGGTGTGGGTCTGGTTGAGCCGGTGGACAGTTTCTCTGCCGCGAATCCACCCGCCAACGAAAAGCTGCTGCAAGCACTGGCCCAGGATTTCATTGCCCACAAGTTCGACATCCGCCATCTCGAACGCACGATTTTGCAATCCGCGACCTATCAGCGAAGCAGCAAGCCCAACCAGTACAACGTCCACGACCGGAACAACTATTCCCGTGCCTATCCGCGGCGGATGATGGCCGAGGTGTTCGTGGACGTGCTGAATTGTGCTCTGGGTACCAGCGAGGACTTCGGGCCGGATGTGCCTCGCGGGATCAGGGCCATCGAAGTGGCGCCGAACCGATTGAATCAGAACACTACCGCGGCGTTAGCTTTCCGGGTCTTCGGCAGGCCGCAGCGATTGACCACCTGCGAATGCGAGCGTTCCCCGGAACCGGCCCTGCCGCAAACCCTGTTTTTGATGACCGAGACAGCAGTGCTGCGGAAAATCGAAACCGGTCGCTTGCCGCAGCTACTCAAATCCAATAAGCCTGACGCCGAGATTGTGGAAGAACTCTTCCTGGCGACGCTGTGTCGCTATCCGACCGAACGGGAAAAAAGCGAAGCGCTGGCGCACGTGGCGAAGCGAGGCCGGCAGTCGGCCTTCAGCGATTTGCTTTGGGCGCTGGTGAATTCGCGGGAATTTGTGCTGAACCATTGACAACCCTCCTGCCGGCCCCGATGGGTTGAGGGTCGGCCAAACCGGGAGCATGCGGGAAAGCCCTGGCCAATTGCTCCCACCATCCCGCTATCCCTCCAGGGCCAGTGAGGACTGTACCATGGCCGCTCGTACCTGGACTGACTGCGAAGGTTTCCATCGCCGGGATTTTCTCAAGATTGGCACGGCCGGTCTGCTCGGACTGACGCTGCCGGAATTGCTGCGGTTGGAAGCGCAGGCTTCGCCGCAATCCCGTGCTCGTGCCAAGGCCAAGAGTATCATCATGGTCTGGCTCGCCGGTGGCCCGGCTACGATTGACATGTGGGACCTCAAACCCGAAGCGCCCGAAGGCATTCGTGGCGAGTTCAAACCCATCAAAACCAACGTTCCGGGCATCGAAATTTGCGAGCATTTGCCCATGATGGCCAAGGTCATGGACAAGTGCACCATCGTCCGCTCGCTCTATCACAACATCGGGGCCCACGAGCTGGGCACCCTGTATATGACCACGGGCAACCGGCCGTCGTTGTCGCTGAAATACCCGTCGCTCGGCTCGATCTGCGCCAAAGTGCTGCCCACGCCGAAAGGCGTACCACCCTACGTAACCTTCGGCCTGCTGCGCAACGGCAACGCCGGCGGTGGTGGTTACCTTGGCACGGCTTACAATCCATTCGAAGTCGAAGGCCAGCCCGGCAGCAAGAACATGCGGGTACGCGGTATTTCCTTGCCGACCGGCTTCTCTCTGGAAGACCTGGAAAATCGCAATAAGTTGCTGGAAACCATTGACAGTGGCTTCCGAACCCTGGACGAGGCTGCCGACCTCGCCGCCGGTCTGGATCGCTTCCATCAGCAAGCGCTCGACATCCTGCGTTCCGATAAGACCAAGAAAGCGTTTGACCTGGACCAGGAACCAGCAGCGCTCCGCGCTCGCTACGGCCAGGATAGTTTCGGCCAGGCTGCACTGGCAGCGCGACGGCTGATCGAAGCTGGCGTCCGCTTCGTAACTATTGGGACTGGTGGCTGGGATACGCATTCCAATAACTTCACCTCGCTCAAACAGCGACTGCTCCCGCCGGTGGATCGCACGGTCTCGGCTCTGATCGAAGACCTGGCTCAGCGCGGCTTGCTGGAAAGCACGATCGTCTATGTGGCCGGTGAGTTCAACCGCACACCCAAGATCAACCAGCGGGCCGGACGCGATCACTGGGGCCGGTCTATGGCCGTCCTCCTGGCGGGTGGCGGATTCAAAGGCGGATTCGTATACGGCTCGACCGATGCTCAGGGCATGGTGCCGGCTACCAATCCGTGCACCCCGGACGATGTCTGCGCCACCATGTTCAGCCTGCTCGGTCTCGATCCGCATTACGAACTCCGCACCAATACGGGCCGACCGATGCCGCTCTTCCGCGAAGGCAAAGTTATCGAAGCCCTGATCGGCTAAACCGGAGCGCATTCAACAAACTGGCGATCGACGCGCTCGTTACCCCTTGCGAAAAAGACAAACGGCCACAGGGGGAGCATCGCTCTCTCTGTGGCCAATCTCATAGACAGAGCGCTGTCTTACGGACATTGCTTTTTGCTGTCGGCCGGGGGTAAAAGTGGCCGAGGGAGCGAATGCCATGTTACGGGTGCAGGATTCACCGTGCCGGCTTTGCGATGGTATCACCCGACGCGACTGGTTGCAGGTCGGGGCGTTGACGACCCTGGGTTTGTCGTTGCCTCAATTCCTGGCGGCACCATCGGCGGGCTGGGCAAACGCCAGTGACCGCGCCTTTGGCAAGGCGAAAGGTTGCATTCTCATTTTCCTGGTTGGCGGGCCGCCTCAGCACGAGACCTGGGATCCGAAACCGGAAGCACCGGCAGAAATTCGCGGGGAATTGCGGGCGATTTCGACTACCGTGCCCGGACTCCAGGTGGGCGAACTCATGCCGCAACTGGCTCAGCGTGCCCATCTCTGGGCCGTCCTGCGTGCTATGTCCACCAATGATAATGCCCATTCGGCCAGCGGTTACTGGATGTTGACGGGTTATCCGCATCAACCGATGAATCAGGAAAATGCCAAGCCCGGGCCGCCGAATAACTGGCCCTGTGTCGGCGCGGTGGTACGCAAACTGCTCGGCGACAGAAAAGGGTTGCCGGCTGCCGTTACTCTGCCGGAACGAATCATCAACAATCCCAACATTCCCTGGCCCGGTCAGGACGCCGGATTTCTCGGACGCTCTGCGGATCCGTGGTTACTGGTCTGCGATCCGTCGGGGCCGAATTTTCAGATTCCCGAACTGACCCTGCCTGCGGAACTGCCACCGCTACGCTTGCAACAGCGGGCGGGTTTGCTGGAACAGGTCAATCGCCACCTGGATCAGGTCGAGCGCACGGGCATGCTCGCGCAATACGACCACGTTACCCAAAAAGCGTTTGACCTGTTGCGGGGCGCTGCGGGGCGGCGGGCTTTCGATCTCTCGCAGGAACCTCCCGAACTACGTGCTCGCTACGGACAGCATAAGTTCGGGCAGAGTCTGCTGCTGGCCCGGCGACTTATCGAAGCGGGTGTGCGTCTGGTTCAGGTCAACTGGCCGCGCGAACCGAACGACACTTCGTCCAACGCTCCCGTCTGGGATACGCACGCGAAAAACGCCGAGCGACTCAAGACGGCTTTGATGCCACCGATGGATCAGGCATGCTCCGCTTTGCTGGATGATCTGCAGTCGCGGGGATTGCTGGACGAAACGCTGGTGGTGTGGATGGGCGAGTTCGGCCGCACGCCGAAAATCAATCGCCAGGCCGGTCGCGATCACTGGGGCCATGTGTTTTCCGTAGCGCTGGCCGGTGCAGGCGTGCGCGGCGGGGTGGTTTATGGCGCCTCCGATAAAAGCGGTGCCTATCCGAAGGAAGGTCGCGTCGAACCGCAAGATTTGACCGCCACCATTTTCCACTGTCTGGGTCTCGATCCGCATGGCGAATTCCGCGATGCCCAGGGTCGCACGTTCGCCATCAGCCGCGGCAAGGTCATTCGCTCTATCCTGGTGTGATCCTTGCCAGCTGCTTCTGCACCCATGTGCAACACACTCGCCGGGCTTTTGGCGACTTTCCGTACGCCGGGCAATTTTGTTACGGTGTGTGTCCTTGCCAGCTGCTCCCCCACCCGTGTGCAACACACTCGCCGGGCTTTTGACGCTTTCCGCACGCCGGGCAATTTTGTTCCGGTGGGATCTGGAAAGCATAGCGGTCAGCTTCGGCGCGAGTCCCTGTCGGTAATCACTCACCGCCGGTCAGTTTTGTAACGCAGAACCTGTCAACCATCGCCGGTCGGTTACTGGCATGGTGCCGGCGGCAAAGTCCAGGGGCTCGATAAGCATCCCTACGCCCTCCGGTTGCAGACAGGCATCCCGTTGCACAATCGGATTAGGACACGGCATAACCATTTCTGGGCGCCTGGTTGCGGGCCTGGTGAGTTCGGCAAGGCTGCAGGCACGCCGGCAGTGGGGCCCAGAATGTGACGGAAAAACTCGGTTGCGGGCCTGGTGTGTCGAGCAACTCTACCGATACTCCTGGCGACAGGGTATCAAACAATGTGTGGCCAGCAGCAGGCGTATCCGCTCCCTGCCGTTTCCGACGGATCACGTAAAAATCTTCGTCCCACGGAAGCATCAGGCGATGCAGGCGTTTCGGCTTCCTTGGGTGTTTGCGACACCGTAAGGCCGAGCCAGACATTGGCGGTGGCAGATTGCAAGGCGGGTAGTTCTGCAACCGAACCGCAGTTGCGTTTGACGGCTGGTGGCTCAATAGCGACGTGGCAGATGGCGAAGCGGGTGTTCCGCAACTGAGGCGGTTAACAGTTTTCGGATAGTCACGGTCAGCGTTCACCCAGCGGCAGATTCTGCCGGTATCCGAAGAGCCGACCGGATGATATCAGGCATGGCTGCTGGTTGCGGAAAGCGTAGCGAAAATGGCTGCCGAACTTCGGTTTGGCGGTTCCGAGTGAGCCAGACGCAGGAGCAAAAGCCGAGCGAATCTGTGCTAAAATGATGGAGCGGTGCTCATGTAGCCAGCAAGAACGCGGATGGCGAAAAGCTATTCCGGTTGCGAATCACCACCGAAGCCAGTCCCTGAGCAGGAGCTTGAACCGTGCGTGTGGTCATAACCGGCGGTGCAGGATTTATCGGTTCGCATCTGTGTGAGCGGTTTTTACAGGATGGGCACGAAGTGATCTGCGTGGATAATTTCATTACCGGCACCTACGCCAACATTGAAGCGTTTTTGAGTTCGCCACGGTTTCAGTTGATTGCCCACGACATTTCGCGGCCGCTGTATCTGGATGGGCCGGTGGATGCGGTGCTGCATTTTGCTTCGCCAGCCAGCCCCATTGACTATCTGCGTTATCCGATACAGACGCTCAAGGTGGGTTCGCTGGGGACGCACAATGCTCTGGGTCTGGCCCGAGCTAAGAACGCGATATTTCTGCTGGCCAGCACCAGCGAGGTCTATGGCGATCCCCAGGTGCATCCGCAGTCCGAGGATTACTGGGGGCACGTCAATCCGATCGGAGTACGCGGGGTGTATGATGAGGCCAAGCGCTTTGCCGAAGCGATGACCATGGCCTACCACCGCTGCCATGGGTTGCGAACGCGGATTGCCCGCATTTTCAACACCTACGGGCCGCGGATGCGCCTGGACGACGGTCGGGCATTGCCGAATTTCATGGGGCAAGCGTTACGCGGCGAACCACTGACCGTGTACGGAGATGGCTCGCAAACTCGCAGCTTTTGCTATATTGATGACCTGGTGGAAGGAATCGTCCGCCTCCTGCACACCGATTATGCCGAGCCGATCAATCTCGGCAACCCCGAGGAGGTCACCATCCTCGAATTTGCGCGGGAGATACTGGCGCTGAGTGGCGGGAAAAGCGAAATTGTCTTCCGACCACTGCCCCAGGACGATCCCCGCGTTCGCCGACCGGACATCACGCGAGCCCGGCAACTGCTGGGGTGGGAGCCAAAAATTTCCCGGCAGGAAGGCTTGCGCCGCACCCTCGAATATTTCCGTCGCGTCCTGCAACTGCACTAGCACGGGAGAGGCTGCCATGCGGCTGGGGTTGATCAATTCGGTCTGGGTACAATCAGGACGGGATACCGCCTGGGGAATTCGCACTACCAAAGAGATCGGTTTTGACACCATTGACATCTTTGCCGATCCGCTGGAGATGGACATCCGTGAACGCTGTCGCATCAAGCGGGAATGCGACCGTGTCGGTCTGCCCATTGTCAGCATCGCCTGTGTGGCGCTGGGATTGAGCGATTTCAACCGGTCGGTGCAGCGGTTTCACCTGCAGCGCTGCCAGGCGTATCTGGAGCTGGCTTACGAGTACCAGGCCAGCAATGTGCTTCTGGTGCTGGGCGAATACCTCTGGCAGCAGGAAGTGATCCCACCGGCAGAACAGTGGCGTCTGGCCGTGGAAAACGTTCGCCGGCTCGGTGATGCTGCCGATCAGCTCGGTTTGCAAATCGCCCTGGAACTGGAGCCGTTTCGGCTCTCGTTGCTGAACAGCGTAGAGCGGATGGTGGCCTTTTTGCAGGAGGTCAATCATCCGGCCGTGCGGGCTAATATTGACATTTCCCATCTGCAACTGGCCGGAGTGCGACCCCAGGAACTACGCCAACTTCGCGGCTGGGCGATTCACGTCCACATCAGCGATTGCGATGGCCAGAAGCATGGCGATTTACCACCGGGTCGTGGCGTGGTCAACTTCCTGCCTTACCTCGAAGAAATCAAAAACCTCAACATAGACGGAAGCATCAGCGTCGAACTGGAATATCCGCCCCAACCGGATCAGGTGGTCGAGTGGGTTCGGGAAGCCTACACCGCCACGGATCGCCTGATGCAGCAGCTGAACTTGCGCGATCGGCGGTAACGTGATAGCCAGTTTAACACGCCCACAAACAGATGGCTTCCCACAGTTGCTGCGCAGTCGGCGGTAACGTGATTGTTATGGATACGAACCCGGCCGGAAACGAGGTCGCGCCCAGGGGTCAATCTTCCAGGTCGCCTTCGGTGAGCAGCGTAAAACCTTCCTGCCGGAGGATGTTCACGGCCAGCTCGTGGTTATCCACGCGCAATGCCAACGCTGGTCGCTCTCGTGCCAGCATCAACGGATAGGCGTAATGGATGTTGATCTCGGCTTCCAGGAGAGCTTTGCAGATTTGCACCAGGGGATGAGGGCCGGGCGGCAATTGCACCACCAGCAGGTCGCTTTCGACGTAGGCGATGCCAGACAGATCGAATGTTTCCCTGGCCCGATCCGGGTCGCGCAGCACGATGCGGACGATGGCATAGTCGGCGGAATCGTCCACCGACAGGGCCACGATGCGGTTGTTGGATGCCTCTAACTTCCGCACCAGTTCCAGCAACATGCCGACACGGTTTTCCAGAAAGACATTGAACTGCCGAACACTAGGCCAATCGCGTCCTCGGGCTGTGAGGTAATCGCTTCGTTCCTTGCCACCGAAACTCATTTACGCATCCTCACCGACGCGGGATGAATCAGTTTTCGTGCATGGCCGTGCCGCGGATAAATTTTGCGGGGCACTCGTGTCGCCCTGTTTTGACGTTCCCTGAGGAAGTGTCCGTCGAGGCAGCACAAGCCGAGACCTGACTGCCAGCCCGCGCTGACCACCAGCCACCAATCGGGGCCCGCCCACGATAGACCATGCCCAAGCGTTGCCGCTTGCCTGTACCCCTTGTCTAAATGCTACGCGGCATCTTCTGATGTGGCAAGCAAAACATGTACGAACACAGGACTTCGCAGGCACCGCCATTTTTCCCGCACCCCGCGCAAAACTGGGGATGAGTCAGAAACATGAAGGAACACCGACGGGCAAAGACGGCAACGTGGAACAGTGTCCAGCTTGGATGAGTCAGAAACATCAAGGAACACCGACACCGGCCTTCCGGAAACACCACCAGTTTTACCTTGCCCGGTAAAACTCGGGTAGGTCCGGTGAACGAGCATCAAGAGCGGCGGGCGTCAGCCCGCCGTGGCACGGGAAACAAACGCCGTGCGGTCAGAATCGAACATCGATCGGCGACCAGCGACACGGCAAGCAAGAGCGGCGGGCGTCAGCCCGCCGTGGTACGGGAAACAAACGCCGTGCGGTCAGAATCGAACGTCCTTCGGCGACCGGCCAAGCGGCAATCAAGAGCGGCGGGCGTCAGCCCGCCGTGGGTGGGGAAAATCGCATCCGCATACACGACCGCTATTCGTCGGCGGACCGCCGACGGTGCGTGTACGGATTGCCGTTGCATTCGCGTTTCTAGGCGCCACGGGGGGCTTGCGCCCCCCGCTCTTGGCGCTGTTACAACGACCGTCAGCCGGAAGAACGACAATTTTTGCGGTGCACACACTCTCGTTTCCAAGAGCGGCGGGCGTCAGCCCGCCGTGGGAACGAAACGCACCTGCAATGTCGCGCGTTTTTCCCGGAAGGAATACGTTCGCGCACCACGGCTGGCTTACGCCAGCCGCTCCTGGTTGCACTTGCGGTTGTCATTGCAGACGTGCGTTTTTCAACGGCAAGCATGCCAGTGTTTCCCACGGCTGGCTTACGCCAGCCGCTCCTGTGGTGCGCTGTAACTTCGGTGGGGGCTGTCCAGCGGGGCAAAACGAATAAGGCAAAAGGCCCCTCCGGGATTCGAACCCGGGAATGGCGGATTTGCAATCCGCTGCCTTAGGCCGCTTGGCTAAGGGGCCGAGTTTCGGTAGTGTCGCAGCCACCGAGTCGCCACCGACGACGGTCAGATTTTGCGTCAGGGTGGCTAAGGGGCCGAGTTTCGAGTAATGTAGCAGCCACCGAGTCGGCACCGACGAGGGTCAGATTTTGCGTCAAGGTGGCTAGGGATGCCGAGTTTCGAGTAGTGTCGCAGGCATTCCGCCCGCATTATGCCCCAGCAAATCGAATCCCCGTGGGCCGACGTTTTCTCTGTAGCAGATTCACACGCCGAGCCCTGAGACCCACGGACGCTGATTACGGGGCCGGCTTTCCATAAATATCGTATGCATGCCCCGGCACGCTTTACCAGCCGAGCGTGTCCGTCAGGCAAAAAGAACGCCTGGCCGGGATTCTGACCGGCCTGACAAGCCGTGCCGGCATTACGATCTTATGCCGTCGGCCGGTTCGGAGCCAGAGTCGGTTGCCGTCAGCGGCGGTGGAATGGTCAGATGGCGTTGCCAGTGCTCGTCGTCGCGGTGCGGGAAATCCTCCCGGTAATGTACGCCGCGTGATTCCTCTCGTTGCAGTGCGGCCCAAACGAGCATCCAGGCATTGGTAAGGAGATTCTGCAATTCCCAACCGGCGGGCTGGCGAAATTCCTGAGCGAGCACATAACCGGCCCAGAAGCGGACGTCGGCCAGGGCGTCCTTCAGAGCGGTTCCGTGGCGAATCACTCCCGCCTTGCGCCAGAGCAGGCTCTGCAAAGCGTTGCGGATGTCGTCCAGACGGATGGTCGGATCGCATTCGCCGGGCCTGGCCGATAAGGGAAGCGGTCGCGGTTGCTGCTGGCTTTGCTGGGCTGCCTCCGCCGAACCTTCTCCGCACCAGCGCCCGTAAACCAGGCTCTCGAGCAGACTGTTCGAGGCCAGGCGATTGGCACCGTGTAAGCCACTCGCCGAGACTTCTCCGCAGGCCCAGAGGTTGGGCAAGGAAGTGCGGCCCCGCAGGTCCACCCCGACTCCGCCGATCATGTAATGCGCTGCCGGGCGTACCGGAATCCAGTCGCGGGTAATGTCCAGCCCGAAACTGGCGCAGACCCGAGCGATACCCGGAAACTCCTGGCGGATGCGGTCGGCCGGCAGGTGCGACATATCCAGGTACACGCAGGGATGGTTGGTGATTTCCATTTGCCGAACAATCGCCCGGGCCACGATGTCGCGGGGCGCTAATTCACCGCGAGGATCCAGATCGGGCATAAAGCGTCGGCCGAAACGATCGCGTAAAATCGCCCCCGCTCCCCGCGCTGCTTCCGTGATCAGATGGCGAGCCGAACCGGCCACATACAGCACCGTCGGATGGAATTGCAGAAACTCCATATCGCGGATCTGAGCACCGGCTCGCCAGGCCATCGCTAAACCATCGCCTGTAGCCACGGCGGGATTAGTGGTTTCCCGATACAGCTGACCAGCGCCACCGGTAGCCAGCACCGTTTGCCGCGACCAGACCAGCCAGACCTCGCCGTGGCGAAATACCGCTGCCCCGACACACTGCCCGTCCGCTGTCAGCAAATCGAGGGTGAAAGTGTTTTCCCAGATGGTGATGTGAGGCCGTTGCTGGGCCTGGGAAATGACCACATGCATTACTTCCTGCCCGGTAGCGTCGCCAACATGAACAATGCGAGCGGCACTGTGTCCGGCTTCCCGAGCCAGTTTGAGTTTGCCCGAACCTTCCTCATCGAATCGGGCTCCCCAGTGCTGGAGTGTTTCGATTTCCCTGGGTGCTTCGCGTACCACCCGGCGAACCACCTCGGCATCGCACAAACCGTCGCCGGCTCGCAAAGTGTCGCGTTCGTGGTCTTCGAAACGGTCGCCCGCGTCGAGAACTCCGGCAATGCCTCCCTGGGCGTAAAAACTGTTCGATTCCGGCAGGCGATCCTTGGTGACCACCAGCACGTCCAAGGAAGGCGGCACGGCCAGCGCTGCACGCAACCCGGCCAGACCTGCTCCCAAGATCAAAATGTCCGTGAAGTAATGCGGAGTTCGCCGCCAGTGAAAGCCCACCAGGTAGCGTCGTCCCAGGTGCAATCGCTCCTGTGCCACCGACATCAGGCTCTCCTGTCCGAGTTAACCGCTGCGGGCCGGTTGCCACGGCAGGCAGACGATGAATTCGCTACCGCGGCCCGGTTCGGAACGCACCAGAATATCCCCGCCGTGTTCCCGCACGATTTTGCGACTGACCGCCAGACCCAGACCGGTTCCGCGAGCCCCTTTGGTAGAAACGAACGGCTTGAACAGTTCGCTCAGTTTATCCGGCGGAATACCGGGCCCACTATCGCTCACGTGAATGCGAAGCTGGCGCTGTTCCTGGTCGAGTTCGCTGCGGATGGTCAGCGTCTTGTGTTCTACTTCCAGCAAAGCGTCCAGGGCGTTGTTGACCAGATTGAGCAGACAACGGTGGATTCCTTCTCCGTCGAGAAGAGCCGGCCCGGGCAGCGCTGCCAGTTCCAGCTGGCATTGCACCTGCTGCTCCGCAATCCGACCAGCGACCAGCTCGATGACGTCCTGAATCAGAGCGTTGACATCGCAGGGTTCCAGGCTGGGTTCCCGCTCCTTGGAATAACTGAGCATGTCCATGACCAGGTCGTAAATGCGTGCCTGGTTTTTTTCGAGGATGCGATAACCCTGCTGCAGGAAGGTTTCGTTTTTGTCGCGGATGCCCATGGCGAGCAGGTCCATGCCACTCCGCAAGCCCTGCAGGATGTTTTTGATGTGATGGCTGATGGCAGCGATGGTCTGGCCAATAGCGGCCAGTCGTTCCGCCTGAACCAGGGCCTGGTAATAGCGGGTTTCCTCAACGGCCAGGGCTGCCTGATGCGCCAGAGCCATCGCCAGCCGCAAATGCTCCTCCGTGAGTTTGTTCTCCGCGCTGGTCTCCTGGAGAGGTCGGCGGGTGTCGAGATAAACCAGTCCCACGGTTTCGTGCCGACCTTTCATGGGCACGCAAATCGCCTCGGTAATTCCGTAGCGCACCACGCTGGCAGCCGGGCCAATTCGCGCGTCGTGTGGCGCATCCGATAACAAAATCCCCTCGTGATGCTGCAGCACGTAATCGAGAATGGTGCGACTGATGGGAAACTGCTCCTGGTCGGCTTGCGGTTGCCGCCAGCGTGCCACCACCGGTTGCCATCCGCCCCGTTCCGGCTGGTGAAGCAGAATGCAGCCCCGCTCTGCCGGGACACTTTCCAGCATCAGTCCCAGCAATTGCCCCAGAAGTTGCTGAATATCCAGAACCTGACTGACCACTTGAGCCGCTTGCAACAGCACCCGCAGATTGACCAGCGCGTTTTTCGCCCAGAGGCTATCGGCTTTCTGCGGCTCCGCCAGAACCCGTGCCCCTTCTTCCTCGGGCATGCGGCGAACGATGGAAGCGGTGGTCAGCTCTTGCTCACCCCGGCTGATCAAATTGATTTTCTCGGCAACGTCGTTGTCGCTGGCCAATTCTCCGCCGCTGTAAAGCAACACCGTCTGACCCAGTCGAATCCGATCGCCTGTCTTCAACAAATGTTCCTGGACGCGCTGGCTGTTGACCCAGGTGCCGTTGCTGGAACCCAAATCCACCACCACATAGCCTCGTTCCGTGCGACGGAACTCCGCATGGCGTCGGGAAACCTCAGTGTCCTGCAATCGGATACGGTTGCTGGCATCCCGGCCAACAGAAACTACCGGACCGTCCAGGCAAAAGCGTTTGCCCTGCAAGGGCCCCTGCACAACGATCAGTGTCGCCGTCATCGTTTCCCACTCATCAGCTCAGAGCCATGCCCGCCATTCAGCACGCACATCTCCATTTTGATTATTGCACCGCGGGACCAAGACCCAGAACAAATCCTAAATCCACGCATTCAGCATGCACATCTCCATTTTGATTATTGCACCTTTCCACGCAAAAGCCACAATCGCAACCGCTTCCATCGCTTTACCCACGTCGCCCGACCGGAGCCCTGATGCCAGGTCTCCACAAAAAACCATCGCAACAGTTTCCATAGCACCGGCGCCGTTCCGGACCGCTAATTTCTCAGCCTTTCTCCTTCGCAAAAAACCATCGCAACAATTCCGTTCGCACCATCATCTCCGTCCAAACCCACCGCAAGCAGCAATCAAGAGCGGCGGGCGTCAGCCCGCCGTGGGAACGAAACGCATCTG
>VAPR01000968.1_pt1 | contig 16012 bp, 15 predicted proteins | sample 3380701 | NCBI WGS metagenome assembly VAPR01 (sample SAMN11536904, study PRJNA540576) | hot springs metagenome | isolation source: hot spring wet sediment | place: Spain: Lobios | collected 2014-01 | reverse complement strand
GAACCTGTAGCAGACCCTTCCGCGATCCTTCTGTACTTCGTGGCACAGATGGCGAGTGAGCATGTGACGGTTGTGCTGTCCGGCGAAGGAGCAGACGAGTTTTTCGGCGGATACAACATCTACCGGGAACCTCATTCGCTGCGCATGTTTTCGCACATGCCGAAGTGGATGCGTCACTCCATCCGCTATTTTGCGGAAAAACTTCCTGACCAGGTGAAAGGAAAAAACTTCCTCATCCGTGGCTCCAAGACCGTGGAAGAGCGCTTTTTCGGCAATGCCCTGATTTTCAGCGAAGAGCTGAAAGAACGGGTAGTCATGGAAGACATCTTCCGTTCCGGCGACTACCGTTCGCCGTGGACCATCACCGAGGATATTTACAAGCGGGCCAGTCACTATGACGATGTGACCAAAATGCAGTACCTGGACATCCACACCTGGCTGCGCGGCAACATTTTGATGAAGGCGGACAAGATGACGATGGCCAACTCGCTAGAGCTGCGCGTTCCGTTCATCGACACCAAAGTGTTTGAATTTGCCGCCACGATCCCGACCAAGTACAAAATCGCCAACGGCACGACCAAGCACGTGCTGCGCGAAGCGATGAAAGACTTCCTGCCGCCGGAAATCAAGACACGGCCCAAGCTTGGCTTCCCTGTTCCGACGCGTTACTGGCTGAAAAATGAGTTTTACAAATGGGCCAAGGAGATTATTTTTGAATCGAAAGTGGACTATCTGGTTAACAAGGCGTATGTGCTCTACATGCTGGACGAACACCGTGAGGGCCATGCGGACTACAGCCGCAAAATCTGGACGATCCTGATCTTCATGCTGTGGCACCAGATTTTTATCGAACAAAAATACTCGTTTGACCCCTACGTCAGCCCGTCCGTCGAAATTCGGAAAAAGAAGTCGGAAACACTGCAGCATATCGGGTAGCTTTCCTACCCGGACACAAAGCGCTTCTACCGCACTCACACTGCGGTATGGGGCGCTTTTTATTTTTTTGCGTGAGGGGTCTGTCTTTTCGTAGGATACAGGTGGAAAGTGGAAAGGAGTTGAACACGCATGCTGTACGACTTGTGGGAACGTTATCGCACTCGGATCCTTCTGGCTGGCGTTGCCGTGTTTTTGCTAGGCAGCTTCTATTTCTACCAACCGGATGAGATGGAAGTAGATTTGCCGCTGGAGACGCCCGCCTACGCTCTGGAGAAGGAAAGTGAAGTGGAACCATCCGAGTCTGAAAATCCTGCTGCAGCAGTGGAGAGAGTTGCAGATGTGTACGTAGACGTAAAAGGAAGCGTCAAGCACCCTGGTTTATACCGGTTTTCTGCGAACGAGCGAATCTTCGACGCAATCGCCAAAGCTGGCGGGGCGCTGCCGGAAGCAGATCTCAATCAAGTCAATCTGGCCCAGCCGCTGATTGACGGGAGCGCGGTCCGAATACCGAAAAAGGGAGAACCGCTATCCGGCTCCCCTTGCCCTTGCTCCGGCCCTTCCACACCCGCATCAGGGCCATCTGCTCATGGCAAAGTGAACATCAACATGGCCTCCCTGCAGGACCTGATGACGCTCCCCGGCATCGGTGAATCGAGAGCACAAACCATCATCGCTTACCGTACCAAAAACGGCCCGTTCCGTTCGCCGGATGACCTGAAACATGTATCCGGGATTGGTGACAAGATGTACGAACGGTTAAAGGACAGGATCGCCGTACGATAAAGCTTTGCGTCATGATCTCCTCTACCTGTTCATACAATGTTGAGAGAACCACGGATGGAGGAATCGCCATGCAAATCGGTTTCATTGGTACTGGCAGCATGGGCAGCATACTGGTGGAAGCGCTGCTCGCTTCCAAAGCCCTTTCTCCCGGCCACACGATCATCTCGAACCGCACTCCCGCAAAAGCAGAACATCTCGCCCTTCGCTTTCCCGGTCTGGCTGTCGCCAACAACAACGCCGAGGTTGCACAGAAAGCTCACGTCCTGATCCTCTGTGTGAAGCCATTTGAATATAAACAGGCACTTGAGCAGTTGTCCTCCGCACTCTCGCCGGAACAAATCCTCATTACCATCACAAGTCCGGTTCAGTTGAAGCAGCTGGAGGAGCTGGTTCCGTGTGCAGTGGCCAGGGTCGTACCCAGCATCACCAATGCGGCTGGCAGCGGCATCAGCTTGTGCGAGTTCGGCTGCCGCATCACGGATGATCAGCGCGAGTGGATTTTGTCTCTTTTCTCTCACATTAGCAATCCTGTAGAAGTGTCTGAGTCTTTCCTGCGGGTCGCGTCTGATATCAGCAGCTGTGGACCTGCCTTTCTCAGTTATATTCTGCAGCAGATGATAAGCGATGCAGTGGAAGAAACCGGCATTTCCCGGGAAGCTGCCACCTATTTGACTGCGCAAATGTTGATCGGGATGGCGGATTTGCTCAAGCAGGAAATCTTTACACTGCCTGCCTTGCAAGAGCGGGTATGCGTCCCGGGTGGAATCACCGGCGAGGGCCTCATCGCTTTGCAGCAGGCGATTCCCGGCGTTTTCCGGCAGGTTTTCAAACGAACGCATGCCAAATTTGACGAGGATAAACACTTGATGACCATGCATCTGGAACAGTAAAAGAGGCGCGGTACCCTCAAGTGAGGATCCGCGCCCTGGAGGCTGGTCAGATCCTCAGCACGGCGCCGGTGGTATCGGCTTATGAAATCAAAGCGCGGTCCGTAACATCCTGACCGCGCTTGTCATTTTACATATGCGGGTAAAAGGCAAGCATTCTGTTCAACAAATAGTGGAACGGAAAAAACAACCACTGATCGTCAATAGATCGAATGCAGATCAGCCATGCTGCCAGCGCCGACACAATGGTAATCAAGCGATCCTTCCACTGTGCAATCCAGCGAAACTGATGAGCGATGGCAAGTGCAAAACAGCAAAACGCAAGACTTAGTGTAAGCAATCCGATGGAAAAGCTGCCGAGAAAACTGAACACATAGATCATCGTTCCCGCAGCCCAGTACCAAAAGGGATGATGTTGTACCGCTGCGACAAGAAAAACGGCCGTGAGGATCAGCAGTACGGAGTGCCCTCTTTGTTTGCCTTAATGAACCCATTATTCTGATGAGTGACGTTTGAACCATAAAATAACTAAAAAAATAAATACAATAACTTATTCGTCATCCACCATGGAATTAATGAACGTTTCCAATGATTCTGTTAAATATATGACATGATCTTCTGGATCTTCTCCCATTTCGTACTCGTGATCCCAGTAGTAAATTGCCCCCTCTTCATCCTCATCGATACTAAAACAAAACAGGTTGCCCCCAGGATCTTTAGCAAATGGTATTAGCCAATTTGGAAGCACTCCATCCAATCTCAGGTTTCTGAGCGTAAAGTCTAAATCGCCAGTGCCAAATTCATTTTTATAATTAATAGGTATGAGGTTTTGTACTACGTATTCATCTCCGTCTTCATCTTTAAAAATGTATCTTTCCAATTCTCCACCATTGTAAGCAAGGTAATGCCTCCGAACGTCATCAGGAAAGGAAAAACCATACAGCTCTTCCAAATCATTTATATCATCACTTGTGATAGCATCTTTCGTCATTGATATTTTATTGTTGTACATTCATCATTCTCCTTTCTACTTTTTCTTTGGACCTTTTTTTGGTTTCTTCTTTTTGGGTGGATTATATTTCTTCTCACCATGATGGTCATCATACTGACTACAAGAACCTTTGTGTGGCAATGTAGCTTCATGAGCATCACTTCGTACAAGTTGCATCGTACTTGTATTTGTTACTGGATCATAATCATCATAATGATGCCAAGTATAATCTGAGTCAGGAGACTTCCTCCCTGCATCTGGAAATCCCGCCTCTTCATTTGCCTCTTTAAAATCTTTTTGTCTATCCCCTGTTAATTTTATTGTAACGATGTTTCTTTGTCCATCTTTTACAGGATACATATATGGTGTACCTGCAAAATCTGGACCTCCATTTGGCGATGTTTTTATGCCTGGAAAGCCCTTTTCAGCCGCCCGTTCTGCTGGTGTTTTTGGCCTATTTATTATATCTGCTACACCCTCTGCTCTATTAACTGTCTTTACTCTTCCAGCAAACACCATTCCTACCTGATAACCTTTTGACATAAGTCCAAAACCAAGTGGATCGTCTTTAATTCTTTGTTCTACATTTGCTTGGGCTATCTCCATCACTTGATCATTGGGTATGTATGAAGAAGTAGCTTGTAAGATTTGATCTTCTGGTACTCCTGCATTACGCAACCGTTGCCGTAAACTTTCAGCCTTTTTTGAGTATTCCTGCCTCTTCTCCTCTGATGTTGCTTGCTTTTCCTTTTCCATCAGTTCATTAATTGTCCAGTTTGCCGCAATTTTTCGATTCCAATTATTGCTTTCATTGTTTTGCACACTATCTGCACTTGGGATCATGCCATCCATTCCAGACAGTGGACTTCCCGTAGTAGGTATGACTCCCGCTACATCTTTAGAATTCATTTGTTGAGCCTGCTTGCTTATAGTGAGACTCAATTCTTGTCCATCATCCTCAATTTTAATAATGCCAGCATACAGACAACAGTTTGTGCATTTGTTTAATAGAGCAGGTTGTCCTTCAACAAGAACATCCGTTTTTCCATCTATCCAAGGCATTGTTGTCATAGGCGTACAAGGTTGAGGTGTTAATACCCCATTGTTAGCGGCTGTAGCTGATGCCACTGCTGGATTTGCTAAGCTACTGCATTTTCCAAACGGCATGATGTTTACATTCGGGACGTAATCCATAATGTTCATCTGTGGCTTTCCCTTAATGTATACGCCATGACTGAAAGGCATTTTTAACCTATTAATCTTATCACCAAAGCTACACGAAAGGATTGCACCAGCAACTACATAACTTTGTTTTTCACCCGTTCCTGCTACAATGTTAATGTCTTTAATACGAGACATTGATTATCTTCCTTTCTAATATGTATAAAAGAAATATTCATGACATTATTTAATTCACCCCTCAGCTTTTAACAAATTTATACATAATTTTAAAATTTACCATATTTATACAATAGGGACCAATTCCTGTTTACCTGTTTATTGTAGGGCTAATTTCCTAAGCTATTGAAATGAGTATAATTCCCACTTGAGTAACATAGACTTCCGCCTACCAAAAGCAATATAGTAGGTATTTTTTATACTTTCGAAATCCTTATAAATGATTGATATAAGCAACCATTTTTGTATGTAGATCTTTACAAAAATAAAATTTAGTGATAAAATGCACAAGGTTAAAATTGTAAAATTTTGTATAGATTGGTAGGTGGTAGTGATGAAACTCAAAGAGGAGGGGCTTGGGTATATAACGTTAGGCGAACTGATAAAAGAATGTAGAGAAAAAAAAGGTTTGTCTTTAACCGAGTTGTCAAACCTTGCTGGAATCACCAAGGGAGGTCTTTCAAAAATTGAAAATGGTGAGACAAAGCGCCCTGAATTGACAACGATCAAATCAATAGCAAATGTTCTGGATATTCCTTATCAAGAAATTATTGAACATTATATTGAAGTAGAACAACGACCAGATGCATTAAGGGAACTTTTACTGGAAGTAATTCACTTTTCCGACAAGTCCCTTATCACTAAAGTTGCTTTGAAAGTGCTTCAATCTCCCCAGGAAGATACCTACACATCACTTGAAAAACTGTATGGTTTTGCAGAGGGGCTGATTGATCCTCAAGTTAGAATCATCCTCTACAACAACATTGTCAAGTATTCCAGAGACCATGGTGTGATGTCATATTTGGCAAAAGGTTTGTTACAAAAATATTTAATTGAACGAGACGATTTTTCTCGACTTCATGAGACATATCAATCTGGGAAATACACATTGCATTATATTGATTTTTTATCATCGAAAGAACGCACACTGTTTTTATATAAGCTGGGTGTTCATGCATATAATTTGATGCTATATAACGAGTGTATTGAACTGTGCGAACAGGTATTAGTTGAAGAGGAGGCAGAAAGCAGATTAAGAGCTGATGCGGTGGGTGCTATCTGCAATGCCTATTTTTATCTGGAACAATTTGATGTAGTGGAAACCTATCTTGATATTTACAAAGGTTTTTCATTTCCACATATTCAAGATAACGTTAAATTAATGACTGCTGCATTGAATAGTACGAGGGGATTTATTGACACAGCAATTAAGCAGTTGCAAGAGTGTCTGGAGTTTTCTGAAAACACTACTATCCACGTTATAAATCGGCTGTTTGAATTGCACTTGAAAAAGAACGATCTGCAATCAATTGAAGAATTGCTAAAGAATGAACCAAAATTAGAACGGCAAACATTTATCACCCCTTACCAGAAGTCAGAGTTAGCTTACTTTTATAAACTCAAAGGAGACTTCATTATTAAGAAGGGGCATTTTGACGATGCAATTGATTGTTATATCAAAAGTGCTTTAGAGTACGGAAAAGTAAGTGCTCATGCAAAATCAATGGATTGTTTACATCTTATCACTGACTCGTATATTAATAACAATAAAGAAATGGATATTCTCGTTCTGAGAAAACTGCAGAAATTGTATAATGAACTTAGGTAATTATGTCAAATAGAATGGGGGAATTTTTTTGAAAAAACGTATTTGTGAATTGTGTATCGTAGTAGCCATATTTTTTATTCCTCTCACTTTTTCAAGTATTGAAGAAATAAAACTGAATACCCAAGGCTCTGGTGTGGTTTCACATGTTTTTGATCCTGGATGGTAATAGTATTGTTCCAAAAGAACGCTTTTGTAGCGTTCTTTTTTTGTCTTTTTATTTGTAGGTTGCTGTCGTTTTTTGCGGATTATAGTCGAGTGTTTAGCCATAGTGTCTTTTGAGGATTGTGGATAAACAGGCAGTACACTACATAGCAGAAATAAAAAAGGTAAAAAAATCGCAACAGGAGGGGATAATCCTATCTTCATGTATAGAGCAACCCCGCCCACTGTGCAGAAAATAAACACTATTCGGTGAAAACGATGAGAAACCATAAGCAGAACCGATCCTCCAAAGGGTCAATGCAAAAAAAACTAAATACATTATCCGATGACCAGATTACAGCGAAAGCTCTCCACGATCAAATTGAAGAATTAAGAGTGAAACTGCATGATTTAGTAAGCAAACGAGGCTTGAATGATAAGTCTGTTATCAAACTTAGCCAAAAATTAGATATATACATATTGCAGTACCAACAACTAATGGCCAAATAAAGCGATATGTTTTCTTGTTTGGTAAGAGTTTGGTAGGAGACAATCCTTAAATTAAAAGTGCAAGCCCCTGTACGAAGGCAATGAACCCGAATATGGACACGTTTCTCACCCATTTTATCATGGAAAAAGAAAGGAGTGGAAACCTTTACCAGATTCCACTCCTGCCTCTTACTTGATTACGATGTTAACCAGCTTGCCAGGTACAGCGATTACTTTCACGATCGTTTTTCCGGCGATCATCTCTTTGATCGTATCGTTTTCCTTGGCCAACTGTTCCATTTGCTCCTTGGTTGTCTCTACTGGGATCAGCAGCTTTTCTCTATTTTTGCCGTTGATTTGCAGAACAATCTCCACTTCATCCTCGACCAGCTTCGACTCGTCGAACTCCGGCCATGGCTCATACGCAATCGTATTGGTATGGCCGAGCTTTTCCCACAGTTCTTCGGCAATGTGCGGCGCGATCGGCGACAGCAGCTTGACGAAGCCTTCCATGTACATCTTCGGAAGCTCCTCCGCTCGGTATGCTTCGTTCACGAAGACCATCAATTGCGAGATTCCGGTATTGAATCGCAGTCCCTCGTAGTCTTCGGTTACCTTTTTCACGGTTTGATGATAGATGCGCTCCATAGCCGTTGACTCGCTGTTGTCCTTGATTTTTTCATGCAGATTTCCTTCTTCGTTGACGAACAGGCGCCATACGCGGTCCAGGAAACGGCGTGCCCCGTCAAGGCCTTGGGTAGACCAGGCGATGGAAGCTTCCAGCGGGCCCATAAACATTTCGTACAAGCGAAGGGTGTCCGCCCCATGGCTTTGTACGATCTCGTCCGGGTTTACCACATTTCCTTTGGACTTGCTCATTTTTTCGTTGTTCTCGCCAAGAATCATGCCTTGGTTGAACAGCTTCTGGAACGGTTCTTTCGTCGGCACGACACCGATGTCGTAAAGGAACTTGTGCCAGAAACGGGCATACAGCAGGTGAAGAACAGCGTGTTCCGCACCGCCGATGTAAATATCCACAGGCAGCCATATCTTCAATTTTTCTGGATCTGCCAGTTGCTGATCGTTGTGCGGATCAATGTAGCGCAGGAAATACCAGCAGCTTCCAGCCCATTGCGGCATCGTATTGGTTTCGCGGCGTCCTTTTAAGCCCGTTTCCTTGTCTACGATGTTGACCCAATCGGTGATGTTAGCCAGCGGTGATTCTCCTGTTCCGGACGGCTTGATCTCCTTCGTTTTGGGGAGCACAACCGGCAGTTCCTCTTCGGGAACCACTTTCATGGTGCCGTCTTCCAGATGGATGATCGGTATCGGTTCACCCCAGTAGCGCTGACGGCTGAACAGCCAGTCGCGCAGGCGATAGGTTACTTTGCGTTTTCCCTTGTTGTTTGCTTCCAGCCATTCGATCATCTTGTTGATTGCCTGTTCTTTGTTCAGACCGTTCAGGAAACCGGAATTGATGTGCTCGCCATCGCCCGTGTACGCTTCCTTCGTGATGTCTCCGCCGGCAATCACTTCCTTGATCGGCAGACCAAACATCTGCGCAAACTCGTAGTCGCGCTCATCGTGTGCAGGCACCGCCATAATGGAACCTGTACCGTAGCTGATCAGCACATAATCGGCAACCCAGATGGGCAGGCGCTCGCCGTTTACGGGATTGATTGCGTACGCACCGGTGAATACCCCGGTTTTTTCTTTTGCCAGATCGGTACGCTCGAGGTCGCTTTTCCGTTTCGCTTGTTCCAGGTACGCCTCAACCGCTTGCTTTTGCTCAGGCGAAGTAATCTTTTCCACCAGTTTATGTTCCGGTGCCAGTACGGCATAGGTAGCGCCAAAAAGCGTATCCGGGCGCGTCGTGAATACCGTGAAGGACTCGTCAATACCCTCGATCTCGAAGGTAACTTCCGCCCCTTCCGAACGACCGATCCAGTTGCGCTGCATTTCTTTGATGCTCTCCGGCCAGTCCAGCTCCTCCAGATCTTCCAGCAGACGGTCGGCATACGCCGTGATTTTCAACACCCACTGCTTCATCGGACGGCGCTCCACAGGATGACCGCCGCGCTCGCTCTTTCCGTCAATGACTTCCTCGTTGGCGAGAACGGTTCCCAAAGCAGGGCACCAGTTAACCGGCACTTCATCGATGTAAGCCAAGCCATGTTCATAGAGCTTCGTAAAGATCCACTGCGTCCATTTATAGTAATTCGGATCCGTCGTATTTACTTCACGATCCCAGTCATAGGAAAAGCCCAGCGATTTAATTTGTCGGCGGAAGGTGTCAATGTTGCGTTCCGTAAATTCCGCCGGATCGTTTCCAGTATCGAGCGCATACTGTTCAGCCGGCAAGCCGAATGCATCCCACCCCATTGGATGAAGGACATCATACCCTTGCATCCGTTTCATGCGGGACAAGATATCGGTTGCCGTGTATCCCTCGGGATGCCCTACGTGCAGTCCTGCGCCGGACGGATAGGGAAACATGTCGAGCGCGTAAAACTTTTTCTTGCTCGGATCATCCGACGTTTTAAACGTTTTGTTTTGCTCCCAATACTGCTGCCACTTCTTTTCAATTTCAGCTGGTACGTACTGTTTCGCCATTGTGATAGCCTCCTACATGCTGCAAAATGAAAAACCTCCCGCCCCAATGACAGTTGTGTCAGGGACGAGAGGATTACTGATAATCTCCCGCGGTACCACCCAAATTGATGAGTCGGCCAAATATGACCTGCAGATTTCGTCGTCGCGTCGTCTCTGCGCTGCTCACGTAGGATACTACGCTACGCTGCTCGAGCCTTCCGCTCCTAGAACTCTTTGGTCCTATTTGTCTCCTGCGCTCACCCGCTTGTATTCCGTATCGTGGAACATGACGCCCTTCCTTACGCAGCCTGAATCAGACCTTCAGGAAAAGTGCTTCGAGGCGAGTTCGGAATGTTCTCGGGTTGACTTGCACCAAACCGTCAACTCTCTGGTTCCGAGCGTGCATTCGTACTGCTCCTCTTCAACGCATTGACCTTATAAACATTGATTCTATCCGATTATAGCCAATCAGTCCCAGCGGTGTCAAATGCTACGACTTTATTGCGGCAAAAAACAGGCGTTCACTGGTCTCGTGAGGCGGCTCGTTGCGAAAATCGGCGGTGAGGGATATCTCCTCAAAGCCTGCTTCCCTGAGCCAGCGGATCATCTGTACCGGTTGGTAGGCGCGCTGAAAATGCTCCTCCTCCACACGCTGGTACAGGCCGCCTGGCTGCTGGATGAAGAAGGTGAGCTGATGCTCCACTTCCAGGCGAACCGGGTCGCAAAAACATTGCCAAATGTACGACACTTCTTCCTCGTTCAGCGTGAACGTGTTGTCGCCAAAGCCATGCAGAATCTTGTATGGACTGTGCACGTCAAACAGAAACGTTCCCCCGGGTTTCAGGTGGTCAGATACCCGTCGAAACGTCTGTCGGACGTCCTCTTCCTCCGTCAAATAGCTGAGAGAATCGCACAAGGAAATGACGGCGTCAGCCGGAGGCAGCGAGAGTTCCCGCATATCCTGCTCCACCCATGACACGTCCGCCTGCTCCCGCTTCATCTTGTCGTAGGCAATGGCCAGCATCTCCGAGGAAAGGTCTACACCCGTCACACGGTAACCCCGCTTGGCTAATGGAATGGCAATCGTTCCGGTACCACAGCCGAGATCAATCACCTGATTGGGACGCCCCAGCCGGCCCCAGACCTGTTCCAGCCACGAGAGCCACTGGTCGTATGGGGAATCAGCCATCAGCCGATCGTATACGGCTGCCAGATGCGCGTAAGCCATCTCTTATTTCTGCTCCTGGAACGAGACGACGTTGGCATCTCCCCACAGCCGCTCCAGATTGTAAAATTCGCGTTCTTCCCGGTGGAATATGTGAATGACGACATCCTCCAGATCGACAAGAACCCAGCGCCCTTCTTCCGCGCCTTCAATTCCGCGGATATTGTACCCATTCTTGTGCGCCTGGTCGCGGATTTCCCTGACGATCGCCTGTACCTGCCGTTCGTTGTTGCCATGGCAGATCATGAAATAATCGGCGATAATGGACAGATTGCTGATATCCATGATGATCAGATTTTCCGCTTTCTTGTCCTCTGCTGCTTTTGCCACCAAACGCGCCAAATCTTCTACTGTTTTTACCATCCATTTCCTCCTAATGTCTCCAGGTTGGAAACAAGATCGTTGTATGCGGTGAGCGTCAACGGATATACCGTCTTCCGCTGTTCAATCAAAAAACGAATCGTTCCCCCCAGCGCAGCAGCCAGTGCTTTGTCCAAATTCTGCTGAGCCAGAGCGCGGATCTCTTCCACACCGGGAAAATTTCTGTTTGGTTCTATATAGTCTGCCACACAAACCACTTTTTCTAACAAGGTCATCCCCGCTCGACCAGTGGTGTGGTAACGAACTGCCTGCAACACATCCGGATCGGTCACACCAAGTTCCGTCTGAATCACGATGGCTCCGGCAAACGCATGCCAAAGCTCCTTTTCCCCGTTCAACAGCTCGGTCGGCATGTCGTGGCGGATCAGGATTTCGCGCATTTTTTCCACCGGCCAGCACTTGCAGTAGTCGTGCAGGTAACCGGCCAACTCCGCCTTGTCCGGGTCCGCCCCGTGAAGGTCGGCGAGCCTGCGGGCCGATTCCGCAACTCCCAGGGTGTGCTGGTAACGCTTTTCGTGCATTTGTGCCCTCACACGCCCCAGCAACGCTTCGCGATCATCCAATAGATCCATACAATCCCTGCTCCCTTATGTAGATCTCTACCGAGGCCGGGACGAGATAGCGAAGACTTCGTCCGGCCGCTGCTCTCTGTCGGATCAAGGTGGAGGACAGCTCCCAGGCAGGCATCTCCACGAATGTCACATGGGAGTCTGCTGCCAGTTGTTCACCCTTTGTACCAGGACGGGCCAACCCGATGAACCGTACCAGCTTGATCAAATCTTCAAACCGGTACCACTTGGGCAGCATCTCCACCATGTCCCCTCCCACGATGAATGAAAACTGGACATCCGGATAATCGGCGATCAGTTGACACATTGTATCATACGTGTAGGACGGGCCTTCCCGCAACAGTTCCACCTGTGTTACCCGAAACAGCGGATGATCGGCAACCGCCAGCTCCACCATCCGCAGACGGTGTTCCGTGGCGGTAATGCCGGAGCGTTCCTTATGGGGCGGAATCCGGGCTGGCATAAACCAGACTTCGTCCAGCCCAGCCTGTTCCCTCGCCGATTCGGCCGCGAGAAGGTGACCACAGTGAATAGGATCAAACGTCCCGCCCATGATCCCTACTTGCTTTGGCATCCTGCTCATCGATTCCTTACGGCAGCACAATCGTTTTGTGCTCTTTTGACTCTTTGTACAGCACTACCGTGTGTCCGATCAGTTGGACCAACTCCGCTTCCGCGCCTGCCGCCAGAGCTTCCGCCACTTCATGTTTATCATCCAGGTTGTTCTGGAGAATGGAAACCTTGATGAGTTCCCGCACTTCCAGCGCCTCTTTGATCTGATTGATCATGTTTTCGTTGACGCCGCCCTTTCCTACCTGGAAAATCGGCGTCAAATGATGGGCCTGCGAACGCAAAAAGCGTTTCTGTTTGCCTGTCAACATCGTTGGTTGCCCCCGTTCTCTTATATGGTCCTGTTACTTTGTTTTATGCAGCTGCTGCAAAACAACTTCGCGCATGATTTCGCTCGGCGCTTTTTCTCCTGTCCACAGCTCAAAGGCGAGCGCACCCTGATTCACAAACATTCCTACTCCCGAATGCGCTCGGGCACCGATCAACCGTGCCTGTTTCAAAAGCCTGGTCTCAAGCGGGTTATAGATCAAGTCGCTGACGATAAGCCTCTCGTGCAGCCACTCTGCCGGTACCGGCATCTCATCCACTTGCGGATACATTCCGATCGATGTGGTGTTGATCAATAGAGTGGCGTCGGCGATCGCATGTTGGCCGTCTGCCGGATCTACCACTGAGGTAGGAACAATTGCCGACAGGTGCTCTGCCAGCGACATCGCTTTTTCCCGTGAACGGTTGATGATGCGGATCTCTTTTACGCCCTGTTCGGCAAGGGTAAAAGCCACGGCGCGGGCCGCTCCGCCAGCTCCCAACAGCGTAACCACCTGGGCTTGCAGTTGTACATTCGATTCTTCGACAAGGGAACGGACGTATCCCATTCCGTCCGTATTGTAGCCGATGAGACGACCGTTTTCATTGACGACGGTATTGACCGCGCCGATCCGCTTGGCGAGCGGATCAATCTCATCAAGCATCGGGAGGATGGCCACCTTGTGCGGAATCGTCACGTTCACACCCCGCAAACCCAAAGCACGTATGCCAGCGACCGCCTCGTCAAGCTGTTCAGGTGCCACGTCAAAGGCCGCATATGCAAAATTCAACTGTGTATGGGAAAAAGCAGTATTGTGCATGACTGGCGATTGCGAATGCGAAACCGGGTGTCCCAGAAGTCCGACAAGCTTTGTCTTGCTCGTGATCATGTTCCTCTCCGTCCCCTTTTCTCTATATGGTTGGGTGATGTTAAATCAGACCCTTGCGAACACCAATGCTTACACCCTTTGGTGCGTGAACAACCACATGTGCTTCCCGCTTGCCTTGCAAGCTGACCCAGCCCAGTCCGGAGATGAAAACGTCGGTCGTGCCATTGGCGCTGATTTTGAAGCTGTGTTTGACAAACGGGGGAAGCTGTTTCGCCGCTTCCGCTCCAGTTGGCGGCACCAACAGTTCTCCGTGGTGTTTGGCCAGCACCTGATCGGCATTTTCCAGTTTCGTCCTGTGGATGTATAAATTGTTCGCCACGTACACCACAAATGGCTGATGCTCGCCACGAACGAAATCAATGCGTGCAAGCCCGCCCAGATAAAGCGTCTGCCCTTCATTCAGCTGATACACTTTCGGATTGATTCGGGACGTAGGCGTCAGCTTGCGCAGATCCTGGGGAGAAACCATATGCCCGATCTGATCGCGGTTGATGATTCCGGGAGTGTCGTAGATAAATCGTCCGTCTTCCAGCGGAATCTCGATTTTGTCCAGTGTCGTTCCCGGAAACGGCGAAGTGGTGATTTCCATGTCCGCCGCACCGTAATCGTGCAGAATCCTGTTGATCAACGTGGATTTGCCCACGTTGGTAACACCGACGATATACACGTCCCTGCCCTTTCTGAGCTGTCCGATGCGGGACAAGAGTTCATCAATGCCGATGCCTTTTTGCGCGCTGACCAGCACCACGTCTTCGGAGCGGAGGCCACGTTCTTTCGCTTCATGCTGCATCCAGTTCCGCACACGGTTCAGGTTGATGTTTTTGGGCAGCAAATCCACCTTGTTGCCTACCAAGAGGATCGGGTTATTCCCCACGAACCGCGGCAACCCACGCAGCCACGAACCCTGAAAGTCAAAGATGTCGACAACCATTACCACCAGGCTCTGTGTCGAGCCGATGCCGTTCAGAATCCGCAAAAAGTCGTCGTCATCCATGTCAACCGGGGCTACTTCGTTGTAATGTTTAATCCGAAAACAGCGCTGACAAACGATGACATCCCGGTTCAGCGCTGACTTGGGCGCGTAACCGGGTTTCCTGGGGTCTTCTATTTGAATGGCCACGCCGCAGCCTGCGCATGCGCCATACGCTTGTTCTGTCACGCTTTTCTCCTCCACGTAATCATTCCTTTCCTTCGCATCCAATAAAGGGCTACCCGCTCCATCTGGCGGTTAATTCGCGTAAAGAAACCGTCCGTCCGGGCGACGGGAACGACGAGGATCGTATGAAATCCCAACCGGTTACCGCCTAACACGTCGGTAAAAAGCTGATCGCCAATCACCACGGTTTCTTCTATTTTCACGTTCATCTCACGCACTGCCCGCAAAAAGGCCTGACGGGTCGGCTTCCGTGCCGCCCAGATAAAACGGATACCCAGCGGCGTGCAAAACCGATCAACCCTGTCCCGATTATTATTGGACACAACCGTCACTTGAATCCCTGCTTCCCGCAACCGTAGCAGCCACGCTTCCACTTCGGGAGTAGCCAGCGGCCTGTCCCATTCTACGAGCGTGTTGTCCAAATCGGTAATGACGGCGCGAATGTTGCGCGCCAGCAGGTTTTCTATGTCAATGTGATGGATGGATTCCACGAACTCGTCTGGCATCAGCTTATCCAGCAATGCCTTCACCCCCTGGAAACAAGAACCGCGATTTCGGCACTAACTATACCATATTCCGCCACCCTGTTGCAAAAAGAAAAACGGCGGCCCAATCGCCACCGGTAAGGCTACACGCGCTTGCGGCGACGTTTTTTTCTGGTGAAGATCTTCACATGCAACTGATTGGAGGCAATGGCATTGCCTTCAGGAGCAATGGAACCAGCCAATTGGGTAATTTTAATGATGATGTAGGTTTTTTTCCCTACTTTATATTTATAGGTTCGTACCAGATTTTGATCCAACGGATGCCCCTCCCGCCATTTCAACTGTTGCATTATACGGACAGGATACGTCAGCAGACACAACCGTTGTCCTGGAAGGTTCGCATATTTTTTGAAACAGGATAATCCCCCCATGCAGCAATCATGGAGGGACTTCAGGTTAACAGACGATACGCTTTCTCTTATTCTTTTTCTTTTTCATGCTCTTTTTCTTTTGTTTGTTTTCCTGTACGCTCAACACGTTAAGGGCCAGAGCATTTACCCCAAGAGCAACTGGCGCCTGAATGACGAACAGCCTGGATTTTCCT
>VAPR01000967.1_pt1 | contig 16019 bp, 13 predicted proteins | sample 3380701 | NCBI WGS metagenome assembly VAPR01 (sample SAMN11536904, study PRJNA540576) | hot springs metagenome | isolation source: hot spring wet sediment | place: Spain: Lobios | collected 2014-01 | reverse complement strand
AACCAGCCGCCCTTCAACGACCCGCGGGTGCGGCAGGCGGTGTCCTTGGCCATCGACCGGGAGGCCCTCATCCAACTGGCCTCGGGCGGGACGGGCGGCAAGAAGCACAACCTACTGAACGCGGGGTTCATCTGGTACGTGGACCCCGAAGGTCCCGAGATGGGAGACCTGGGGCAGTTCTTCCGCCGCGACGTGCAGCGTGCCCGGCAGCTCCTGGCGGCGGCCGGCTACCCTGACGGCATCGACGTGGCCAGGGCCAGCCCCACGGTCTGCGCCCTGGAGGCCCCCGCGGGCAGGGTCCGCCAGCGGCCCAGGGCGATCGCCGCCACCACCGCGGGCTATGCCGAGCGGTGCCAGTGGCTCGCCCAGTGGGGCGGCCCTGACGGTGTCCTCGTCGGACTCGCAGCCACGGGCTCGCTCGGGGAGCCGCTGTACGACGCGTTGACCCACGCCGGCGACCAGGGGCGCGTGCTCACCCCCCGCCAGACCGCCTCCTGGGCGGCAGGTCCGGGCCGTCGGGCCCAGAGCGATGCGCGCGCTGACCCGCGCCCGCCGCGACCCCGTCCAGAGGCGCACCGCGGCTCGCCCGCGACTCCTCGACGAACTGGCCGTCGTCTTCCCGGCGTTGCCCCGTCACCTCCCCGAGCACGCCGACCTGGCCACCCCGGCGGTCCTGCCCCTCCTCGGTGCCGACGGATCGGCCCGGGCCGCGGCGACGGCGCTCCGCGCGCCGCAGAGCGGTGGGCGCTGGGGCCAGGCGCAGGCCGAACAACTCCAGGCGCTTGCCCAACGCTCGGCCGCCAGCACCCGGGCGGTGAACGCGCGCGGCACGGTGGTCTCCACCTTCGCCCGCCACGTGCTCGAACGCCAGCGCCACCTTGCCGACCTCGAGCAGGCTATCGCCGCCGCGTTGCGCGACGACGGGATCGGCCCGCTCCACGCGGCGACGATCGGCGCCGAACGGGGCGATGTCGCCCGCTTCGGTCGGGTCGACCAGGTGGTGGCCTACGCCGGTTTGGCCCCACGGGTGCGCCAGAGTGGCGCCTTCGTCGGCCAACGCCCGCTCTCCAAGCGCGGGCCCGGTGCCCTGCGCCACGCGCTGTCCCGCGCGGCGCGCGTGGCCGCGAGGTCTCGGCCCGAGTGGCGCGAGCGCTCCCAGAAGCTCCTGGCCAGGGGCCAGAGCAAGAAGGAGGCACGCACGATCCTCGCGCGGGCCCGGCTCAAGGTGGTCCACCCCCTCCTCATCAGCGGCGACTCCTCCGACGCCAGCAAGATCAAGCCGCGAGCCGCGGTTGCGGCTGCTGGAGCCTGACACCGGATATGAACTCTTTTTCGCCCACCCTCCGGACAACCGGCGGAGCCCACCTGCCGGCGGTCTCAACGTTCGCACAGCGGGCGCGGTCGGCGTCCTCGCCGAAGCGGTCATGGTGGACGGAGACACCCGCAGCGTCGGCCGATGGCCCGCAGCGCCCGGTCAAAGCGGTCCGGTGTCAGCCGAAGAGACAGCTCCACCGCCCAGCGGATCACCTCCGCCATGGAGGTGACTGGCTCCCCGGCCGCCCGGCGCAGCCGTTGCCGCTGATCCCCGGTCAGAGGCACAAGCGGCCGGGGCAAGGGTTAGCCTGCTCAGCCGGATAAACGCAGCGTGGACAGCAGGGCCGCTCACGCGCTTAAGCCGCTGCTGGAGCCGGATAAACAGCCCCGCGTCGGCCTCGTGCTTTTTCCCGGTCGACCGCCTCCCGAATCGTCTCACCCCCCAGAAGCCCAACCGCAGAGGCCAAAAGCCTAAAGGCGAGGCGCTTTTCACGGTGCCCAGAGCTTTGGGGCCTCGCCTTGTCCAGCCCCAGAAGACCCTTCCCGTCCCGGAGGCGCTGGTCAAGCGTCCGCCGCCCGTGAGAGATTTCCAGGGCCTTCTCCGGCTCCAGGGTGGAAAAGACTCTGACCGGTGCCTCACGCCCCTCGGCCCCGGAGCCTGCGCGATTCCCCCGCTTCCTCTCGGGCACACGGGGATCAGACGTGCGACCGTCACCGGGCAGCGGCGTCGTAACGGTCGCCGGTGGCGTGGGATGGGGTGCTCCGGGCCGTTGCCAATGGAGGCGGATTCGGGCATGTTTTTGCGTGGAAAAGGCGGGGAGAGGAGGCGCGTGAGAGGGCAGGGAGACGGAGGGGGAGCGGGGGAGCCGGGGCTCATCGTCACCGCCGACGATTTTGGGGCCTCTGCGGCGGTCAACCAGGCGGTCATCACCGCCTGGGAGCAGGGGATTCTGACCAGCGCCAGCCTGATGGTGACCGGAGCGGCGGCGGATGAGGCGGTGGCCCTGGCCCGCGCCCGGCCGGGGCTGGCGGTGGGCCTGCACCTCGTCCTGACCGAGGGCCGGCCGTGCCTGCCGCCGGAGATGGTTCCGGCGCTGGTCGGGGCCGACGGCTGTTTCCCCCGGCGGCGGGTGTGGACCGGGGTGCGCTGGTTTCTCAGCCCGGCCGCGCGGGCGCAGATCCAGCGCGAGGTCCGGGCCCAGGTCGGGCGTTTCCAGCAGACCGGGCTTCGGCTGGACCATCTCGACAGCCATCATCATTTTCACCTCCACCCGGTCGTCTTCGGGGCTCTCCTGACGGCGGCCGAGGAGGCCGGCGTCCGGGCCCTGCGTCTGCCGGTCGAGCCCTGGTTCGTCCTCGGCCTCGAACGGGCCGGCCGGGGCCGGGCGGCGCTGCTCCTTCTGCTTTTCCACCTGTTTGGGGCTCTCTACCGTCGGCAGCTGCGGGCCCGCGGGTTCCTGATTCTGGACGGGGTCTTCGGCCTGCTGCAGACCGGACGGTTGACCGAGACCTCGCTCCTGGCTCTTCTGGAGGCTCTGCCGCCCGGCTGCTTCGAACTCTACACGCATCCCCGGCTGGACACGCCGGCCGGACGGGCTGAACTGGCGGCGCTGACCAGTCCGCGGGTGCGCGAGGCCGTCGTCCGCCGGGGCGTGCGCCTCACCACCTACGGTGCGCTCCTCGCCGGCGCGCCGCCTGGGCGGTGGGGTCACCAGCCCGGGCGATCCGGTGGCTGGTAGAGGCTCTGTCCGGCCGTCTTCGCTCAGGCCGGGTGGGGCGTATCGGATCGTCCCTCTCCGCCGGGTCCCTCGCTCCAGAACGCCCCGCAGCGCGGACAGCGCCGGGAGCGGTTGGCGGTCAGGCTCAGGGCCAGCAGTCCCACCCCGACCAGGCGACGAATCAACATTTTCTCCTGGCGGCTTTGCTCAGGGGGTCGGCCACACGCCGGTGGCCATGGCCAGGGCCAGGCGGCAGGCCTCCTCATAGGCCCGCTGAGCCAGGGCCGGACTGAGGTGGCCCCGGCGGACGGCCTGCTCCAGGTCCGGCAGGTCCACGATCCGCACCGTTCCGTCCGGCAGGCGGACGAGGTCGACCTCCAGGTCGACATAGTAACTCCCGTCGGGCAGCAGCTCCACCGGTGTGTTGATGTTGATCACCTCGCCGACCGCGCGGCCGTCCTCCCGAAAATAGAGCCGGCGCGACCACCAGTGTCCGGCCGGTAGCTCCACCAGGCCCCAGTCGCCGGGAAGAATCGGCTCGGCCAGGCTGTCGAAGACGCCGCCCGGTCGGAACCGCCGGCGGATGACGACGAGCCGTCCCGGTTCCACCCTTTCAACGATGCCCCTCAAGGAGACCTTCCGGCCGTCGGGCTTCTGATGGCGGAGGACGAACGGCTGGCCGGGCTGGAGGCGGGACCACACCCACTCGGCCTCCAGGCGCGCCAGCAGCCCGATTCCCGCGCCCAGGTCCAGCCCCTCCGGCGCCGGTGGCTGGAGGCCCAGAAGCCGCAGCCGGTGGTAGCCGGGGATGGTCGGGGCGTAGCGGGCCCGCACGGTATCCAGGTAATACGTGACCGGCAGGGGAAAGCAGAGGACGGCGCGCGACGCTTCTCGCCAGAAGGGGGCGAACGGCAGCCGCCGCCGCAGGGCCTGGACCACCCGCCCGGTGGCCAGGCTCTCGCCCGTGATGTTGACCCCGTGACGGTCCGGCCGGTCCTCGATCAGGACCGCAGCCGGGCCCGGGTGGTCCGGCAGGCCGAGACGGCTCCGGACGGTGGCCGAGGGACGCGCGATGGTGAACCCGGCCTCCCACAGGAGTACGGTGAGGGCGGTGGTGTAGAGGCCCCGAACCTCAACCGCCGGGCGGTCGCCGGAAACCGACGCCATGGATCTGGACGGTGCGGCCATCGATGCGTGCCCGGGCGCCCAGAATCTCCTCCACCAGCCAGCACGCGGTTTCCAGGTGGTCGGTGACCAGGGGCACGATGTACTCGGTCCGTCCCGCAGCCAGGGCCGCGAACATGACCAGCTGGTCGGCGAGGTAGCGGTCCACCGTGGCCCCGGACCGGAGGTCGGCCAGCAGGGTCTCGGCCACAAAGTCGCCGATCGCCTCCGACGAGCGCCGCCGTTCTCCCGAGCGGTCGGCGCCGAAGAGGCAGCCGGTATCGGTTTCGGCGAAGACGGCCAGCCCGGCCCCGGCCTGGAGCGCTGACCGGTCGTAAATAACCTTTATCTCCGCCGTCAGGCCGGCCGCTCGGAGCCGTTGCTGACAGCGGGCGGCCATCCGGTCCGAGACGCGCCGGTGTTCAAGATGAGAGGAGACCGCCAGACCCCAGACGCGGGTGACCCGGCCCGGGTCGGTCAGGCGCAGGGGCTGGAGCGGTCCGGTGAGGGGCCACACCTGCAGCACGATAAGACCACCCCCGGTCGGAACGTAGCCCGGTCGCAGGACCTCGACCGTGGCTCGGAGGCCCATCCGGGCGAGGAGCGGGAGGAGCACGTGTTGCAGGTGGTAGACCGACGGCGCGAAATCCTGGAAGGTGCCGCCCCGGATGGTGAACCGGCTGGGCCGGTCGGCGAAGGCGGCGACCGGCAGCACCGTGTAGGCGACCAGCGTCGCCGAGCCCGCTCCCAGGTCGAAAGAGTACTCGCCGCCCCTGACCCGGCCGGAGGGGTCGAAAGCGAAGGCCCGGGAGCCGACGGCCGCGCCCCGAAGACGGGCGTCGGTGAGGCGGGCCACGGCCTCCACGGCGCCGAGATGCTGCGGGCGCAGGCCGGGGGTCTCCCGGGCGGCCCGCACGTTCTCGATCTGGATCTTGCGGCCGGTCAGCCCGGCCAGAGCGACGGCGGTCCGCACGATGGTGCCACTGCCGGAGCCCCGGCTGCCGTCCAGAATGAGGTAGTCAGCACTGGCCAGACCGCTCATGGCGGCGCTTCTCAGCTCCCTGGTGAGGTCGGCGGCGCGGTGGGCGCGGTCGGGCGCCGCTGAATACCCTGTCCGGTCGACCGGTCTTTCGCCGTCGTGCTGGGGAGTGGCGCGGGCTGTCCTGGGGCGGTGGTCGTCTCACCACTGGTGCCGATCATCCGGAGCCGTCGGCCGGCTGGAGAGTCGGTCATGGTTCTGTCCCGGCGTTTCCGGTCGGTGCCGCCCCGAGGCTCTCGTCGACGGCCGGGATCAGGTCCGGCACCGCCACGGGCGCCAGGGTCTGGCCCCGCCCCGGCCGCCGGACCTCGGTGTAGCCCGCCGGGGAGGGCCCCCTGGTAGACCTCGACGGTCTCGCCTTCAGAATCCACCAGCCACACCTCCCGAAGGCCCCCCGCGCGTAATGGGAGGCCTCTCCACGATCTCTCCCTCGAGGAGTTCGACCCGATCATCCGCGTCCAGGATGCCGGTTTCGGCCATCCGGTGGTACTCGTCCACGGTGAACCGTCGTCTCAGAACCCGAGCGGTCATTCTTTATTTTGTCGTCCGGTCCAGCCCCATCTCCGGTCAGATCCGGGAGCCGGCACGGCCGGCCCGCGGTCCCCTGGTCGTTTGGGGGCCGGCTCAGACGATGCGGGTGGCGCCCAGGTCGGTCTGGTGGGCCTCCTCCAGGTAGCGGGCGAGCAGGGTGATGGCGGCCTCCAGGTCGCGGGGGTGGACCATCTCGTTGACCGTGTGCACATAGCGGGTTGGGACCGAGAGGGTCACGGCCGCCACCCCGCCGCGGGACCGCTGGATCGCCCCGGCGTCGGTGCCGCCGCGGGGCAGGATCTCCAGCTGGTAGGGGATCTTCTCCCGCTCGGCGATCTGGCGCAGATGCTCGACGAGCCGGCGGTGGGAGATATGGGAGCTGTCCATAAGCTTGATCGCCACCCCCTGTCCGAGGCGGGTGATGGTCTCGGTGTCGCCGGCGCCGGGGACATCGAGGGCCAGGGTGATATCCAGGGCGATGCCGATCTGCGGCTCCCATTCGTAGGCGGCGGTCAGGGCGCCGCGCAGGCCGACCTCCTCCTGGACCGTGGCCACGGCGATGATATCGGCCTCGTGGTGGCGGAGGGCCTTCAGCGCCTCCAGCATCACGAAGAGGCCGACCCGGTCGTCCATCGCCTTGCCGCTGAGGCAGTCGCCGACCTGCTCCATGGTCCGGTCGAGGGTGACCATGGCGCCGACTTCCACCCGCTCTTTAACCGTCGGGGCGGGGAGGCCGAGGTCGACGAAGTAGTCCTCGATTTTGGGGACCCGATTCCGCTCCTCTTCGGTGGCCACGTGGACCGGTTTGGCCGCCGGCCAGAGGACGCCGCGCAGGAGGGCGCCGGTGCGGTCCTCAACCAGGACCCGCTGGGCGAAGAGGACCCGTGGGTCGAAGCCGCCGACCGGTTGCAGGCGCAGAAAGCCCCGGTCATCGATGTGGCGGACCAGAAAGCCGATCTCGTCCATATGGCCGGCCAGCATCACCCGGCGCTGCCCGCGGCCCCGCCGGACACCGATGACATTCCCCATGATGTCCACCTGGATCTCATCGACGAGGGGGCGAAGCGTGGCGATCACCACTTCGCGCAGCCGGTCTTCGCGGCCGGGGACATCGGGTGTTTCGGAGAGCTGCTTGAGCAGGTCGAGGTTGAGCGTCACAGGTGCGTCTCCTTTGCGCAGCATCGTTCAGACAGCAGTATAGCCGCTTTCGGGCGACAGCGGGGCCATGGTTTTTGGGCCGTGGGCGGTTCGGGCGGGCAGCGCTGGCCGGTTATCAGGGGAACAGTCTTGCCAGTGTTCGGGCGGATGTGGTATAGAGAGGGCAGCCGGTCGTCCGGGCCGACTGCTGGCCGGCTGTGGGGCTGTCGCACTTTCCGGGGCTGACGCGGAAGAGCCTCAGTGAGGATTGGAAGACCGGGCTGGGGAGGGACCGATGCCCACGTTCACGGTGGAGACCGTCACCCCACTCTTTCTGGGTGGCGCCAACCCGCGGGGAGCGCCCGAGGTGCGGGCCGCCTCGTTCCGGGGGGCGCTTCGCTTCTGGCTCCGCGCCCTGCTGGGCGGGGTGCTGGGCGATGACCCGTCCACCGTCCTGACCCACGAAAGTCGCGTCTTTGGGAGTACGGAACACGCCTCGCCGGTGGTTGTGCGAGCACAGCTGGGCTCCCTGGCAACTCAGCCGTTCTCGCGGTTGGTGGCCGGTCAGCCTGGGATTGGGTATCTCTTCTTCGCGGCCCGGGGCACGCGTGCTGAGCCGGAGCGGTCCGCATTCACCGCTGGCCGCACGATAACTGTAACGCTGAGTCTGCGCTCGGGCGTAGAGGGGCTGGAAGCACTGCAGCGGGCGCTGGCGGCTTTCTGGCTTTTGACCCGTCTCGGGGGACTCGGAGCGCGGGCCCGGCGTGGGGCCGGCAGCCTCCAGGTGAGGGAGGCCGCCGGGGTCTCTGATGATCTACCGTCATTTGTGAGCAGCGCTTCAACCCCCCAGGCTTTGCAGCTCGAACTGCACGCGGGGTTGAGCCGTCTGCGTCGACTGGTAGGGGGACCTCAGCCAGTTCACAATCCCTCCGTCTTCGATGTTCTACATCCGACGGTCTGTCGGATCTGGGTGGTGGACCGTGTGTTCCCGTCGTGGTTGGAGGCGCTGGAGGCTGTCGGTGTATTCTTATCCACCTTCCGAAGGCAGCGGTCGGGAATTGAGTTTCCGGCTGTTCGGGCTGCCTCTGGTGGAAGATCAACACTGCCGCCAATGGAGCGGGCGATTCTGGGATTACCCATTGTCTTCTTCGACCTCAGTGTCAGACATCCGCTTGGGATACTTGAGGGGCAGGAGCATGATCGCCGGGCTTCCCCGCTGCTTATCCGGGTGACGCGCCTGGGAAGCCAGTACGGGCTGGTCTTGACCCTCTTCCGGGCGCAGTTTCTTCCGCCAGGAGAACAGCTGGTTCTCAGGGATTCCTCAGGTGGCCGGGGGGTGCTGGCCAGAGGGCCTGTGCCTCACTGGACATGGCTAGAAGGGGCACTGCTGCCAGCGCTGGCGAAGGAGGTCGGGGCGTTGCTGGAGGTGACGGGATGGTAGCCGAAGAACGCTGGGCGCGGAAGATCGTGGCTCTGCTGCACGACCCGCCGGATAAACCATTCGCTATCGCCCATCATAAAGCGCGCGCCGCTGAGCTCCAGCGGATCGCTCTGGGCCGGGCGGCCACGACGATGGAGCTCGAGCAGGCCCGGCGCGCTGACCAGATCGCCTCGGCCGCCGATCGCGTAAACTTCCCGGTCGGCCTCGAAGCCGACTGGCGCCATCACCCGGCGATCCTGACCCACCCCCTGGCCGGCCGGCCGCTGAATCTCGGCTCACTGGCGACTATCGACCCGGCTGCTACCCACGCCGCGCTCCAGCAGGTGATCCGGGAGCTAACTGGCGGAGTAGAGGATCTCCGCCGGCGCTACCTGATCCTCTGGCGCTGTCTGACTGACCGGGCGGCCGCCGCCTTGCCCCCGGTCGGTGCGCTCTTCGCGGGGCTGCCCGCCGACACCCGCCAGCCTGACCATCCGCTGGTGCAGCATCTTTTGGTCACGGCCGCTATCGCCGACGCCCTGCCCCGGCCGGCGCTGCTGGTCTTCGCCCTCGGTCCGGTTCAGGAGTTCATCGCCACCGCCCGCCGCACGCAGGACCTCTGGATGGGCAGCTGGCTCCTCTCCTATCTCGCCTGGGTGGCTCTCCAGAGCCTGGTCGAAATCTACGGCCCTGATGTGGTGCTCTTCCCGGCGCTGCGGGGACAGCCTCTCTGTGACCGCTGGTTACAGCGTCAGGGTGTCCCCCTCCCGCCGCCGGCGAGCGAGGCGCTGGCCCTGGCCACCCTCCCCAACAAGTTCGTGGCCCTTCTGCCGGCGGAGGAGGCGGGACCGGCGGCACAGCGGGCTGAGGCGGCTGTTCGGGCCGAATGGCAGCGGTTGGCTGAGCCGGTCTTTCGACAGGTCGCCGCGCCGGTGGCCGACGATCTCACCTGGCAGATCTGGGGACAGCAGATCGCCAGCCAGGTCGAGGTCTACTGGGTGGTGCTGCCCTGGCCGGGGGCGGACCGGTCGGAGTCGGTGGCTCAGGCTGAGGCGGTCAAGACCCGATATGAAGAGCTCTGTCGGCCTGCGGCAACCTGGGTCTTTGGCCAGATGTACAGCCTCTATGCGCGTCCCAAAGAGCGGGGCGGTGGACAGTACGCGCCGAACTGGGGCACAACCTACAGTCTGCTCTACGCGCTGGCTGACCGGGCCTTCAACGCCCGCAAAGGCCTGCGCGACTTTCTGCCCATTGAGGAGCGGGGGGCCAAGTGCACGCTCTGCGGCCAGCGGGCCGCCCTGCGCAGCATGGGCCGGGACGCGCGCGATTTCTGGACGACAGTGGCCGGGCGGTATCCGACAGAGGTTCGTCTGAATGGACGCGAGCGTCTCTGCGCCGTCTGTACGGTTAAGCGGTTCGTGCTGCGGGCCGTGCTGGCAAAAGAGTTCGGTTTGACCGCCGGGTTTCCCTCAACCAGCGAGGTCGCCACGGCTCCCTTTAAAGCCGCCGTGCTGGCGCACCTGGCCGGGTCTCAGGCTGACCAGGCGCTGGTCAAGGCGTTGCGTGAGCATCTCGAGACCCTGAAACACCTGCTGAACGTCCCGCCGACCGTTTCGCCGGGCGCGATTCCGAAACTCTGGCGCTGGCTTGAGGCTCTGCAGGGCTCGTCACGGGCCAATCTGGCCCGCGACTTTCTGGCCTACGATGGCGAGACGCTTTTCCCGGAGACCTTTACAGTCGAGCGTTTGCGCGAAGAGGGCCTGTCTCTCAGTGAGCAAGATGCGGCGACGGTTCGACAGGCGCTGCAGGATTTTCTCAAAGCGGCCGGGGACGTGGGCGTTGGCCGGCCGGCGCGGTACTACGCCGTGCTGCTGATGGATGGTGATCGCGCTGGTCGGTGGCTGAGTGGGACCCATGAGGGCCTGGCTTCCTGGGGCCGTGTCCTCCATCCAGAGGTTTGGCGCGCGCTCGCCGACCAGAACGACTGGCGGGACCTGCTGTACGTCCGGCGCCTGATGACCCCGGCTCTCCACGCGGCGATCTCCGCGGCCCTGGCCGGATTCGCTCTGACTGTCGTGCGCTGGGTGGTCGAGCAGCGCTACCACGGGCGAGTGGTCTATGCCGGAGGTGACGACCTGCTGGCCCTGCTGCCGCTGGAGGAGGCTCTGCCGGCGGCGCGGGATCTCCGGGCCCTCTTTACCGGCGAGGTCGATCTTCAGAAGCCTCTCGTCCTGTACGGCCCGGACGAGCCGCTGCCGGTGGCGTTCGGGCAGGGGAAGATCACCGGCTATCTGGTCTACCGCCAGACACCGGCGCCGGAGATTCTGCCAACAATGGGGCCGACGGCCAGCGCTTCGGTGGGGGTGGCCCTGGCCCATCACCTTCAGCCGCTCGATACGGTTCTGCAGGCGGCGCGCCAGGCTGAGCAGATGGCCAAGGGCCAGTATGAGCGTAACGCCCTGGGCGTGGCCCTCCTCAAGCGCTCGGGCGAGACGATCCAGGTGGGGACTCGCTGGTTCTATCCGGCGGTCCCCGACGTGGTCGCTCTCGTCGACGATCTCAGCCGGTTTCTTCGGAAAGGACCGCTGACAATGAAACTGGCCCAGGCGGTCTTCGCCGAGGCCCGTACCCTGGCTGGCCTGCCCACCGAGGCTCAGCGGGCCGAGGTGAGACGATTGCTTGCCCGACATAGCGAGGGGCTCGACCGAACGGCTGGCCAGCAGCTGGCTGACCAGCTCATCGCCTTCGCCGAGGGGCTGGCCGCTCACGGGCGGCGCGTGGGTCGGTCCGGGTTTGAACAGATGGCCGACTGGCTGCTCCTGGCCCGTTTCCTGGCCCAGGGAGGTGGGGAGTAGATGTGGTCGGTATTTATCGAACCGGTGGATGTCCTGCTCTTTCGTGACGGCCGGCCCTTTACTGCCGGAGAAGATCACCGTGCCCGCAGTCTTTTTCCGCCGACGCCGTTTACCCTGCAGGGAGCGATTCGCACGCGCATTCTTTTCGCCAGCGGGATCGATCCGGCTGACTACGCCCGTGGTGCCCCGACCGCTCAGGCGCTGATCCAGCAAATCGGGCCGCCCGGTGGCGGTTATGGGCGTCTTCAGTTGCGGGGACCGCTGGTGGCGCGCCGTCACCCCGATGGGCGGATCACCCGGTACTTTCCGCTGCCAGCCGATCTGGTGGCCACGGCGTCGGACGAGTTGGAGGCCGGGTCGCCGGTCAGGAGGTGTGTCCTGGTCAGCCCATTGTCTGAATCGTTCTTCGACCAGAACGCCCCGGACGGTCTCCGCCCCCTCTGGGCTCGCACGCCTCAGCCGCCAGAGAGTGAGCGCGGCTGGCTGGATGAGGAGCAGTTCCAGCGCTATCTCGCTGGCCAGGCGGAGGTGACGGTGACTCCTGAGCCGGAGATCGTGGTGCGGGAGCCGCGTTTCGGGATAGCGCTCGACCCCGAGCGCCGTCGCCCCCAGGAGGGGCGTCTCTACCAGACAGAGTTTCTCCGTCTGCCGGAAGGGGTGGGATTCCTCCTGGAAGTGGAGGGAGCGCCCCGCTTTGAGCCGCCCGCCGGCTTCCTGCAGCTGGGGGGTGAGGCCCGCGCGGCTCGTTACACGGTGCTGACTGACCCCTTCGCGCCACTGTCCGTTCCCGATTCTCTGCCGGCCCGCTTCAAGGTGATCCTGCTGACGCCCGCCTGGTTCTCTCATGGCTGGCGGCCGCAGAATGATCGATGGGAGACGTTCTTCACCGGTCCGGTGCGACTGGTGGCCGTGGCCCTACCGCGCCCCCTGGCTATCGGCGGGGCGTTTGTCGACGACCAGCGGCGTCGAGGCGACTTCCAGCGAACCATGCGCCGCTTTGTCCCGGCGGGGAGCGTGTTTTTCTTCACCAGCGAGACCAGCGTCGCCTGGCGCGGTCGGCCGTTTACCGAGACGCCTTCGGGGGAGGGCGATTTCGGGCAGATCGGCTTTGGTTGGGCGGCTGTGGCTCCCTGGGACTATGCCTGAGCAGGAGGAGCGATGTTTGAGCGAGCGGGGCTGCTGTACCTCTACGTCGAAACGCCACTCCACGCCGGCAGTGGCACCAGTCTGGGCGTGGTGGATCTCCCTATTCAGCGGGAACGAATAACAGGGTATCCCCTGATCCAGGGGTCTGGACTGAAGGGCAGCCTGCGGGCGGTGGCCGAGCAGCGGGATAGAGCCAAAGCCCGTCTGGTTTTCGGGCCGGACACCACCCAGGCCCATGAGCACGCCGGCGCCCTCTCGGTCGGCGATGCCCGGATTCTGCTCTTTCCGGTTCGGTCTCTGATCGGCGTATTCGCCTGGGTGACCAGCCAGAACATTCTGGCCCGGTTCTGGCGGGACGCCACAATGGCGGGGATCAGCCTGGACTGGCAGCCGGTTGGTCTGACCGGGGAGAGCGAGGCTCTGGTCGGGCCGTCGAGTACTGTGGTGAGCAACAACCGACTGGTTCTGGAAGAGTTCGCCTTCGCGGCCCGGCCCTCGTCCGGGGTCCAGCGTATTGCCGAATGGTTGCGCGAGAACGCGCTGCCAACCGGCGAGGAATACACCTACTGGCGCGATGCCTTGCCGGGACGGCTGGTGGTGTTGCCGGAGAACGCCTTCCGTGACTTCGTTCAGTTCTCAACAGAGATTATCAGCCGCATTCGGTTGCACGATGAAAAGAGGACCGTCGAGCGCGGGGCCCTCTGGTCTGAGGAGCATCTGCCCAGCGAGACACTGCTCTACGCGGGGCTCTTCGCCAGCCGGCCGCGGGTCGCTCGTGATACTCTGCCTGCCGATTGGCAGCCGGCCGTCGACCCGGCGCAGCAGGTCCTGGCGTTCGTCAGAGAGTGTGTGGACGGCCGGCGACTGCAGCTGGGGGGTGACAGCACCGTCGGACGCGGTTTGGTCAAGATTCGTCTGGGAGGGGTGTCGTGATGGCCGTGTCGCTGCGGCAGACCCTGGATCAGCAGCGGGCCCAGCACGCCTGGACCGCAGTTCAGGACGTTGCCGGTCGGTCAGAAGACTTCAAAAAGAAGTATGGCTCCCTGGCCCGTCGGGTGCCGATGCTGATTCTCACCAACGGTCTGGGCCCGACCCTGGCTTTTCTGCGATCCAAGGGGAAAAACGATCCGCATGATGAGCACACCGTTCTCGCGGGCCATCTCTCGACCTGGGTTCTGTCTCAGATCGCCTCGGGAACCCAAAACCAAACGCTTCTGGACTGGGTGCTGAATCACGACAGCAATGACTACCGGCGGGCCACCACCGAGGCACTGGCCTATCTGGTCTGGCTCAAACGGTTTGCCGAGGCCGAGTTGCCGACGGAGGAGGACTGATGCAGCGGCAGCCATTGCGAGGGCGCAGCGGTCCTCCGACCCGGCCGGCCGGCTCACCGGGCCCTTCGGAGGGGTATCCCCTGCCCCTCGATACACGAGATCTGGCCGTGGCTTATGGGCCAACCTGTGTCAATTACGGACTGCGCCTCGACCGCTTCCCGCGGTGTGAGGCCCGGACCTGGGACCTGGAACCGGCCAGGAAGCGGGAGGGGATAGCGACCTTCACCGCCGCCGAGATCGCCAGCGTTCTGCAGGCGTTCCGGCGGCGGTGGGAGGCCATGCTCACGGAACGCCGCCAGCGGGGTGAGACCGTTGAGCAGTTCCGTCTCCGGGCGGCCAGTCGGGTGGTGGTCGGCCTGGGAGCGGAGAGTGTCCTGGAGACCAGTCTGCGTCTGCATCGGGTGTACGGTTTTCCCCTTATCCCTGGCAGCGCTCTTAAGGGACTGGCGCGGTCGGTGGCCCTCTGGCGTCTGGCGGTGGAGTTCGGGGTGCCGGTGCTGTCGCCAGCGGAGGTCGCGGCCCGGGAGCGAGCGGATCGTTTATCGGTCACACCCCTTCAGCGCTTGGAAGCCTATGTGAGCGAGCCGGAGAGCGAGCGCCGGCGGCAGCGGTTCAGCGAGTTGCGACAGGATCCGGCGTTATCGTCCTCGAGGCTACGACAATTGGATTTCCAGGAGGCTGAGGAGAGGGTCCAGCCACTGCGGCTGGTCTTTGGTACCACGGGCGCGGCTGGCCGGGTCGTTTTCTTCGACGCGATTCCGGCCGATCCCCATCGTCTGGGGCTGGACCGGGATGTGATGAATCCTCACTATAGCGAGTATTACACGGGCCGGTCCGCGCCTGCCGATTACCTCAGTCCGATCCCCGTCTACTTTCTGACAATCGCGCCGGACAGCCTTTTCCTCTTTGCGGTCGCGGCGCCGGAGGCCATACTGGCACAGCAGGCCCGGGGCTGGCTGGAGACCGGCCTGCGCGAGTGGGGCATCGGGGCGAAGACGGCGGCCGGCTACGGACTCTGGGAGGGATGATGCGGACCATTCTGACCACGGTCGGGACCTCGCTCCTGACGAATCTCAGGCGGGACCAGTCGGTGGCCCGACCCGGACGACAGCACCTGGTTCGGTATCTCCGTCAGACGCCACCTGAGCGGGCCTGCGCCGAAACGAACTCCCTGACCCGCCTGGTGCAGGAGGGGGATCGGATAATCTTTCTGCATTCGCAGACCGACGAGGGGCGTCTCTGCGCGGAGGCTCTGGCCAGCCACTACGAAGGCCAGAGGTTCAGCACACGTCTCCAGGAGGTGGCCGACCTGACCTACGCCGAAAACCGCTTCAAATTGCGGGGGCTGCGGTCACTGGTCGCGACGATGATCGCTCTCCTCCGCCAGGAGCGGGCGCAGGGTCGGGAGGTGCTGATCAACGCGACCGGCGGCTTTAAGGCCGAGATCGCCTACGCCACGCTGGTGGGGCTTCTCTTCGACGTTCCGGTCTACTATATCCACGAAGCGTTCCGGGATATTATCGCGATGCCCCCTGCGCCCATCAGCTGGGACTATACGATTATCGCCGACCATGACGAGTTTTTTGAATGGCTGCACGAAAATTTCCGTCTGTCCAGAGAGGTTGAGGCGCGCTTGCGTCATCTGCCTTCAGAGATCCATTTGCTGCTGGCGGAGGAGGAAGGGTACACCTTCCTTTCTCCGGCTGGCGAGGCGTTTTACGAAGCCTATCTTGAACAACTGACACGGTCAGCGACCGTGCCGCTCTTTCTCTCAGAGGAGGCGCACGAAACTTACAAAAAAGCCTCGCCAGCGATTCAGACCCGCTTCGCCAGGGCTTTAGAGAAGCTCCGGCTGATAACGGTGCGTCGGAATCGCTCGGATCGCGTTCGTAACTCAGACTGTCTGGTTTACCCGAAAGGTCATTGTGATGAGCGTATCTTCTACTTCGAAGACGAAGAGGGACGCGTGATGGTCTGTCTGCTCACCCGTCATTCGGATCGCAGTTACGAGCGAGCGATCGAGCGTGGGGTGTATCAACGGCATTTCCACCCGTTTCATCCCTGGCCCTGAGGTGGTCTGCCTCTCCCTGTCGGTATCCGGATCAGCGCTTCGGCACACCGGGGTCCCGGTCGGTGTCTGACCGGTGTAGCGACGTCTCCCCCGACGGTGGGGCGGACCCGGAGCCGTTCTCCAGCCATCGCCGGGCGAGCGTCAGAGCCCGCTCTTTCAGACGGGCGCCGTCGCCCAGACAGAGGTCTTCGACCCGGTCGCGCTGCGAGCGGTGGACCCAGTCCACCGCCCAGACCGCCGCATTATAGGCGGCCCAGAGCGTCTCAGCGACCCCCAGATGGTCGTTGAGA
>VAPR01000966.1_pt1 | contig 16035 bp, 16 predicted proteins | sample 3380701 | NCBI WGS metagenome assembly VAPR01 (sample SAMN11536904, study PRJNA540576) | hot springs metagenome | isolation source: hot spring wet sediment | place: Spain: Lobios | collected 2014-01 | reverse complement strand
AGCCTGGCGGCGGTGGAGGAGGGGGCGAGCTACGTGGACGGCTGCCTCGGCGGCCTGGGTGCCGGGGCGGGCAACGCCCCCCTGGAGGTGGTGGCGGCGGTGCTGGAGCTGGAGGGCTACGAGACCGGGGTGGACTGGCTGCGGCTCATCGAGGCGAGCGAGCAGGCGGTGCTGCCCATCATGGCCCGCCCCCAGACCATCGACGGCCCCAGCCTGGTCATGGGCTACGCCGGCGTCTACTCCAGCTTTCTGCTGCACACCTTCCGGGCCGCCGAACGCTTCGGCGTGGACCCGAAGCAGATCATCCTCGAGCTGGGACGGCGCAAGGTGGTGGGCGGAGAGGAGGACAAGATCGTCGAGGTGGCCGCCCAGCTCGCCGGCCGCCACGGACACCTCCCCTCGCCGAAGGAGTGAGGCGAGGATATCCCCTACAGGCCATGCGCAGGCGCCACTTCGCGGCAGGAATCATCGGCGGGCCTGGCACCTTCGCCTGGCTGGCATTCCAGCACCTGCAACGAGCATACGGCTGGACGTGCCGGGTGCAGTACTTCGAGAGCGCCGACACCCTGTTGATGGCGCTGGCCGAGGGCAGCATCGACGTCACCTGCGTCGCCGTCCAGACCAGTCATAGCGGTTTCACTCCCATGCTGCAGCAAGTGCTCCGTAACCCGCCGCCCGGCCCCATCGGTGAGGTGATCCTGCCCTACGACTGCACCCTGTATGTCCGCGAGGGGCACGACCTTGCGCAAGTGAGGCTGGTCCTAGGGCATCGCTCCTTGGAGCTGGCTAGCGAGTGGCTCCGCCGGCACCTGCCGGAGGCCCGGCAGGAAGCCCGTCGGAGCACGGTCGAAGCCGCCCGCGAGGTGGCACAGGGAGACGGACACCTGGCAGTTGTGGGGTCCCCCGCCCTGGCCCAGTTCGTGCCGGGCCTGCGAGCGGCAGCCCGGGGGATCGACGGCGGGGCCGTGGCCAGGTGGTGGGCTCTGTCGCGGACCCCGACATGCGAGGCCCGGTTCGACCGCGCGGTCGTAGTCGGATGCTCGGTCTCAGCACACGCTCTGGCCGGGCTGCTCGCGACCCTGCTGCCGCTCGGGCTGGAGCTGGCAGGCCTTTACACCGAGCCCGTCCCTGCCACCGCCTTTCTGAGCAACTGCGTCCTCCTCATCGGCGACCACGGAGCAGACTCCTCCGCCCTGAAGAAGGCCATTGGGAGGGCGAGCAGCAGCTTCCGCCTGGTAAGCGCCTTCCGGCTCGTGGCCGACTGTCCCCCCGCCGACGGCCCCGATCGTGCCCGGCCGGCCTAAGTACCGCCCCCAGTGATGGGCGACCGCGGCCGCTGCACGTTCCGGTCCGGCGCGCTCCGGGGCGAGATAGAACGCTCCTCCCCAAGAGGAAGCGCAAGTGAACAGCACAGGCCGTGGGGGCCCGCGTTCCACTGCCTGCCCTGGCTCTCCATCGTGCAAGTCGAACAAGCGTATCGGACTCGACAGGCGACCTGCCGGCAAATAGAATAGGGACGGGAACGGTGACCGGCGGGCAGGCCGCGGCCCGCGCCCCGGAACGGATGCTGACCGGGCCGACGGCTGAGGCAGGGGGTGAGGCCTCCGCGTGGCCGGAGGCCACCGCGCTCGACACATGCGGGAGCCCGTTGAACAAGCGGGAGGGGCGTTGACCTGCGCGAGACTGCTCCCCGCGGCACATAACATGGGGCCCGGGAGCTAGTACGAGCAGGGGCGTAGCTCAGTGGCAGAGCACCGGTCTCCAAAACCGGAGGTCGGGGGTTCGAATCCCTCCGCCCCTGCCAGCCCCGACAGCTTGCTGCGCACGCCCGGCCACTCACGTTTCTGCCCCGCACGTCACGCCCGTGTAGCCAGGTTGTGGCCTGCAACGTGTACTGCCGCACCATGACGCAGAAGACGGTAGATGTGGCGCAGGACCTCTCCCAGTGCCGAGCCGGCAACCTCAGACACCGGGCCTACGATGGTGGCCTCACCCATCTCTCCTCCAGATCGCACTAGTTCCGCTACCTGCTTCAGGACAGCCAATAACTGCCCCTGCATCTATAGGCCGACGTCAGCGAGCAGCGACAGCCAGAACGGGGCCCGCATCGCCGCTCGCCTCGGCTGATCCCAGAGACGTGTCTTTCTAGTTTCGTTGATAGCCGCCACTGACCGCCAGCAGCCCTGGGCACGGTCGACCCGACCATGGATCCGCAAACACGTCACACGACGCCACTTTATGCTTTTCGTGGCGGCGCTCCGCATACACATACACCACTCCTCGCCCCTCGCAGTCCGCCCCCAACTCGCTCCACGGCCATTTCAACGGCCCGACCCGCCCGCTCGCCGCATCCTGTGCCAGTGCAATCGGCGCCAGCCATGGACAAGCGCTTTCCTGCGGACACCACGGGGGACGCAACCGGAGTGGTCGCGGCCCTAGCACCGGCGGGGATCTGCGCAGCAGCGGCTGCTGTTGGCAGCCAACTCTTGACAGGGCATGCGTCGTGTGGTATCGGTGTACTGACACTGATGTCAGTATCAGGTTTGTCACGTGGGTAGTTTTGGCTCGGCTCCAGAAACTTGGGACTTGAAGAGCGCCCGCAGCGATAGCCTCGCCAGCGCCATATATCGCGGCGCACGTCTATGGCCCGACTGTCCCGCTGTGACTCACCACGAGCAAGGCGCCTCCCTAACCTATGCCCAGCTCAACGCTCGAGCCAACCGAGTGGCGCACGCCCTCAGCGCGGAAGGCATTAGCAAGGGGGCGGCCGTCGCCCTGGTGATGGAAAACTGTCTGGACCTGGTGGAGGCGTATTTCGGGCTGGCCAAGCTGGGCGCGGTGGCGCTGCCGCTGAACTACCGACTCCTGCCGAGCGAGCTCGCTCTCCTCATGGACTATGCCCAGGCACACCTAGTCATCGCTGATCCTGCGCGCGCCGAGGCGATCCATGCCCAGGGGGTGGGCCCGCCGCCGCGCGCATTCGTGGTAGGCGAGACCGCACAGGTTCCCTGGCCGCAGTGGCGTTCGCTCGTCGCCCACCATTCCGAGGCTGACTGGTGGGCGGAGGTGGACGAGCGAGATACCTTCGCCCTCATGTCGACAGCAGGTACGACCAGCCTCCCGAAGCTCTCCATCAAGACCCACGGCGAGTACACCTTCGCAGCTTTGTCGTTCCTGTTGCGCCTGAGCTGTTTCGTCGATGTGAGGCCTGGTACCGTCATGCTCCTCAATACCCCGGTTTTCCACGGCGGAGGGTTCAGTCTGCTCATGACGGCCCTTGCCGGCGGCTGCCACACCGTCTTGCTGGCCAGGTTCGCCCCGGACAAGTTCCTCGAGGCCGTGCAGCGTTACCGGCCGAGGATCACTTGGCTCGTACCGACTATGGTTTCTGCTTGTCTCGGCGCCGGCATCACTGCCAGGGATATCGCCCCCCTGCAGGTAGTGATCTCCGCTGGCGCCCCGCTGCCCCCGTCCCTCCGACGGCAGGCAGAAGAAGCCTGGCCGCATGTAGTCATCCTGGATGTCCTGGGGCAGACGGAGGCGTGCGGGCCCATCGCCTGCGCCACAGATAGAGAGACAGTGGAGCGCAAACCGGCGACACTGGGCAAGCCGTTGCTAGGGGTCGAGCTGACTGTGCGAGGCATCGACGATGACCGTGAGCTGGGCCCTGGCGAGGTCGGTGAGGTGTGCTACCGTGGCCCCCTTCTGGCCCAGGGCTACTTCCGCAACCCCGACGCGACCATCGCCGCCTTCCGCGGCGGCTGGTTCCACTCGGGGGATGTGGGCTATCTCGACGAAGAAGGCGACCTGTACCTGGTAGACCGCCTGAAGGACATGATGATCACCGGCGGCGAGAACGTGTTCCCCGCCGAGGTGGAAGATGTGCTGATCACTCATCCAGCAGTGGCAGAGGCGTGCGTGTTCGGACTGCCCGACCCCACGTGGGGAGATCTCGTGGCCGCGGCCGTGGTCCTCACAGCGGATGCCACCGCCAGCGAGGCGGACATCATCGCTCATTGCCGAGCCCGGCTCGCCCATTACAAGTGTCCGAGGCGCGTGTTCTTCATCGATTCCCTGCCCAAGAGCTCGGTCGGCAAGGTGCTCCGCCGGCAAGCCCGGGAGCGTGTCTTGGCGGAGATGAACAGCAAGTGATGCCAGGAGGTGGCGCAGTGCAGTACCGGTACCTGAAGGTCAATTACAGCCACGACGGGCGAGTGGTAACCGTCATGCTCAATCGGCCAGAAAAGCGGAACGCCATCAACCGTGATATGGCCCGCGAGCTCCGCCAGGTGGTGGAGGCCATCCGAGAGGACCCTGACCTGGCGGTGGTCATCATTCGCGGGGCTGGCGAGCACTACTGCGCGGGGGATGACATATCGGAGTTCCCTCGCTTCAGCGACGACCAGTCCGCAGTAGGTGCGGCCAATTTCGTAATGCGCGAGGTCACCCTGTACCAGGACACTGCCAATGCTATAGAGGAGCTCGAGAAGGTGGTCATCAGTGTCGTGGACGGCAACTGCATCGGCGGTGGCCTCGAGCTCACCATGGTATCGGACCTGGTCATCTCGACTGATCGGGCTAACTTCGGCATCCCTGAGATAGACATCGATATCACCCCGGGCTGGGGAGGAACGTCGCGACTGTCCCGTTTCGTAGGGCGCCACAAGGTCAAGGAGATGGTGCTCCTGGGCACGCTGTTGAACGCCGAGGAAGCTCGCGAATGCGGCCTGGTCAACTGGGTGGTGCCCCCAGACAGGCTGGACGAGGCAACCGAGCGCGTGGTGGGCATTCTCCTGAGCAAGCGGTCCATAGTGTTGAAGCTCATGAAGTTCATCACCACCAAAGGATTGGAGACGACCACTCAGGGCGCATTGGCCTTCGAGGCGCTTTCGGCCATGCTGAGTTGGACTACCGGCGACGGGGAACCGCCGGCGCCGCCTGCCACTCGCGACTTCATCGTCAAAGGCGGGGACTGGCAACGCCGGCGACAGATGGTCAAGGAGCTCATGAAGGGAGGCACACCATGAAACACGGCACCAGGCTCTGGGCCTTCCTCGTAGCCATCGTTTCATTGTGGTTGTTCGTGGCCTGCGGCGGGTCGGAAGAGGCGACCCCCTCCCCGTCCGCCTCGCCGACCAGTGGGCAGCAGGCCCTACGGCCCCTGCAGATAGGACATATAGTCGATCAGACGGGAGCGTTGGCGCCCCTCGGCGCCTCCTATCTTCGCGGGGTTGAACTGGCCACCGAAATATGGAACGCTGATGCTACACGCAGGAAGGTCACCGTAAGGGTATGCGACAGTCAAAGCACCGGCGAGGGCGCGCTGGCCTGCTACCGCCAGCTAGAAGGCTGGGCTGACGCCATCGTAGGGCCCAACCTGTTCGTGGGGCTCGCCAGTGTGCGTGGGGTGGCATCGGGTAAGCCGCCCGTAGTCATAAGTACCGTTCCCTTCGTCGAGCCTCCGGCCAATTCCTATATCTTCCAGACCATCCCCAATGTAGAAGACGCCGTGGCCGTGGTGTTCCAGTACTTCCAGAGGAAGGGCATCCGCCGGGTGGCCACGCTCACCAGCAACGACCAGCCGGGCAACCTCGCCAAGGACGCGGCGTCCAAGCTGGCCGGCAATTACAACATACAGCTGGTGCGGTCCGAGGTCTTCGACCCACAGGCCCAGAACGTGGCGCCACAGGCGCAGAACATAGCCGCGGCCCAGCCCGAGGCCGTCTTCGTCTGGACGGCTGGGGCACAACTCATTACGGTGCTGCGAGCAATACACGGCGCTAACATCACAGTGCCGGTGATGCTGAATTACGCCAGCATGAACCTGCCACTGCTGCGGCAGGCAGGCAACGACGTGCCGCCGGAGCTCCTGTTCTTCGCCACCGACGTCTTCGACCCGAGCAGCGTTGCTGCCAACCGCCAGGCGTACAAGGATCGCATCGAGACCTTCAACCGCCAGTACCAGGCCAAGTATGGAGCGGTGCCTGACCTCCTGGCCTACGCTACCGCCGACATCCTGTTCATAGTCGCCCAGGCAGGTGCCAACGTCGATTCGCCGGCCGTCCTGAAACAGGCGCTGGAGAGCGGGGCCGAGTTCCAGGGAGTCCTGTTCGAAGGCTACAGCTTCAGCCGCGAGCAGCATGTGGCGAGGGTCAAGCCCGGGTTCAGTTTCCTGCGCTGGAACCCGAGCAGCGCCACGTGGTCGCTGGCTAGGTAACGACGAGCCATGTCGCTGGCTCAGCTGCTGAACGTCGGTTGGTCCGGCATCTGGCTAGGAACTCTGTACGGGGCCATCGGTGTCGGGCTGGTGCTGAGCTTTCGTTCGGCCCGACTGGTGAACCTGTCTCTGGGGCCGGTGCTCGTGTTCGGCGGCATGCTGGCGGCGTGGGTGCAAACCCATGGTGGGACAACGGCCGGCGGCGTCCTTGCGGCCTCGGCTGCGGGCGCCGCGCTCTCCCTGGCCCAGGAGACGGCAATGCTGCGGCGCCTGCGGGGTGCCTCGGGCTCCATGTTGCTCCTGGCGACGCTCTCTGCCTCGATCATCGTGGCAGGACTCATTGTCATCTTTTTCGGAAGGGATCCGGTCACCGGCGAGGGCCTGGTTGGCGGCTCACTCTCCCTGGGCGGCTGGAGCGCCAGCTGGGACTCCATCGTCTTCGTGGCGGTAGTGGTGGGCGCGTCGACCCTCCTGTGGGCATTCGCTGAAGCGTCGCCTTACGGAAAGGCCGTATCCGCTTCCGGACACGATCCGGCGGCCGCTGCCATGCTGGGGATAGACGTCAGGCTCCTGCGGTCGCTGGTCATGGGCCTGATAGGCGGGCTCGTCGGACTGGCCGGGGGACTCTTCCTGCCCCTGGCAGTCCTGGACTTCAGCATCGGCCTCCGGCTCACGTTGTTCGGGTTCGTGGCCGGGGCAGTATTCGGATACGAGTCGTTGCCCGGCGCCCTCCTGGGCGGGTGGCTGTTCGGTCTGCTGGACGCCTTCGGCACCGCCTACGTGTCGTCAGTGTTCTCGGAGGCAGTGGCATTCGGCGCCCTGCTGGTGCTCATCGTGGCTGGACGGAGGTTACTGCTTTTCGAGTCGATCCTCCGGTGGACATGAAAGGTCTGTACAGCACCTCGGTGGCGGCTGTTTCCGTGCGAGCGAGGCTCATGGCGCCACTCTTCTACCGGGCGTTGCCGTGGGCCCTGGTCTCCGCACTGTGGCTGGGGCTGGCCCTGTGGTCCGTCAATGCAGGGAGCTTCGGGCTGCACCTGGGCGCCATCATCGCCGTCTACGCGTTGGCAGTGGTCGGCGTAGACCTGGTAGCAGGGCGGGCAGGTATGCTGCACGTGGGGTACGGTGTGTTTTTCGGCATCGGCGCCTACACCCTGGGGCTCGCAGCCCAGCACTGGACATTGCCGACGCTGCCGCTAGTGCTGGTGGCCACCGTCATTGCCGCCGTGGTGGCATGGGCCCTGGGCTCCTTGCTAGCGCCACTCGGGGGTTACCTCTTCGCTCTCGCCACCCTCAGCACCTCGGCCATCTTCGAGTCGCTGCTGAGGAATCTTCCCGGTTTTGGCGGTACCTCGGGTCTGGGAGGCATCTCTCGCGACATGGTGGGTACCGGCGCGCTGGACGGGCGCGCAGTGTTTTTCCTGCTATTGGGCCTAGCAGCAGTCGTGGTAGCCCTGTATTCCAACCTCCGGCGATCGCGGCTGGGCAGGGCCATCGAGGCCATGCGCCTCACGCCCAACGTTGCTCAGGCCAGCGGCGTCGATATCGCGGCCCTCCGTAGCCAGCTCTTCGTCCTGTCGGGAGCCATAGGGGGACTGAGCGGCGCCCTGTTCGCCCTGACCGTACAGTATGTATCTCCTGACCTGTTCGGCGTTCTGGCCAGCATCAACTTTCTGGTGATGAACGTGGTCGGCGGGCAGGGCGTGGCCTGGGGAGGCCTGCCCGGGGCGCTACTCGTCCGCGCACTACCCCAGGCAGTCCAGGAACTTCGTGACTACCAGCTCTTGGTGCTGGGCCTGGTGACTGCGCTGGTGGTCCTGGCGTTCCGGCGCGGCATTGCCGGTTCCATGGAGCAATTGTGGGACAGACTCCGGGACAGGATCATGCCCGTGGTGCAGGCAGGGGCCGCGGCCACGGCCCTCACTGCGACGGATGACGACGCGGCGGCCCTCTCCCCGGCCAGCTCGGGGCGACGCAACGGCGGCGACGAGGCGGCGCTGCGCGTGGAGGGTCTCATAGTACGGTTCGGTGGGCTGGTGGCGCTGGACGAGGTATCGCTTCAGGTCAGGAGCGGCCAGGTGGTGGCCCTCATCGGGCCCAATGGCTCGGGAAAGACCACGCTAGTCAACGCCATCGCCGGAACCGTTCGCCCGACTTCGGGCCGTATCTGGCTGGACGATGAAGAGCTCACGGGGATGACGCCGGTGGAACGCGCCAGCAAGGGGATCGCCCGCACCTTTCAGCTCGTTTCCCTCTGTCAGACGTTGTCCGCTCTGGAGAACGTAATGCTCGGCGCCCACGCCTTCGCCAAGGCGGGAATTGCGCAGGGCCTCCTCCCTTTTCTGGCCCGGCGAGAAGAAGAGGCCCTCCAGCGATCCGCCCTGGAGGTGATGGAAGCACTCGGCATCGCCCATCTAGCGGCGAGTCGGCCGTCGGAGCTTTCCAGCGGACAGGCCAGGCTCGTCGAGGTAGCGCGCTGCCTCATGTCCCGCGCGAAGGTGATCCTTCTCGACGAGCCTGCCGCTGGGCTTCATGCTGGAGAGCGGGCCAACCTGGCCCAGGTCATCCACAGGCTAGCCAGGTCGGGCTGAGGCGTGCTCCTCATCGAGCACGACATGGGTTTCGTCATGGGGCTGGCCGATAGCGTGGTGGTGCTGTGCGATGGCAGACTGCTGGCTCAGGGCAGCCCGCGCGAGGTCCGACAGGACCGGCGCGTCATCGAAGCCTACCTCGGGGAGGTGGTGCAACTGTGACCGCTTTCCTCCAGGTGGCTGGGCTGACAGCAGGATACCAGTCTGTGCCTGTCCTGCACGATGTCTCCCTGGCTGTAGACCGGGGTCGCATCGCGGCAGTGATAGGGCCGAACGGGGCCGGCAAGACCACCCTCGCCCGGGCCATCACGGGGCTCGCCAGGATTTTCGACGGCGATGTGGTCGTCGGGGGAGTGGCCGTGACCCGCTGGAGCGTGGAGAGGCGGGCCCGCTATGGCATCGTCCAGGTCCCCGAGGGTCGCAGGCTCTTCGCGCGCATGTCGGTCATCGATAATCTGGACCTGGCCTTCTTCTGGCGCCGCGGCAAACTGCCCGCCCGGGAGCGGCGAGCAATGCTCGACCGCATTTTCGAGCTCTTCCCTGTGCTCGCCCAACGACGCCAGCAGGTAGCAGGGACCCTGTCCGGTGGGGAGCAGCAGATGCTGGCTATCGGCCGAGCCCTGTTGCTACAGCCTCAGGTCCTGGTCCTCGACGAGCCCTGCACGGGTCTGTCTCCGCTGATGGCGCAGCGCATACTGACCGCCCTCTCCACGCTGGTAAGCGAGTCCCGATGCGCCTGCCTCCTTATTGAGCAGCGCGCGTTGGCCGCCCTGCAAGTCGCCGGGTATGCCTACCTGCTGGACCGGGGGCGACTGGTCATGGCTGCCGAGGCTGCAAAGATCATGGACAGCGACTCTCTGCGCGAAAGCTACCTGGGAGGTATATGAACGGTGCGCGCATACGAAGGCGCTGGAGCCAGGCCCTCCAAGGGGGATAGCATCGCCCTGTCCGGAACATACGAACTGAGGAAGTTCGTCCAGCAACTGGAGACGGCGGGGGAACTGGAACGCTGGCGCGATCCGGTATCCCTGCGCGACGTGGCCCGTATGATCGAGTCCAGCGAAAAGGCCATTCTGTTCGAACGCGTACGTGGCTGCCACCTGCCGCTCCTCGCCAATGCGATGGCCTCGCGGCGGCGCTGGGCCCTCGCGTTCGATGTCCCCGAGGACCGGTTGCTCGACGAACTGCGCCGTCGCATGGGCAGGCTGATTCCTCCCGTGCGGGTGGCGGATGGCCCGGTTAGGGAAGTCTTGCTGGTGGGTGACAGGGCTGACCTGACGGAACTGCCCGCCTACCTCCAGCACGAATACGATGGCGCCCCATACATTTCAGCGGCGCTGGACGTCAGCAAACACCCAGAGACAGGTCGTTACAACATCGGTGTGCGGCGCCTGATGTTGCGGGGCCCTCGCGAGACCGGTATAGATGTCGTGTCGCCTTCGGACTTGCGGGCATACTACCGCCGGGCGCGGGAGCTGGGCCGTCGTTTCGAGATCGCCTTCGTGATAGGGGCCCATCCGCTCGACTATCTGGCCACCCAAATGAAGGTCGAGACCGACGACGAGTTCGAGATAATGGGCGGATTCAGGGGAGAGTCGGTACCCCTGGTCCGGTGCCAGACCGTAGACCTGGAAGTCCCTGCCGACGCGGAGGTCGTTCTCGAAGGCTACCTCGAGGGCGACTGGACGGAGGTGGAGGGCCCGTTCGGCGAGTACACCGGCTGCTACGGCGCCGCCCACTTCAACCCTGTGTTCAGGCTGACCGGCATCATGAGACGGCGCGATGCCATTTTCGAGACGGCCACTATCGGCGGCGCCAGGCTGCACCATACCGATACCGCCGTCATCACTGCCCTGCGTACCGAATTGCTGGTCTGGGAATCGGTCTCGCGAGCAGTGGCAGAGCCGCGAGCTGTGTACTGCCCGCCCGCGGCAACAGGGCTTCATCATGTACGCATCTCCCTGCGCGTCCGCGACCCTGGCGATGGCCGCAACGCGGTCATTGCTGCCCTGGGCTCCAACGCCGAGGTCAAACTTGCCATAGCCGTGGACGACGACATCGACATCTACGACGACAAGGTGGTGGAGTGGGCCATCGCCACCCGCTACCAGGCCGATACCGATACAGTAATCATCGGAGGCCTCCGCACCTTCCCGCTCGACCCGTCCCTTCCTCCGCACGAGGGCTCAAAGGTGACCACCGCCAAGCTGGGAATCGATGCCACTAGACGGTGGGACAAGCCGGCCCATGTGTTCGCCATCCCTCGGCCACCTTTCAGCGACGCGCCGTCCCGGTCAGTGAACGAAGGGCAGTGCGAGGACCTGGAGGACGTGGTGCAGCGGATGGCGGCGAGCCTGGTCGACGGGCCGCGGTTCGTCGACTGGCTGACCATGTTCCCGACGCTCCACCAGGCCGACCTGGTGCGCGCCCTGGGCGTTCTCCGCCAGCGGGGTCTGGTTCGTATGGACACCGAAGGGCGATACTGGCCAGTAGGCTGACATGGTCATGCGGGGCCGGAGGAGGCTCGTGGTGGGCATCAGCGGCGCGAGTGGCGTCATCTTCGGCGTGCGGCTGCTGGAGCAACTGGCGCTGCGGCCAGACATCGAGACCCACCTCGTTATCACCGATGCTGCGCGACTGACCCTCGCCCACGAGATGGGCATCACAAGCAGGCAATTGCGCGAACTGGTAGCTGCCGAGCATGACGTGCGGAACCTGGCGGCCCCCATCGCCAGCGGCTCGTTCCGGACCATGGGGATGGTCATAGCCCCCTGTTCCATGAACACGCTCTCGGCCATCGCCTACTCCCAAGCCAGCAATTTGCTGACGCGCGCCGCCGATGTGTGCCTGAAAGAGCGGCGGCCCCTGGTGCTCATACCCAGGGAGACGCCCCTCCACCTCGGGCACCTGCGGGCCATGGTACAGGCGGCGGAGCTCGGCGCGGTCATACTGCCCCCAATGCCCGCTTTCTACCACCACCCTGCTACCATCGACGACTTAGTGCTGCACATCGTGGGCAAGGTGTTCGACCAGTTAGGGCTCGAGCATGACCTGTTCCAGCGCTGGGGCGAGGCCGAGACAACCGGCCGGGCGTGCGAGGAGTGACGGCGATGGCGAGAGTACTGGGAGACACGCTGCCAAAAGAGATCATGCAGGACCTGGACGGCCGATACCTGGAGCGCAAGTTCGGAAGCGCTTACCTGATGGTCACTACCGACGCTGACGGGACCCCGCGGCCTTGCATGCTCAGCGCTGGCGAAGTGCTAGCCAGAGACGAAAAGACCCTCCGGGTCGGGCTGTGGCCTCATTCCAACACCAGTCGCAACCTGGCCCGTGGCAGCCCGGTGCTCATTTGCTTCGTAGCCCCAGGGACAGTGCTGTATGTAAAAGGACGGGCCCGACCGCTCGCTCCCGTCGAAGGGGTCGACATAGCCAGGTTCGAGGTCACTGTAACAGTCGTCGAGTCGGACCTGCACGAGGGACTCCCGGTCGTCCAGGGCATATCCTTCACCAGTGAGACGGGCGACATCGGCCCGATCCTCGACGGATGGAGACGGGTGCTGGCCGCCCTAGCTGCTGACTGAGGCTGGCCCGGCAATCAGCCGCCGTGTCAGGCAGGGTCGCACAGCCCGCTGTGTACAATTGACTCCGAAGCGCCATGAACGTTCGCACGACCAGGGCCAATCTGTCTCGCTCCGAGAAGACCAGGGAGAAGCTAGTGGCTGCCGCCCGGCGGGTATTCCGGCGCAAGGGCTACTTGCACGCCACTGTGGACGATATCGTCAAGAGCTGTCGGGTGGCCCGTGGCACGTTTTACCTCTATTTTCCCAACAAACGAGGTATCTTCCTGGAAGTGGTGGAGCGTGCCGTGAACGAGCTCTTGGAGGCTGCATCCGACGTGCGGCCCCAGGGCACCCCGTTCGAACGCATCCGGGAGAGCAACCGCCGCTACATGCAGGCTTGGGTGAGCAATAGGGATATCCTGAAGGAGCTTTTCACGGTCAGCATGTTCGATGACGAGGTGGCGCAACACCACACCCGCATCCGGGAGCGCTTCATCCGCCGGATCGCGCAGTCCATCCAGCGCAGGCAAGACCTCGGTCAGGCCCGTCCCGTGGACCCCATAATAGCTGCCCACGCCCTCAGCGCGATGGTCGACTGGTTCACCTATCTGTGGGCGGTCCGGAACCAGCCCCCCGAGCCTGATCTGGAGCGTCTGGCCCACCAGCTCTCGTTGCTCTGGTACCACGCCGTGTTCCTCGACACGCACAGCGCTCATCGCTCCCCGGAGTCTCCCGATGGATGACAGCCTCGCGTGAGCTCCAGCCTGCCTGCGGAAAGGAGCGCCCGAATCAGGCAGAGGGCGCGACGTGTCCTACACCCTCACCGAGTGGCAGCGCTTGGACAGGGCGTAAGCGTAAAGCTCCTGGTAACGCAGGCTCGGCCGCTGCCAGGAAAAGTCGGCGGCCATCAGCCGCAGGAGCAGCGCCCGCCATTGCGGTCGCCGTTGGTAGAGCAGAAGGGCCCGCGCCACCGCTGCTATCAGGTCGTCCGGTGCTGGGCCCCGCACGATGATGCCCAGTCCTCCCTCCGGGTCTTCCAGGCAATCAGGGATGGTGTCGGCCAGGCCGCCGGTGGCGCGGACGATGGGGACGGTGCTGTACCGCGAGGCGATCAGGGGCCCGAGGCCGCAGGGCTCGAAGGTGGACGGGGCGAGCAGCATGTCCGACCCTGCGTAGACGAGCCGGGCCAGGCCCTCGTCCTCTCGCTGGTGGTAGGCCATGCGCCCGCGGCGGGCCTCCGCCAGTGCGAGTAACTCTGCTTCGAACTGTGGCTCCCCCCTGCCCATGAGCACGACCTGGACGTCCATGTCCAGGAGCCCGTCCAAGGCAGCGACGATAGTAGCGATCCCCTTTTGCTCGGTGAGGCGCGCCACCACCCCCAACAGTGGCACCGCTTGGCTCGACGAAAGACCGCTCCAGTACTGGAGGGCGCTCTTGTTCTTGAGCTTGCGCGAGATGCAGCCCGGGCCATAGCGGACCGGTATGTGGGGGTCGTGTCTGGGGTCGAATATCTCGTAGTCCACGCCATTGAGTATCCCCCAGAAGTCGGCCCGGCGCTGACGCAGCAGGCCGTCCATGTTGTGCCCCTGGCCCGGCGTCAGCACCTCTCTCAAGTAGGTCGGGCTGACGGTGTTGATGGCATCGGCATACCTGATGCCCAGAGACATCAGGTTCTCGCCGGGCGACGGCGGCAAGTCCGCCAGACGTCGTGTGCGCTCGGTGCAGGGGCCCTGATAGGCCAGGTTGTGGATGGTCAACACGGTGGCCACCGCCTGGAACCGTACGTCCCGGCGCAAGGCGTAAGGGATGTAGGCGGTGTGCCAATCGTTGCAGTGGACGATGTCCGGCCGCCATTCGCTGACGCTCAACAGGGCGACTACCGCGCGACAGAAGAAGATGAACCGCTCGGGTGTGCAGATCCCGCGCACGCTCCTCAAGCCAGCGCAGGCGCACGGCCTCCCGCTCGAGTATCGCCAGCAGCTTGCGGGCATCCTTGGGCTGCTGTGGCGTCACTGCGTCCTTGGTGAGAAAGTTGCAGCACTTGCGGACTACCTTCACCAGGCGTTGCGCCCTGAAGATGTGGGGCAGCACCCGTATCTCGTCGCGGGACAGAGGCTCCACCTCGCGGTACGCCTGCACAAAAGCCCACGAGCGCCGGTAGTCCAGCCCGATGCCTCGCTCGGGGCTGTCCTCTTCGTGCACGCGGCAGAAGGCCTTGATGCTGTAGGCCAGGTCCATGCTCCTGGCATCCAGGGCAGCGCGGTCGTAGTCGACTACACCGACCAGTTCGTCTCCCTGATAGATAAGGGTAGAGCGGCCGAAGGAGCCGTGCACTATCAGCTTGGGCAGCGATGGGAAAGCTTCGTTCAGCTCCCTCTGGACTCGGGCCAGGTGCGCCCGCAAGTGAGCGGCCTCCTCCTGGAACCGACGGCGCTCCTCCGTGCCCAGGAGGGGACGGGCCGCCGTCTCCGCTGCAGCCAGCCACCCGGGGCCCTCGGACCCCAGGGCCGGAAGAACAGGCGAGGGCGGGTGGTAGTAAGGCCCTGGGAACTCGGCCACCAGCCGGTGATACAGGGCCAGCCTCCGGCCGGCAGCGAGCAAGTGCGCCTCCCGCCCGGCATCGTAGGTGGAGCCGGGGATGAAGGCGGTGAGCAGGAACAGTTGGCCGCCCACCTCCGTGTAGGGCTCCCCCGTCCAGGTGCGGATGGGTTCCGGCGCCGGATAACCCCGCGACCGCAGGTACTCGATAAGGCGCACCTCGAAGCGCAGCGCCACTCCTGTCTTGCGACCGTTGGACCGGCGCAGCACATAGCGGCCGGCGGTGGTGGTCAGGAAGAAGCTGACGTTCGACGAGCCCTTGGGGGTCCTCTCCCACTCCAGCCACTCGCCGAGGTCGTAGACCCGTTACAACGCCTCCACCGTCTCCGGTGGCAGCGTGTCCCGTTCCTGAAAGACGATGGAGGGCTGTTCCGGCGTGGACATCTCTCTCATCTCCTCTTCATCCGCTGCGGAGCCTGCCCGCGTCCCCTTCTTTCGCTGGCCAGCCTCCGGCCCCTGAGCCGCCCCGACCGAGCCACCCGCCCAACAGGCCCGCTCGTACCTCCCGGCGGGCTTCGGGGCCTGCCGGCAGCGCCTGAGAGAGGCGGTATAGCTGCGCGTGCCTGCCGCCGCGGCCCAGCAGTTCGTCGTGGGTACCCCGCTCCACTGTGCGCCCGCCCTCGATGACGACGATGAGGTCTGCCCTGCGCACCGTGCTGAGCTTGTGGGCGATGACGACAGTGGTCTTCCCGGCCATAACACGGTCCAGGGCATCGAGCACGACTCGCTCCGATTCGGCATCGAGGGCAGTGGTGGGCTCATCCAGGATGAGGATGGCCGCGTTGCGGACCACGGCCCGGGCGATAGCTATCCGCTGCCTCTGGCCGCCTGAGAGGGTGTCCCCCCGCTCGCCGATAACCGTGTCGTACCCCTGCAGCAGCGCCATAATGAAGTCGTGGGCGTTGGCGACCTTTGCGGCCTGGACGATCTCATTGAAGGTAGCGTCGGGGCGGCCGTAGGCGATGTTTTCCCGCACCGTAGCATGGAAGAGCACCGAGTTCTGGAGCACTACGCTGATCTGTGATTGCAGAGTGGCCAGTCTGTAAGAGCGGATGTCCTCGCCATC
>VAPR01000961.1_pt1 | contig 16114 bp, 12 predicted proteins | sample 3380701 | NCBI WGS metagenome assembly VAPR01 (sample SAMN11536904, study PRJNA540576) | hot springs metagenome | isolation source: hot spring wet sediment | place: Spain: Lobios | collected 2014-01 | reverse complement strand
CCGGTGCTAGCGGACGCACACGTGGTGGGGCTCGCTCGGAACGCGCCGCACCCCAACGCTGGAAAGTTGCTCATCAACACCTTGACCTCCCGGGCGGGGCTGCACGCCCTGGCCCGGGCGGGTGAGTTCGTGCTGGTACCTGGCATCTACCCACCCATCCGAGACGCGGACAAGCTGCGGGTGGTGATGATGGAAGACCTCGACGAGCAGGAGTTCCAGCGGGCCCGGGACGAGCTCGGCCCCTTGTTCCGGAGGCGGTAGGTGATGGGGGCACTGGCGCGAGGCCTCGCCTGGCCCCTGCGCCGGGGAACTGTGGACGCCTCCACGTGGGTCGGCGTGGCGGTGGGGTTGGTGCTGGTCTTCCTGACCCTGTACCCCACCGCCATGCTCTTCTACGGCAGCCTGAGCGATGCGCCCGTGGGCACCATAGGCAGCTTGACCCTAGCCCACTACCGCCGGGCGTACACCGACCCTGATACCTACCGCCTGCTGCTGAACTCCTTCGCCTTCGCCTTGGGGTCAGCGGGGCTATCGGTGATTCTCGGCTTGACGCTGGCTTGGATCACGGTCCGCACCAACACCCCGGGCCGCAGGCTGTTTGAGCTGGTGGCCCTGGCACCCAACGTCTTGCCTCCGCTGTTGGTGGCGACGTCCTGGACCTTGGTTCTCAGCCCGCGGATCGGTATTCTGAACGTAACCCTGCTGCGTTGGCTAGGGCTTCCTCCGCTAAACGTGTACTCCCTGGGCGGCATGGTGTTCGTGGAGGGGCTGGTGCTCACACCCTTGGCGTTCCTCATTGTGGCCGCTGCCCTGCGCTCCATGGACCCTTCTCTGGAGGAAGCGGCCCGGCTGTCGGGCTCGGGCAACCTGGACGTGGCACGACGCGTTACCGTGCCCCTGGTGGTCCCTGCGGTTTTGGCCGCGGCAACGTTGAACTTCGTGCGGGCGGTAGAAAGTTTCGACGTACCCGCGGTGTTGGCGCTACCCGCGGGCATCGAGGTGTTTAGTACGAAGATCTTCCGAGAAGCGCTGGCCGCTTTTCCCCCCAACCACAACCTAGCCGCTACCTACGCTACGAGCCAGCTGTTGATCGCGGTGGGGTTCGTGGTGCTTTACCGGCGCATTACGGGGATGCAGGAGCGCTACGCCACCATCACCGGCCGCGGCTACAGGCCCAACGTGGTGGACCTAGGACCGTGGCGGTACGTGGCGTGCGTGGTGGCGCTAGGCGTGCTGACCCTTTTGGTGGTGATCCCTTTCCTCGTGCTGGTGTACGTCTCGCTACTGCCCTTTTACGAGGCGCCGAGCTGGGAGGTGCTGGGACGGCTGACGACCAGGCACTACGCCTTTTTGGTGCAAAGCGACCGGGTGGGGCGTGCCCTACGGACAAGCCTAGTTCTCGCCCTGGCAGGTGCGACCGCGGCTATGCTCCTTTCCAGTCTTGTGGCGTACTTCGCCGTGCGCCGTCGCAGCCGGGCCAGCGCCGTTTTGGAAAGCCTGTCCTTTGTACCGTGGGCTTTCCCCGGCACCGCTCTGGCCATTGGCCTTCTGTGGGCGTACGTGCACCTGCCCCTGCCGATTTACGGAACCGTATGGATTCTGCTGATCGCGTACGTGACCCGCTTCTTGCCCTACGGGTTGCGACCCATGACCGCCACCATGGTACAGGTGCACCGGGAGTTAGAGGAGTCCAGCCGGGTGTGCGGGGCGGGGTTCGTGCAGACGTTCCGGAGGGTGCTGTTGCCCCTGCTACGACCCGGCTTCCTGGCCGGTTGGGCCATCCTGTTCACCATTTACATCCGTGAGTTCAGCACCTCCGTGTTCTTGTACACACCCCGTGCGGAGCCCGTGGGACCGCTTCTGTACCACCTGTGGCAGGACGCGCAGCCCGGTCGTATGGCCGCCCTTGGGGTCGTGGTGACCGCCCTGTGCGTGTTGGTGGTGGCGGTGGCCCGGCGTTGGTCCGGGGAGGGCACGGGCGCGCGATAGGAACGCTACACACTGTCGCCCCGGAGCAACACCACTTTGTGCGGGTCGAAACGGACGGCGATGCGATCGCCGACGCCGTACCCCGGCTCCCCGTACGCCAGAAGTTCGAAGCCTCCCAAATCCACGCGGTACCTGGTGACAGCCCCTTCGAAGAGCGCAGAAACCACCGTACCCTGCCACGCCTCCGGATGCTGCGGGGATCCCAGGATCACGTGCTCCGGCCGTACGCTGGCCAGCACAGTTGCCCCGGCCGCAAGCTCCACGCTGTTGGCCCGCGTTCGGAGCCTGCCAAAGGGGGTCTCCACCCACACCTCACCTCCTTCACGACCCGCCAGGCGACCCGGAAGCAGGTTGGTGGTACCGAGGAACTGTGCCACGAAGCGCGTCTGGGGCCGCTCATACAGATCCCGGGGCGTACCGACCTCCAGCACGTTGCCGTCCCGCATCACCGCCACCACGTCCGACAGGGCTAGGGCTTCGATCTGGTCGTGGGTTACGTAAATGGTGGTAATACGCAGCTGCCGCTGCAGCGCCCGCAGTTCCTCCCGCACCTGCTCGCGGACTTTGGCGTCCAGGTTGCTGAGCGGCTCGTCCAGGAGCAACACCTCTGGCTCGTACACCAACGCCCGGGCAAGCGCTACCCGCTGCTGTTGGCCGCCGCTCAGGAACGGAGCGGGCCGGTCCGCCAGGGCACCCAGCCCGACCAGCTCTAGGGCTGTCTGCACCCGTCTCCGGACCTCGGTGGATGGAACCCGACGGACGCGGAGGGGGTAGGCCACGTTCTCGAACACCGTCATGTGCGGCCAAATGGCGTAGGACTGGAATACCATCCCGATGTTGCGTTGCTCCGGCGGCACGAACACGCCCTGAGCGCGGCTGAACACCACCCAGTCCCCGAAACGGATTTCACCGTCGTCCGGCCGCTCAAGGCCCGCCACACACCTTAGGGTGGTGGTCTTACCGCAACCGCTGGGGCCGAGAAGGGTCAGAATCTTTCCCTCGGGTGCCTCCAGGGTGACGTTGTTCACCGCTTGCACCCGATGACCGCGGAATTCGTACGTCTTCCGCAAACACACAATTCGAATCGTCGCCATCAGGGTCCCTCCCCAATTCGCATACTCGCGACCCGCGGGCGACGTCTCGCCTCGCCGCTACCGGGGCGCGCACAGGACCTCGACCAGAGCGGGCATCCCTTCCTCGGTGCACACCCGGACCGCCCGAGCGAGCGCCGCCGGGAGCTCCTCCGGGTCCTCCACACGCCTCTCTGTCCAAACGCCAAAGGACTCTGCGAGCTTGCAGTAGTCCACATCCGGGTTGTCTAGGCGGATTCCCACTCCCTTGTTCTCCACGGGCCGTCCGCGGGCGCGGGCCACCTCTTCCTGGTGCTCCTCGTCGTTGTAGTAGGAGCGGTTGTTGACTAGAACGATCAGCACAGGTAGGCGGTGCGCACTGGCGGTGTACAAAGCGCCGGGCGTGTACAGGAAGTCTCCTTCGGACTGCAGGTTCACCACCAACCGACCTGTGGATCGGTTCGCAAGACACGCGCCCAAGGAAACCCCCATGCCGTAGCCCAGCCCCGCACCCTCGTTGTACCCAAGGAAGCAGTCGGGCTCCCGGAATGGCCATAGGCGCCTTGGCCAGCCTCCCAGCCATCCGTTGGCCAGCTGCCACGGCAGCGTCCGCACCACCTGCCCCACTTCGTAGGCCAGCCGAGGTGGGGAGACCGGTCGCTCCGACCACCGCTCCTCCAACACACGTTTTGCTCTCTCCGTGGCGCGGCGGTGCACTTCTTCCACGAACTTCCGGCGGTCTTCCCGTGCCTTTGAACCGGAAGCGGCCTGGCCCAGCCGCGACCGGGTCCGCTCCACCAGCAGGGGCAGCGCCGCAGCGGTGTCGGCGACCACCGTCAGATCCACAGGCTGAGGCCGGTTCGTGTCGTGCACCCATCCCCGAGCGTGCAGATCGCCCACGGTCACGTGCGCCACCCGGGCATCGGGCCGAAGGAGAGGCTGAGCCTGGCGGGTGATGCGGTCCACGGGACCGCGCAAGGCTCCGTACAGGTCGTATACTTCCAAGGCCAGGACAAAGTCCGCCTGCCTCAGGATCTCGCCTTTCGCATGGCTACAATCCAAGGGGTGGTCTGCGGGGAAGTTGTGCCGCCGCCCGGTGTCCACTACGGCGGCACCTACGGCCTCGGCCAACTCCACCAGCCAGGCTACCGCAGATGGGTGTCGCCCCACCCGGTCGGCGAGGAGCACCGGGAACTCCGCTTCCACCAACCACCGGGCCAGCTGGTCGACCGCCTCGGGTTCGGGCGCTAGGCGCGTGGTCCGCAGGTACCCATCTGGATTCGGGATATCCACGGGTGGGACCAGGCGTGTTTCCTGTAGGGCTACGTCGTAGCACAAGTACACGGGCCCCTGCGGCTCCTGGGTGGCTAGGCGATAAGCTCGGAAGAACGACTCTGGCACCGCCGCGAGGCTCGTGGGCTGATCGTCCCACTTTACATAGTGTCGGACCAGGTCCGCCTGCAAGTGCGCGGTGTGCACCCAGTCGATCCACGGACGCCGGGCCGCGGCGTCCATGGGGCCTGTGCCGCCCACCACCAGCACCGGCTCGCGGTCGCACCAGGCGTTGAAGATGGCCATGGAGGCGTGCTGCAACCCTACCACGTTATGGACCAGGGCCACCATGGGTCTATGCGCCGCCTTGGCGTAGCCGTGGGCCACCGCCACCGCGATCTCCTCGTGGGTGCACAGCACCAGCTCCGGCGCACGGTTGCCGCCGTAGTTCACCAGGGAGTCGTGAATCCCCCGGAAAGTGGCCCCTGGGTTCAGGGCTGCGAACTCCACCCCGCACCGCCGCATCAACTCCACGATGAGGTCCGAGCCGTACTCCATGGGACGGTCCGTCACGGCACTCCCTCGTCAGCTCACGAAGCGGGGTGGGGGGTCCAGGGTCGAGGCGGCGAACAAGTCCCGCACCTCCAGCCTGCGGGTAGTGAGTCCCTGCTCGTACGCGTACTCCGCGGCGGTTTCCAGAACATGTCGGTTGGAGTCGAACCCGTACACCCACGGGTCCGGGCCCAGCACCTCGCGTTGTTCCTCGAGAGCGGGCAAAAACCAAGCGAGGCTCACCCGTCGGGGATCCTGAAGCTTGCGGTAGCACTCCCGCTTGCTCTGCTCGAAGGCGTCCAGAAGGTTCTGCGCCACCCACGGGTGCCGCTGAAGCAGCGGTGTCCGGACCACCACGGTGTGCATGATGGGAAAGATGCCGGTGCGGGCGAAGTATTCCTTCTCCAACTCCGCATAGTTAGGGAACAGCCGCCGCACGGAGGGGTCCCGGGCGCGGATGGCAGGAAGGACCTCGGGGTAAATAACCGCGTCCAGCTCGCCAGCCCGTAGCATGCGGTCGATGTTGGCACCCGCGGGCACCCGCTGCAGCTGGATCCCTCGGAACGAGGGATCCAGGGGCAGGTCCTCCTCGTCCTGGGCCAGCCACCGAACCGTGCGGAGATCCACCCCGTACTCGTGTTGCAAGATTCCACGGATCCACAGGCCCGCAGTGTTCTGGAACGTCCTCAAGCCCACCCGCCGCCCTTGGAGATCACGGGGTTCGCTCACATGTCCAGCGGATCGGACGAAGATGTAGCCGTGACGGAAGCGGCGGTGCGGGAAGACGGGGATGGCCGTGAACCGGTCCGTCCGGTCCCGGTCGATAAGGTAAGAGGCCAAAGACAGTTCGCACACGTCGAACTCTTCGTGCCGCAGCATACGCCAGTGCCGCTCGGGCGAGGGCAGGGGCACAACCACCAGCTCGATCCCCTCTGGCTGGACCGAACCGTCCAGCAAGGGGCGAAGGAGATCGTAGTCCCCGCAGGCGAGGCTAAGCTGCAGGCGCCCCATGGTGGCTCACGCGGGTGCCGTGGAGGCCATCACCCGCTCGAAGCGCTTGAGCTTGCGCACATAGTAGCTCCAGTTGCGCTCCAGCTGACGCGGCGAGTGCAGGTGCGCGGCCTTCTGCGCGGTCTCCGCGTCCGGGGTCCAGGTGTACGGTCCCAGGCAAGCGGCCAGGATCTGCAACTTCGCGGCTCGCTCCAGCTGCAGGGCAAACAAAGCCGCCTCCTCGACGCTGGACCCTACGGTGACGATCCCGTGGTTGCGCATGAGACACGCTCGCGCAGCCCCTAGGCTCCTCGCCAAAGCCTCCCCTTGCTCCCGGGTCACCACCAGGTCCGTGGTGAAGGTGTACCGGGGCACCTCGGGCCAGAACAGTGCGCCCTCGTGGCTCACTGGCCGCAGGGGAACATCGCTGGCGGCGAATGCGGTGGCGTAGGGGGGATGGGTGTGAACCACGGCCATCACGTCGGCCCGAGCACGGTAAATTTCCGCGTGAATGGGCAACTCGCTGTGCGGCTGACCGCGGCCCCAGATCCGGTTGCCGTCCAAGTCCATCAGCACCACGTCGTCCGCGGTCACCTCGTCTAGACCGAGACCACTGGCCTTGATCCAGTAGTACGGGGTCCCCGGGTGTCGGCAGGACACGTGGCCTTGGGTGATGTCCGCATGACCCTCCATGGCCAGCACCCGGCAGGCGGTGGCCACCCGCTCTCGTAAATCCAATCCCTCTTGTTCCCAACGGTCGTCTTTGGTCAACGCCCCTTTCCTCCTTTCGCGCAGCTGACTAGTCCAGGCCGTCCTCGTGTCCCGTAACACGGGCCACTAGCCTGTAGGTCCCTTCGTCGAAGGGATCTCGAGGAAGGCGATTTCCGCGCCACGCCACGTGCAAGTCAGGACGAACCAGGACGAGATCGAAGCCGTACACATCCCGCACAAGCGGGTCGGGAACGTCCAGCACCACCAGGGGCGCTCCGAAGGCTCGAAAGGCCCGCTCCAAGGGGGTCGTGTCCGTGCGGGTGCCTCCCAGCCTCAGCAGTGCGTAATGGGTAGAAGGCAGGTGATCGTGCAAGGCACTGCCGTCCTGCAGCCACAGGTGCGGGAGGCGCGCCCCAGGCCATGTGGTGGGCCGATATTCCATGAAGTGATCCGGAGGTGGGTCTCCTGGCTCGGGCCAGACGATGGGCGAACCCACGTAGCGGTATCCGAGCTCGGTACCGAGCATCTCGTTGGTTTTGCGCTGCTCCACGTCCGCCAACCGCGCCATCTCTTCCCGTGCCTGCTTCCCCTCGTCTGTTGGATCCGCGATGCAGGGACGGTACGCGGCTCGCCACGTTTGACGGCCTTGGGCGGCAAAGCGGGCTGCGGCCACCGCGCGGGCGCCAACAGGACGTCGCTCGGCCTCGTAGGAGTCCAACAACTTCGCGCCGCCCCAGCCTTGCAAAACCGCAGCCAGCTTCCACGCCAGGTCCGTGGCGTCGCCCACGCCCGTGTTCATCCCGAGACCGCCCGTGGGGATGACCAGGTGAACCGCGTCACCCGCCAAGAACACCCGGCCGACCCGATAGCGCTCCGCCAGCAGCAGCTGCTGTCGCCACCGGCCCACGTACAACAGCTCGTAGCGCACCGGCATGCGCACCACCCGCTCGAAGATCCGCGGCATCTCCGCGTCGTCCTCCACCACCGAGTGCAGCGTGAAGTGGCGCGCATCGTCCTGTACGATAAGCATGGTTTGCTGCGCATCTGCCACGTGGTAGTGCCGGCCTTTTCCGATGGGGATCCGCTCATACAGGTCCTCGCACCGGAACAGCGCCTGGCACAGCTCTCGGATATTCGCCTGGCCTTTTAAGGCAACCCCGAGCTGCTCCCGCACCGTGCTGCTCCCGCCGTCGCAACCGACCAAGTACTGCGCGCGCACCTCCAACAGGCTCCCGTCCGCCCGGCGCACCTGCGCCGTGACCCCCCGAAGGTCCTGCTGGAAGGACTCCAAGGTGTGGCCGTAGCGCACGCTTACCGTGGGGAGCGCTTCCACCTCCGCCTTCAGAAGCGGCTCCAGGGTGTATTGGGAGATGAGCTGGTAGGGCTCCAGGGGCAGCGTTCCGTCATTGCGGGCGCGGATCTGGGCTTCCGCGTCAGCCACCGACGGGTAGGGGAGCCGCAGGATAGGCGGGTCTACCAGGGAGGTGACCACGAACACGTCCATGGGGAAGTGGCGAGGAAACCCGGCGCCACGGATCTTTTCCGCGATCCCCAGACGCCGGTAAATCTCCATGGTGCGCGCGTTGCACCGCTCCATCTTGGGCAGGAACTCCGGACCCTCCTTGCGTTCCACAAGGACACAACGCACACCCCGCTGGCCGAGATCCAAGGCCAACGTAAGCCCCACGGGGCCGGCTCCCACGATGAGCACTTGGGTCTGCACCTGCATGCGTATCCGTCGTTTCGCAGCTGGTGAGCGGCCAGGGACGTCCCCACCGCTCCCTGCTCTACGGTCCGCGAACCCGCGCGAGGACGCAAGCGGTGGGTTCGGCTATGTTGAATTGTGGCTAGACGAAGTGTGGAAGGAGCTCCAACCACATCCACGCCCCCACGCCGATGCTCGCGATACCCGCCGCGGCCCGCACCGCAACGTACGCCATGGACCACCGGCTCGTGGCGACCAGTGTGGGTGCCGCCACGCACAAGGTGGTGGCGAACATGCCGCACACTGTCCCCAACCCAAAGGCGAGCAGGTAGGCGACGGCGGCAAGCGTGGACGGAGAGGCATTCATGGCCAGGACCGCGCCCGCACCGCTTCCCGCGAGGCCGTGCATCACCCCCACAAAAAAGCTCACAGCACCGGCGCGTGCGCGAACAGGGTGAACGTGGTCGTGGTGCGGGCTACTGTCGTGGCGGTGAAAGTGCTGGTGCAGGTAGCCGCTGTGCTCATGGACGTGGAAGTGCACGCGCTCCCGACGCAGACCGGCCAGGGTCCGCAGGCCGAGAAGCACTAAAAGTACGCCCACCCCCAGATCCACGCCGTGCTCCCACGCCTCCGGGAGTTGGAGACGCAGCGCCACGAGCGGCAGACCCAGGGCCGCGATGGGTAGGAGGTGGCCCAATCCCCACAGCAAGCCAAGTCGGGCGGCAGGCCAAAGGCGCCGTTGTTCCGCGACCAAAGTGGAAACCGCAACAAGATGGTCCGGGTCTAAGGCGTGCCGGACGCCAAGCAGGAAAGCGGCTGCGAGCAGCACCGAAAGCGGCATAGGCACCCCTCCAGGTCAGCGTCGGAGCCAGGAGCAAAACTGCCGTCCCCGCTGCGAGTTCTCGGTCGAGTCTACGGGCGCTTTCGGAGCGGGTCAAGAGCGGTGGCGTGCAGGATAGTCGAACGGTGCGGTTGCGCCCGAGGTGCGCACGTGTTAGGCAAACGATACCGCAAGACACGGAAGGGGGGTTGATCTTCGTGCGGGGCTGGGCGTTGGGGCTCGCTGGGTTACTCGTGGCGTTGGGGGCGGTAGCGGCTGCACAGGCGCAGTCCTTTACAGGGCGCACGGTGGTGGTCTTGGTGGGCAATCCACCGGGCGGCGGCTACGACAGGTTTGCACGCATCGTAGCCCGCCACCTACCCCGCTACCTTCCCGGCAACCCAGGCGTGGTGGTGCAGAACATGCCTGGGGCTGGCGGCATCATAGCCGCCAACCACCTGTACAACGTGGTCAGGGACGACGGCTACATCCTGGGCCTGTTCAACCGAAACTTGGTGATCGCCCAGCTTGCGGGGGTTGAAGAGCTCCGGCTGGACATGCGGCGCTGGCAGTGGGTCGGTAACCTGGCGGCGGAGACCTACGTGTTCGCCATCCGGTCGGACCTCCCATACCGGCACATCTTGGATCTCCGGCGGGCGGACCCGCCCCTGGTTGTGGGTTCCACCGGGCCGGGCACAGGCTCCCACGACTATCCCTTGGCCCTCAAAGCCTTCCTGCGCTTGAACCTACGGATCGTCAGTGGCTACCAGGGCACAGGGGAAGTGGCGCTGGCGGTGGAGCGGCGGGAGGTGGACGGCAGGGCAGGTGCGTGGTCATCGCTGCTGCCGCATATTCAGCGGGGCGTACTGCGGCCACTGGTACGCACCTTGTCGGACAACCTGGATCCCGCGCTGCGAGCTCTGCCCGTGGACCAGGAACTCGCCTCTGGGGAGGTGGCGCGGGCGGTGTTGCGCCTTCGATCCATGACGCTGAAGCTGGGCCGGCCTTTCGTGGCAGCTCCCGAGGCACCCCGGGATCTGGTCCGGGCGTATCGCGAAGCCTTCCGCCGGCTAGCCCAGGACGCCGCCTTCCGGGCTGAGGTGGAACGCAGCGGATTCGAAGCCGCGTACACCTCTCCGGAGGAATGTTTGCGTACGATCCAGGAAGTTCTCTCCGCGCCTCCCGGGGTGCAGAGGGTGTTCCGCGAGCTATTTCAGTTCGGCGAGTGAGTGGATGGTCTTCAGGTTGCTGGAGGGATCATGCAAAAGTACGTCTCGGACCTGATCGTGGACTTGCTGCACCGGTTTGGGATCCCGTACGTGAGCCTTAACCCCGGCAGCAGCTTCCGAGGCCTTCACGATTCCTTGGTGAACTACGGAAACGGCCGGGTGGAGATCGTCGAGTGCCCGCACGAGAAGATCGCGGTAGGGGTGGCCCACGGGTACGCCAGGGTCGCCAGGCGGCCCATGGCCACGATCCTACACAACGTGGTAGGGCTGCTGCACGGCAGCATGGCCATCTACCAGGCCTTCCTGGACCGGGTTCCCGTGCTGGTGCTGGGTGCCACTGGCCCCGCGGACGTTACCTTGCGGCGACCTCGCATCGATTGGGACCACACAGCCTTGTTGCAGGGCACTGCGGTGCGAGACTTCGTGAAGTGGGATGACCAGCCCGTGGGCGTGGAGGCGGTGGTGGAGTCTTTCGCACGTGCGTACCGGGTTGCGTGCACAGAGCCTGCGGGTCCGGTCTACCTGTGCTACGACGTAGCCCTCCAGGAAGAGGAGCTCAACAGGGAAGTGCTGCTCCCCGACCCAAAGCGGGCCGCTTACACACGGCTGCAGCCGGACCCAAAGGCTGTGGAGTTGGCCAGCGACTGGCTGGTGTCCGCTCACCAACCGGTGGTGGTGGCGGACCTGGTGGGTCGGCATCCAGAGACCACGTCTGCTCTAAGGGAGTTGGCGGAGCTGCTGGCCGCACCCGTGGTGGACGCAGGCGGTCGGTTCAACATACCCAACGTGCACCCTTTGTGGCGCATGGGCCGGGAGGTGCTGCGCGAGGCGGACTGTGTGCTGCTGTTGGATGTCCGCGATGCCTTCGGATGGCTACACGAGTACGACGAGCGGCGGCGGACCGCGCATCGGGTCATCCCTGAAGGATGCCGAGTGGTGGAGGTCGGCTGCGGAGACCTGGGGATCCGAGCCTGGTCGCACCAATTTCAACGGTACCAAGAGGTAGACCTGTCCATCCTCGCGGATACGCGGGAGGCGGTGCTGGCGCTGGTAGAGTGCTGCCGTGACCGCTTGCGCCACCGTCGGGATGCCGAGAAACGAAAGGCGCGGCTTGCAGACCTGGCGGAGGAGCATGCCCAGATGCGGCGTCGCTGGCGTGAAATCGCACAGGCGGCCCGGGCAGAGGTGCCCATGGCCACTGCGCGGTTCGTGTGGGAGGTTTGGGAACAGATTCGAAGCGAGGACTTTGTGTTCACCGGTAGCCTCGTCGCCGACTGGGTGCCTCGCCTGTGGGAGTTCGACCGACCCGACCGATATTCGGGCAAGCCTCTGGGGACGGCCACACAGATCGGGATCAGCCTGGGCGTGGGGCTCGCGTACCGAGACTCGGGGCGCCTGGTGATCAACGTCCAGACGGACGGCGACTTGATGTACGACCTGGGCGCCCTCTGGGTGGCCAGCCACTCCCGGATTCCCATGCTGACCGTGATGTTTAACAACCGGGCATACTACAACGACTGGGAGCACCAGATCGAGGTAGCCCGGCACCGTGGTCGGGACGAGGCAAATGCCTCTGTGGGGACGGAGTTGGACCGTCCAGCGCCGGACTTCGCCGCCGTGGCTAGGGCTTTAGGGTGGTATGCAGAGGGGCCTGTGGAGGATGCGCGGGCGGTGGGACCGGCCGTGAACCGAGCGCTGCGGGCGGTGAAGGAGGGGACGCCTGCGCTCGTGGACTGCGTCACCGCCTTCCGCTGACGTCATGAGGGAGGTTCCAGGAGTCGCAGAAGGCCGAGTGGATGGGTGGGCCAAAGTGACCGGGCGCGCCACGTACGCGGCCGACGTGCGGCTGCCCGGCATGCTGTACGGCGCCTTGGTCCGCAGCCCGCATCCCCACGCGCGGCTGGTGCATGTCCGCACGGAAGCGGCCCGTAAGCTCCCGGGGGTGCGGGTGGTTCTCACGGGCTCGGACCTTCGGTACGGCACGTACGGACGGAGGGTGCGGGACATGCCGGTGTTGGCCCGAGAGTTCGTGCGGTTCGCAGGAGAGCGGGTGGCCGCAGTGGCCGCGGAAGACTTGGCAACGGCCCGTGCCGCGGCCGGCTTGGTCGAGGTGGAGTACGAACCGCGGCCCGCAGTACTGAACCCGGAGGACGCCATCCGGCCAGACGCGCCTCGGGTCCACGAGACTCCCTGGCAGTACCCCGGCGCGGTGGTGCAACCGAACGACCTGCCCAACCTGCAGTCCCGGCGGGTGTGGCAGCACGGCGAGGACGTGGAGGTTGCGCTGGCCCGGTGTCCACACGTTTTCGAAGAGACCTACACGATTCCCGCGGCGCACCAGGGCTACCTGGAGCCCCATGCCTGCATGGCTTGGGTGAAGCCCGACGGCTCTGTGGACGTGTGGGCGTCCAACAAGAGCCCTCACCGGCTTCGGGCACAGTTGAGCGCGTGCCTTGGTATCCCGCCGCAGCGAGTGCGCGTGATGCCGGTGTACGTGGGCGGGGACTTCGGGGGGAAGGGATCGCCCATGGACCTGCCGGTGGCCGTGGCGCTGTCGGAAGCCACAGGCCGACCGGTGAAGCTGGTCATGGACTACTCGGAGGAACTCACCGCGGCCAACCCCAGGCACGCCTGTGTCGTTCGGGTTCGGCTCGGGGTAGATCACGAGGGTTACATACAAGCCTTGGACGTTTACGCACTGGTGAATGGGGGTGCGTACGCGGCTTTCAAGCCTGTGGAGCACGTGAACCTTAACGGATTTGCGGAAGCCGGGAACGCGTATCGCATCCCCTCGGTGCGAATCGAGAGCCTGATTGTCTACACCCACACGGTCCCGAGGGGTCACATGCGGGCGCCTGGGTCTATGGAAGCCAACTTCGCCGTGGAGTGCACGGTGGATGTGGCAGCTCGGGCGCTGGGGCTAGACCCGCTTGAGTTCCGCACGCGCAACGTGCTCAGGACCGGTGACCGGGGCACCATGGGCGAGCCGTGGATCGAGGTCCGTAGCCAGGAGGTGGTGAGGGCCACGCTGAATGCCCTCGCGGATCGTCCCCCAGCGTTACGGGAACCGAAAGGGCCGTCTTGGGCGGAGGGTATCGGGGTTGCCTTTTACCTCCGGGCCGCCCACGGCGGCGAGACGGAGGTGGCTTTAGAACCAGAGCCAACGGGCTCCCTCCGGGTGTGGGTGCCCTTCCCGGACCAGGGCGGAGGGCAGCATACCGTGGTGCGCAACGTGGTACAGAACTCGCTGGGGCTACCGGCCTGGGCAGTGCAGGTGCGGCAAGCGAACACGGAAGAGCTCGCCACCGACTCCGGGGTGGGGGGGAGCCGCGTAAGCCTGACCGCCAGCGCAGCCGCCGTGGCCGCTTGTGCGCAGCTCGTCGCCCGCTTGCAAGAGCATGGCCTTGCGGGAATCCCCATGCAGGAAGCTCTTCGAGAACTTGCAACCCGCAGGCCTGGGGAAGCCGTGCGGGTGCGGGTTGCTGTAGAGCCGGAGCTATGGGTGAACTCCTTCTGCGCGCAGGTGGCTCGCGTGCGGGTGGACCGCGGCACGGGTCAAGTGAAGGTGGACGAAGTCCTCACGGTCTTAGACGTGGCGGAGGTCTTGAATCCCCAAGCGCACCGCGCGCAGGTGGAGGGCGGAGTGGTTATGGGCCTCGGCTGCGCTCTGTTGGAAGAACTGGTGATGGAGGACGGGTGTGTCACCTCCAGCAACCTGCATGACTATCGACTCCCCTCCACCTTGGACGTACCGCGGCTACGGGTTGTGCTGGTTCCAGGTGGTAAGGGATGGGGACCGTGCCAGGTGAAGCCCGTGGGCGAGATGACCAATGTGGCGGTGGCTGCTGCGGTGGCGAACGCGGTGGCGGACGCGGTGGGCGTTCGGGTACGGAGGCTCCCCATCTCCGCCGAGGAGGTGTACCGGCAACTGCGGGCACAGGAGACCCATCCGTGAGCGCGCACACCGTGGAGCTGGTGGTAAACGGGAAGCGGATCCAGGCGTCCACGCGGGGCGTGGAGTTCCTCACGGAGTTTCTACGTGAGCGGTTGGGTCTGGTGGGGACCAAGGTCGGCTGCGGCGTAGGGGTGTGTGGGCTATGCACCGTCTGGCTCGACGGCCGCATCGTAAGCGGCTGTTTGATCCCCGTGGTGGCAGTCCAGGGCTGTGAGGTGTGGACCGTGGAAGGCCTCGCACGGCTCGCGGAGGAAGAGTGGGCGGATGTACCGCCCGGCCTGCCGCCCCCAGCCCTCGTGCGGGCCGTGCTCGAGTCCTTTCTCGCGTGCGAAGGGCTGCAGTGCGGAATCTGCACGGCGGGTCAGGTGTGGGGCGTTTGTTCCCTCTTGATGGAGGACCCACGGCCTTCTGAAGAGAAGGTCCGGGAGTATCTGGCGGGCAACCTGTGCCGATGTACCGGTTATGAAGGAATCCTCCGGGCGGCTCAAAAGGCGTCGGACGAGTGGCGGCGGTGGATGTTCTCGAGGGCCTAGCGCCCGCGACGCTTGAAGAAGTTTTGGACGTGCTCGCGGACACCAGCCGGTCGGATCTGGTGGTGTGGGCTGGCGGAACGGCCCTCGGCCCGCTGTTGCGCCAGGGCCTCGTCCGGCCCAGACGCCTTTTGGTGCTTGCTCGGGTCGGTAGGCTGCAAGAGATTCGGGTGAATGGAGAAGGCGGACTGGCGCTGGGCTCTATGGTGCGGCTGCGTGACCTTGAGCGGCAACCACTCGTGCGCGAGCACGTTCCTGTGCTGGCGGCCGCTGCGTCGAAAGTGGGCAACGTGCGCGTGCGCAACGCCGCCACCCTCGGGGGCCATCTGGTGCACGCGGACCCCGCGCAGGACCTGCCGCCGGTCCTTTTGGTTTTGGATTCCGTGGTACGGCTACGGAACAAGGACCGCGAGCGTTGGCTGCCCCTTGAGCAGTTTTTGACCGGCCCCTTGCAGACCGCGATCCGTCCAGATGAGCTGCTCGTGGAGGTAGAGATCCCTGCGCGCCGGAGCTGGCGGACTGCCTTCGTACGGTACACACCCCGTAGCCCGCAGGACTACCCTACCGTCAGCGTGGCGGTCAGTTTGCAGGTTGGACCGGAGGGCGCCGTGTGCCAAGGGGCCCGGGTGGCGGTGGGTGGTGCAGGTCCACGAGCCATGCGGGTCCCTGCCGCGGAGGCCGCGCTTGTGGGCCGCTGCCTCGAACTCGCTACGTGCGAGGAAGCGGCAGCCCAGGTGGCTGCTTCGGTGGACCCGTGGGACGACGCGCGGGGCAGCGCAGACTACAAGCGTGAGATGGCTAGGCTGTGGACGGAACGGTTGCTGCAGCAGCTGTTGCAGGACGCGAGCCCGTGGGGGAGGGCTGAGGAAAAGACTTAGATTAGAGAGGAGGTGTCGGCTGTGCGGAGGGTGTGGGTATGGCTTGCGGTGCTAACCGTCCTGGCGGCACAGGCCGCTTCGGGGCAGGACCTGGTGGCTGCGGCGAAGCGAGAGGGACGGCTGATTTTATACGGTTCCCTCACCACTTTGGATGTGGTCAACAAGATCTTTGAGAGCCGGTACGGAGTCCCCGTGGAGTACTGGCGCGCGGCGTCCACCCGGGTGTTGGACCGGGTGCTGAACGAAGTGCGAGCGGGTCGGCCACTGTTCGACGTGGTGCAAACGAACAGCAGCCCGATGATGGTGCTGCGAGGAGCGCAGGCCTTCGCCCGGTACTCTTCGCCCTCGTACGACTCGTTCGCCCGATCTACCCGAGACCCGCAGGACCTGGTATCGCCCCAGTTCCTCGTGAT
>VAPR01000959.1_pt1 | contig 16138 bp, 15 predicted proteins | sample 3380701 | NCBI WGS metagenome assembly VAPR01 (sample SAMN11536904, study PRJNA540576) | hot springs metagenome | isolation source: hot spring wet sediment | place: Spain: Lobios | collected 2014-01 | reverse complement strand
GTGGAGCTGACGAATACTAATCGGTCGAGGACTTATCCACATTACTTAGCAATCTGCGTATCCAGTTTTCAGGGAGCAACACACGAACCCCTTAACCAGTCAAGTTAAGGGGTTTTTTGCTTATTTGGGGAAAATATTGTCGAGGATTTGGGAAGAGCAAACGACAGATTACCTCTTGCGAATGGGCAGAGGCGTGAACTAACATGAGAAGGTACTGCATTACGCGTTGGAGTAGGCAAGTTGAGGGAAGAAGCACCCTCCCGGCACCTGCGTCTTGCTGCGCGGACGAAGCGGGATTGACGTAGAAATGCCAGTAGGAAGGAGAATTCGCATGAAAAAAATCCTGATCTTTTCTGCTTCAATCGGGAACGGTCATAATCAGGCTGCCAGAGCCATGCAGGAAAGCCTCGCAGAAAACGGATACACGTCCATGATTATCGACACGTTGGAGTATATCAGTCCTACATTTCACAAGCTCTTGCTGGAAAGTTACATGAACCTTCTGCGGTTATCCCCCAAAATGTGGGGACGTATTTACCACAATACAGAGAAGACCCGTTTCTTCGATATGAACGTTTTCATGAACAAGCTTCTGGCAAACAAGTTGAAGAAGTTGATCAACAGCGTCCAGCCAGATGCTTTTATCGCTACACATCCGTTTGCCAGCTGTATGCTTTCCGTCTTGAAGGGCCGCAACGATTGGAAGGAACCGATTTATACCATCATCACCGACTACACCATCCATCCGTCGTGGATCAACCATCACATCAACTACTACTTTATCGCTCATGAACAGCTCTATTACCTGGTGGACATCTATCGCCATGACTACCAAAAGTTCAAGCCGATGGGAATCCCCATCATGAAGAAGTTTAGCGAACCGCTGGTCAAAGAGCGAATAAAGGAAAAGCTAAGAGTGCAACCTGACCAGAAGTGCATTATTCTTTCCGGAGGTGGCCTCGGTTTAGGCTCAATGGATCATGTGCTTGAGGGACTGGACGAGATCGAACTGCCGCTGAAAACATTCGTCTTGACCGGTACCAACGATAAACTGTATCAAAAGGTAACAGGCCGGACCTACCGGCACGAGGTGATACCGCTTCGGTTCATTAATAACTTCCATGAGTACCTGGAGATTGCCGACCTGATCGTCACCAAGTCAGGGGGCTTAACCACAGCAGAAGTAATGAGCAAGCAGGTACCCATGATTATCTACAACCCGCTGCCAGGACAGGAAGAGCGAAACAGCCATTTCCTCCTGAACAACGGCTGCGCTCTGCATGCCAACGTGTCGGAGCAGTTGATTTACTTTATTGAAGATCTGCTGCACAATCCCGCCAAGGTGGAATATATGAGAAGAATGGCGCAGAAAATCGCCAAACCGGATGCCGCCCAACGCATTGCAGAGTTTATAATGCACGATATGAAAATCCATAGCGTGGAAGACGCCATGAAGTGATCAAGGAGGAGACCATGACGATATCCCACGCCGTTCTGTTTGACATGGACGGAACGCTGCTGCAAACGGAAAAGCTGTCTACCCCTGCTTTTCAACGTACTTTTGAAGACTTGCGCAATCAACAACTCTGGGATGGTCCTACCCCGGATGAAAAAGAGCTGACCAACGTGCTCGGCATGACGATTGAAATGCTGTGGGAGAAGCTTTTGCCGGGCGCAAGCCATGAGGTGAAACAAAAAGCAGATGCGCTCATGCTCGAAAATGAAATCAAACTCCTCAAAGAAGGGGCTACTGATTTGTATCCGAGCGTGAGGGAAGTGCTTGAGAACTTCCACCGTCGGGGAATTGCCCTGTTTGTTGCCAGCAACGGGCTGGAGAGATATATCGATGCCGTTTGCGAGCATTTTGATATCAAGCGGCTTTTTACTGACCTATATTCGGCTGGCCGTTTTCAAACCAAGTCTAAAAACGATCTGGTGGCCAAGCTGCTGCGCGATTACAAAATGGAAACAGCGGTCATGGTAGGCGACCGCCACTCCGACGTAGAGGCCGGGAAGTCGAACGGACTCTTTACCATCGGATGTGATTTTGGATTTGCCAACCCAGGAGAGCTCGACGGAGCGGACATCATTATTCATCAGTTTTCCGAGCTCCCTGATCATCTGCCGTTTTCGTACGCCAACCTTACCGCAAACTGAAACGAAAACCATTCCCAGCGGGGAATGGTTTTTTGCGTGGTTTCAAGTCCTGACCTTTTGCCCACACTAGAACTGTATCCACCACTTGCATACGGGTAATAAACGATTTATAATCAAAGTCAAAGATAGTCAAAGTCAAGTGATACAGGTTTAACCGCAGTGGAACAGGAGGCGACGTTTTGCGTAACATCTCGGACATCATTGAGCAGCATTTGAAGCGGATTTTGCAAGAAAGTCCAAATGGCTTCATCGAGATACAGCGTAGTGAACTTGCCGACCTATTTCAGTGCGTGCCATCTCAGATCAACTACGTAATCAATACCCGTTTTACTGTAGAAAAGGGTTATATTGTCGAGAGCAAACGCGGCGGCGGCGGCTATATCCGCATTCGCAAAGTGCACATCGTCAGCAAGGCGAGACTGCAGGAGCTCTTGACGGAAGAACTGATCGGTGAAAGCATCGCACAGGGTGTGGGCTACGCCATCATTGATCGCCTTCTGGAGGAAGGTTTGATCAACAATCGAGAAGCCACCTTGATGAAAATCGCGACTTCGCGCAGCGTCCTGACAGTGGAGCCTGAATTGCGCGACCAGTTGCGGGCAAACATTTTAAAGCAGATGATCGCATCTATATTGTTACGGTAACAACGCCACCGGTAGCCCAAAAGGAGGGGACGATGGATGAATTGTGAGGAATGCGGAAAACGACCGGCTACTTTGCATTTGACCAAAATCGTCAACGGAGAAAAAACCGAATACCATATTTGTGAGCGCTGTGCTCAGGAAAAAGGCGACGTGTTTACCGGATTCCACAATTTCAGTATCAATAACCTGCTGTCTGGATTGTTGAATTTCGATCCGATGCAGAAAAAGGAGGGCGTAAAGGAAAGCGGCCAGAATAAGCCGGTACGCTGTGAGACGTGCGGCCTGACCTATGCGCAATTCAGCAAAAGTGGACGGTTCGGCTGCAGCGATTGCTACACGTTCCTGGGAGACCGTCTTGATCCGCTGTTTCGACGGATTCACGGGAATACGCAGCATATTGGTAAAGTACCGGAGCGAACAGGGGGTCAGCTGAAAATACGCAAAGAGCTGGAGCAGCTGAAAGCAAGCTTGCAGCGGTACGTGGCAAGCGAAGAATTTGAAAAAGCGGCAGAGATACGCGATCGTATCCGTGCGCTTGAGCAAAAAATTGACAAATCTTGAGGGGGAGGTGAGCTGTCTTATGTCCCAACAGCAGTTTATGCAAAACCCTTGGAGCAACTGGATGAAAGGGAATGGCCCTGATTCAGACATCGTCATTAGCACCCGGCTGCGCATCGCCCGCAACCTGCGGCAGCATCCGTTTCCCATGCTGGCCACTGATTCGCAGGCAGAAGAGGTGGTACGCAAAGTTACGGAAGTAAGCAAGTCGGATGCGATGCGCAAGCGAGGCAAGTTCGAACTGGTCAGCATGGAAAGAATCAATCCGTTGGAAAAGCGAGTGCTGGTGGAGAAGCATCTTATCAGCCCTCATCTCGCGGAAGAGTCTCGGAAGGGAGCAGTGCTCCTGAGCGAAGACGAATCGATCAGCATCATGATCAACGAGGAAGACCACATTCGGGTACAAGTGCTTTTGCCTGGGTTTCAACTGAACGAAGCATGGGAAATAGGTACAAAAATAGATGATATTTTCGAGAAGCAGCTCAACTACGCGTTTGACGAAAAGCGAGGCTACCTCACCAGCTGTCCCACCAATGTGGGAACCGGCATTCGGGCGTCCGTCATGCTTCACCTGCCTGCGCTGGTCATGACGCAGCAGATTAACCGCATCCTTCAGGCGATCAATCAGGTAGGACTGGTGGTACGGGGGCTGTACGGGGAAGGCAGTGAGGCGCTGGGCAATCTGTTCCAACTCTCCAATCAGGTGACACTGGGGATGTCGGAGAGCGACATTCTCTCCAACCTCTACAGTGTTGCGAAGCAGATCATCGAGCAGGAGAGAGTTGCCCGACGCTATCTGCAGGAAAACAGCCGCACTGCCCTGGAAGACCGTATTTTCCGTTCGTACGGAATTTTGCTGTACGCACGCACCGTAGAGTCCAAGGAAGCCGCACAGCGCCTGTCCGATGTACGGTTGGGGATTGATTTGGGCATCATCCAAAACGGTTCGCCGTTTGTGTTGAACGAACTGCTGGTGATGACACAGCCCGGCTTCCTGCAGCAGCATGCGGGACAGAAACTGACGCCGGAGCAGCGCGACGAGCGGAGAGCCCGCCTGATTCGCGAACGGCTTTCGGCTGAAACATAACCATGTTTACCCTCTCAATTTCATACAGACAGAGAAAATTTTGTTGGAGGTGCAAGCGATATGATGTTTGGACGATTTACCGAACGCGCACAAAAAGTATTGGCCCTTGCGTTGGAAGAAGCCGTACGCCTTGGTCACAAGGATATCGGTACGGAACACGTACTGTTGGGGTTGATCCGCGAGGGTGAAGGGATTGCGGCAAAAGCGCTTCAATCACTGGGACTCGGTCTTGATAAGATCCAAAGCGAAGTGGAATCCCTGATTGGCCGCGGTACCGAGCAAACAACCGGCGGCAACTATACGCCGAACTATACGCCGCGCGCCAAAAAAGTGATCGAACTGTCGATGGATGAGGCGCGTAAACTGGGTCATACCTATGTAGGTACCGAACATATTCTGCTCGGCTTGATCCGCGAAGGCGAGGGCATCGCTGCTCGCATCATGAACAACCTGGGCGTCAGCCTGAACAAGGCGCGCCAGCAAGTTCTGCAGCTGTTGGGCAGCTCGGAGATGATGGCGTCTCACCAGCCGTCCGGCAACAATCCGGCGGCCAATACGCCTACGCTGGACAGCTTGGCTCGTGACCTTACTGCGATTGCACGCGAAGGCGGTCTTGACCCGGTCATCGGACGCCAGAAAGAAATCGAGCGCGTCATTCAGGTACTGAGCCGCCGCACCAAGAACAACCCGGTACTGATCGGTGAACCAGGGGTTGGTAAAACCGCGATTGCCGAAGGACTGGCGCAAAAGATCGTGAACAACGAGATTCCGGAAACCCTCCGCGACAAGCGCGTCATGACGCTCGACATGGGGACCGTGGTAGCCGGAACCAAATATCGTGGTGAATTTGAAGACCGTTTGAAAAAGATCATGGACGAAATTCGCCAGGCAGGAAACATCATTCTGTTCATTGACGAGCTGCACACCTTGATTGGTGCAGGCGGCGCGGAAGGCGCGATTGACGCGTCCAACATCCTGAAGCCGGCGCTGGCTCGCGGCGAACTGCAGTGCGTGGGTGCTACCACCCTGGATGAATACCGCAAGTACATTGAAAAAGACGCTGCGCTGGAGCGCCGTTTCCAACCGATTCAGGTTGATGAGCCGAACGTGGAAGACGCGATCAAGATTCTGCATGGCCTGCGCGACCGCTATGAAGCGCACCATCGCGTGAAAATTACGGATGAAGCCATTGAACAGGCGGTCCGTCTGTCTGACCGCTATATCACGGACCGGTTCCTGCCGGACAAAGCGATCGATCTCGTCGATGAGGCGGCATCCAAGGTTCGCCTGCAGTCCTTTACCGTTCCACCAAACTTGAAAGAGCTGGAAGGCCGTCTGGAAGAGGTTCGCAAGGAAAAGGACGCAGCCGTTCAGTCGCAGGAATTTGAAGAAGCGGCGGCACTCCGCGACCAGGAGCAAAAACTGCGCGAAGAGCTGGATAAGACGAAGAAGGACTGGAAAGAGCGCCAAGGCAAGCTGAACATGGAAGTGACTCCGGAAGACATCGCCCATGTGGTTGCCAACTGGACCGGCATTCCTGTCGTCAAGCTGAAGGAAGAGGAGACAGAGCGACTGCTCAAGATGGAGGAAATCCTGCACGACCGCGTGATCGGTCAGGACGAAGCGGTGAAATCCATCTCCCGTGCGGTACGCCGCGCCCGTGCCGGCCTCAAGGATCCGAAGCGTCCAATCGGCTCCTTCATCTTCCTCGGCCCGACCGGTGTGGGTAAGACGGAGCTCGCTCGCGCCGTAGCGGAAGCACTGTTCGGTGACGAAGACTCGATGATTCGCATCGACATGTCCGAGTACATGGAGAAACACTCTACCGCTCGATTGGTCGGGGCGCCTCCGGGATACGTCGGATATGATGAAGGCGGTCAGCTGACGGAAAAAGTACGCCGCAAACCGTACTCCGTCATTCTTCTGGACGAAATCGAAAAAGCGCACCCGGATGTGTTCAACATCCTGCTGCAAGTCCTGGACGATGGCCGTTTGACCGACTCCAAGGGCCGTACCGTGGACTTCCGCAACACGGTGGTGATCATGACCTCCAACGTCGGGGCCAACATGATCAAGAAAAACACTACTCTTGGCTTCACTACCGGTGACACCGAGAAGAAATATCAGGACATGAAGGACAAAGTGATGGATGAGCTGAAAAAGAGCTTCCGTCCAGAGTTCCTTAACCGAATTGACGAAGTGATCGTCTTCCACTCGCTGGAGCAGGAGCACATCGAGCAGATCGTGTCCCTGATGACAGAAGAACTGCGCAAACGCCTGAAAGAGCAGGAAATCCACTTCCAGCTGACAGACGATGCGAAGAAGATTCTGGCCAAAGAAGGCTTCGATCCTGCGTATGGTGCGCGTCCACTGCGCCGCGCGATCCAGCGCAACATCGAAGACAAATTGTCCGAGGAGCTTTTGAAAGGCACCATCCATAAAGGCGATACGGTCAGCATCGATGCGGAAGACGGACAGCTCGTCGTGAAGCGTCTTGAAAAAACACCGACCTAATTGCGGACAAAAACACAGAGAATACCTCCAACGGAGAGGTATTCTTTTTTTGTTCGCTTATGTATGATAAATAGAGATGAAAAAAGAGATGGCAGGAGTATCCATATGTCAAAGTATAAAACAAAATACGCATGTCAAGAATGTGGCTATGAATCGCCCAAATGGATGGGCAAATGTCCGGGGTGCAACAACTGGAACACAATGGTGGAGGAGATGACGGAAAAGTCGTCCCACCGGCACGCAGGCCTCAGTGGCGGCGGTGTTCGGCAAACCGCTATGCCACTCACACAGGTGGCCAGCGAGGAAGAACCGCGGATGGATACCACCATCGGAGAACTGAACCGAGTGCTGGGCGGAGGATTGGTGCCTGGCTCACTCATTCTGGTAGGAGGCGACCCTGGAATCGGGAAGTCTACCTTGCTGCTCCAAACCTCATTTGCCCTTGCGCATCAGGGTTATAAAGTTTTGTATGTATCGGGCGAGGAGTCTGCCAAGCAGATCAAACTGCGTGCAGATCGCCTGGAAATGAAAACGCCGCCGATGTACGTGGTGGCGGAAAACGATCTTGAATTAATTGAACAGCAAATAAATGAAGTGGCGCCCGATGTCGCGATTATCGACTCGATTCAAACCATTTTCCATCCGCAGATCCAGTCGGCCGCAGGAAGCGTGGCACAGGTGCGGGAAGCTACCGCTCATTTGATGCGGATCGCCAAAGGCAAGGGAATCGCCACCTTTATCGTCGGCCACGTGACAAAAGAAGGCGCCATTGCCGGGCCGCGCATGCTGGAGCATATGGTGGACGCGGTGCTTTACTTTGAAGGGGAGCGGCACAACACCTTCCGCATTTTGCGTGCCGTGAAAAACCGCTTTGGCTCCACCAACGAAATCGGCATCTTCGAAATGAAGGAGCGGGGATTGGACGAAGTGGGCAACCCTTCCGAGATCTTTTTGGCGGAGCGACCCGTGGGTGTGGCTGGCTCCACGGTTGTCGCCAGCATGGAAGGCACCAGGCCGGTTCTCGTAGAACTGCAGGCATTGGTTTCTCCCACAAGCTTTGTCACGCCCCGGCGGATGGCGACCGGCGTCGACCATCAGCGCGTCGCGATGATTATGGCCGTACTGGAAAAACGCATGGGTCTCATGCTGCAGAACCAGGATGCATACGTGAACGTCGCAGGGGGTGTCAGACTGGACGAACCAGCTGTCGATTTGGCGATTGCCGTCAGCATCGCCAGCAGTTTTCGCGATCACGCGACCAGCCCTCACGACGTCGTGATCGGCGAGGTGGGCTTGACGGGAGAAGTGCGAGGGGTGTCTCGTATGGAACAGCGGGTGCGCGAAGCTCTCAAGCTCGGGTTCAAGCGGGTGATCATACCGGAGAAAAACATCCGCGGCCTGGATGTTCCAAATGACATTCAGGTGATCGGAGTACGAAACATCGCTGAAGCGCTGGAAGAGGTGCTAAGGGGGTAAATAATGCTCGAAACGAATAAACGAGAAGCGTTGTACAACGAAGTGCTTCGCTTTGTTGCTCCTGGAACGCCCCTGCGCGATGGGTTGGAAAACGTCCTGAGGGCCAAAACCGGCGGGCTGATCGTCGTCGGATACGGTCCGGAGATGAAAAACATTGTGGACGGCGGATTTTCCATTAATTGCGAATTCACTCCGGCCCACTTGTATGAATTGGCCAAGATGGATGGGGCGATTATAGTAAGTGAAGACGCCAAACGCATCTTGTACGCAAATGCCCAGCTGGTCCCCCCTTCCACCATTCCTTCCCGGGAGACGGGAACGCGTCATCGAACGGCGGAGCGGGCAGCGATCCAAACCGGCTATCTGGTCATCGCGATTTCTCAGCGGCGTAACGTCATTACGTTGTACAAGGGAAACTTTCGATACGTGCTGAACGACATCGGCGTCATTCTTGCCAAAGCCAACCAGGCCGTCTCCACGCTCGAGAAATACAAGTCCGTTCTCGACCAGTCGCTGACCAACCTGGGTGCGTTGGAGTTCGAGGAGCTGGTTACCCTTCTCGAGGTGACGTCTGTCTTGCAGCGAATCGAGATGGTACTGCGCATCCGATCGGAGATTAACAAATATATATATGAATTAGGAACCGAGGGGCGTCTTGTCAGCATGCAGCTGGAGGAACTGGTCTCCAATATTGAAGAAGAAGCGCATATGCTGATCCGCGATTACAGCCGCGATCCCGCCGTTCTGCCGGAACAGGTTCTCCGGGAGATGAAGAAGCTGTCGGCTGATGAAATTTTGGAAATGAGTTCATTTTTACGAATTCTTGGCTACGCAGGGAACCCGAGCATGCTGGAGGAGTCGGTTTCTCCCCGGGGATACCGCATTCTGCACAAGATTCCGCGACTGCCCATCCCGATTATCGCCAATCTGGTCGAGCACTTTCACACGCTGCCCCGCATCATGATGGCCACCATCGAGGAACTGGACGAGGTGGACGGCATCGGAGAAGTGCGTGCGAGGGCGATCAAAGACGGATTGAAACGGATTCAAGAACAGGTGTTCATTGACAGACATATTTGAGGTACAATAGTATAAAGGCATTATTTGCATTTATCCTGCCAAGGGGACACCAACATCCCAAGACCCACCCACTGGTCTCCTTCGCTAACGAATCAGGAGGTAGTCTATGTTCGTGAAATCATTACCGAACATGCTCACCGTAAGCAACTTGTTTTTGGGAATTGTAGCCATCATCCTTGCTTTTCAAGGAGATAACTACGTAGACTATGCAGCGATTACTGTCATTATCGGTATGTTGATGGACGGACTGGACGGACGCGTGGCGCGCATGTTGAATGCGCAAAGCGAATTCGGCAAGGAGCTCGACTCCCTGTCCGATGTGATTACCTTCGGTGTCGCTCCTGCGTTTATCATGTACGTGGTGGTACTGCAGGATCTTGGCCTGCTCGGCATCTTCATCACCGCCATCTTCCCGATCTGCGGCGCTCTGCGTCTGGCCCGTTTCAATGTACAGGCAGGCGTGCCGGGGTATTTCATCGGGTTGCCGATCACTGCAGCGGGCGGCGTTTTGGCCACACTGGCCCTGTATCACGAGGTGTTCAACGTGGTTTTGCTCGCAGTAGGCATGCTCTTGCTGGCGTTCCTGATGGTGTCGAAGGTGAAGTACCCCAACTTTAAAAAAGTGGGGATTCCCAAGTCGGCCTACTGGATCACACCGATCATCATTGCCATTGTGGTGTTTGTAGCGATTAAATTTCCTCAGCAATTTCCGAAAATCGTCTTTCTGCCGCTTGCCTTTTACGCGTTGTACGGGATAAAAAAAAACATTGACTTTTTGATTAAAAAGTTGAAAAAAGGGAAGTCCGAGAAAGAAGAGTCCCTTCCGTTTGAATAAACACGAAAACCCCACCCGGCCAGGCTGACGCTTTACGGGTGGGGTTTCACATGAATGCCCGCTGTTCGCAGCGGTTTTTTTTCTGTCTCAAAAGTGCAACCTTTTGTTTGGTGATTCGTAATAGGAAAAGGAAAGGGACTATGACAGGTTAAACACACCAAGGGTGTTTAATCGGTCTGATTCCTTTTGAATCACGTCGGTCAGTTTGATGTCGGCGATATTGCAAAGCGCTGTGATGTAAAACAGGTTTTTGCCCAGCTCGGCAGTAACCACGTCACGGCAGTGCTCGCATAGAGGGCCGGAAAAATGGGTGTCGAGATGCTGCTGGTTTTCCTGCAGGCTTTTGCTGGGGTCGTACGACTGCTTTTTGGCGACTACTTCAACACAGCCGCATTCGGTGATAGCCTTTGTGAGAGAGCGGTTAATACGAGCTGCTGATTCCTGAACTTTGGACATGACATCGAGAACGCTGCGATGGCGTATCAGCAATTCAGAGACCTGGTTTTGGAAGTCGTCGACGTTTCTTGTTTCCATTTGATTCACCTCTGCTCTTAGTTGAAGGTATCGTCAGAATTTTTTGTGTTTGTAGATATAGCCATTATAAGAAGGGAGTCGCCCTTGTGTCAAACGCCGAAAGGATAACCAAACGTTCATAGTTGACGAGAAAATCAGATGTATGTTAAAATTTTTGGCCATTTGACACCCTGAAAATACTTTTGCTATAGTGAGGGAAAGCATATGAAAAGGTTTGCGTGTTTGATTCAAGACAGGGTTTTTTGCATAAGCTTCTGTCTATATTAATAAGAGGAGGTGAAGGCATGTTAAGACGCGTTAGCAAGATCTTTTTCGTGTTGGCCGGAGGTGGCCTGGGCTATCAATTCGGCCGTGATATTTTTGAACTGTTCAATACGCTGCTTAACTTTGGAAACATTCCGGGACCACAATACTTTGGTGCAGTCTTGGGAGCCATCGTGTTCTACCTGCTCGCCAACTGGTTGGTGGAGTACATCGTCAAAGCCGTTCATTGGGGAGAGGAAACGCTGCTTAAGCTGCCGATCGTAGATGTTATGTTCGGAGCGATGGGGTTGATTAGTGGTCTTATTGTTGCTTTTTTATTATTCCTGCCCATCAGCAACATTCCGATTCCGGTTATTGGGGACTTGTTGCCGTTAGTTGTATCTGGGTTGCTCGGGTATCTGGGCTTCCAAGTAGGCTTTCGCAAGCGGGATGAAATCATGGCCGTTTTTTCCATTGGCCGAAAAGATAAGACCAAAAAAGAGAACAGCGGTATCGCTGCGAACGTAGAGCATAAGATCCTGGACACCAGCGTAATCATTGACGGTCGAATTGCTGACATTTGCCGCACCGGATTTATCGAGGGAGCGCTGGTGATTCCCAGCTTCGTTCTGGAAGAACTGCAGCATATTGCCGACTCGTCGGACGTGCTGAAGCGCAACCGGGGACGCCGGGGGCTGGACATTCTGAACAAGATTCAAAAGGAACTGAAGGTGAAAGTTCAGATCTGGGAGGGCGACTTCGAGGATGTCGCTGAAGTGGACAGCAAGCTGATCAAGCTGGCGAAAGTCCTGAACGGAAAAGTGGTCACCAACGATTTCAACCTGAACAAGGTGTGTGAGCTGCAGGGAGTTCCGGTGCTGAACATCAACGATTTGGCGAACGCGGTGAAACCGGTGGTGCTGCCGGGCGAAGAACTCACCGTTCAGGTGATTAAAGACGGGAAAGAGTACGGACAGGGCGTAGCGTACCTTGATGACGGCACGATGATTGTCGTGGAGGGCGGGCGCGAATACATCGGACATGATGTGGACGTACTTGTAACCAGCGTGTTGCAGACATCGGCAGGACGCATGATTTTCGCCAAGCCGAAGCTGTTGGAAAAAGCATTGTAAACATAATCTGTTCAGGGTGAGGGTACACACGTGGATACAGGAGTTGTGATTGTCGCAGCGGGTTCCGGGAAGCGGATGGGAGCTGACCGAAACAAGCTCTGGCTTCCGTTGGGAGGCAGGCCGATTTTGTCTCACACCATTGAGCTGTTTGCCACCCATCCGGAAATCGGGGAAGTGGTGCTGGTCGTAAGTGAGCGGGATGAGGCTGACATTCAGGCATTGTTGTCCAAAGAATCGTATGCAGTCACCGTTACGCGCGGTGGTGCCGAGCGTCAGATCAGCGTCCGCCTCGGCCTTTCCGCTCTCTCGGGGAAAATCTCGTACGTGCTTGTTCACGATGCAGCCCGACCCTTCGTAACCAAGGAGCAGATCAGTGGAATCATCCGGCAGGTACGGCAGGATCAAGCGACGATCTTGGCCGTACCGGTCAAGGATACCATCAAGGTTGTAGGTGCGACCGGCGTTGTCGAGTCGACACCGGCACGGGAGAGCTTGTGGGCTGTGCAAACCCCACAAGCTTTTCGTCTTTCCTTGTTGCGGGAGGCGCATCAGGCGGCTGTGCAGTCAGGTAGAGTGGGGACGGATGACGCGATGCTGGTCGAGTGGCTGGGTCATCCCGTCACTGTCATGCCTGGGTCTTACGAAAACATCAAGATTACCACAACGGACGATTTGTGGCTCGGTGAAGAGATTTTGCGCAAGAGAAAGGGAGAGTAGAGTTCATGCGAGTTGGACAAGGCTTTGACGTACATCAATTGGTGGAAGGGCGCCCCTGCATCATTGGCGGTGTAACCATTCCTTATGAAAAAGGGCTGCTCGGCCACTCTGATGCGGATGTGCTGCTGCACGCGATCAGCGACGCGCTTCTGGGGGCGATTGGCGAAGGGGATATCGGACGTCATTTTCCCGACAACGACCCGGCCTTCAAGGACGCCGACAGTGTCAAACTGATGGAGCACGTATGGGGTCTGGTAAAAGAGCGCGGTTACCGATTGGGGAACGTCGATGCCACCATCATCGCCCAGGCGCCGAAAATGGCGCCCTACATTCCGCAGATGCGCGAGGTGATCGCGCGGGTGCTGGAAGCAGACGAGCTTTCGCAAGTGAACGTAAAGGCAACGACTACGGAAAAGCTCGGTTTCCCCGGACGGGGTGAAGGGATTGCCGCCCAGGCGGTCATCTTGCTTGTCAAGTAGGTATACTAGGTGTAAGATTAATCGTTAGTTAGACACAAATAAAGGATGGTGCTACCATGGGAAAGGAAATCCGTACGAGATACGCTCCCAGTCCAACGGGGCATTTGCATATCGGCGGCGCTCGCACCGCACTTTTCAACTACTTGTTTGCCAAGCATCATGGCGGCAAGTTCATCGTCCGCATTGAGGACACCGACCAGACCCGCAACGTGGAGAACGCAGACGAAGAGCAGATGAAAAACCTCAAGTGGCTCGGCGTGGAGTGGGATGAGGGCGTAGACATCGGCGGTCCGTACGGTCCATATCGCCAGATGGAGCGTCTGGATATTTACCGGAAATACATCGATCAGCTGCTGGCCGAGGGCAAGGCGTATTACTGCTACGCAACCAAGGAAGAACTGGATGCGGAGCGGGAAGAGCAGATCGCTCGCGGAGAAACCCCGCGCATTTTGGAAAAGCACCGCCATGTAACACCGGAGCAGCGCGAACAGTTTGAAAAAGAAGGACGCGTACCGTCCGTTCACTTCCTTGTCCCGGACGACAAGGTATATGTGGTAAACGATCTGATTCGCGGAGAAGTGACGTTCGAATCCAAAGAGATGGGCGACTTCGTCATTTGCCGTCCCGACGGAATTCCGACGTACAACTTCGCCGTAGTTATCGATGACTACCTGATGGAGATCAGCCACGTAATCCGTGGGGAAGAGCACCTTTCCAATACGCCGCGCCAGCTGATGATCTACGAGGCATTCGGCTGGGAGCCGCCGCAGTTTGCGCACCTGGCGCTGATCCTCAACCAGGACGGCAAAAAGATGAGCAAACGCGATGAGAGCATCATCCAGTTTATTGAGCAGTACCGTGATCTCGGTTTCCTTCCGGATGCGATCGTCAACTTCCTCGTGCTGCTTGGCTGGTCTCCTGGCGGCGAAGAGGAGATTTTCTCCCTTGAGGACCTGATCAAACTGTTCTCCATGGAGCGCGTCAACAAGTCGCCAGCCGTTTTTGACTCCACAAAAATGAACTGGATGAACAACTACTATCTGAAGCGCGAATCGCTCGATACCATCACAGACATGTGCATCCCGCATCTGCAAAAGGCGGGTTTCATCGAAGAGTCGTTGAGTGATGAAAAGCGCGAGTGGGTTCGCAGCATCGTGGCACTGTATCAGGAGCAGATGTCTTACTGTGCGCAAATTGTGCCGCTCGCAGCCCTTTTCTTCCTCGATGAAGTAGTGTACGATGAAGAAGCAAGAGCAGTTCTGCAGGAACCTCAGCTTCCTGAAGTTCTAGCGTCTTTTAAAAAACACATCGAATCGCATGATGCATATAATGTCGATACGATTAAAGCCGTGTTGAAGGACGTGCAAAAAGAGACCGGTCACAAAGGAAAGGCGTTGTTTATGCCGGTCCGCGTGGCTGCTACCGGTCAGGCGCACGGCCGTGATCTTGGCGAAACCCTTTACCTGCTTGGCCGCGACAAAGTGCTGGAGCGCGTGCAGCGCGTTTTGACCAAAGGAGAGTAACGATCCGTTCGTATCATATAGGAAGAAGGCTATGATCAGGAGAAGTACAGGAGGTAACGCGCCTCCAGAGAGGATGGGTAGGTGTGAGCCATCTGGCGCGGACTTCTGGAAATGCCCCTGGGAGCCATCGGCTGAACCCCGTCCGCAATCAGACGGAGCAGTAAGCAGAATCGGAAACCCGCCGTTATCGGGTAAAGAGCGAGATTGCTCCGCTATGCCGAACGGGCATCGATGCGGGCTGTCTAAGCAGAGTGGAACCGCGGTGCAAAGCCGTCTCTGCGTCTTCTCATCCGGGAAGGCGTGCGAGGCGGTTTTTTGATATTCAAAACATCACGATGCCAGGAGGTGTTCTCCATGTGGAAAGAGATGAAAGAAGATATTCAAGCGGTTTTTGAGCGGGACCCAGCAGCGCGCAGTACGCTGGAGGTTGTGTTGACGTACGCCGGTCTGCATGCCATTTGGGGACACCGTATCGCGCACAAGCTGTGGAGAGCAGGATGGCTCACATCGGCGCGAATCGTCTCCCAGCTGACGCGTTTTTTTACCGGAATTGAAATTCACCCGGGTGCTCGCATCGGCAGAGGATTGTTCATCGACCACGGGGCTGGAGTGGTGATTGGAGAGACATGTGAGATCGGGGATAACGTCACGATTTATCAGGGCGTTACCCTCGGCGGTACGGGAAAAGAAAAAGGAAAACGCCACCCCACTGTGGGCAACAATGTCATTATCGCAACGGGAGCAAAAGTACTGGGTTCCTTTAAAATCGGAGATAATTCGAAGATCGGTGCCGGAGCTGTTGTACTGCAGGAGGTGCCGCCAAACTCCACGGTTGTCGGCATAAAGGCGCGAATCGTGGTCCAAGACGGAAAACGGATCAACTACGACCTCGATCACTGTAATATTCCTGACCCGATCGCGGATGCAATGCGCCATATGCAGAACGAAATTGAACAGCTTCGCAAGGAAGTCAGCGCTTTGAGGGAGGATAAAAAGGAAAATGAGCATTCAATTCTATAACACCCTGACTCGCCAAAAAGAAAAGTTCGTTCCGCTTGAACCGGGCAAGGTAAAAATCTACGTCTGCGGCCCAACCGTATACAATTACATCCACATCGGCAACGCGCGTCCGGCCATCGTGTTTGACACGCTGCGCCG
>VAPR01000957.1_pt1 | contig 16157 bp, 16 predicted proteins | sample 3380701 | NCBI WGS metagenome assembly VAPR01 (sample SAMN11536904, study PRJNA540576) | hot springs metagenome | isolation source: hot spring wet sediment | place: Spain: Lobios | collected 2014-01 | reverse complement strand
TGTTCGTCGAGCTAAAACCACATAAAAACCAAAATGGGTTAGGGACAAAAATCCCTAACTCATTTTGTCAACAGCCCCAATAGTTGGGGGGCTTCTCTTACAATGGTCCTCCATTATTAATATCATTTCTTGTTTCATTTAAAAATGTTTCTTTGTATACAATGTCAGAGCTACTTGAGTTCCGTACACTCGTTTGTATTTCCTGTGATGTTTTTTTCCTTTTAGTTATCCGATCATATAGAAATCCAAAAAGCAATAAGCCACCAAAGATGATTAGCAAGAAGGTCCACATCGGCATTTTAATACCTCCTGATCCCTTTACTTATTATTACGCATTTAATGTCTAAAATGTTGCATGGAAATTTTAGCTGAATCTCGATTATAAGGAATGGGATCGATCCGGCCCATACGCCTATAACTTCTCATTAACGGCAGCAGATGAGAAAATCCTGATGAGCATGCGGGATCAGATGCTCTCTCTTGGCCAACAATTGCAAAGACCTAGAACCAATGGATGGCAATAACTTGTATATGCGGATCATTCACCAATGGGACTTTACTGAAGGGGAAACAGTGAAATTTACCGAGATTCATTAGTGATTGATTCAATAGTCATCGAACAGCATGAAGTCATGCCAACCTTAGTTGAAAAACTTAGTTCATGAACCGGTGCTGGGAAAATCTAATACACAGGAACAGAGTGGTTCGTGCGTAAGTTGATTCTTGGAAATGGTAATAAATTAATATTTTGGTTCGTTTGTAATGTTTTACCATTCATGTTGAAATGTTAGAATCTACAGAGAGGAAAAGGAGGTTTTACACTTAAAACGGTTGTTGATGTTCTTTGGAATGATGCTTGCAGTTGGGGGAATGGGAATTATAAATCCGTTTGCTAATGCGGCGGATACCGTTCCATCTAACAAAAATGCCGTACAAACTCAGTCATACGTAGAACACATGCGCATTCTCACTTTCGATGATGTTTCAGTCATGTTAGATGAGATATGGTACAATCCTGCAACTGGTTATGAACGAAACGATCAGATGTTTTATGACAAGAAAAGTGGAAAAATCCAAAATACCCACCAAGTCAGAACCCCAAAAAGAGCTTCCTCATCACTATTTCGGGATACGTTAGAACTTCACAAATATATGGGGCAACTGATTGGAACTGTTACACTGAACGGAAAACAAGTTCAAAAAAGAAAAGGTTATCTAGGTGATAAAGGCGATCCAACCTGGGTAGTTGCTTATATTGATTCCTCTACAGGTCTTCCAGTTAAAAAAGAATATTTCTCTCGTAAAGGAACGCTTATGAGAACGGCTCGATATTTCTTTGACCATGTAAATGATCCAGACGGTGTACTTTTTCAGAAAAAAAGCTAATAAAGGAGAAGCTAGGGGGGTGTTTACCCTTCGCTTCTCCTTTTATGATTAATCATAAAGAGGGAGACCTTACTTCATATGATTGGAGTTTTGTTAAGGCGTTTTACCGGATGAAGCTGCAATACGATTTGAATCTGAGCAAAATCTACGAGCTGGTGATCAACTCGAATCCGTGCTACGCCTTTCTTCTGGACGGCAACAGCCTGATCCAGAACAAGCTGATCGTGGCCCACGTTTTGGCCCACTGCGACTTTTTCAAGAACAACGTACGGTTCTCCAACACCAACCGGGACATGGTGGAGAGCATGGCGGCCAGCTCCGAGCGAATCCGCCAGTATGAAATCAAGTACGGCAAGGAAGCGGTGGAAACGGTCCTGGATGCCTGCATGGCGATCCAGGAACACATTGACCCGAGCCTGCTCCGCTCCAAACTGCGTTGGAAGCGGGATTCGGAAGACAGTCAGACGTCAGGCAAGCCGGAGAGAAGCTCGCCGTACGACGACCTGTGGAGGCTGGACAGCAAATCGGACGATCACAGTGATCCGGTGAAGATATCGAAGCGCTTTCCGCCCCAGCCGGAAAAGGATCTGGTTCTGTTCATTCAGGAGTACAGCACGGTGCTGGAAGAGTGGCAGCGCGACATCCTGACCATCATGCGCGATGAGATGCTCTACTTCTGGCCGCAGTTGGAGACCAAGATCATGAACGAAGGCTGGGCGAGCTACTGGCATATGCGCATCCTGCGGGAAATGGACTTGACCGAGGCGGAGACGATCGAATTTGCCAAACTGCACTCGTCGGTGATCCAGCCGTCGGCGACCAGCATCAATCCCTACCACCTCGGGTTGAAAATCTTTGAAGATATTGAGGAACGCTGGAACAATCCGACCCAGGAGGATCAGGAGCGGTTCGGTCGCAAGCCGGGCCAGGGACGGGCGAAAATTTTTGAGGTGCGCGAACTGGATTCCGACATCAGCTTTATCCGCAACTACCTGACGAAGGATCTTGTGAGCAAGCTGGATCTCTACATGTTCGGCAAGCAGGGCAACGAGTGGGTGGTGACGGAAAAAGCGTGGGAGCAGGTGCGGGACGGTCTTGCCAACACCCGCGTCAACGGCGGCTTCCCGTACGTGACCGTGCAGGACGGCGACCATCTGCGGGCCGGGGAGCTGTACCTGAAGCACCACTTCGAGGGGTTGGAACTGGACGTCAAGTACGTGGAAAAAACGGTTCCGCACATCTACACGCTCTGGGGCAAGAACGTCCATCTGGAGACGGTGATTGAGGAGCGGCCGGTGCTGTTTACGTATGACGGGAAGAAAGTGCATCGGAGATTTTTGTAACGGAGACTACCAAACGCTATGAAGGCACAGCCATTCTTCGCGGGAGCTGTGCCTCTTATTTTTTATTAATCAAATAAGTTTGCGTGAAAAAACAGGCAAAATACTTGAGTTAGCTATAAATTCTCTTGATCGTTTGCAATTGGATTGTTGATACATAATATTTTTTCCTTTGAAATATATCAAAAAAATCATTATAATAGTATGTGGATAAAGACAGTTGTCTATATGGAGTGGACTGAAATGCATACAGAACCTATTCACTAGTGGGGGAAAATTAATGAGAAGCATACTGAAAAAGGCGAGTCAATTGAGTCTGGTAAAACAAATCATTATAGGTTTGATTATTGGTATGATCCTGGCTGTAACGATCCCCGAAGTAGCAAAACCTGTTGTAGTTTTAGGCTCTTTATTTGTAGGTGCTTTGAAAGCAATCGCACCTGTGTTGGTACTCTTCCTGGTTATGTCAGCCATCGCTCAACACAAACGTGGCCAACAAACGAATATGAAATCCATCATCGTCCTATATCTTTTAGGAACCTTTTTAGCTGGATTAATCGCCGTTATTGTAAGCTTTATGTTCCCTGTCAGCTTGACACTTGCGAAAGGAGCCGAGGGAGTGACGCCTCCTGGCGGTGTCGTAGAGGTTCTCAAATCATTGCTGCTGAATCTGGTTGATAACCCAGTCAATGCAATTATGAAGGCGAACTATATCGGTATTTTAGCTTGGGCAGTACTGCTTGGTTTGGCTATAAGAAATGCCGCTGACACAACAAAAACGATGATTGCCAATTTTTCAGATGCGGTTTCCAAATTGGTTACCTGGGTCATTAAGTTTGCACCATTAGGAATCATGGGTCTAGTATTTGAGTCTATTACGACAAATGGAATTGATGCGTTGCTAGGCTATGCGAAATTACTTGCTGTATTGATTGGCTGCATGCTGTTTGTCGCACTTGTTCTAAACCCACTCATTGTGTATGCAGCTATCAGACAAAACCCTTACCCGCTTGTTTTTACGTGCATTAAGGAAAGCGGCATTACAGCATTCTTTACACGAAGCTCGGCTTCGAATATTCCTGTAAATATGAAATTATGTGAAAACCTGGGTTTGAACAAGGATAGTTATTCCGTATCGATTCCATTAGGCGCTACCATCAATATGGCTGGTGCAGCGGTTACGATTTCTGTCTTGACACTTGCAGCGGTTCATACACTTGGTATTCAAGTAGATATCCCTACCGCCATTATCCTTAGCGTTTTATCAGCTATATGTGCTTGCGGTGCTTCAGGGGTCGCTGGTGGATCTTTATTACTGATTCCGCTGGCATGCAGCTTATTCGGTATTCCAAATGAAATTGCGATGCAGGTAGTCGGAGTCGGCTTTATCATTGGTGTGTTACAAGACTCTTTTGAAACGGCACTTAACTCTTCTACAGACGTTCTTTTCACAGCAGCAGCTGAATTGAGAGAGAAGCGTAAAGAAGGAAAAAAAATAACGTTCTCCAGAGCATCATAAAGAAGAAACCTTCTTACCCGGGCAATTGAACTGCACCCCAGTTGTTAGATTGGACTAACAATTGGAGGTGCAGTTTTTTTTGGGGGAAAACCCCCATTGTAACCAGTTTGTTACCTTGTTTTACCCCTTTGTTACGTCTTGGAGGTGGTGTGGCCTGTATAGTTAGCTTGTAAACGTTACGAGGAGGAATCAAGGATGAAGAAAAATTGGATGCAGCCAACCGTATTACTACTGCTCGCGGGTCTGGTCGGAGTGTCGGGATGGTCGCTTGCAGAAGCGAAGGGGAATAAAGGGAGCGAGCAGCCTTCTGTGGACTGGAAGGCAGGCCAAACATTCGCGGTTCCAGCAGTAAACCTGGGAGGCAACGCGTACGTCGTACATTCGGCACAAGCGGATGTCAACGGAGACCAGGTGAAGGATCAGATCGTTTTGGTGGGAATGAAAGAGAAAGCGGACGATATTTACGCAAGCCAGCTTCATGTCGTTGTCCAGGACGGCAAAACGAAAATATTCAGCAAGACAGATGAAAAGGACTTCGGAGGTTACGAAGCAACCTTGTTTGTCGGTGATTTTACCGGGGACAAAGTCGCCGATATCATGGTGACAGCACCAACCGGAGGAAGCGGCGGCATTACCGATCACCGGATTTTCTCCTGGAAAGAAAACAAGCCGACAACCATTTTTTCCGATAGAGAGAACCAGGGCGTACTCATGAAAGGCAAATTCGTGGATGGATTCAAAGTGGAAGCGACGGTTACCACTCTGTCAAAGAACATCACGATCGATGCAAGCGCCAATCAGGATTTGTACGTTGCGCAAGAACAGTATCGAAAGGATGGGAAGCTGCTCCAGCCAATGGAGGTGGAGGCCAATCCCTACAGCCAACTGACAGCTGTCGACTATGAAGGAGATGATGTCTATGAACTGGAGGGCCATCAGCGAGTGACCGGATTTTACAATGCTGACACCATCTCCAACATTCGATCCATCTGGGCTTACAAAGATGGCAAATGGTCGTTGGCTGAAGCAGAGTGTTCTACCATTCTGAAGCGATTTGGGACGTAATCGAAACGCGAAACCGCCAAAGTTTTTTTGGCGGCTTTTTTCTGTCTCGTCTATCTACTGAGGCTTCTTTCCGCACGTAATGATTTCGGCTTCGCGTTAACGAGAACGATACTGCTAACAATCAGTACAAGTCCCGCCACCAGTTTCAGAGACACAGTCTCACCTAAAAAAAGGACGCTGGTGATGATCGCGATGAGCGGTATGAGAAAGGTAAAGGAGCCCACCTTGCTTGCTTCGCCTGATCTGACGAGTGCAAAGAATGCGAGCCAGCCCAGAGCGGTTACGAACACGGAGATAAACAACAAGGTCCAGATGAATGGCATTACCCAAACGATCTGATCCCAGCTTTCAACAGATGAACCTGCGACGAACAATACGATCCCGCCGATGAAAATCTGGAGAGCAACCACCCAGACGGCATCTACCCGATCCGCTGTTTTCTTCATGTATAACGTGCCGAAAGCCCAACAGATGGCACTGCCCAAACCGAGCAAAATCCCCACAGATGAAATCTCGCCAGCCCCTCCGTTGATGCTGATTGCAGCGACTCCGAGAAAGCCGAGAATCAGGCCAACCATTTTTCCGAAAAACATTTTTTCCCCCAGCCACAACCAGGAGCAGATGCCAAGCAGCACAGGCTGAAAGAAAACAATCGTGGCAAAAAGTCCGGCAGGCAGATATTTTAGCCCAATGGTTTGCAAGATGTAAAATGAAATGATGTTCAACGCGGAGGAGATTAGATAGATGTGCCACGTATGTTTCAGATCAAGCTTCTTGTAGTGAGGCAGGGCAAAGAGAACCAACAGAAGACCCCCGATAAAGATTCGCAAGCCTGCAAAGAGCAATGGCGGACAGAACTCCAGCGCATATTTGGAAAGCGGCCAGTTCACCCCCCACATGATGACAAGAAACGAGAGATAAACAGCTGTTCGCGTACGCGAAAGTGGTACCATCATCATCAACCCCTGTTGTTGATTTGGTATCGATGATACAATGTCTCATATAATAAATAAAATGAATGTTTATTATAGAGGGGATAACAAAATTGTTATGACTCAATCACAGCTGCAATTATTCGTGAAAATAGCCGAGACGGGAAGCTTCACCAAAGCAGGGCAAGAATTGAATATGACACAGCCGGCTGTCAGTCGCGCCATTTCCACGCTTGAATCAGAATTAGGCGTCACGCTCATGATTCGAGACAAGAAACATGGAATCATTCTTACCGATCTTGGCAAGCGGTTGCTTGTACGATTCAGAGAAATTTTGAATGGTTATGATAAGGTGGAGCAAGAGGTTACAGCCGAAAAGGGCTTTGAAGTAGGGACGATTCGCATCGGGTCATTTCCGATTGTATCCGCTCACTTTCTGCCGAAAATACTTCGGGTCTTTGGGGAGAAGTATCCCGGATTGACATTTGAATTTTATGAAGGAACAATTGATGAGATTAAAGACTGGCTATCAGCCAGAATCATTGATGTTGGCTGGATTATGCCCCCTACTAACGAGTTTGAAATCATTCCGTTTTTCAAAGACGATTTGTGTTTGCTGGTACGAGACGACCACTCATTGCAGGGACGAACGAAAATAGAGATAACGGATTTGGACAATGCCCCCATGATCCTTTGTAAAGGCGGTTTTGAAACTCCGATTTATGATCTGTTTGAAAAATCAGGAGTCTCTCTTCGAGCAAAATTTGATGTTCATAACATACACACAGCGGTAAGTATGGTTCAGGAAGGCTTAGGTATTGCAATCGTATCCAGAATATCGTTGTCCATGGTAGCATTGCCTTCGAATGTCCGAATCCGCTCTATCGATCCGCAGCCGTTCAGAGAAATCAACTTGGCGGTGCCTTCAATAAAAGAGGCATCTGTCGCGGTAAAGCTTTTCATTCAAACCGTTAGAGATCTTTATTTATCTGACAAGATATGATGATGACATGTCAGCCTGAACAAAAGCTAGTTAGATGAATTTCATAACAAGCAACCCTACTACAGAAAGGATGAGTTGCAATGCAGACTTCTCTCAAAGACAAGGCAGTTTCGTTTTTGCAACTGGTGGCATCAGGGAACGTTCGTGAAGCATACCAGAGGTACGTAGGTTCAGCCGATACCGGAGAATTCTCCGAATGAGAATGGCATGTTCTGATGTGGTTGTCATTTATCAAGGTACAAAAGCTTCGGCCTGCCCAAGCCACAGCGTGCAGTTGGGGGAACAGTGATGGAAAACAGGGATTGGCTCATCTTGCAGGAACTCTATCATCAGAAAAACATTACCAAGGCTGCAGAAAGCCTGTTTATTTCACAGCCCGCATTGACCAAACGAATCCGGCAGATCGAAAAGGAATTCGGCGTTCAGATCGTACATCGAGGCAGAAGAGGGGTTCACTTTACTCCTCAAGGAGAGTACCTGGTGAAATGTGCGGACGAAATGCTGCTGCAGCTTCGCAAAATAAAGGAAACGGTATTGAATATGGACAGCAGTGTTGGAGGGACGCTGCGCATCGGTGTTTCCAATTACTTCGCCCGGTATCAGCTTCCGCGTCTGTTGCGACTGTTTAAAAACGAATATCCCGGCGTCGAGTTTAAATTGATCACAGGCTGGAGCAAAGACATCTATAAATTGATCTATAACCAGGATGTGCATGTTGCCTTCGTCCGTGGAAACTATCATTGGTTGGACAAGAAACATCTACTGTTTGAAGAACCGATCTGTGTTGCATCGAAAGAAAAAATAGACTTGAGAGACCTTCCCAACCTTCCGAGAATTGACTATCAAACCGATTCCCTGTTACAAGCCTTAATGGAGAACTGGTGGACGGAAAACTATTCACAGCCTCCTTTCATCGGAATGGAGGTGGACAAGGCGGATACCTGCAGAGAGATGGTGCTGAGCGGATTGGGATATGCGATCCTGCCACGTTGTGTGTTAGCCGGCAGAGAAGATCTGTTCACCATCGATCTGACGGAAAAAGGGGGAAACCCCATCTTGAGAAAGACGTGGATGTTTAACCACGAGGAAGCCTTGCAGGTAAACGTAGTCAAAGCATTCGTGCGTTTTATAGAAAAGATAGATATTCAAAATCCTGATTGACAGCGATAACGTATCGGTATTTTTCCTTTCTTTCAATCAGGTTTAAACTAACTCTAAATCAAATGTGATTTAGAGCGAGGGAAGGCATATGCTGCAACGATTTCTGCTGACAATCCTGATCGCCACCTCAGGGGGAGTACTATTTACGCTGATCCATTCTCCGCTCCCATGGCTGCTGGGAGCTTTGGTCTCGACGGTCGCAGCTATTTTTCTCGGTTGCAACAGGCTCTGGATTCCGTCATGGTTTCGGAAAGCCGGTTTGATCATTGTGGGGATTACACTTGGGCTTCGCATGACGCGGGACATTTGGCAGACGATGGCGGACCATATTGGTCTCATGCTGATTGCCACCGTCATTACGGTGATCTTCGGTATCCTGAATGCGTGGCTCTTGCATCGGGTGTACAACGTTGATGCGACGACTTCCTTATTCAGCAACATTCCAGGCGGACTGTCCGAAATGGTGACCATCGGCCAAAATCTCGGCGGAAACCTGCAAATCATTACGATTTTTCACTCCATTCGGGTCGTCATGATTGTAGTCGTCACTCCCTATCTCGTTACACTGCTGCCTTATGAACATCACGCATCGCTGATCCAGACCGGAGGAGATCATCTCGGCGGTCTGCAAACTATCATCGTTCTTGCCTTGGGAGCAGCAGGAGCGATGGTTGCTTCCCGCTTTTCCATTCCTGCGCCGTTCTTGTTGGGGCCCTTGCTGGTAACCTCGGTTGTTTCCTGGAATACCTCTTTTCTGGGTAGTACGCCGGCATTGAACAGTGTAATCGTGAACGTCGCTCAGGTCTTGATTGGCGTGAGCATCGGGATTGATTTCAAACGGGAGGAGTTGGTCAAATACCGCAAGCATTTTGTTTCAGGACTGGTCCATTCCTTTTTCTTGCTTGTCATGAGCATATCCCTTGCCGTTGCGCTTTCGTATGCGGCGAGGATCGATGTCATCACAAGCATCCTGGCCACGGCTCCTGGAGGGATCGCGGAAATGAGTTTGACGGCTCTTGCCACCGGCGCTGATCCGCTTCTGGTGACCGCATTTCAATTGTTTCGGGTGCTGTTTATCGTGACGGTTTTCTCCTTTTTCATTCGTTCGTATGTCAGGAAGGTAACGGGCCAGGCGATTAAGGAAGGAACCAACTTGTAGGGCATGGGCGGAACCCCGATACATGTATGGGAAGCCTTTGTCTCCCACGGGAGATAGGGCTTTTTTTCATTTCAATAGGGTTGTCCAAGAAGATTTGACAATTTTTTAACGTAAATTTGAACAAAACATGAACAACAAGTGAATTTTGTGTTACAATGAAGGTAATGATGGAACGATAAAACAATGACAGGGGTCATGTGTCATGGATCAAGAGAAAAAAGCTGCTGACACACTGAAATGGATGGCATGGACGGCAACGATTATCGGAACACTTTTGTTCGCGTTTAGTGTAAGCGATTTCAGATCGGAGAATTTCCTTCTGATGATCGCCATCGGGTGTTTGATTGCGGGAATGAACATCTTCCTGTTGAGCACCGTTTTCCGGCTGCTACATATCCGAAAGCAGGAAGTATAAACCAACAGATACCGCCGCTTGGCACAGTGATTGCTGCTGCCGGGCGGTTTTTTTTGCGTAGATTGGAGAATCGTAGCAAACATTTGATCAACTTGTGAATGCTTGGTGAAGGCTTTGTTACAGAAAAGCTACGAAATCATGAACGATGGGGAAACACAGGTACAAAATCACCTTCTGTCTGATACGATGTGATATATGAGAAAAATTTCACATGGACGTTGTTTCACGGGAGGGATAGGAGAAATGAGCACCAAAATGCTGCTGAGACAGGTCCCCGTTTGGATCATGGCACTAATGGCCGGCGTTCTTTTGAGCGGATGCGGGAGCGAATACATTGTCTTGAATCCGAAGGGGCCTGTTGCCGAGACACAGTACAATCTCATTATGATCTCTGTGATTTTGTGTTCGATCGTCGTGATTCCGGTGCTGGCGCTTACCGCCTTTATCGTCTGGCGCTATCGGGACACACCGGACAACAAGGCTCCCTACAAACCGGACTGGGCGCACAATACGACCCTTGAGGTGGTTTGGTGGGGAATTCCGGTTATCATCATTGCTTTGTTGAGTTTCTTTACGGTGAGGGACATCTATGCACTGAAAGAATCGCCCAATAAAGAAGTGAAGCCGATTACGATCCAGGTTACCTCACTCGATTGGAAATGGATGTTCACCTATCCGGAACAAAACATCGCTACTGTTAATTATTTGCAGATCCCAACTGGGGTTCCGGTTCAATTTCAAGTGTCGGCAGATGGTCCGATGAACTCGTTCTGGGTCCCTCAGCTTGGAGGACAGATATATGCCATGCCTGGAATGGCCACACGCCTGTGGTTGCAAGCGGATGAGCCGGGCGAGTACGACGGTATGGGAGCGAACTTTACAGGTGAGGGTTTTGCGCACATGCAGTTTAAGGTAATTGCCAAGCCGCAAAACGAGTTTAATCAGTGGGTGCAGCAGGTGCAAAACACCTCTCCGGCCATGACCAAGCAAGATTATCAGGAACTGGCCAAACCTGGATTCTCTGAAAAAATGACGTATTCGTCCTTCCCGAAGGGCTTGTTTGAAGAGATTGTGATGAAATACAGTCACGGCCATGACGGATCGATGAAACATGACAAGATGACCGAAACGCATACGCACCATTAAAGGAAGAGAGGAGGAACACATCATGTGGGAGAATATCAAGTCTTTTGCATCTACATTCTTTGTTACAGGTGACCCGTTGATCTACGGGGCAGACGTCTCCATCGTGCTGACCATGCTGGCCATCGTCTTTGTTCTGACCAAATACAAGAAGTGGGGCTGGCTGTGGCGCGAATGGCTGACAACGGTTGACCACAAAAAGATCGGGATTATGTACCTGATCGCGTCGCTTCTCATGCTGTTCCGCGGCGGGGTGGATGCGCTGCTGATGCGTCTGCAGCTGGCACTCCCGGACGTGCAGTTCCTGCACTCCGATCACTACAACGCGATCTTTACCACCCACGGCACGATCATGATTCTGTTTATGGCGATGCCGATGATGTTTGCGCTTTTCAATATGGTAGTACCGCTGCAGATCGGGGCGCGCGACGTTGCCTATCCGTTTTTGAACGCGGTCAGCTTCTGGCTGTTTTTCTTCGGCGCGATGCTGTTTAACCTGTCGTTCGTCATCGGGGGATCCCCTGATGCCGGTTGGCTTTCCTATCCGCCGCTGTCTGAAAAGGTGTTTAGCCCCGGCGTCGGGCAGGACTTTTACATCTGGGGGATCCAAATTTCCGGGATCGGTAGTTTGGCCACGGGGATCAACTTTATGGTCACGATCCTGAAGATGCGTGCCCCTGGAATGAAGTTGATGAAAATGCCGCTGTTCAGCTGGTCTGTACTGTCCAGCTGCATCATGATCATTTTTGCCTTTCCGATCCTGACCGTAACATTGGCGCTGCTTTTCCTTGACCGCTACCTCGGCGCTCATTTCTTTACGATGGATGGCGGCGGCAATGCGATGATGTATATCAACCTCATCTGGATGTGGGGACACCCGGAAGTGTATATCGTGGTAGTGCCTGCCTTCGGGGTTTTCTCCGAGGTTGTGGCTACGTTCTCTCGCAAAAAGATTTTCGGCTACAAGTCCATGGTCTATGCGATGATGGGCATCGCCGTACTCTCTTTCTTTACCTGGGCCCACCACTTCTTCACCATGGGAACGAATGCCAGCGTGATTGCGTTCTTCGCGGTCACGACGATGGCTATCGCGATCCCGACCGGGGTGAAGGTGTTCAACTGGCTGTTCACCATGTTCCGTGGTCGGATTCAGTTCAAGCAGCCGATGCTCTGGACCATTGCTTTCATCCCGTGCTTCGTGGTCGGGGGAGCAACCGGTGTCATGCTGGCTGTGGCTCCGGCGGACTACCAGTACCACAACAGCTACTTCCTGATTGCCCACTTCCACCAGGTGCTGATCGGTGGGGTTGTGTTCGGATACCTCGCAGGGATTTACTACTGGTGGCCGAAGCTGTTCGGCTTCAAGCTGGATGAGCGTCTGGGCAAATGGGGCTTCTGGTTCTGGAATATCGGTTTCTATGTGTGCTTCATGCCGCAATACGCACTTGGTTTCATGGGTATGACCCGTCGCTACTACACGTACGGATGGGATATGGGCTGGGCACCGCTCAACATGATTTCCACCATCGGGGCATTCCTGATGGGAGCGGGCTTCGTGTTCCAGGTATGGCAAATCGCCTACAGCATCAAGCACGGGGAACGAGACACCACTGGCGACCCGTGGAACGGTCGTACGCTGGAATGGTCGATTCCATCTCCAGCACCAATGTACAATTTCGCTGTCGTTCCGCAGGTGAAGCATGCGGACGACTGGTGGGAAACAAAACAGGCTAGAGCCAATGGTACGGCAAAAGAGGAGAAGGTTCGCCTCGAACCCATCCACATGCCGAAAAACTCGGGAATTCCGTTTATCATGTCTGCCTTCTGGTTTGTTGCGGGATTCGGCTTCGTGTGGGGCTGGACCTGGATGATCGTGATCGGGCTGATTGGGGTAGGAGCATGCATGTGGGCTCGCTCCTTCCAGTATGACACCGATTACTACATCCCGGTGGACGAAGTGAGACGCACGGAGGCTTCCATGGGGAGGGCTGTATAATGCAACGAATCATGACACATCATGAACAGGGTCATGTCCACGACCATGATCACGGACACGAGGACCATGAATCGCTGAAGGTGCTCGGATTCTGGATCTTCCTGGTGACGGACTGCATTCTGTTCGGTACGCTGTTTGCGACGTATGCCGTGTTGATGAATAGTACTGCCGGCGGCCCGACCGCTCATGAACTGTTCCAGATGCCGGGCGTCATTGCGGAAACATTTATCCTGTTGACCAGCAGTTTCACCAGCGGCCTGGCTACCCTGGCCATGCACAAAGGAAACGTGAAGCAGCTGATCGGTTGGCTGGTCGTGACCGCCTTGCTGGGTCTGGCGTTTATCGGACTTGAGGTGACCGAGTTCATGCACATGGTGGCAGAGGGAGCAACCATCTCCACCAGCGCGTTCCTCTCCGCGTTCTATACGCTGGTCGGGACGCACGGATTGCACGTCTCGCTGGGCTTGTTCTGGATGGTGGCGATCATGATCCAGCTCGCACGCCGCGGCATTACGCCGGTCACCCGCCGCAAGGTAACCAATCTCAGTCTCTACTGGCACTTCCTCGACGTCGTATGGATCTTCCTCTTGACCGTCGTATACCTGTTGGGGGTGATGTAAGATGATGCATCAGGAGAATCATGGGGATCATCACGGCTCTCTCAAGTCGTATGTGATCGGATTTGTTTTGTCCATCATTTTGACAATCATACCGCTGGTGCTTGTGATGAACCACATGCTCAGCAGAGCAGCGCTGGTGATCACGATTATGGTGATGGCGGTATTGCAATTCCTGGTTCAACTGTTCTTCTTCATGCACATTCGTGAAGGGGAAAAGCCCCGTTACAACGTACAGGCGTTGATTCTCGGTGGAGTGATTCTGTTTACGATTGTGGCTGGTTCCATCTGGATCATCACCTATAATATGGAGGTTGTGTAAGTCGACCCTCTTGAGATGTAGATACCCCTCCGGCAGACAGTGAATGTCATCACTGTTGCCAGAGGGGTTTTTTATATCACCATGCGCTCATCCAGAAACGCCATGCTCCTTCTCCTCCTTGTCACTGTCAGACAGAATCATGCCGACCCGCTCCAGGCGTTTGGGGTCCTGGCTTAGTTTTCGGATGATCAGGTAGCCAGCCAACAGGTAAACCAGAACGATATAAGGCAAGTAACTATAAGGCGCTGGGGGTACGGGATAAAACGAAGCGGACAGCGGAATCAGCATGATGAAGGAAGCCAGGATGGGTATGATGCCGTTTTTGAACGGATGGGCGTGCAGGTTACCTTCTCTTTTTTGATAACGGACGTATCCGAACGCGGCCAGCATGTACACCGGGATAATCCCCAGCGTCAACAAAGCGCCCAGGTAGCCGTATGTGTTGGAAGGTCCGACGCTAAGCCCCATGATGAAAAGCAAGAGTAACGAAAGGATTCCCTGAAACAGGATGGCGTTCGTCGGCGTGTGATATTTCGGGTGTACCTTGGCCATAAAAGGGGAGATGATCCGTTCTCGCCCCATGGCGAAGATGACGCGGGAAACGGCATTGTGCACGTTGATGGAGACAGCCAGGATGCTGCTGATGCCTGCGAGCGCGACAAGCAGTACAAAAGCTGGCCCGCCGTAATTGGTGGCAAGCGTAACGAACGGGGAAAGATCGGACGAGAGAGCTTTCATATTGTCCAGACCAAAGCCGTTGACCACAGTAAAAGTACAGAGAAGATAAATGAAACCAACCAACAGGGTTGAACCCATGAGGGAGCGATATACGTTTTTCCGTGGATCGCGCACTTCTTCCGCCAGCGTCGTGGCAGACTCAAAACCGACAAAAGAGAGAATGCCGTAGATCATCCCCAATGCAATGCCGGAGAAACCGTTCGGACTGAGAGAGGGGGTCAGCACGTTGAAATGGATGCCGCTTGCGCCGCCCTTGCCGAGCACGAGATAGCAGATGATCAACAGCACCGCGATTTCTGCCAGGAAAAGCAGCAGGCTGAGCTTCAAAGACTGTTTGGCGCCAATCCAGGAGACGGCCAGGACGAGAACCCAGGCCAACAGGGAAATGGCCATCCAAGAAATGTCCAGGTTCAAGTAGGCACGAAGCAAATCGCTGACGGTAATGCCCAAGAGCGCCAGTTCCGCCGGTTCCAGTACACTGTACCCCAGGAACATGAGCCAGCCGGTGATGAATCCGGTACGGGGGCCAAAACCTTTCACGGAAAAGGTGTAAAACGCACCCGCACTCGGGGCGATCTTTCCGAACTCTCCAATGGTGTTGGCCAGCATCAAGCAGGCGACAAGCGAGACGAGAAAAGCGAAAGGCATGGCAGCCCCGGCAAAACTGGCGGCATAAGGCGTGTTGTAGTACATCGAAACTGCGGGACCCATAAAAGCGGCCGCCATGATGATTGCGTCCCAGACGGACAAGTTTCTCAGCAGACGATTTTCTGTTGCTTGGCTCGTTTTCACATTACCTACTCCTCCTGAAAATAGGATGAAATGAAATCACATCGGGAGGTAGCAACTTTCATACCAGAACCAGGTGAGCGTATCGGATTCGGACGAACGGCGATGGTTGTCTCCAAAAGACTTCTCGTTATCAAGAAATGATTCTGATAAATAAGAAATCGGAAACCATTCATAAAGGCTGCGCCACCACCGTACTATAGTTTTAGTTGTAATCAACTCACTTTCACCAATTTGACATTTCCAACGATATGGAACATAATTTAATAACGCTTAATTTCCGATTAGCCATATCGGAAAGCGGGGGAACCACTTTTTTGGGGCGAATCGCTATCGCATCTGGATCGCGTAGGGAACCATCTTTCCCGAGTCCGTCAGCTAACCTCGTCAGCGATAGATGGGTCAAATGCTTCTTTTTTTATATTCGTTTCTTTGACCCTACATAGAGCAGGGTCTTTTTGCTTTTTTGACCCTGCTCACGTAGGGTCATTTACCTTTTCAAGGGGGGGATGAAGTTGCGAAATGCCGTTGTCTTTGAGCATGTTCGCAAGCAGTATGGCCAAACAGTGGTG
>VAPR01000956.1_pt1 | contig 16174 bp, 15 predicted proteins | sample 3380701 | NCBI WGS metagenome assembly VAPR01 (sample SAMN11536904, study PRJNA540576) | hot springs metagenome | isolation source: hot spring wet sediment | place: Spain: Lobios | collected 2014-01 | reverse complement strand
CGCGCTCCTCAAAGGCCAGGACCACCACGATCCGGTCGCTGGGGAAGTCCTGAGCCACCAGACAGTCGAGCGTGCGGGCCAGGATGGCGGTGGCCTCGCCGCAGGTCGGGATGATCACCAGGTGCTCGATGGTGGCCGCCGCCGGGTGGGCGCGGAGCCGCCCTGCCCAGTCGATCTTCTGGGCCCGGTGCAGGCGCCAGGCGCCCAGCAGACCCAGCCCACCCAGGCGTCCGGCCTTGACCAGCCAGTAGAGCTCGAAGGCCAGGACGAAGAGAACGACCAGCGGTGGCCAGAGAAGCGTTCCCCAGAACGGCAGGCTGATCGTCAACCAGGTCAGCAGGCCCAGGGCGATCTCGACCAGGCGCTGATAGCGCGGCGGCACCAGGGCGCGGGCCGTGGGTGGCGCAGCCGATGCGGTGTGGGCGAGCGGCACAGTCGAACGCACCTGCCTTCTCCGGTGGACTGGGTGGGCTGACCGGCGGGGACGAGGGCCAGCCAGAGCGGACGGCCAGGCGCTGGCCCTGGCGCGTATTATACCCCCTGCCCGGCCGAGGTCAAGAGAGCCCCGGCCCGCTCGGCCCGGGCCGCCTGACGGCGCGGGGTGGACTGGCCAGTCTGGCCCGGGAGGACCGGCGCCGGCCGGGTTGCGGGATCCCGGCGACAGACGGCACGCCCGGCCCTCGGCAGCCCAGGACCAGACCGCCGGCGGGGTATACCCATGGGGGGATTGACAAAGGGATGCATAGAAGCCTAGAATGAGAGTGCCCACCCCGGTGGGGATGGGGGAGGAGAGAGGCGATGGAGTCAGAGCGCCGGCAGGAACTCCAGGCGCGCCTGCGCAGTATCGAGGGCCATGTCCGTGGCCTGCAGCGGATGCTCGAGCAGGGGAGTTCCTGCCTTGATATCGTGCGGCAGATCCAGGCGGTTCAGGGGGCTCTGGACCGGGTGGTGGCGCTGCTCCTCGAACATCATCTGGACACCTGCCTCGCCGCCGCCATCCATGGCGATGACCCGGCCGAGCGCGAGCGCGTGCTGCGCGATCTGCTCGCCGTTCTGCCGGGGGTCCGGTCAAGTCCCCGGCCGACCAGCTCGGCCGCTGAGAGGAGGGGAAGCGATGGCCGCTGAACTCCGTCAGGGCGTGCGACTGACCCTGCCGCTGCGGGGTATGACCTGCGCCGCCTGCGCCGCCCGCATCGAACGCGGTCTGCGTCGCCTGCCCGGCGTCCAGGAGGCGGTGGTCAATTTCGCCACGGGCCGGGCCACGGTCGTCTATGACCCGGCGCAGCAGAGTCTGGCCAGCCTGCGGGCGGCGGTTCAGGACCTGGGCTACGACCTCGTTACCGAGGAGCAGACGGTCGACCTCAGCGCCGTCCCGCCCGCCCAGCGTCCGGCGGCCCTGGCGGCCCTGCAGCGGCTGCCGGGGGTGCTGCGTGTCGTCGCAGCGGGGCCCGACCAGGCGCAGGCGCAGGTTGTGGCGGTGGCCGGAGCGTTGAGCCCGGCCGTTCTCGACCAGACACTGGCCCCCTTCCGGCCGCGCGGGGACCGGCTGACCACGGTGACGCTGGCGATCACGGGTATGACCTGCGCCGCCTGCGCCGCTCGCATCGAGCGGGTGCTGCGCCGGCGACCGGGAGTGCAGAGCGCGGTGGTCAACTTCGCCACTCACCGGGCCACGGTGACCTATGACCCGACGGTCCTGAGTCTGGAGGCCCTGCTTCAGGCGGTGGCCGACGCCGGCTATCAGGCTCGTCCGGCCGGCGACCGCCGCCAGGAGATGGCCGAGGAGACGGGAGATCTCTGGCGTCGCTTCCTGGTCAGCGCCGTCGCCGGTCTGGCCATTACGGCTCTGGCTCTTCTGCCGCTGCCGCTCAGCGCCGAGGTCCGGGCGGTGCTGATGTTCCTGCTGGCCACGCCGGTCCAGTTCTGGGCCGGGGCGCCGTTCTACCGGGGCGCCTGGGCGGCCGCCCGCCGTCGCACCACCACCATGAACACCCTCATCGCTCTGGGGACGACGGCCGCCTACGGCTACAGTGTGGTGGCCACGTTCGCTCCGGGGCTCCTGACCGGGGTGGCCGGCCACGTCGAGCCCTACTACGATACGGCGGTGGTTATTATCGCCCTTATCCTGCTGGGGCGCACTCTCGAGGCCCGGGCCCGTGGCCGGGCGCGGGCGGCTCTCCAGCATCTGCTCCGGCTCCAGCCCCGGACCGCCCGGGTGGTGCGCGACGGTCAGGAGAGCGACCTGCCGGTCGAGGCGGTCCAGGTGGGCGACATCGTCGTCGTCCGACCGGGCGAGCGGATCCCGGTGGACGGGGTCGTGATCGATGGCCGGTCCACGGTGGACGAGTCGATGGTCACCGGCGAGAGTCTGCCGGTGGACAAGGGGCCGGGGGACCCGGTCGTCGGCGGCACGGTCAACCTGACCGGCACCTTCCGTTTCCGGGCCACGCGGGTCGGCGCCGAGACCCTTCTGGCCCAGATCGTCCGGCTGGTCGAGGAGGCCCAGGGGTCAAAGGCGCCGGTCCAGCGGCTGGCTGATGCCGTGGCCGCGCGCTTCGTCCCGGCGGTGCTGGGGATCGCCGGGGTGACGTTCGTCGCCTGGCTGCTCTTTGGGCCGCCGCCCGCTCTGACGCACGCGCTCCTCAACGCGGTGGCGGTGCTGATCGTTGCCTGCCCCTGCGCCCTGGGGCTGGCGACGCCGACGGCCATCATGGTCGGCACCGGACGGGGGGCCGAACTGGGAGTTCTTTTCCGCTCGGCGGAGGCGCTGGAGCAGGCCGCGCGGGTGACGGCGGTGATCTTCGACAAGACCGGGACGCTGACGCTCGGTGCTCCGCAGGTGACCGACCTGGTCCCGGCGCCAGGGGTCAGCCCGGACGAGCTGTTGGCGACGGCGGCCCTGGCCGAGCGCCGCTCGGAGCACCCGATCGCCCGGGCGATTCTGGCGGCGGCCCAGGCGCGGGGGCTGGCGGTCGGCGTGCCCGAGCGCTTCCAGGCGCTGCCTGGCCACGGGGTCGAGGCGGCCGTCGACGGACGGGTGGTGCTCCTGGGCACGGCAACGCTCCTGGCCGAGCGGGGGATCGCGGTCGATGGGCTGGTGGCCACCGCCGAGGCGCTGGCCGCCGGGGGGAAGACCCCGCTCTTTGTGGCGGAGAACGGCCAGGTGCGGGGGTTGATCGCCGTGGCTGATACCCTCAAGCCCGAGGCGCCGGCGGTGGTGGCGGCGCTCCGGCGCATGGGGCTTCCGGTCTATCTGCTGACCGGCGATACGGCCCGAACGGCCCGGGCCATCGCCGCCCAGGTGGGCATCGCCCCGGAGAACGTGCTGGCCGAGGTTCGGCCCGATGGCAAGGCGGCGGTGGTCCGGCAGTTACAGGCGCAGGGGCACCGGGTGGCGATGGTCGGCGACGGGATCAATGATGCCCCGGCCCTGGCCCAGGCCGATGTGGGGATCGCTCTCGGGACCGGCACCGACATCGCCATGGAGACCGCCGACGTCACCCTGATCTCTGGTGGGCTGTGGGGGGTGGTGACAGCCCTGGCCCTGGCGCGGGCCACGCTGCGGACCATCAAGCAGAATCTTTTCTGGGCTTTTATCTACAACATCGTTCTCATTCCGGTGGCGGCCGGCGCCCTCTGGCCACTCCTGGGCGGGCGGCCGCTGGTGCTGGGGCCGTTCCACTGGAGCGGGACGCTCAACCCGATGCTGGCGGCCGGGGCGATGGCCCTCTCCTCGGTCTCGGTGGTCGGGAACGCCCTGCGGCTGCGGCGCTTCCAGCCGCCCCGGCCCTGAGTAAGGGCCGGCCGTTGACAGGAGAGCGGTGCGTTTGCTATAATGCAGGCGCAAGGCGCGGAGGCGTGGTGTAGAGGCCTAACACGCGGCCCTGTCAAGGCCGAGAACGCGGGTTCGAATCCCGTCGCTTCCGCCCGTTCCCATCGGGTTGACCCGGTGGGTTCTTCCTCCGCTCACTGTCAGCCGGGGTTCGTCCCCGGCTTTTTTCTGTCTGGCCGGTATGGTCGAGCCCGCGCCCTGGTCTCCCCGGTCTCGATGCCTCCGCCCGCCGGGAGAGCGAGTCGGGGAGGGCGGCGGAGCTGGCGCGCCGGATTTTCTCCGTCCACCCGCCTCTTGGGTGCCGGACGGCTCTGTGCTACAATGGGCCGGCACCCGAAGGAGGAGGGCACAGATGCCGGTCATCGCCGCCGAACCGTTGCGTCGGCTCACCACCGCGATCTTCCAGGCCGCCGGGGCCACCCGCGAGAACGCCGACCGGGTGGCCGAGGCCCTGGTCGAAAGCAATCTGGTTGGTCACGACTCCCACGGTGTCATCCGCATCCCCAGCTACATTCAGGCCATCCGTCAGGGGCACATCCAGCCGGCCGCCACGCCGACCATCCTGCGCGAGACGTCGACCGCCGCCCTGGTCAGCGGCAACTGGACCTTCGGCCACGTGGCCGCCAAGTTCGGGACCGAGGTGGCGGTCGCCAAGGCCCGGGCCCAGGGGCTGGCGGCGGTCGGGATCGTCCAGTGCAACCATATCGGCCGCCTGGGCGAGTACCCGACGATGGCCGCTCGGCAGGGGGTTATCGCCCTCGTCACCGCCGGCGGGAGTCTGGCCAGCGGTGTCCGCGGGCCGGCCGCCCCCTACGGGGGCCGGGGCCGGGCTCTCGGCACGAACCCGATCGCGGTGGGCGTTCCGGGCGGTGATTTCCCACCGCTCCTGCTGGACTTCGCCACGACGGCGGTCGCCGGTGGCAAGATCATGGTCGCCCGGGCCCGCCGTCAGCCGCTCCCGCCCGGCGCCATCCTCGACCCCGAGGGCAATCCCTCGACCGACCCGGAGGATTTCTACCGGGGCGGGGTGATGCTCCCCTTCGGGGGCCATAAGGGCTACGCCCTGAGCATGGTCGTCGAGCTCCTCTCCGGTCCTCTCACCGGTGCCGACGCCCACGCCGCCACCGGCCGGACCAGCGGGACGTTTATCCTGGCCATCGATGCCGGGCTCTTCCGGCCCCTGGCCGAGTTCGTCAGCGTGGCCGACCGCGTCTACCGCCAGGTCAAGGAGACGCCGCCCGCCCCCGGTTTTAAAGAGGTGCTGCTGCCCGGTGAGCCCGAGTGGCGGACCCGCGCGCGACGCCTGGCCGAGGGGATTCCCATCGAGGAGGCCACCTGGTCGGCCATCGTGCAGGTCGCGCGCGATCTCGGAATCGATGCCGAGGCCTTCCGGGACGCTCCCGCCTGAGACCGTTCTCCCCCGTCGCCGCCTGCTCCGGGGACTCCTCGGGCTGGGGCTGCTCCTGCCGGGCTGCGCGGCTGGCTCGCCGACACCGTCGCCGGCGCCGCCAGCGCTCCCACCGCTGGCCCCGGCGACCGCTACCCCGCCGCCGGCCATCCTCCAGCGGCCCGAGCCGGGGCCGCCGGTGGCGCTGGAGTTCTGGACCACCGGCCTGGCCGCAGCGCGAGACTGGCTGGCCGGCGTCGCCGTCACCTATACGCGGGCCCAGCCGACGGTCCGCGTGCAATGGCGTGACTTCCCCCCCGACCGGGCGCTGGACACCGTCACCGTCGCTCTGGCCGCCGGTCAGGGACCAGCCGTCCTGCACACGCCCGATCTGGCGGCCCTGGTCCCGGCCGACGGTCTCCGGCCGCTGAATGCGCTCTTTCCGCCGGCCGACCTGGCCGCCTTCTGGCCCCGGTTCCAGGCCGCCTGGACGCTGGAGGGGGTGGTCTGGGCGCTGCCCTGGTTCGCGGCCCTCGACCTGGTCGTCCTCAATCCCCGTCTCTGGGAGGCGGCCCCGCCGGCGCCGGGCCGCCTCTTCCCCTGGTCGGCCCTCCGGACTCTGGCCCGCGACTGGCACCGTCGGGAGGGGCGGCCGGCGCTGATCGCCCCGCTGGGTGAGGGGGCCCTCCTCGACCGGCTGGACGAAGAGGGGTTCGCTCTGTTGCTGCCGACCGGGCAGCCGGCCCTTGACCAGACGGCCGTTCTCGAGCTGGTGCAGGCCTGGGAGAACGACCTTCGTCAGGGGGTGGTCCTGAGCCACGAGCAGGCCGGCCGGGCCGAGGGGCGAGCGGCGCTCTTTGGGCAGGGGCGAGTCCCCTGGGCTCTGCTGCCAGCCGCCGCGCTTGTGCGCCCCGACCGGGGCGACCGCCCGGTCGCCGATCCTCGTCTCTATCCGCCCGTCGCTGGCCAGCGCGGCCCGGTGGCGGCCCTGGCGCCGGTGGCGCTCACCCGTCTCGCCCCCGCCGCTGCGGCGGCCTTTCTGGGCTATCTCACCGGACCAGACCTGCAGGCTGAGTGGGTAGCGTTGACTGGCTGGCTGCCCACCCGTCCCCTGACTGTTCTCCCCACCGCCGGGGCTCTCCCCGGCCAGGCGGTGGCGCTGGCCATGGCGGTCCTGCCGGAGAGCGGCGTGGCCAGTCGGACCGCTCTGCCGGTGCGGTCGTGGGCGCGCTTGCTGGCCCATTTTGTGCAGGTCGAGCGGCAGTGGCTGGCCGGCCAGATCGGGGCGGTGGACCTGCTGCGCCAGGTGTCTGTCGGGTGGCGGCAGATTCTCGGCCAGCGCGTTGCGGTCGCTCGCTCGCCCCTGCTATAATGGGCCCCACGATGACCAGAGGGGAGGGACCGGGTGGTTCCCGCTGACCGGCTCTACACCAGAGAGCACGAATGGATTCTGGTCCAGAATGGGCGTGGGCGTGTGGGCATCACCCACTACGCCCAGGAGCAACTGGGCGACGTTGTTTATGTCGAACTGCCGGCCGTCGGCACCCGCGTCGAGCAGTTCAAGCCTTTCGGTCTCATCGACTCGGTCAAAGCCTCGTCGGAACTCTATGCGCCGGCCACCGGCACCGTGACCGCGGTCAACGAGCAGGTGCGCGAGCACCCGGAGCTGGTGAACCAGGACCCCTACGGTGCCGGCTGGCTGATCGAGATCAGCCTGGAAAACCCTGATGAACTGCGCAATCTGCTGACCGCCGACCAGTATCAGCAACTGATCAGCCAGGCCTGAGGCCGCCTCCGATGGCCCTCAGGCGACGGTGTCGCCGTCCCCGAGACTCAGGCGGTCTGAAGCCTCGTTCGCTGTTTGACCCTCTCGCTGCGGGCTGAGGGTACAGTCTGCCGCCCGGCGGAGCGGCTTATCGCCGGAGCCCTGGCGCCGGGCTGTGCCTTGGGGGATGCGCCCGCTGGGGTCTCGCCGGCCTTCCTCTAGGCCCGGGGCGAGGCCAGCAGGCCCTCAGCGTCCTCCCACTGCGGGTCAGCCCGCAGGAGGGTTCGGAGTTGTCGGTACCAGGCATCCTGAGCCGGGTCGTCGGCGTTGGCCACGTACGCGGCCTTGCTCTCGAAGTTGGGGGTGGTTTTCGGGGCGGAGCAGATAGGCATCCCGAAAGCCCTGGACAGTGGGGGCGCGGTTTCGGTGCCAATCCTGTAGAAGCGCGATAATCTCCTGCTCACGGCCCGGGAGCGGCGAGAGGCGTGCTACTGTGCCATACACGGCAGATTCTCCTGCGTGGACCGGTAGGGTCCAGATTCGTGGGGATTCTACTGACTGGCGTTCAGCCGGTCTCTAGTGGGAGAGACCTGTTTTCCTGGGGAAGAATACGGGAACCGCCTGGGCTTATGGTGTGGGGGCCCGCCGGATCACCTCGACCAGGCCCGCACGCGGTCGGACCCGGACCCGGTCGCCGGTGCGAATGGTCTGAACCGGGTCCGGCTCCAGCCCATCCATTAAGGCGATCCCGGCCAGCACCGCTCCCTGAACCATAATCGGGTTGGCCCGCCGGAAGATCAGGGCCGCCGGGGCCACGCCCCGCCGCTTCATATCCAGGAGCGCCCAGGCGGTGGCGACGCCGCCCTTGGCGGTGTTGAAGACGCAGATCCGTCCGACCAGGCGCTGGCCATAGAGCGCGTGGCCCGGCCGCGAGAAAACGCCGGTCCGGCGGTCGAGGTCGTAGCGGGCGCTGAAGTTGTCGGCGCAGACCAGCGCCTCGCCCTCGGTTTCTGGACCGACCCCCGGATGGCCGCGCAGGACGATCCGCTCCTCTACCACGGCAGTCGCCCCTCCAACGCTGTTTGCAGACAGACATCCGTCGGGCGGAAGATAGGGGTATAGCCGTAGCCGGCGATAATGTTGGCCAGTTTGGCGGAGTCGGTCACCACTGTCTGGTAGCCGAACCGCTCCCGCAGTTCGTTGGGCGTCATCAGATAAAAACAGCTTCCCTGAAGTACGGTTCCGCCAGCCTCCGCAATGACCCGAACGTAGCCCAGTCGCTCGGCGACACAGTAAGTCTGGTAGTTTGTCGTCGCGAGGAGCCGGACGGCCGGGTGAACCCGTCGCCCGGCCAGCGCCCGGGCCAGGTCGCGCAGTTCGAAGAGCGAGAGTTGCGGTGCGCTGAAGACCACGAGGTCCGGCCGCTCGGTGGTGGCCGGAAACGACCGGTACGCCTCTGCCAGCGCACCGGGCTCAACGACCAATCGGCGGGTGGGTGGGGACCCTCCCGTGGCCTCGGCGAGGGTCCGGGCCTCAGGGGTGACCCCGACAATATGGGAAAGAGCCAGCGAGCCGTAACTGGCCAGGGCCGCTCCCAGGTGCTTGAGGTCCTCAACCGTGGGCGTGATGCTCAGGCCGGTCAGGACCGGCACCTGCCAGTAGTCGTTGACCTGGCGGCCGATGAGGCAGCCGAGGGCGCTCCAATCGGAGCGCTGGCGCGGCTGGTCGTGCACCTCGACCAGCACCGTCGCCCGCCGCTGGGCCGGTATATGGTAACCGTAGCGGGGAACGCGGCCGGTGAGCCCGGCGGCCAGGGCGGCTGGACCGCCTTCAAAGTTTGAGCGGGCGCCGGCCACGCTGTTGGCGAAGATAACCGCTCCGGTGTCCCCCCAGGCCAGGTGTTCGCCGAAACGCGGGGGGACAACGCTCTGGTAGTTGATGCAGGTGTCCACCGTGATGACCCCGAGCCGCTGGAGCGCTCGTGTCAGACGGTCTTCCAGCGCCACCTGGCGCTCGTCCTGACCCAGCTCCGTCCAGCGGTGAGGGTCGACACTGCGAGAGTTACAGGTCGTGGGGATGCGCACCTGCCCGCCCAGGTCGGCCATCTCTTCAACGAATGCCAGACCGGCCTCGCCCATCGACTCGATCTCGGCCATCAGGTGGGCTGAGGTGACCGGAACGAAGTCCTCGGCCCCGAAAAACTCTCCCACTGCCAGCTGGAACGTCAACGCTCGCCGGACGGCTTCGCCGTAACGTCCGGCCAGCATCGCCTCTTCCTCAGGGGTCAGACGCATCAGGTTTCCTCCAGCGCGGTCAGGGTGTTGGCGGGCGCTCCGGCAGCGTAGCGCGCCCGCACGCCGGTTATCTCTTCGAGGATCTGGCTATAAGCGCCCCAGTCGAGCGCGCCCTTGTCCTGAGCGCGCGCCAGGTTGTACAGCTCGCGGCAGAGCGCCCCTACAGGCGTCGGCACGCGCAGGTCGCCGGCCAGTCCGAGGGCCAGCCCCAGGTCCTTGGAGGCTAGGTCGATCTTGAACCCGGGCTGGAGATCGCCCGCGAAGACCTTGCGGCGGAAGGTGTTGGCGAGGTGCCAGTTGGCCGCGGCCGTGCCGGAAAGCACCTTCAACAGCGTCTCGACCGCTACCCCGGCCCTGACGCCCAGCACCACCGCTTCCGCGGTGGCCACCAGGATCGAGGCCGAGAGCAGATTGTTGACCACCTTGACCGTTATACCCGAGCCCAGCGGTCCGCAGTAGTAGATCGTATCGCCCATCGTCAGCAAGACCGGGCGGCAGCGCTCGACCACGGCCGGGTCGCCGCCGACCGTGATCAGCAGTCGCCCGGCGGCCGCCTCCGCTGAGCCGCGCCCCACTGGGGCGTCCAGCATCTCGGCTCCCCGGGACTGCACCTGCTCTGCCAACCGCCGGGTGACCCGCGGGTCGATCGTGCTCATATCGATGTAGACAGCGCCCGGCCGGAGCCCCGCGAGCACCCCCTCTGGCCCCAGAACCACCGCCTCGACATCCGGCGAATCGGGATGGTGATGACGATATCCGACCGCTCCGCCACGTCCTGCGGGGAGGCCCCGGCGCTGGCCCCGACCTGAACCAGACGCTGAACCGGCTCCGAGCGTCGGTCGTAGACGGTTGGCGGAAAGCCGCCCCGCAGGACGTTCCGGGCCATCGGCTCGCCCATCGTCCCCAGACCGATAAACCCGACATGCGGTCGTTCCATCGGTTGTTCTCCCCGTCAATCTCGGCAAGACGATTCTGCACCGTTCCCAAGCACCCGATCTGTCAGGTATCTGACGTGTCCTCTGGGTATAATATCCCCTGATGGAGCTCGATGTCTCGCCCGCCCAGGACTGGAAACGTCAGATCTCCGCTACATTTGTCCGCCTGGGCACGCGCCGCCGGTACAGCCGGGGCGAGGCCCTCTTCGTCCAGGGCGAGCCGCCGCGCGCGGCCTTTGCCCTGGAGAGTGGACGAGCGGTCGTCGGTCGCGTCACGCCCGGCGGTCGGGAGATCATTCATTTCATTCACCACGCGGGCGTTATCTTCGGTTTCGCCGAAATCCTGCTCGACCGCGAGCGGCATCGGAGCGCCCACGCGGTCGAAGAGGCGGTCCTCTGGGTCGTTCCCCGGGCGGTTTTTCTGAACCTGCTGCGCCAGCAGCCTGAGGTCACCTCCCGGCTTCTGATGCTGGTCTCCGAGCGATTGCTGGCCACCCAGGCCATCGTTGAGGCACTGGTGGCCGAGTCGGTGGCCGAGCGGGTTCTGCCTCTTCTGGTCCGGCTGGGCCGCGAACTCGGCTGGGGCAACCCGGCGATCCCGGCGCCGATGCCCATTCGGCTGACCCACGAGGAGATCGCCCAGGTTGTGGGCAGCACCCGCCAGACCGTTACCACGATCCTCACCGACCGCGAGGCCCAGGGGCTGATCCAGGTCCGGCCCCGGGCGATCTCTATCACGGATTGGGACCGGCTCCAGCGGGTCGCCGGCCTGCATCCGCTAGGCCGGGGCTGAGGGATGCTCCCGGGGCCGCTGGTCCGGCCCCATCTCGGCGGTGGAGCGCAACACCCCCTGATAGTGCCCCACTTTAAACATCGTCGAAAGCCAGAGTCCCCGGCGCAGCGTCTCCAGGGTCAGCACGTGACCGGGGTCGACGTTGCCAATATTGACCTCCGGGCCGAAGCGCGTCACCAGCCACTCCTCCAGCGCCTGTTGGTCGTCGCGGTGAGTGCCGTGATACTCCAGGAGCGGGAGCTCGAAGCACAGGTGGGCGGGGTCGATCGCGGCGGTGATGGCGATGGGACCGGTGGTGCTGGTGACGCTCCTGGCGCAGCGCCATCTGGGCCGCGGCCTCACCCTCGGTGCCGTCAAATGACAGTCGGGCCAGACGCCAGAGGGCGGCCAGGGGGACAGCTCAGCGGGTCGGCGTGGTGACCTGTGCCTGCAACCGCTCCAGCGCCCGGTTGAACTGGGCGTCGCCGAAGGCCAGGACCGCCGTGGCCGGCATGGCGCGCAGCTGCCGGGGGGTGAGCGGCTCGGCGTTGGGGCCCAGCGGCACGACCTCGTCGGGCTGGATGCCCTGCCGGCGCAGCGAACGGCCGCTGGGGGTCAGCCACTGGGCGGTGCCCAGAAGCAGAGCTGACCCATCGCGCAACCGAAAGGTGCTCAGAACGGTGGCGGTGCCAAAGGTCCGCTCGCCAATAACCGGCCCCCGCCGGTGGTCCTGCAGGGCCCCGGCCACGATCTCGGCGGCGCTGGCTGTCCCCTCATTGACCAGAACAACCAGCGGGAGGTCGGTGGCCAGCCCGTTCGGCTGAACTGGATACTCCTGGCGCCGGCCCTGCGCGTCCTCCTGGATCACCGCGATGCCCTGCCCCACGAACTGGCTGATCGTCCCGATGGCCTGGTCCAGATAGCCGCCGGGATTGTTCCGGAGGTCGAGGATCAGACCGCGAGCCCCGTGCGCCCGCGCCTCGCGGAGCGCGCCTTGCAGCTCGGCGACCGTGTTGGCGGTGAACTGGCTGAGACGCAGGTGGGCCAGCGCCGTCCCCGGCACCATGGCCCAGGAGACGGCGGCAATTTTGATCTCCTCACGCCGGATCCGCAGGACCAGCACCTGCCCCTGGTCGGGCCGCAGAACGGTCAGCTCGACCGTGGTCCCGCGCTCGCCGCGGATGCGCGTCACCAGCTCGGTCAGCGTCCAGTGGGTGGCATCCTGGCCGTCGACCTTCAGGATCACATCGCCGGGACGCAGGCCGGCCCGCTCGGCCGGGGAGCCTTCGAGTGGGGTGACGATGGTCGGCCGGCCGTCGCGGATGGTCACCTCGGCCCCGATGCCCTCGAACGCTCCGCGCAGACTGCTCTCCTCCAGCCGGTACTCCTCCGGGGTGAGAAACCGGCTGTGGCCCTCATCGCCGAGGGCGTCCACCAGGCCACGGATCGCGCCGTAGATGAGCCGCTGGGGATCGAGGGCGTCGCGGTAGACAAAGTGCTGCTCGATAAGGTCCCAGGCCTGCCAGAAGAGATCCAGGTTGGGGCGGTGAGCGGAGCCGGCTGTCTCCGCCGGCCGGTCGAGCATCACCCCGGTGATAAGGCCCAGCCCGAAGAGGGCCAGGCCGAGGGCGCTTATCACCAGGAAGAGGCGGAATCGTCCCATCGCTCCCTGCTGGTTGCCCCGCACGACCATCGTTCAGTGGGGCACCGGCACGGCCATTATATACCACCCCAGCGGGGCCCGGCGCACCGTCTCGCCCGGCCGCCAGCGCCCGTGAACCGCGCGACGGCTGGCCTGGACTTCTATGGTATACTGATAGCGACCATGCAGACGGACAATCTTCTGAGTCTGCTCCACGAAGCCCTGGTGCATCTGTATGAGCCTGGGGTGCTGCAGGCCCATCCTCTGGCCGGACAGCTGGCGGCGGAGGTCGCTCCCGCCCAGCGCGGACAGCACCTCCACCGCCGGCTGCGCCAGGCCATCGAGCAGTTACGGCCACCGCCGGGCACGCCCGAGCACGCCCTGGCCTGGCGGACCTACCGGTTCCTCACCCTGCGCTACGTCCACGCGCTGACCCTCCAGCAGGTGGCCGCCGAGTTCGGGCTGACCGAGCGGCACTGCCGTCGCGTCCAGCGCGAGGCTCTGCTCCAACTGGCCCGTCTGCTCCTCACGCCAGATCTGGCCCCGCCCGAGACCGGTCCGGCCCTCGAAGCCGAGGCCCTCCTGGAGAGCGAGGTGGCCCGCGTGGGCGCGGTGCGCGAACCGCCCGCCAGCCTGCACCAGACGATCCGGGGCGTTATCCGCACCCTCGAACCGCTGAGCGTAGCCCTGGGTCTCCGCATAGAGGTCCGGCTGGATCCCACGGGCGACCTCACCGTGGACCGCATGGCCCTGCGCCAGATCCTGCTGAACCTCCTGGTCCACGCCTTCCACCTGCAGCCCCGCGCCCCCATCTGTCTGGCGACCTGCCTCCACCCGCCCCCGGGCTGCATCCGGATCACGGTCGCGGAGATCGCTCAGCCGCCGCCCTGGCCCGATGAGCATATGCGGCTGGCCGAACGGCTGGCGGCGATGAGCGGGGCCGCCCTCCGCGTCGAGTCGACCGCCACCGCCCTCGCCTTCACCATCACCCCGGCGGGCGCGACCGTCCGCACCGTCCTGCTGATCGACGACAACCCCGATTTCCTCCAGCTCTTCCACCGCTACCTGCGTGGCAGCCGCTACCGCGCCCTCACCGCCGGTGACGCGGAGACCGCCTGGCGCCTGATCCGCGCCGAGCGCCCTGCCGTCATCACCCTCGATGTTCTGATGCCCCAGCAGGATGGCTGGGAGCTGCTGCAGACCCTGAAGCACCACCGGCTGACGCGGCACATTCCCGTCATCGTCTGTTCGGTCCTGCGCGACCGCGATCTGGCCCTGGCCCTGGGCGCCGACGAGTTCCTGGCCAAGCCGGTGACCCAGGCGATGCTGCTGGCGGCCCTCGACCGCTGCTGCGCCCGTGGAGGCGCGCTGGAGAGCCATGGTCCGACCGGCTCCGCCGACCGCTGAGGAGCTCGCCGACGCCCGCCAGACCGCGCTGCGGTGGCTGGCGGCCGTGGATGGTGTGCTGGCCCTGGCCATCCTGGTCGGGCTGGAGCTGCTGCCGGCCGCGCCGCGCGACGTCATGTGGGTCGGCGGGATGGTGCTTTTGGGCGGCAGCCTGCTGGTGCTGGTCTGGGCGCCACGGTGGCCAGCGGTGGCCGGGGCTCTCCTGATCGCCCTCCTGCTCCTCCTCCCGCTGGGCAGCGCCCTGGCCCTGGGCTCGACGCTGCCCCTCTACGCCCTCCCGCTGTCGGTGCTGACCGCCGGTCTGGTGGCCGGGCCCTGGATGACGCTTCTGGTCGTCGGCCTGGGCCTGGGCGGGACCCTGGCCCTGGCGGCCGGGACCGGTCTGGCCGCCTGGACCGAGGTCGTCTGGCCGCTCTTCCTCACCACCGCCGCCGGCGGTCTGGTTGGTCTGGGGATGCGTCCCTGGCGCGGGTCGCTGGTCTGGGCCTGGGAGAGCTACGCCCGTCTGCTGCCGTTGACCGAGACGCTGCGTCAGCAACGGGCCGAACTGGCCGAGGCCCTCAAAAGTCTGAACCACGCCTACGCCCAGCTGGAGCAGGTCAGCGCCGAACTGGCCCGGGCGCGGGCGGCCGCCGATGAGGCTCGCCGGCTCAAAGCCGAGTTCGCCGCCAACCTCAGCCACGAACTGCGTACCCCCCTCAACCTCATCATCGGCTTCAGCGAGATGATGCTCTTCGCCCCCCACACCTACGATCACGCCCCGCTGCCCGAGAGCTATCGCCACGATGTCGAGGCGATCTATCGCAACGCCCAGCATCTCTCGGCGCTGATCGACGATGTCCTCGAACTGGGCGAGATCGAGGCCGGGCGTATGGGGCTGCGCAAGGAGTGGGCGGATCTGCGGGAGATCGTTGAGGAGGCGGTCACGGTGGTGGCCACCCTTTTTGAGGACCGGGGGCTGCGTCTCACCCTCGATCTGCCGGCCGATCTGCCCCCGCTCTACGTCGACCGCACGCGCCTCCGCCAGGTCTTCATCAACCTCCTCAACAACGCCGCCCGCTTCACCGACCATGGCGGGGTGACGGTCCGGGCCTGGTGCGAGCCGCCCGACGTGCGGGTCGCGGTGGCCGACACCGGCATCGGCATCAGCCCCCGCGACCTGCCGCACGTCTTCGAGGAGTTCCGGCAGTTCGAGAGCGCCCGTCAGCGGCGGGCGGGTGGCACCGGTCTGGGCCTGGCCATCTGCAAGAAGTTCGTCGAACTGCACGGCGGCAGCATCTGGGTCGAGAGCGCCCCTGGCCAGGGGACCACGTTCTTCTTCACCCTGCCGCTGGCCACCAATGTGGCCGGCCTGCCGGCTCGCGCTCCCTGGCAGACCTGGGCCCGACTGGCCAGCGACCCGGCGACCGCCCCGGCCGTCCTGGTTGTCAGCGCCGACCCCGGCCCGGCCCGCCTCTTTCAGCGCCACCTCGACGGCTATCGGGTCATCGCCAGCGATCAGCCGACCGAGAGGCCACCCGAGCCGGTGAAGGCGGTGATCCGTGTCCTGGACCAGCAGGACGATCTGGCCCAGGTGCTCCAGGAGCCGGCGCCCCGGCAGGTGCCGGTTATCCTCTGCCGGCTCCCCTCGGAGCGCGACCTGCGCCAGGAGCTGCAGGTTCTCGACTACCTGGTCAAGCCCTTCACCCGGCAGCGTCTGCAGGCCGCGCTGGCGCGGATTCCCCCACACGTCCGCCATATCCTGGTGGTGGACGACGACCCGGCTATGGCCGAACTCCTCAGCCGGGCCCTCCGGGCCAGCGAACGCGACTTCCGGGTCTGGAAGGTCCACGACGGTCAGACCGCCCTGGAGGTCCTGCAGCGGGGCGACCTGCCGGTGGACCTGGTGCTGCTGGACCTGCTGATGCCCCCACCCGATGGCCTGGCGGTCCTGCGCGCCCTGCGGGCCGATCCCCGGCTGGCCGCTCTGCCGATCATCGTGGTCAGCGCGCGGGGCTTCATCGACCGGGGTATTGCCGCCAGCCTGCTGGCGGTGACCCACCGTCAGGGTCTGGCCATCCGCGACCTGATGGCCAGCACCCGCGCCCTGCTCCGCACTCTGGCTCCCTAAAACAAAGGCGGGCTGGTCCAGCTGGACCAG
>VAPR01000955.1_pt1 | contig 16192 bp, 12 predicted proteins | sample 3380701 | NCBI WGS metagenome assembly VAPR01 (sample SAMN11536904, study PRJNA540576) | hot springs metagenome | isolation source: hot spring wet sediment | place: Spain: Lobios | collected 2014-01 | reverse complement strand
GTACCCACCCAGGGAGTGCGGGATTGCCACGTTCACCCGGGACCTCGCCCGGGCCCTGCGGGACTGCGGCGTCCGCACGTGGGTGGTGGCCATGGACGAGGAGGGCGCGGGCTACGCCTACGGTCCCGAGGTCCGCCTGCAGATCCACGAGGACGTGGTGGAGGAGTACCGGGCCGCCGCGCAGGCCCTGAACCGCAGCGACGCCCACGTGGTCAACCTGCAGCACGAGTTCGGCATCTTCGGCGGCGAGTGGGGCGAACACGTGCTGGAGCTGGTGGAGGCCCTGGACCGGCCCCTGGTGGTCACCCTGCACACGGTCCTACCCGACCCGCCGCCGAGGGCCCGTCGGGTGGTACGGACCCTGTGCAGGAAGGCCGCCGCGGTGGTGGTCATGAGCCCTTCCGCGGTGGACCTGCTGGAGGACCGTTATGGCGTGCCGCGGAGCCGGGTGCACGTCATCTGGCACGGCGTCCCCACCGTGGAGCCGCTGCCCCGGGAGGAGGCGAAGCGGCGCCTGGGGCTGGAGGGCCGGTTGGTGGTGTCCACCTTCGGGTTGGTGAGCCCCGGCAAGGGGATCGAGGACGTCCTGGAGGCGCTGCCCGCGGTGGTCCAGCGCCACCCCCAGGTCCTTTACCTGGTGCTGGGGGAGACGCACCCCAACGTCCGGAGGAGGGAGGGGGAGCGCTACCGGAACATGCTCCTGGACAGGGTCCGGCAGCTGGGGATTTCCCGCCACGTGCGGTTCGAGAACCGCTACCTGCGGGACGAGGAGATCGTCGCGTACCTGCAGGCCACGGACGTGTACGTGACGCCCTACCACAACCCCGACCAGATCGTGAGCGGCACCCTGTCCTGGGCCCTCGCGGCCGGGTGCGCGGTGGTGTCCACGCCGTACCGTTACGCGGTGGACGTGCTGTCCGACGGCCGGGGGTTGCTGGTGCCCTTCCGGGACCCGGGGGCGTTGGGACGTGCCCTGGACGAGCTTTTGGCTGACCCGCAGCGCCGGGCACGGTTGGGCGAGCGGGCGTACGCCGCGGGCGTGTCCATGCGGTGGCCCCGGGTGGCATCCCGGTACGCGGCGGTGTTCGAGCACGCCGTGGAGCGGGTGGCCGCCGAAGCCGCGGTGTAGCGCCTGGCGGACCGGGAGGCCAGCATGTCCACGAAGACGCTTGCGGCGCAGGTCCGCCACCTGCGTCGCATGACCGACTCCTTCGGCATGATTCAGTTCTCCCGGGGCCCGCACCCGGACCCCGCCAGCGGCTACACCGCGGACGACAACGCCCGCGCCCTGGTGGTGGCCGCCCGGCTCGGGATGGAGGACCTGGCGTGGGTGTACGTGTCGTTCCTGGAGCGCAGCCTGAACCCGGACGGGTGGTTCCACAACGTCTGGCGGCAGGACCACACCCCGGCGCCTGACGGACGGTCCGAGGACTGCCAGGGCCGCTGCCTGTGGGCCCTGGCGGAGACCGCGTGCTCCCAACTCCCCGACAATCTCCGGAGAAAGGCCACAGCCCTGCTGGAGCGGGCGGTGAGGACGGCGGCGCAGCTGCGCAGCCCCCGGGGGCGTGCCGCGGCACTGCTGGGCCTCGCGCGGCTTGCTGACCCGAGGCCTGCGGCCACCGTGGCGGAAGCCCTGTACCGGCAGCTGGAGGCTACAGATCCGGCCTGGCCGTGGCCCGAGGAGGTCCTCACCTACGAGCTGGCAAGGGTTCCCCACGGCCTCCTCCGGGCCTCCCGCGTGGGGCCGGACCGCTGGCGGGCGGCGGCGTTGAGGACGTTGGACTTCGTGCTGCAGGTGGTGGTGGAGGACGGCGTGGTGGTCCCGGTGGGCAACCGGGGCTGGTACCCGCGGGGCGGTCGCAAGGCCCGCTGGGACCAGCAGCCGGTGGACCCCGGCGCCCTGGTGGAGGCGTGTGCGGAGGCTTACCTCCTCACGGGGCAGCCCCGCTACCGGGAAGCGGCGCGGGCCGCGTGGGAGTGGTTCTGGGGACGGAACCTGAAGGGAGCCGTGCTGGTGGACGGCGACGGCGCCTGCCGGGACGGCCTGGGGGAGGACGGTCCCAGCGACAACCGGGGGGCGGAGGCGTGCCTGAGCTACCTGCTGGCGGCCCTGGCCTGGTCGGAGGTCGAGGGAGGGTGAGGGTCGCCCTGCTCGCGCCCATCGCCTGGCGGGTCCCACCCAGGCACTACGGAGGGTGGGAACAGGCGGTGTCCACCCTCACGGAATCCCTCGTCCGGCTGGGGGTGGAGGTCACCTTGTTCGCCAGCGGCGACTCGCTGACCGCAGCGAGGCTGGAAAGCGTGGTGCCCCGGCCCCTGCAGGAGGATCCGGAGCTGCGGGCCCGCAGCCGCGCCTACGAGATCCTGCACGCGGTGTACTGCCTGCAGAGGGCGGAGCAGTTCGACCTGGTCCACAGCCACGCGGGTTCGTTCGTGGTGGGCTACGCGCCCTTCGTGCGGACGCCCCTTGTGGTGACCCTGCACGGGTCCGGGGCGGAACCCGACAGCCAGGTGCTCTACCGGCGGTTCCGGTCCCTCCCGTACGTGGCCATCAGCGAGGCGGAGCGCCGCCTGCTCCCGGAGCTGAACTACGTGGCCACCATCCACCACGGGGTGGAGGTGGAGCGGTTCCCCTTCGAGCCCCGTCACGGGGACTACCTCCTGTACGTGGGCCGCATCGCCCGGGTCAAGGGCGTCCACCACGCCATCGCGGTGGCGCGGCGGACCGGCATCCCCCTGGTGCTGGGCGGCATCGTGCCCCCGGAGGAGGAGAAGTACTTCCGCGAGGAGGTGGAACCGCACCTGGACGGAGAGCTGGTGCGGTTCGTGGGCCCGGTGGACGCCGAGCAGCGCAACCGGTTGTGCTGCGGGGCCCTGGCGTTCCTGCACCTGGTGGAGTACGAGGAGTCGTTCGGCCTGACCATGATCGAGGCCATGGCCTGCGGGCTCCCCGTGGTCGGAACACGGCGAGGGTCGGTTCCGGAGGTGGTGGCCGACGGCCGCACGGGCTTTGTGGTGGCCGACGTGGAGCAGGCGGTGGAGGCGGTAACAAGGGTCCGGCACCTGTCCAGGGAAGCCTGCAGGGCGTGGGTCCTGGAGCGCTTCCACGCCACGCGCATGGCGGAGCAGCACGTCCAGGTGTACGAGCGGGTCCTGCAGCAGGCCCGGGCCGGGGTGTAGGTTCGCCTCGGACCTTACCGACCCTGTCCGTCCTGGCGGGCCCGCAGCGCGACCTCCCGGGCCCACGCCCACATGAGGTCGCGGGGCACCGTGGCCAAGCACACCACGCTGTCCGCGGCCCCGTAGTACACGAAGATCTGGCCGTGGTAGTCCACCGCCCCGCAGGAGAACACCACGTTGGGGACCAGGCCCTCCCGTTCGTAGGGTTCCTCCGGCTCCAGGATGGGCCCGTCCGAGCGCCCCAGCACCCTCCGCGGGTCCTCCAGGTCCAGGAGGGCCACCCCCAGCCGGTACGTGCGGGCGTCGTCCACGCCGTGGTAGATGAGCAGCCACCCGTACGGGGTGGGGAGGGGCGGGCCCGCGATGCCGATGCGGTTGCCGTCCCACATCCCGGGTCGGACCCGCAGGATGGGCCCGTAGTTGTGCCAGTGGTGCAGGTCCCGGGACACGCCCAGGTGGATGTCGGGAAAGATGCGGTGCAGCAGCAGGTAACGGTCGCCGAACTTGCGGGGGAACAGGGCCGCGTTCTTGTTGTCCCAGTTCCGGAAGGCGATGGCCCGCCGGCGGAAGTGCCGGAAGTCCCGGGTGGTGGCGATGGCGATGCGCGTCCTCCAGGGCACGCCTGACTCCCCGAAGGGGGTGGGCCGCTTGGAGGTGCGCGGCTTCAGGGCGGGGTACAGGGACGCCGCGGTGTAGCAAAGGTAGTACACGTCGCCGATGCGGCTCACCCGGGGGTCTTCGACCCCCAGCCGCTCCCACGGGTTGTCCAGGGCCGGCTCGAACACCGGCCGGGGGCTCCGCTCCTCCACGGTGACCCCGTCCTCGGCCAGCACCGCCAGCCCCAGGCGCGAGATCCAGTCCATGCCCTGGGCCCGGTACAGGAGGTGGATCCGGCCGCGGTAGACGGCTGCCGCGGCGTTGTACACCCACCGGTTCTCCCACCAGTTGTTGGTGGGCCGCAGGATGGGGTTCGCGGGGTGCCGCTGAAGCCGCGGCGCCCCGAGGATCACGGGTGGGTGGTGCACGGTAGAAGGCATCTCGGTCTCCCTAGTCTGCTAACGCCTCCATTCGGCCGCCAGTTCCGGCCACCAAGATTCGAGCATACCGCATGCCGCAAGACCCAATGCCCGGAAGCCCATGGGCCAGCTTCGCATAATGTACGTTATGTCAACTAGCCGCCCCGGCCCCTCCGGCCACCACCTCCTCCACCCAGCTGAGCCCCGCCACTGCCGCGGGAAGCCTCCTGGTGGTCAGAGCCTGGACTGCCAGGTAGTCCGACACCGGGCTCACCTCCAACAGTCTGTTCGGGTCCTGGATCGGGAAATCCTGGTGGGCCGCCCTGTCAACCAGGCCGGCCCGCGGCCTGCAGCTGGCGCGTCTGTTTCCGCCAGCCCTCGTCCCGGGACCTCTGGACCCGGTAGTGCTCCAGCTGCCGGGCCACTTCCTCCGGGCCCCAGCCGAGCTCCCTGGCCATGAGGTGGGCCACCCACGTAGCGGCCGCGTCCGCCGCAGCACCGTCCAGCACCGCCAGCCGGGTCCTGAGGTACAGGCAGTCCGCCACCGTCTGCGCGTACTCCCAGCGGCAGGCGTACACCACCTCCGCCGCGATGTGGGGGAGCCCGGGGGCCAGCCGCTCGGCCAGCTCCGGCCGTTCCCGGACCAACCCGAGCACCTCCACCGCCGCCGACCCGTAGGTGGCCAAGAGGTGCTGCCGCTGGTCCGGGTCCAGGGAGCTACCGGAGAGCTGGCGCTCGGCCTCCTCCACCCCCTCCGTCCCCGCCAGCGCCGTCGTGTCGGTCGTGCACGGCCTCCGGAGGCCCTCCAGCCGCCCTACCGCGTCCACGGTGTCCTGGGCCATGCGCCGGTACGTGGTCAGCTTGCCCCCGGTCACCGTGACCAGGCCGCTCTCGGACGTCACCACCACATGGTCCCGGCTCAGGGCGGCGGTGGAGGCCCCAGGCCGGCTCACCAGGGGCCGGATGCCCGCGTACACCGCGGTCACGTGGTCGGGCTGCAGCCGCGTCCGCAGGTACCGGTTGGCGTGGTCCAGCAGGTAGCAGGCGTCGTCCCAGGTCACCGGGGGCTCGTCTAGGTCGGCCTCGTACGGCTCGTCGGTGGTCCCCAGCACGAACCTGCCCCGCCACGGCACCAGGAACGCCAGCCGGCCGTCGTCGGTCTCCGGGATCACCACCGCGGAAGACGCCCGTGCCGCGTCCGGACGCAGCACCAGGTGTACCCCCTTGCTGTGGCGGATCCGGACGGAAGCCTCCCCTGCCAGGGCAGCCACCCGCTCCGCCCAGATCCCGGTGGCGTTGACGACCCACCGCACGGGTACTTCCAGGCTGCGGCCCGTGAGCCGGTCCACGACCCCCACCGCACGGATCCGGCCCCCGCTGCGCTCGAAGCCCACCACCTCCGCGTAGTTGACCGTCCAGGCGCCTGCCTCGCGCGCGGTGGCGAGCACCGCGTGCGTCAGCCGCACGTCGTCCGTCTGCCCGTCCCAGTACAGGAAGGCCGCCTGCAGGCCCTCGGTCCGCAGGTCCGGCACCAGGTGCGTGACGTCTTCCGGTGAGAGCGCCCGGTGGCGGAGGCGTGGGTCCCGGCTGAACAGGTCGTAGGCCATCAGGCCCAGCCGCACCCCCAGGGGCGCCGCAGGCCGCAACAGGCGCGGTAGCGGCATCCCCAGGGGCCTGCGCGCCCCGCGGTACAGGGGCACCACAAAACCCAGGGGGCGCACCAGGTACGCTGCCAGGCGAAACAGCCGCTGCCGCTCCCGCAGCGCGTCGCGGACCAGGCCCAGGTGTCCCTGCGGGAGGTACCGGATGCCGCCGTGCACCAGGCGTGTGGACCGGCTGCTGGTTCCGGAGGCAAAGTCCCTGCGCTCCACCAAGCCCACGCGGTAGCCCCGGCGCGCCGCGTCCAGGGCGACCCCGGCCCCCGTGATCCCGCCGCCCACCACCAGCACGTCCACACCCGCGGCCAGCGCGTCCAGGACCTCTTGCCGGGAGGGCGCGGGCATCTACCCCTCCAGCCAGCCGAAGCTGCGTTCCACCGCCCGCACCCACCTCCTGTACAGCGCCTCGCGCCTGTCCGGAGGCATGGCCGGCTGCCACGTGCGGTCGGACGCCCACAGCTCCCGGAGCTCCCCCAGGTCCTTCCACACGCCCACGGCTAGCCCGGCCGCGTAGGCAGCCCCCAGGGCCGTGGTCTCCTGCACCGCGGCGCGGACCACGGGGATCCCCAGCACGTCCGCCTGGAACTGCATGAGGAGCTCGTTGCGCACCATCCCTCCGTCCACCCGCAGGGCCGGCGGCCGCACCCCGCTGTCCCGCACCATGGCCTCCAGGACGTCGCGGGTCTGGTAGGCGGTGGCCTCCAGGGCGGCGCGGGCGATGTGGCCCCGGTGGGCGTAGCGCGTCAGGCCCACGATGACGCCGCGGGCGTCGCTGCGCCAGTACGGGGCGAACAGCCCCGAGAACGCGGGCACGAAGTACACCCCGCCGTTGTCCTCCGCCGCGCGGGCCAGTTCCTCCACCTCCGCGGAAGCCCGGATCAAGCCCAAATTGTCCCGCAGCCACTGCACCGCAGCCCCCGCGATGGCCACAGAGCCCTCCAGGGCGTACGCCACGTGATCTGTCCCCAGCCGGTACGCCACCGTGGTCAGCAGCCCGTGCCGTGAGGGCACGGGCTGGCCTCCGGTGTGGAGCAACAGGAAGCAGCCGGTCCCGTACGTGTTCTTGGCCTGCCCGGGCTCGAAACACGCCTGTCCGAACAGCGCCGCCTGCTGGTCACCCAGGTCCGCGGCCACAGGGACCCCCCGGAGTTCTTCCACCGCGGCCTCCCCGTACACCTCACTGCTGGACCGGATCTGGGGCAGCACCAGCCGCGGGATCCCCAGCTCGCGCAGGATGTCCTCGTCCCAGTCCAGGGTGTGCAGGTTCATCAGCAACGTCCGGCTGGCGTTGGTGACGTCCGTGACGTGTAGGCCGCCCGCAGGCCCGCCCGTGAGCCACCACACCAGCCACGTGTCCACCGTCCCGAACAGCAGCTCCCCGCGCTCCGCGGCCTGCTGCGCCCCGGGGACGTGGTCGAGGATCCACCGCAGCTTCGGGCCGGAGAAGTACGTGGCCACCGGTAGCCCCGTACGCTCCCGGAACCGGTCGGCTCCCCCTCGCCGGCTCAGCTCACGGCAGAGGGCGTCGGTGCGGGTGTCCTGCCACACCACCGCGTTCGCCACCGGCCGCCCGGTGCCTCGCTCCCACACCACCGTGGTCTCCCGCTGGTTGGTGACGCCCACCGCGACCAGGTCCTGCGGACGCAGGCCTGCCTGGGCGCAGGCCTTCCGCACCACGGCCCGGGTACGCTCCCAGATCTCCAGGGGGTCGTGCTCCACCCAGCCCGGCTGCGGGGTGATCTGGCGGTGCTCCTCCTGGGCCGTGGCCACCACCCGCCCCCGTTCGTCGAACACCAGGAAGCGGGTGCTGGTGGTCCCCTGGTCGATGGCACCCACGTACCGCACAGCTACTTCTCCGTCTCCGTGAGACCCTGCACGAACCACCGCTGCATGGCCACGATGACTACGGTGGGCGGCAGCAAGGCCAGCAGCGCGCTGGCCATGATCACCGGCCAGTCCACCAGGGCTTCTCCTGTCCCGATCATCTTGGTGATGGCCACCACCACCACCTCCTTCTCCAGGGAGGTGGTGACCAGCAGCGGCCACAGGTACTGGTTCCACCCGTAGATGAACAGCACTACGAACAGGGCGGCCAGGGTGGTCCGGGACACCGGGAGGAGTACACTCCACAGGAACCGCAGCGGCCCCGCCCCATCGATCTTCGCGGCGTCCACCAGCTCGTCGGGCACCGTGAGGAAGAACTGGCGGAACAGCAGCGTGCCCGTGGCGGACACGGTGAGGGGGACGATGAGACCCGTGTAGGTGTTCACCAGCCCCAGGTCCGAGGCCACCTTGTAGGTGGGGATGATGCGGACCTCCACGGGCAGCATCAGGGTGAGGAAGATGAGCCAGAAGGCCGGTGCCCGCCACCGGAAGTCGAAGAACACGATGGCGTACGCGGAGAGGAGCGACAGGGCGATCTTCCCCAGGGCCACCCCCAGGGCCACCACCAGGCTGTTGAGCATCGCCCGCGCCATGGGCACGCCGCGGATGCGTTCCCCCGTGCCCGCCACGAAGGCCTTCCAGTAGTTCTCCGCCGCGTGCGGTCCGGGCAGCAGGCGCATCGTCCCCGAGGTCACCTCGGGAAGGTCCGCGGTAGACGCTACGAAGGCCACGTACACGGGGAACACGAACAGCGCCACCCCTGCCAGCAGCACCAGGTGGGCGGGCACGAACCGAAGGCCCCGCCGCAGCCGCCACCGCGCCTCCGCGGCCCGGGGCGCGGGCAGCGCCACCGCGTGCTGGGGGTTCAGCAGGGGTCCGGGGGAACTCATGCGTAGTGCACCCGCCGCTCCAGGAACCGGAACTGGAAGCTCGTCAGCACCACCGCCAGGATCAGCAGGATCACGGACTGCGCGCTGGAAGAACCCAGATTCAGGTTGACCACCCCGTCCACGTACACCTTGTAGATCAGGGTCTCCGTGGCCTTGCCCGGCCCTCCCTTGGTGAGGGCGTGGATGACCGCGAAGGTGTCGAACAGGGCGTACAGGGCGTTCACCACCAGCAGGAAGAAGGTCGTGGGAGCCAGCAGCGGGAGCGTCACCCACCGGAAGCCCTGGAACCACGTGGCGCCGTCCACCTGCGCCGCCTCGTGCAGGGAGCTGGGGATGGACTGCAGCCCGGCCAGGAAGAACACAAAGTTGTACGCCACCCGGGACCACACGGAGGCCACCACCACCAGCAGCAACGCGTGGGTCCCGTTCAGGGTGTAGTCCCAGCCCAGTCCCCAGCGCACCAGGGAGCGCCCCACGATGCCCACACTGGGGTGCGCCAGGAACAGCCACAGGGCTGCGGCCACCGCCGGTGCCACCGCGTACGGCCACACCAGCAGGGTCCGGTACACCTGAACGCCCCGGACGGGCTGCGCGGCCGCCGCGGCCAGGGCCAGGCCCACCACCATGGCCCCTGCCACCACCGCCGCGGAGAACCCTAACGTCACCCGCACCGCGTTGCCGTACAGGGGGTCGCCCAAAACGGCCGTGAAGTTCGCCAGCCCCGCGAAGGAGGTGCGCAGGCCGAAGGGGTCCTGGATCAGCAGGGACTGGTACACCCCCTGAAGGGCCGGCCAGTAGAAGAAGACCAGGGTCAGGACCAGCTGGGGAGCCACCAGCAGGTAGGGGAGCAGCGGGGCACGGAAGAAGGAACGCCGCACGCTACCCCCTCCCTGCCTCGGCTTCGCGGAACGCCTGCAGGATGCGCTCGGGGAAGTCCGTGGCCACGGCGTCCTCCGGGTGCTGCCCGAGCCCGCGGTGCCACAGCCGGAGGGCCTCCTGCGGGTCGTTCACCGTCCACGCGTACACGCCCAGCTGCGCCCCGTGCGCCGCGGCCAGCGCTTCCTCGCTGGCCCGACGGTGGTGGGGGCCCCACACCTGGGCCTGCCGGCTGCGGACCAGATCGACGGGGTCGCCCGCGTCGAAGGGTTCCTGCAACGCCACCCGGACCACCTCCGGGAGGACCTTCGCCGCCACCCGCAGCGGGCCTGCGTCGAAGGCGGCGAGGCGCACTCGGTCTGCCAGGCCTGCCTCGCGGACCATCTCCAGAACCCGGCAGCTCAGCAGTTCGGCCTCCGGCCCCCCTCCTTTGACCTCCACGTAGGCGCCCGCCTCCCGGTGCCGCAAGAGGAGTTCCAGCAGCTCCTCCAGGGAGGGGACGCGCTCCCCGCGGTGCTCCTCCCCGAACCACCCGCCGGCGTCCAGCGTGCGCAGCTGCCCGAACGTCATCTGGCGTACCAGGCCTCGCCCGTCCGTGGTACGGTCCACGGCCTCGTCGTGGATCAACACCGGAACCCCGTCCGCGGTCTGCCGCACGTCCACCTCTAGCCACCGGATCCCTGCGCGGAGGGACCGGCGGCACGCGGCCAGGGTGTTTTCCGGAGCCAGCCCCGCGCCACCCCGGTGTGCGCACACGCGGGGCTGGCCCACCGGTGCCGTCACCGTCCCGCGGTCCTCTGGAACTGCCGCAGCACCTCGTTCCCGCGCCGCACCGCGGCGTCCAGGGCTGCCTTCGGGGACTGCTGCCCCTGCAGCGCCCGTTCGATCTCCTCGTACAGGATGGTGCGGATCTCCGGCATGTTGCCCAACCGGATCCCCTTGGAGTTGGCCGTGGGGCGGGTGCGGGTGAGCTGCTGGATGGGGATCTCCGCCCACGGGTTGCGCTGGTAGTAGCCCATCGCCTTCGCCCGCTGGATGGCGGTGAAGGTGATGGGAATGTACCCGGTCTCCATGTGCCACTTGGCGGACACCTCCGGGCTGCTGATGTACCGGAAGAACTCCGCCACCGCCTTGTACTCCTCCGGCGTCCGCCGCGGGGACGTCATCACCCACAGGGACGCCCCTCCGATGATGGAGTTCTTCGGAGCTCCCCGGACGTCGTCGTAGTACGGTAGGAAGCCCACCCCCCACTCGAACCGCGCCTCCCGCTGATAGCGGGCGAACAGGGCCGAAGACGCCGTGAGCATCGCACACTCCCCCGAGGGCCCCAGGGCGTCGCCCGCGGCGTCCCGGCCGCCGTACTTGAACAGGCCCTCCCGCTGCATCTGGACCATGTTCTCCAGGTGCCGGACGTACAGGGGGGCGTTCACCAGCAGCTCCGCGTCCGCGCCCTCGAACCCGTTGGCCTTGGTGGCAAACGGAACGTCGTGGATGGCCCCGAAGTTCTCGAAGTGGATCCACGTGGGCCACGCGGTGGACCAGCCGCAGGGCGCCGCGTTGGCGGCCCGGATCCGCTGCGCGGCCTCCCGCAGCTCTGTCCAGGTGCGGGGCGGCCGGTCAGGGTTCAGCCCGGCCCTGCGGAAGGCGTCCTTGTTGTACCACAGCACCGGCGTGGAGCTGTTGAACGGCATGGAGACCATCTTCCCGTCCGGGGTGCTGTAGTAGCCGCGCACCGCCGGCAGGTACACGCTGGGGTCAAAGGGGGTCCGGGTCTCCTGCATCAGCTCGTACACGGGCTTGATGGCTCCCCGGGCGGCCATCATGGTGGCGGTCCCCACCTCGAACATCTGGACGATGTGCGGTGCGTTGCCCGCCCGGAAGGCCGCGATGGCCGCCACCATGGTCTCCGGGTAAGAGCCCTTGAAGGTGGCGTTCACCCGGTAGCCCGTCTGGCTTGCGTTGAACCCGTTCACGATGCTCTCCAGGGCCTCGCCCAGGGGGCCCCGGAGGGCGTGCCAGAACTCCACCTGGACGCGCGGCGCCTGCGCTCGCCCCGCTGCGGCCCCGAACGCAACGACCGCGGCCAACACCGCCACGTACACCGCACCGCCCCACCAACGCCTCATGGTCTCACCTCCTGTGGTTTCCCGTCTGCGGGGAATGGTCGCGGCACCTCCACCCCTTCGGGGAGGACCTCTGACAGGCTCGTCAGGACGAAGTCCGGAGGGTCGGGGTGGCCCTCCAACATCTCCAAAGTGGTGGCGCCCGTGAGCACCACCGCGGTGGCGCTGCCCATGGCCTTCCCCAGCGCCAGGTCGGTCTCCAGCCGATCTCCCACCACCAGGGTGTCCTCCGGCCGCGTTCCCAGCTGCTGCAGCAACACCCGCGCCATGACCGGCGACGGCTTCCCGATCACCTCCTCCAGACGCCGCCCCGTACTCGCCTCCAGAGCCGCCACCACCGCCCCCGCGTCCGGCAGGCCTCCGTCCGGGGTCGGACAGTACGGGTCGCGGTTGGTGGCGATAAACCGGGCGCCCCGCCGCAGGGCGTCAAACCCGATCTTGAGCTTCCGGTAGTCGAAGGTGCGGTCGAAGCAAGCGACCACGTAGTCCACCTCCCGCGGGTCCTCCACCAGCCGGAACCCCGCCGCCTCCAGCTCCCGCTTCACGGAGTCCTCTCCGATCACGAACAGGCGCGCCCCCGGCGCCGTGGCGGCGAGGTGTTGGACCAAGACCATGGAGGAGTTGATCACGTCCTCGGGGCGTGTGGGGATGCCCAGGCGGGTGAGCTTCGCCGCGTAGTCCTCCCGCGTGTACAGGGGATTGTTGGACAGGAACACCACCCGCGCCCCCGCCGCCCGGAGGGCGAGGATGGCCCGGTCCGCGCCGGGCAGGAGCTGGTCACCCAGGTACACCGTCCCGTCCAGGTCCACCGCGTACCCGCGGTACAGGAGCCTCGGCCGGCGGAGTCCCCTCACGCGCCACCGCTCCCGAACAGACCGCCCAGCCGCGCCCCGGTGAGCCGGTAGATGGCGTACAGGATGGCGGCGGACAGGGCGACCAACACCACGCCCAGGGCGGCCGCCTGGCCGAAGGTCCCCGAGGTGTAGAAAGTGAAGATCCCCACGGTGATGGTCTCCCAGCCGGGCAGGACGAGCAGGATGGTGGCCGCCGCCTCCTGCAGGACGAACAGGAGCGAGAACAGCGCTCCCGCCACCACGCCGCGCCAGATGAGCGGCAACGACACGTCGAAGAACGTGCGCAAGCCGGACGCCCCCACGCTGGCCGCCGCCTCCTCCATGGCGCGGTGCACGGTGAGCAGGGACGCGAAGGTGGCGCGCACGGTGTACGGCATCCGCCGCACCGCCAGCACCAGCGGCATCACGAACCACGACCGGGTGAGGGTGACCCCCGCCAGAGGTGTGTGGAACGCCCGCAGGTACGCGATGCCCACCGCGGTCCCGGGAAGGGCCAGCACCAGGGTGACCACGGAGTCCACCAGGTCCCGCCCCGGCACGGAGGTGCGGGCCAGCATCCAGCCGATGGACACTCCCAGGACCAGGATCAGCGCCACCGCCACCGCACCCCACCGCAGGCTGTTCACCACGTACGTGGGCGTCAGGTGGAGGACCTGGTCGAAGTGCTCCAGGGTGAACCGGGTGGGGAACGGGGTCAGCGACCACGCCTTCCCGAACGCCGCCAGCAGCAGGCCCACGTGGGGGAGGAACGCCAGCGCCAGCACCCCCGCGAACAGCGTGGGTGCCAGGGCTCGCCACAGGCCCCGCAGCGGCCGGCGCTCCACCGCGCGGTAGGAGACCACCGCGTACTCCCGCATGGCCACCGCCCTCCGGGCCACCAGCAGGAACCCGATGGCCATCACCGACATGAGGGCGCCCACCACCAGGCCCATGCGGAACAGCCGCCGGTCCACGAACTGGACGATGTTCAGGTAGGCCTGCGCGGCCAAAAGGTCCTGCATGCCCACCACCAGCGGGGTGGCGAAGTCCGCGAACGACAGGATGAACACCAGGGTCGCCCCGGAAACCAGCCCGGGCGTCAGCAGGGGTAGCGTGATGTCCCACACCCGGCGCAGGCCGCGGGACCCCATGGCCTCCGCGGCTTCCTCCAACGACGCGTCCACCTTGGTGAGGGCGTCCACCACGTTCAGGGTCACCAGGGGAAAGTAGTGCAACACCATGGCCAGCAGGACGCCGTGCCACCCGTACAGGAAGTTCACCGGCCTGGGCAGGCCGAAGAAGTCCATGAGCAGCACGTTGACCGTCCCCGCCCTGCCCAGGACGAACACCAGGCCCATGATGCCCACCAGGGGCGGCATGACGATGGGCAACACGGTCAGGTACGACCACAGCTCGCGCCCCGGGAAGTCGTAGCGGACCAGCAGGAACGCCGCGGGCAGCCCCAGGGCGAGACAGCCGAGCACCGTCCCGCCTGCCACCCACAGGGAGTTGGCCAGGGCCTTCCGGTAGAAGGGGTCCTGCAAGAACTGGGTCACGAACTGGACGGTGAAGCGCCCGGCCTCGTCCGTGACCGCCTCGGCCAGCAACTGCAGCAGGGGGTACACCACGAAGGCGAGCAGGAAGGCGTACACGGGCGTCGCCCACACCCACGACGGGAAGCGGACCCGGGGCCGCGGGCGAGACCAGGCGGTGTCGCGGACCAGTTCCGCCCTCACGGGGAACCCTCGCCGGGGAAAACCAAGGCGTCCTCGGGGTGGAACGTGAGCCGTGCGGGCTGTCCGGAAGCCAGGACGAGCTGGCCCTTGGGGTTGTGCACGTCCACCAGCAGCACGTGGCCGCCGTCCACCTCCACCTCGTAGCGCACCAGGGAGCCCAGGTACTGGGCCAGCACCACCCGACCCGACAGGGCCACGGCATCCTGGCGGCCGTCGGACAGCTGCAGGGCCTCCGGCCGCACCGCCAGGACCGCCCGCCGACCGGGCTCCAGCCGGGCAGCAGCCCGGCCCCGCACCACACCCGCGGGCGTCTGCAGCTCCACCCAGCCGTCCTGCACCCGCGCCACCGTGCCCGGCAGCAGGTTGTTGGTGCCCACGAAGTCCGCCACAAACAGGTCCGCGGGACGCTCGTACAGGTCCACGGGCGTCCCGACCTGGGCCACGCGCCCGTCCCGCATGACCGCGATGCGGTCGGAGATCACCATGGCCTCCTCCTGGTCGTGGGTCACGTACACGGTGGTGATCCGGAGGTCCTGTTGGAGGCGGCGGATCTCGCTCCGCAGGCGCGCCCGCACCTTCGCGTCCAGGTTCGACAGGGGCTCGTCCAGCAGCAGCAGCCGCGGGTTGAGGACCAGAGCCCGTGCCACCGCCACCCGCTGCTGCTGGCCCCCCGACAGCTGCCCGGGGCTGCGGTCCTCCAGTCCCGCGAGCCCCACCTGCTCCAACGCCTCCCGCACGCGCCGCCGGACTTCGTCCGCCGGCAACCTGCGCAGGCGCAGCCCGTAGGCCACGTTTTCGAACACCGTCATGTGGGGCCACAGGGCGTAGTTCTGGAACACGATGCCAACCCCGCGTTCCGCGGGCGGCACACCCCGCACGGGGACGTCGTCGAAATACACCTCCCCTTCGTCCGGGTCCACGAACCCCGCCAGGATCCGCAGGGTGGTGGTCTTCCCACAGCCCGAGGGGCCCAGGAGGGTGAACAGCTCGCCCTCCCGGATCTCCAGGCTCACTCCGGCCAGGGCCGCGGTGGCCCCGTACCGCTTGACCACGCCCTCCAGCCGGACCCTCATGCCCTGCTCACGGGCAGAACCGGCGCTTCAGCTCCGCGTGCCGCTCCAGCACCAGCTTGCGGAAGATCTCGTTGACCTCGCTGTACCGCTTCTGGGCCACGTCGTCGTCGTACACGTTGCGCACGGGCTTGTCGAAGAAGGACTTGATCCCGGTGAACTCCGCCATGCGCGCCAGCGGCGAGCCGGCAGGCCCTTCCATCTTGTACTTCGGGGAGATGCCGTACTGGCCGCGGGCCATCATGGTCTTCTGCCCTTCCTCGCTGAGGGCGAACTGGATGAACTCCCGGGCCGCCCGCGGGTTGCGGGCGCCCGCCAGGACCGCCAGGGGCTCCGGGGTCACGAACGCCGCGGTGGGGTGCACGTACCGCAGCTCGTACCCGCTCAGGAGGTCTTCGAAGGCCATGTAGGCGGGGACCGCGAAGCCCACCGCGAACTCCCCCTTGGCCACCACCGTGGGGACGTCCCGGCTGCGCGCCACGAAGATCCCCGTGTTGGCTCCCAGCCGCTGCGCCCACTCCCAGCCCTTCTGCCAGCCGTACAGCTGCAGGATCACCTCGTACGTGGCGTGGTTGGAGCTGGACCGGTCGGGGGTGGCCTGCGCGATCTGGCCCTTGAGGCGGCAGTCCAGCAGGTCGTCCCACTCCCGGATCGCCTGCACCCCCACCCGACGCAGCAGCCGGGGGTGGTAGACGAGGCCGTAGGGGGTCAGGCAGCATCCCACCCAGAACCCCCGGGGGTCCTTGAGGAGGATGGGTTTGGGCGTGCCGATGGACGCGGGGATTTCCCGCAGCACGGCCTCGGGCAGCTCCAGGGGTGCCAGCAGCTTGCGCTCCGCCAGGTCGTCAAACAGGGCCGGCTCGCCGCCCCAGAAGAGGGCGGCCACGGCGTGGGCCCATCGGAGGGCAACCCGGGCCAGGTCAACC
>VAPR01000954.1_pt1 | contig 16242 bp, 17 predicted proteins | sample 3380701 | NCBI WGS metagenome assembly VAPR01 (sample SAMN11536904, study PRJNA540576) | hot springs metagenome | isolation source: hot spring wet sediment | place: Spain: Lobios | collected 2014-01 | reverse complement strand
AGAAACGCAACCCCTGATTTCGCTACGAAGCGAGCCTACTTTTGCGTTTCCCCGCCAAGCGTTGTGGAGCGAACATTCTACACATCCTTGAGGGACGCAGAATGGAGCGGAGCCTGGAAATAGGCTTCTCCCACTACAGCCACTTTCCTAAACAACAAAAAAGACACCTGACTCACATCAGGCATCTTCGTCAAATTCATCTTTATCCAATCTCACTTCAAGATGGTGCCCTTCCGGGGTCTCAAAGTACAGATTGAAACTGGCAGGGCGTTCAATGGGACCGCGGTAGCAGATGTTTTCCGCCTCCAGTTTGTCCACAAGGTAGTCCAGCTCTGCTCGACTCGTAATGGAAAAGGCGATATGATCAACCTGCCCTACCCCGTTTCGTCCCTCCTCCCCGGTGTGCGGGTGGAGACCAATTCGTGTGTAAGTGCCGATTTGAAAGTAGATGGGCGCTCCTTCTACAAGGTGTTCGGATGGAATCACAACCTCTAATATGTCTTTAAAAAAACGAGCTACCTTCACGACATCGCGGCAGTTCAGAGCGATGTGGTGAACGCCTTTCAAATGAAACATTTACACAGCCTCCCAAGTGACTCAATCAATCATGCGCTTCGCTGCGAGATCTCCTTGCGCTTATTGTACTGCTTTAACCGTTCGCTTAACCGCTTCAAGCGCTGTTTCAGCGCTTCCCGCCATGCATCGTCGTTCAGATTCTTGGCCACGGCCATAAGATCCAGCGAAAGATCAATTTGCTGCTTCAGGATGTCAGCATAGCTCGCCGATTCATCCGTCATTGTACAATTTTCAAACAGATCAGATTTATTGTCAACACTCACGAAGTCGGCAAAATCAACTTCCGGTGCCTTATCTCCCTGGGCATATTCTACTAAAATTTCATATTCGCCCTCAATAGCAGGGTGAACTTCAATTCGGTCACATACCGGACAAAACATGATCGGCACATTGTGCACCAGTGTTTTGGAGTGACGTACAGAACCAATCGAGCCAACCATTCCGGCTCCACAACAAAAACTCATAATCTCTCCCTCCCTTTCGTGAAACGATCATACGTTTGCACGATTTGTCTTGAATACTTGCAATTGTAGCGTAGACAGCGCTTTAAACTCTAGTGCAAATCATACCAATTGCGAATCGCTCTGGAGCGTATCCCTATTGTAGCGAAAAAAAGATTGATTGACCATTGTTTTCTGATTAGTTCGACACCTTCATTTTTCCTGTTTAAACCATCAGACAACCGGGTACATATTCCTATATTATTTCTGCTCCGGCTATAGAGAGTAATGACATGGGGGATCTACATGACACTGCGAAAAAAGACGATTGTCACCATTGGCATAACCACAGCCGGTATGCTGCTGATTCTTTATGTCGCTTCCCTGCTCATCCTGCTCGGCAGTTTTGCCAGACTGGAGGAAGAGGATACAAGGGAAGACATGCGCCGCGTGCTCAATTCGTTCTCGTCTGGCATGGCAGAGTTGATCTCGACCAGCAGGGATCACGCCACCTGGGACGATACCTACGCGTTTATCTCAAACACCAGTTTTGCCGATGCACCGAATCACCCGTACGTGAAAAGCAATTACATCGACACGACATTCGCCATCAATCGCATAAACTTTCTGCTGATGTTCAATGAAGAAAACAAGGTGGTTTACCAAAAAGGATACGATCTGAGAGCCAATCGGGAAATCCCTGTCCCTGTTGAACTCACGGACAATATCCAAAGACAAAAGGATATCTTCCTTCATCACACCAATCCGGAATCCTTCCGGTCGGGAATCCTGATTTTGAACGATACTCCTGCAGCAATCGTCTCCCTGCCTATCGTGCACAGCAACATGAAAGGGCCGATCCGCGGAACCCTGATTACGGGATATTACCTGGACGAAAGCTACGTCGAACACCAATCGGTCCTTACACGCACCCGGCTGAAGCTGACCCCATATGACGGTACGCATTCTCCGCCACAGGCTGCTTCGTTCCCAGCCAATTCGCTGAATGAAGCGCCTGTCTGGATTGGAAAAAAAGACGACCATTTGATCGAAGCGAATGCCCTGATATACGACCTGTACGGCAATCCGTCTTTCGTACTGCAGCTGGAAAAGCCGCGCTCCATCTATCAGCAGGGAAAAACCAGCACGCTCTATTTTCTCACTTTTCTCCTGGCTGCCGGAATGATTTTTACCATTGTTACCCTGCGCTTTTTGGAAAGAGTAATCCTGTCCAGATTGACGGGATTGATATCCGGTGTGAAGACCATCAGCCGGGATCGGGATTTTTCCGGTCGGGTCCGCGTTACCGGCACAGACGAAATATCCGTACTGGAAACGGAGTTTAACGTCATGATGGCCGTGTTGGAAGAGTCGCAAGGAACGATCATTCATCGCGCGTACCACGATTCCCTGACGGATCTCCCCAACCGAACCCTTTTCTACGAACGATTGGATTATGCACTGCAAATGGCCGCCAGCAGTGACAGCCAGGCGGCGATCCTGTTTATCGATTTGGACAAATTCAAACAGGTAAACGATTCGTTCGGTCATGACGTGGGCGATCTGCTGCTCTTGGAAGTGACGAAGCGGTTGAAGCAATGCACCCGCACGGAAGACCTGATCTCCCGTCTGGGCGGCGACGAGTTTATCGTGCTGCTCCCGTCCATTGCGGACCGTGACTCGGTGGACAAAATTGCGGAAAGAATTCGGGAGTCGTTGTTAAAGCCGTTTCCCCTCAAGGATCAGATGATCTTTGTCTCGGCCAGCATTGGCATCAGTATCTACCCGACAGACGGAACGAATCCAGAGACGCTGATCAAGCACGCGGATATGGCGATGCTTCGCGTGAAGGGAGAGGGCAAAAACAACTACCGCCTGTTTACTCCTGATCTTCAGGCGGACGCCAATCGCAAGCTGTTGCTGGAGCAGCATCTCCGACGGGCGATCGAGCAAAACGAGCTTGCGCTTTATTACCAGCCGAAAATATGCATGCAAACAGGGCGCATCGTCGGCATGGAAGCACTGCTCCGTTGGATTCATCCCGAACTGGGATTTATCTCGCCGCAGGAATTTATCCCGCTCGCGGAAGAATCCGGCCTGATCTCTTCCATCGGGAAATGGGTACTGCGGACCGCATGCATGCAGAACAAGGCATGGCAGCAGGCCGGGTATGCACCAGTGAGCGTAGCAGTCAACCTCTCCTCCATCCAGTTTGAACAGGACGACCTGATCCATGCCATCGAGCAGATTTTGCAGGAGACGGGATTAGACTCCGCATACCTGGAATTGGAGATTACCGAGAGCATCGCCATGCAAGACATCGATTATGTAGTAGAGAAACTGCTCACGCTGCGCAATATGGGAATTCACATCTCCATTGACGATTTCGGCACGGGATACAGCTCCCTTTCCTATTTGAAACGGCTGCCGATCGACTCGCTGAAAATTGATAAAACCTTTGTGAGGGACATTACGGAGGATGCCAATATTCCTACCGCGATCATCGCGATGGCGCACAGCCTCAACCTGAGCGTAACCGCAGAGGGTGTGGAAACAGAAGAGCAGCTGACACTCCTCCAGAACCTTCACTGCGACTGTTTGCAAGGATATCTGTTCAGCAAGCCGGTGCCTGCCAAAGAGTTTGAGCAGCTGCTGGCAAAAGGGAACATGATGACGGTATCTCGGTAATCAAAAAAGTCGGGTCTGCGCCCGACTTTTTTTCTTCAAAAGCCTATTCTTTTACCATCGCTTCGTATTTGTCAGCATCCATCAGTTTATCCAGCTCGCTGGTGTCGGACATCTCTACCACGATCATCCATGCTTGCTCGTACGGCGAGGAGTTAACCAGCTCGGGAGCCGTTTCCAGTTCGCCGTTTACTTCCACTACCTTGCCACTGACAGGAGCATACAGTTCGGAAACCGTCTTAACAGATTCTACGCTGCCGAATGGTTCGTCTTGTTTAATGGTTGCTCCCACTTCCGGAAGTTCAACAAACACGATATCGCCCAACTCAGACTGTGCAAATTCAGTGATGCCGATGTAGGCTTTGTTTCCTTCGACGCGTACCCACTCGTGCTCTTCACTGTAACGAAGATTTTTTGGAAATTCCATCTTACGTAAGCCTCCCTATCAGTTTCAATCAGTGTACTCTCTACATATTGGACAAACGTTTTAGGATTCCTCTTCAATCCCCAAAATTCGATTCAGACGTTTTTTCACCAGACTCAAGCCTTTTTCCCCTGCCTGGAAGTGGCGGAGCTGCAGGCTCTCGTCAAACAGATAAAATGCCGGAACGTATTCGTTCTGGAATGCATCCGTGGCTTTCATCTGATTGTCGATAGCGATCGGGTGCTGCAGGTTGTGCTCGGCGATGGTTTGCTTGATCGTCTCGATGTTCGTGTCCGCCTCCGAGCGCGGCATATGTATTCCGATTACCTGAAGTCCGTTTGCGGCGTACTTTTCGCGCCACTCGTTGATTTGCGGCATGGATTCTTTGCACATGTAGCAGCTGACGGACCAGAAGTGGACCAGCACCGGTTTCCCGGCCAGATCGGCTTTGCTGACCTCACCGTTCACCCATTCTGTGACCCCTGGAAAATCAGGAAGTTCTTCGCGTAAACGCATCGTATACAGCTCCTTTCTACTGAGGCGATCCTCTTGAAAAAAAGGGCCTAACGACTGTGAGTTAGACCCTTGCCCAAAACTGCCTAGGAAAAGCTAAGCAAATTTTGTATGATATTACTTCGCAGTCAGCTGAGCCTCACCTGGACGCCAGTTAGCCGGGCAGAGACCGCCGGATTGCAGTGCTTGCAGCACGCGAAGTGTCTCGTCTACGGAACGACCGATGTTGAGGTCGGTAACCACTTGGTAACGCAGGATACCGTCTGGATCGATGATGAAGAGACCGCGGAATGCGATACCGCCTTCTTCATCCAGTACGCCGTAGTTGCGAGCAGTTGTTTTCAAGATGTCGGAAGCGAGCGGGTAGTTCAGGCCGCCCAGACCGTTTTGATCGCGAGGAGTGTTGATCCATGCGCGGTGGGAATGCTTGGAGTCGGTGGATACACCGAGAACTTCCGCATCCAGATCTTTGAAGTCTTCGATTGCGTCGCTCAGAGCGATGATCTCAGTCGGGCAAACGAAAGTAAAGTCGAGTGGATAAAAGAACAGAACCAGCCATTTTCCTTTGTAGTCAGACAGGGATACTTTGCCGAAATCCTTGCCGTTTCCTAGCGCTGTTTCCATGGTAAAGTCAGGAGCCGGAAGACCAACCAGACGTTGTGCCATATGTATAATACCTCCTTGGAATATCTTTCTTACAGTCTACATCATATCAAACCATCCTCTTTATAGTCAATACAATGTAGGAATGATTATCACACTTCAAGTGCATCCGCAGCACCAGGATATATCTTATCCCGGACACTTTGTCTCTATTCGTTTATTCCGCGAGCCGCCTGCCTTTTTTCAATACGCCGGAGGAGCCAATCCGCTCCGCCGCTTCCCTTAACACTTCGGGCGGCTGCACCAGGGCGATGCGCACATAGCCTTCCCCCTCCGCACCAAACGCGCTTCCAGGGATCACAACGACTCCCGCCTCTTCGAGCACGGCAAAAGCGAACTCCCGGGACGTCCATCCTTCGGGAATCGGCGCCCAGACAAACATCGTAGCCTTCGGTGGAACAATGTCCCAGCCCACAGCAGCAAGAGCGGACAGAAGCGCATCACGTCGTTCCTGGCAGAGCGCGCCTACGCCGTTGGGATTGTTCCCCTCGCGATCGCTCCGCAGCGCTTCCACCGCCATCTCCTGCACCGCTGTAAATACACCGTAATCCACGTTTGATTTCACTACGGCAAGCGGCCGGATAATTTCTGCGTTGCCCACCACATAGGCGATGCGACAGCCGGCCATGTTGAAGCTCTTGGAAAAGGAGTTGAACTCGATGCCTACCTCTTTGGCCCCCGGCACCTCCAAAAAGCTGGGAGGCCGGTATCCGTCAAACGCCATTTCCGAGTAGGCCAGGTCGTGCACAACCATGATGTCGTGCTCGCGGGCAAAACGGACAACCTCTTCGAAAAAAGAGAGCGGCGCTACCGCGGAAACCGGGTTGTTGGGGTAATTCAGAATCATGAACTTGGCACGGCGAGCAATATCTTCAGGGATGGCCGTCAGATCGGGAAGAAAGCCGTTTTCCGCACGAAGCGGCATCGGGTACAGCTCCGCTCCCGCCAGGTGCACGCTTCCCGCGTAAATCGGATAGCCGGGGTCCGGCACCAGCACGACGTCTCCGGGGTCAGTCCAGGCAAGCGCAAAATGGGCAAGTCCGTCCTGCGATCCCATCAGGGAGTGTACTTCCGCCTCCGGGTCAAGCGTGACGTTGAAGCGGTACTGGTACCAGCGGGCCACTTCCTCTCGAAATCGGCGGGAGCCCTCGGAACCTGGGTACCCGTAAGCATCTGGCTGCTGAACGGCGCGAACGAGAGCTTCCACGAGATGCGGTGCAGGCGGTTGGTCGGGACTGCCGATTCCCAGATCGATGACCGTACGGTTTTTCGCTGCCGCCTGCTTGCGCTGGGCCATCTCCGTAAAGATGGCGGACGAGAGGTGGTTCAGTCGTTTGGAGGGCTGACGCGGGCTCATGCTAGCGGCCTCCCCAGGCTGCTTCCATCTCTTCTTCCTTGAATCCCACCGTTACCGCTTTACCATCGGTGATCAGCGGTCGCTTGATCAGCTTGCCATTTGACGCAAGCAGCTCCAGCATCTCTTCATCGGACATCTGAGGCAGCTTGTCCTTCAGTCCCAGCTCGCGGTAATGTTGACCGCTCACATTGAAAAACTTGCGCAGGTCCAGACCGCTCGCCTGCCACATGCTGCGCAGCTCTTCCTTGGTCGGCGGGGCATCCACGATCGGGATTTCCTGAAACGGCACGTTGTGACCGGCGAGCCATTGCTTGGCTTTGCGGCAGGTTCCGCATTTGTCGTAGAGATATGCTTTGATCGACATATGATATTCCTCGCTTTTTGCTGCTTTTTTCCTCCATTTTACGGGAAGTGGGGCTACTCCACAATGGAAAGGGTTTGATTGAATGTAACTCCCTCTTTTGCCTCGTACAACACTTCGATCAGCAGGTAATCGTTGATCAGGGAGCGGTCCTTCGATTTCCTGTAGTCATACGTCTGGTAATTGATAAAAATTTCTTGCACGGAAAAGCGGATGTCTTCCAACTCCACCGAGTCTGTTTCCCTTGCGGACGTTTTCATCAAAACATACGTCCTTTGATCTTTCCGGAGGTATTCTGTCCTCCAATCTGGGGATGTCATCAACTTTTTCGCCCAGGTTCTGACATCCTCCGGGGCATCTTCCATTTTCAGCTCATGGTAGCGGTCGTCAGCTGTCCCGATGGGAGCATTGCCGTTCCACGCAAAATCATTGAATCGCTCGACGGTCCAGATCCCGCCGCGGTTGTTCCACTTTTTCATCTCGACGTCAATGACCGTCTGATCGGTTGTCGTTACCAGCAAACGGCGCGGGTTCACCGTGCGGCTAATCGTCTGGAAGCTGTCCAGCTCCTTGTTCAGCTTCTCTCGCACAAACCTTAGAAGCACCTGCTTGTAGTCGCGGCTGGCCGGATCACTCTCCATGGCTGTTAATTCTTCCTCGGTGATTTCAAAAGAACCGCCTTTGTCATCCGTAGAGTCGAACGCGTCGATGATCGCGTCGCGGTCTGCAAGGGGGTTCTTCCCCCTGTTCGTTGTTTCATCGGCAGAAGGAGTAGGATCGGGTACTTCCTGAACGTTGTGAGCCAACTCCTGCTGGAGGGAAGCATGTTTCTGCACATTACCCCCCAACACATAACCGCCGTAAGCCGCCCCGAGCACGAGAAACGCTGCTACGAGCGATTGGAACCACGCTCTCATGATCACCCTCTCCTTTCAAACAAAAAAGTGGTCAGCCTTTGTTTTCCAGCTGCCACTTTTTAAGACGATCTCATTTACCTGGATGTTTCTCGGTCGATCCCATCATCCGGCTCAACTGCTTCTGCTCCCGGATTCACCTGCCACATCCGCTGCAGCGGTGAATACGGCACGCCCAGCTCCTCGGATTCGGCTGCTTCCGCCAACGTGCCTGTGAGCGGTTGCGTGTACTCCACCTTTTGGTCCACGGCGTCGTTCCCCCTTTACACTGATTTGCTGTCAGTGTGAGGTACTTGCCGCCCAATTATGCAGTCACTTTTACCTGATATCCGGCGTGCTTGCGCGTCTGGAACACACCGTTTTCAAAGATCAGGTACTGCGCCTTCACTCCGATCAGTTTGCCGCTGATGCTCTCTTGCTTGTCCAAGGTCATCGAGTTGATCTTGTCAAGCGACTCCAGGATCGGATAGGTGATGTCCACCCACTCGTCCTCGCGGTACTGAAACGGCTTGAACGGCTCAGGAAAATGAGCGTATACCTCGTCGCGCAGCGTCAGCAGGTCTACCTCCTTGACGTCCCCTTTCAGCATCTTGCGCCAGTTGGTCTTGTCCGGCAAAAACTGGCTGAGATGCACCTCCAGCTCTCCCGCCATGCGTCGCGTCGGAACCTCTGCTATGGGAATCGCGCGGATTGCTCCCTGATCCACCCAGCGTTTGAGCTGATTGTTTTTGCGCGTCAATCCCACTTTCACATCGCTGGAAAGCGCGAGATAGACGTAGTGCGGGATCATGCAATGCGTCTCGCCGAAGCTGGCGTCGCGGCAGGTCCCTTGATCATAATGGCATTCGTGCGGCTTCACGATGCACAGGTCATTCTCCGGCAAGGATGTAAAACAGGGGTAGCAGTACCCGTTGTTAAACGTCTTGTTCGTCTTGCGCCCGCAGGCGATACAGTTTTTCTGTCCCAAAAAAGAAATGGTCAGCTCGCTGCCAAGCAGTTCGTTCAGCGGCAGCCTGTCCTCGTTGATTTGCAAATAGTAGTCTACAGGCCGGTCTTTGCCGTGATAGGTATGCACCAACCCATGCAACAAACCCTGGAGTTCCACTTGTCTCCCTCCCTTATGTATACTCATCCATTCTACCATATCCCCATGCCGCAGCACCCGTTGTTTTCTTTTGGAAGCATGTTTTCCCCCGCTGGTGTGAAGCCTATGGAAAAGAGTGAACAAGGAGGGTGGTTGTTGTGCGCCAGACAGCGTTAAGTGTCATTGCGATCGCGCTCTTTCTCTCCTTCCTTTCCCCCTGCCTGTCAGCAGGAAAGCTTCACCCGGCTTATGAGCCGATTCACCGGATTGACACGCGGAAAAAAGTGGTCGCCCTGACTTTTGACGACGGGCCTGATGCCATGTACACCCCGAAGATTTTGGAGGTCCTGCACAAGAACGGCGTGCCAGCCACCTTTTTTGTGCTGGGCTCCCAAGTAGACAAATATCCGAAGGTGATGCAGTGGATACAAAAAGCGGGACATGAGATCGGCAATCACGGCTACCATCACTACGATTTGCACAAGCTGACGGAGCAGGAGGTCTATGATGAAATCAAGCGGACGGAGAAGTCGATCCTGAAGACGACGGGAATCCTGGCCCAGTATTACCGTCCCCCGGGCGGAGTGATGACCCACGACGTACTGTCTGCGGTGCAATCCTGCGGCTACGACATCATCCACTGGTCCGTTGACCCTCAGGACTGGTCACTTGCCCGGACCGCATCCGTAATCGCCAGCAGCGTCAAGAAACACGTTACGGCAGGCGACATCATTCTCTTTCACGACGGCGGTCTCAACCAGCGGCAAACTGTCACCGCCCTGCAGGAGCTGATTACAGACCTGCGTGCCCGCGGGTACAAGTTCGTTACGGTCAGCGAACTGCTCGACGCGTCAAAATGACCGCAAAAAACCCTCAAGCATTTTGGCCTGAGGGTTTGTATTTTGCCTATGCGGTTTACGCTCCCCGCACTTTGCCAAGGAAGTTGCGCAGGCGCTCGTTCTTTGGATTGCTGAACAGCTCATCCGGTTTCCCTTCTTCCACGATCACGCCCTGATCCATGAAAATGACGCGGTCGCTTACTTCCCGTGCGAAGCCCATTTCGTGCGTGACGACGATCATCGTCATGCCTTCTTTGGCCAGATCCTTCATCACCTGCAGCACTTCCCCCACCAGCTCCGGGTCCAGTGCCGAGGTCGGTTCGTCGAACAGCATCACTTTCGGATTCATCGCGAGAGCGCGTGCGATTGCCACACGCTGCATCTGACCGCCGGATAGCCGGTCTGGGTATACGTCTGCCTTGTCTTGCAGCCCAACCTTCTTCAGCAATTCCATTCCTTTTTTTCTCGCTTCATCCGGCGCGATTTTTCGCACTTTTACTGGTGCGAGCATTACATTTTCCAGTACGGTTTTGTGCGGGAACAGGTTAAACCGCTGAAATACCATTCCCACTTCCTCCCGAACCTTGTTAATGTCCACTTTCGGGTCGGACAGGTCTTTGCCATCGATCACAATGCGGCCTCCGGTCTTTTCCTCCAGCTGGTTGAGGCATCGCAAGAAGGTGCTTTTTCCGGAGCCGGACGGGCCAATTACACAAACAACTTCCCTTTCGGCAACTTGTGTGGTGATCCCTTTTAACACTTTCAAATTCCCGTAGCTTTTTTGCAGGTCCGTTACTTGTATAATCACGCTTTGTACCCCCAGTATGTCTGATGTATCTGTCTACTGCCAGTCCCTCTATTGTAACGCAATAGTAAGAAAATTGCATGAGTTTACGCAATTTTCCTCATCAGGTTTTGGAGACGCGTAGCTGGCAGCTTCCTGACCGGCAGGAACAGCCGGTGCAGGCAACCGAGGGTAGATGCTTATGAACTTTCCCGGTACGGGACAGGTAGCTGATCAATCGGGCGGAATTGAGCACGACGAGGACGGATGTGGCGTTATGGATGAATGCTCCCGCAACCGGCCCAAGCCATCCCGTCATGGCAAGCAAAATGGCACCCGCGTTGATCGCAGTGGAGACGATCAGGTTCTCGCGGACGACACGCAGCGTTTTGCGTCCCAGTCGAACGGCGTCTGCCACTTTGGATACGTCATCTGTCAGCAGCACGATGTCTGCCGCCTCCGCAGCGATCTGGGTTCCGCCTGCTCCCATCGCAATCCCGACATGAGCGGCACTCAGCGCAGGAGCATCATTGATGCCGTCCCCCACCATCGCCACGACGAAACCGCGCTCCCGATACTCCCGCACATGCCGGTACTTCGCTTCCGGAAACTGTTCTGCGTACACCGTCGTGATGCCCGTTTGGCTGGCGATATATTCAGCCGCGCCGCGATTGTCACCGGTTAGCATCGCGATCTCCCCTACGCCCTGCAGCCGCAAGTGGCCAATCGTCTCGCTGGCCTGTGACCGAACCCGGTCCGCCAGGGTAATCATCCCGGCCAGCCGGCTGTCGCTGGCGATAAAGACAGCCGTTTGGCCCTCTCGCTCCTTTTCTCTCGACACCGTTTCCAGTTCGCTGACGTCAATCCCTGCTTCCACAAGGAATCGCCGGTTGCCCACAAGTACGTTCCTGCCTTCCACCTGCCCCGACACACCGCTGCCCGGGTGAACGAGGAACTGAGCAACCTCCGCTGTCTGCAACCCACGCTGATCAGCGGCATTCACGATCGCCTCGGCAACGGGATGTTCCGAATACCTCTCCAGGGCAGCCGCGATCCGAAGCACATCATCCGCAGTCTGGTGCGAAAGGCGTGCGACGCCGGTTACCGTCAGCTTCCCCTCTGTGAGGGTACCGGTTTTATCGAGCAGCAGTGCGTTAACCAGTCCGATCTGTTCCAGTGCCAAACCGCTTTTGATGAGAATCCCCTGTTTGGCGGCGCTGCCGATTCCCGCCATGATCGCGGTCGGGGTAGCCAGCACCAGTGCGCAAGGACAAAAGACGATCAGAATCGTGACAGCCCGCACCAGATCCCCGGTCAGGACGTACACCAGCACGGCGAGCACCAGACTGCTCGGGACGATCCAGGCTGCCCAGCGGTCCAGCACCCGTTGTACTGGTGCCTTCCGCTCGATCGCTTCCGCCATGAGCCGCGTCACTTTGGCGAAGGTCGTTTCGTCACCCACGCGAATGGCCTCGATCTCCATGATTCCGTTGGTGTTGGTGGTACCGACGAATACTTCGTCGCCCAGCCGCTTTTCTACCGGGAGAGATTCTCCGGTGAGCGCGGCCTGGTTGACGGAAGCCTGCCCGCTGCGCACCACGCCGTCAACGGGAATCTTTTCTCCCGGCTTCACCAGAAGCAGATCGCCCGCAGCCACTTCGTCCAGCTTCACTTCAACCCATTCGTCGCCCCGCCTTGCCCTTGCCGTATCGGGCACCATCTGCACCATCTCCTCAAGCGCCGAAGAAGCCCGTGCCACGGTTCGATGCTCCAGCCACATGCCGACCATCATGATCAGTGCCACCTCCCCGGCAGCGAACACCTCTCCAATGAAGACAGCTGCGATAATCGCCGTGGTCACCAGCACGTCGCTGTTCACCCTGCGCTCTTTCCACAGTTCCTTGACCGCTCCGTACGCGATGGGCACCCCGCACAGAAACACTGCCAGCCATGCCGGGTCAAATCCGAAAACCGGACCGTACAGCCAGCTCACCAGAAGACCGATACCTGACGATGCCATCAGCATTTTTTCTACCATTTGCCCCAACTCCCCATGTCCCCCGATTTATTTGCTGAGAAAGAGAATCAACCTTATTTCTCCCCTGAAAACGGCGGATGCTGTTACCACAGTGGTAACAGCATTCCTGGTTGATAATGATTATTATTTTTTCTCGCGCCCAAATCTTTTGCCTATAGGAAAATGTTTTATAATTATTCTAATTTGTTTTGCAACCGCCGTCAAACCCATTTTTTCCAACACCCGTCCCATGCGTAAGCAGCCGTGGCCCTGCAAAAGCTAGGGATGAGGTGGTTTCCTTGAATCGAAAAAAATGGGTGGTTTTACTCATCATACTGGCCGTGTTCATAAGCGGAGTTGTGGTCGAGGGCTTGTATGGCGAGACCTCCGCCTGGATGAATGAACCGGAGGCCGACTGGGAAGAGACAGTGGTTTCCGGTGCAGGAGACAGCAAAATTGTACAGCTGTTCGTCACCGGAGTGATCTCAGGACAGCAAAAAGGAGCAGCCACACCACCGATGACTGAACTGTTGGCCACACAACTTCGGCACATTGAGGACGACCAGCAGGTGAAAGCACTGGTGCTGCGCATCGACAGCCCTGGCGGTGAAGTGGTGGCAACGGATGAAATCTACCAGCGGCTGCTTCGCCTGAAATCGGTGCGCAACATCCCCATTGTGGTCAGCATGGGCTCCACTGCCGCTTCCGGGGGCTACTACCTCGCCACCGCAGGCGATGCCATCTTTGCCAATCCCAATACGATTACGGGCAGTCTCGGTGTCATCTTTTCGCTTATCAACTACAGCGAAGCCGCTTCCCGTTTCGGAATAAAAGAGTACGCCATCAAAAGTGGACGGTTCAAAGACATCGGCAGCCCTGCCCGTCCCCTTACTCCGCAGGAGCGAACCATTTTTCAGTCGCTGGTGAACGAGAGCTACCAGAATTTCGTAGACGTGATCGTCAAAGGTCGCAAGCTGCCGCGCGAGCGCGTCCTGCAGCTCGCCGATGGCCGCATCTATTCCGGCGAACAGGCGAAGCGACTTGGTTTGATCGACGATTTCGGCGACCTGGACAAGGCTACCGCGCACGCGCTGTCCCTTACCGGTGAAGCCGAGGCTCGAATTGTCCGCTACGCCGAGAACTTTACCATCAGCAGTCTTTTGTTCAGCATGCAAAAGTACTGGTCCAATCCCGATCCGCTCGGGCTTAAGCAACTCTGGGAACAACAATCGTCGCCCCGCCTGCTGTACCAGTACATGCCATAAGGGAGGAATACAACCATGAGTGAAAAGGAACCAACCCTACCCGAATCGTTTCTCAATGCTGACGCAGCGGCCGATATGAGTACGGCCGGCCGATTTCCCGGTGACGGGGAGCCATCCATTCCGGACCGCCCCCTGCCGTATGCCGGTTTTTGGATCCGGTTTCTGGCCAGTCTGCTGGACGGTTTGCTTCTCCAAGGGGTCACCTTGTTGGTTTTCAATCCAATGCGCCGGGCGATGGGCATTGTTCCAGAAGAACTATCGATTGTCGATCTGATCGAGCTTGTTGTCTACTTCCTGTACTACATCGTGCTTACGTGGTGGAGCGGCCAGACGCTCGGCAAGCTGATCACCGGCATCCGTGTGATCAGTGCAAACCAGCCTCGCGGGAAGCTGACACTGGGGCAGGTGCTCCTCCGTGAGGTGATTGGCAAACTGCTTTCCGCCATCCTACTCGGACTCGGTTACTTGTGGGTCGCCTGGAACGGAAAGAAACAGGGTTGGCATGACCTGATGGCCCGAACGTACGTGATCCGCGACCGCCGGAATCGCACCGGGAGCCGGTAGGAAAGAAGCCCTCTGCTGCGCAGGGGGCTTTTGTTTCCCTTCTTTTTTGATGCCTTGTCCCTATTGTTCGGCAGCCCATCGGTTTATAGAATAATCTCCAAGGTCCAAAAAACACCCTGGAGGTACAACCGTGATGAAATCGAGAACAGGCAGTATCGCTGTGTTTGGTTTGGCATTGGCACTGTTCGGCCAGTCCGCTGCCACTGCTGCTTACCAGACCGCTCCACAGACTGCTTCTGTCCAGGCTGCATCTGCCGACCAGATCTCCGCTTACCAGATCAAGCTGGGGATGACTTCGGCACAAGTGGCTGCTGTGCTAGGCCAACCGGCTCGTAAAGATCCGAGTCATACCGGTGTCGTCTGGTGGATTTACAACAAAGACCTCAACAACTATCTGCAGGTGGGCATTCAGAACGACAAGGTGGTCACGCTGTTTACCAACGGTGCGAATGCGAGCTTCAAAGGAGTGAAGATCGGTTCAACCACAACCGCTTTGTCCCAAGCCTGGGGGACACCGAAAAGCACACTTGCAGTCACACCGTATCTCAGCATTCGCAACAATACGATTGATCATCCAACCTATCTGGCAAACAATCAGGTGTATACCTTTTCCATCGATAAACTGGGAGGAAACAAGATATCCGGCGTGCGCATTTCCACTCCCGACCACTTTGCCTCCATCGCGCTGGGGCTGATGTATCCCATCTCCTACAGCAAACTGCCAGCTTTGCCGACACTGACGTCAGCACAGTCGCAGCAGGTGGCGCTCGCCTATGAAAAGCAAAACTTCGACCTGACGAACAGCGCCCGGAAACGCGCGCAGCTGCCGCTCCTCTCCTGGGATGCACAGGTGGCAGCAGTCGCCCGCTCCCACAGTGCTGACATGGCTGTGAACAATTACTTCAGCCACACATCTCCTTCGACAGGCAGTCCGTTCGACCGCTTGGAGGAAGCAGGCATCTCCTTCTGGTACGCTGGCGAGAACATCGCCTACGGACAGCTGGACGGCGTGGAAGTACACATGGGCTGGATGAATTCGGCCGGCCATCGGAAGAACCTGTTGAACGCGAACTTCAAGCAAATCGGGATCGGCGTCGTCGCCCAAAGCGGCAAACGCTTTTACACGCAAAACTTCGTTACGCGCCAGTAATAGCATAAACGCCTGCCGATCATGGGCAGGCGTTTGTCGTTTACTTAACATGTCAAGTGGCTGTAGCGGGAAGAAGCATGCTTCTTCTCGTTACCGTGGTTTGTTATAAAGCCATTCTATTCAGTGCGGATCCTTTTGCTCCTTTCGCAGATGCCAGGGATCACATGCTGCAATGTTTACTCTGATGATCTGAATGAACTAAGTGGCTTCATAATTGGGTCCTTCTTCTTGAACTTGCTGATAAACAGCCACGAAAGAGAAGCCTATTTCCAGGCGGAGCGACTTGCGGAGTCCTCCTTAGCGGAGCAATGATCAGCGGGAAAAAGAAACGCAACCCTGAATGAACGGCGAAGCGACTCCACTTTTGCGTTTACCCGCTGATCATTGCGGAGCGGACAGTGTATTCTCCCTTGCGGACGTAGAATGGAGCGTAGCCTGGAAATAGGCTTCTCTCACTACAGCCACTTCCCAGGCACTTTAAGAAGGACTCCTTCTCTTTTTAAACTAAAAAAAGACTCGTCGTTTAACCATGACGAGTCTTTTTTGCTTCTATTTGCCGCTCACGCTTTCCGTCGTTGGTCTTTGCGGAGCCGGTTCATCTTCGGT
>VAPR01000953.1_pt1 | contig 16244 bp, 15 predicted proteins | sample 3380701 | NCBI WGS metagenome assembly VAPR01 (sample SAMN11536904, study PRJNA540576) | hot springs metagenome | isolation source: hot spring wet sediment | place: Spain: Lobios | collected 2014-01 | reverse complement strand
ACCGCAACCATAACCCTAACCCGTACCATAACTTCGACCTTCACATCCTATAGCCCAACAGTTACCACAACATTGACGTCCACCTCAACAAGCTACACCACGACTAGGACTTCCACATCTACATCCACAATATGGCACACAGCGACCACCACAACAACTACAACCACGACAACAACTGTTACAGGCGGTGGAGGCGCCATCAATTACTTGATTGCATCGGATAGGGGGCCATTTTACTCCCTTTGGTGGATTTATTATGTCGTTGCTGCCTCTATGCTTTCAGCTCCTCTGAGCAAATTGGTGAGGTGGTGGAGAAGATGAGAAATGGAAGGGTTGTGCTGACGCTTCTCATTCTGGCGCTTTGTCTGGTAGGGTTGACGGCGACTGTTATCGGGCAAACCTATAGAACAACGACCACGACCGTGACCTCAACCACCACGACGACCACGTGGTTAACCGAGACGACCACGTCCACAATCGTGTCCACCGAGGAAAGCACAAAAACTTTTTACTCTTGGCGCACCACTACCACCACCAGCGGCACCAGTACAATAGTGAGATGGACGACGACAACGCAGACCAACACAGTCACAACTACGACAACCGTGGTCAACTGGGCGACACGGATCATTTCAAGAGCAACCACCACGACGACGACGCTCTATAGGTCGACGACCATCACCGTCCCCACAACCATGACAACAACCACTACATCAACACTGCGGACAGAAAGCTATACAACAAGCATCACAAGCACAACCGCTACAACCACAACAACCGTGACCGTCACGACAACGACCACACGGACAGGGGTGGGGAACTGATATGAAGAGGAGAAGCGCGGGGTTGTCGGCTGTCGTCGGCACAGCCATCGGTCTCATGATTTTCTTCACGGTGGTTATCCCCATGTGGATATACATGCAGAATATCCAGACTCTTTTCATGGACGAGGTTTCACGGAGAATGCGTCTTGAGATTGAGAAAGTTAACGAGAGGCTTGAGCTTCAGGTGGCTTTGCAGCCTCCTGAGCTTCATCCTTTCCAGAGGTCAAGGCTGTTTCTCTACGTGGTAAACAAGTCTCCCGTCGAGGTTGATGTTCCCGTCATCTATATTGAGAGTAACAAGATTGGGCTTCAGAGGATTGACAGAGTTTTGAAGATTGCGCCAGGCGAGAGGATTGAGAGGCCTGTGCTGGATTATGTGCTTGAGCCGGATGAGGTCGTTGTGGTGCGGCTGCCGACTCTGAGGGGGAATAGCTTCGCGACGGGAGAAATTGGGCCGACAAAGCTCCCCTACATGATGATTGTGCAGGTGAATAATGCCAGCTTCGGGCAATGGGTCAACCTGCGTGTGGAGGTTGTCAACATCGGGGACGTCAACAAGGTGGTGGGCTGCGTGGCGATGGCGACGGATGAGTTTGCGACGGGGTGTAGAGGACATGCGGAGATTTGGAAGTTTGTGTCTTCTCCTGATGACTTGAGTGTTTTCGCTGGGTTCGCCGTCTCGCCTGGACGGTATCAAATCAGGGTGCTACAGTGCAGGAGCTATGGCTCGGGTTGCGTGGATGCGTTGACTGAGCCGGCTGTAGTTAATGTTGTTGGTAACGTGGTTGTGGAAGTTAGGTCGGGCATAGGCTCCTCGGTGTCGAGGCCTTTACCTCTCCGTGTTAAACCACTTGTCCCGCTCTACACCTACGTGGCCGGGCCTGCGAATGACACCTCCATAGTCACCCTGCCTTTCATCCTCTATCTCGGAAACAACACCGAGCCACTCTTCAACGTTAAAGTCTCCGCGGAAATCGTGCGGGAAGACAACCTAACCAGCTCCATAACCCAGTCGCAGGTCACGGTTTACAGGATTTCACCGGGCGAAACATACTTCGGCAGCTTCGAGCTCAAAGTCGTCGACGAAAGCGACAACAGAAGCTACGGCGGATACCTGGTCTACAGACTAACCATAACCGAGGCAGTTGGACAAGTATCACGCACAACATATGACACAAACGATTTCCAAATGGGGGAGGCTGAGGGAACACTTGTCTACTGCAGATGGTGGATAAAACAAAACACTACAATAACCAGCTGCAGAACACCATAAAAAATTTGAAAAAATAAACCAAAATTAGGAGGCTTTTAGGAGCCTACGCAGCCACTAGGAGCACGTAATTGTAGCCGAAGTAACTGTCCACGCTCCCGTGCTAGTTCCCCGTGTTGCTAGGACTGCTGTTGGATATTGTTTGCCTCCGCTTGAGTAGATGATTATTTCCACTGTGACTCCAGGGGTAGGCGAGGGACTAACAGTTATGTCACAGGTCGCGGTTGCTCCCGGCGCTACTGCAAACGGGGAACTAAGAGTACCCACTGCTCTTCCATTGACTACGGTTTGTATGATGGAAGTATCTGCGCTACCTGTGTTTCTCAGAATCACTTGGAAAGTATCGTCCCCTGTCTGAACCACCGAAACAATCTCTATTCTCTCGAACCTTGTGAATATGCCGACGAGACCCGAAGCCCAAAAAGCCACCGCAATCGCTATCACTATTGCGACGGCAACAAGTATTACCGTTGCGACAACCGGGCTTATACCCGCATCCTTTCTCCTAACCATGTTTCATAAACTGTAACAGAAGGATAAAAGAATTTCTCAATACTATTTCATCCTAAAATGATTAAAGCCCACTTCGCTAATTAAAGCGCTCCAGGTTTGGCCAATAAAAGCTTATATCAGCAGCCACCTCCTGTTAAACAGAATGGGTTTCTCAGATTCATTCTCAAGCTTCGCATACAACAACTTTCTCTCCATAGGACGAGCTCTCCTCCGCATAGCGCCCTCAATCCCAGCGCGCCTAGAGAGCGCGGGCAAACGCATACATCCTGAAGTCTTCGCCTCAACAGTCGGAGGAATAACAATCATATCCGCACTGGTCGCAACACCTCTCGCCATCCTACTTTTCCTAGTAACGGGTAACCCGCTTGCACTGCTGGTCGCTATTGTCCCCATTTTTGCACTACTCATCGGCATAGTCACGCCATATGTATGGGCCTCCGCAACCGCCTCACTTCTTGAAAGCGAGGTTCCCTACGCAGCCAGCTACCTCGCCGTTATGTCGACGGGCGGCATACCGCCCTACAAAAGCCTGATACGCTTAGCCAACAGCCAACTGATGCCAAACATCGCCAAAGCAGCCAAACTCGCCGAGCTCAACGTAACAGTGGGAGGCGTCGACCCAGTCACAGCAGTCGAAAGAATGGCCAAAGGCGTACCATCGAAAGAATACAAGGACTTGATGCTAGGCTACGCATCCACTCTCAGAAGCGGGGGAGACGTCGTCCACTACCTCATCAGAAAAACCGAGCAAATATTCACATCTCGTATGGGCAAGATGAGAATCGTCGGCGAACGAATGGGCATGATGATGGAAGGCTTCGCCGCCGTCACCATGATGCTCTCACTCGTCCTCTTCACCATATACATAGTCTCGCGCGCACTTCCCAGCGAATTTCTCATAATGCCCTCCGAACAATTCGTGCTAATAGCCTACCTTATTCTCCCGGGGTTATCCGCACTTTTCATCTACATCGCCGACATAAGCCAGCCAAAATACCCCGTAAGCGACTCACGCCCCATGAAAACACTGCTCCTCACGATGCCATTCGCATTCGCCTTCGCAGCACTCTTCGTAATCCCCTTCTTCATCACAGAGCTACAAGCTCTGCCGTTTTTCGACACTACCTCAAACATGATCAAGCAGCTAAGGGTTATGACGGGGCTTGAAATGGGCTACGAATCCTCGATAGCACTGGTCCTCTTCTTCATCATACTGTTCCTACCTGGTGCAATAGCCTACCAGAAGTACGGTACAGAAAACTTCTCGGTCATGCATGGATTAACCCTCTTCCTCAGAGACCTAACAGAGGCGAGAAAAACAGGACTCAGCCCAGAACGCTGTATAGTCGACTTGGCGAGAAACAGCTACGGTGCCTTCAGCAAACACCTCAAAATCATCGCAAGACAAATAGGCTGGGGAATGCCTCTCCGAAAAATCTACGAAGACTTCGCCAAAAGAACTCACGGCTGGCTTGAGAAAGCAGGGGTCTTCATTCTCGTTGACGCCATAGACGTTGGAGGGGGAGCTCCCGAAACCTTCGAGGTATTAGCCTCGTTCTCGGAAGACCTCGAGGAAATAGAGAGACAAAAACGCGCAACGCTAAAACCACTCATGCTAATCCCCTACATCACGGCCCTCATGCTAATCATAGTCGTCGTCGTGCTCGTAGCCTTCATGAAAAACCTCCTAACACTTGCTCGGCTAAGCATCTCAACCGCTGAGTTCATACACTTCTTCCTACCGCCAGTAATCATAATAGCGGCCATCAGCGGGCTCGTCGCCGGAAAAATATCCAGCTCAACAGTTGCCGGAGGATTCAAACACGCAGTCATAATGTCACTGCTCGGATTGGTGGCGATATACGCCTCCGGAGCCTTAGCGGTCCAAATGTTCCAGCTACCCACAGCTTAGCCAATCAGCTCAACAACACCTGCGACGATTTGGACACGTCCACTATCTTTCAGACGTTTAACGGCTTGTATCACAAGCTCCCGCGGATAAGGTGCTTTGACAAAAAGCTGCCAATAAGGTGTCGGCCCCCCACGCCGAAGCACTATCTCCGCCAAAAAATCCGCCGCCTGCTTAATCTCCTCCTCTGAATGCCGTTTAATCTGTGAATCAGTTGATGCAGACGTTTGACTCGCAAAAGTCTGTACAACAGGCCGCCTCAGCGAGACACCTATTTCAGAGAGTAGCTTCTCCGGGTCGGCATAGTAATTGAGAATAATTCTCGAGACATCTTTGTTGTCCAAGACCTTGTTCTGCTTCATCCACTCAAGAATCTCCTTGCGTCTCCATAGCTCAACAATTAGCTGGTCTCTCGACAGCCCTGTCTGAAGAGATATGTTGTCAAGCTGTAGACTGTTGGCGAAATTGACTCTAAAAGTGTCTGTTGCAGGGTCCCATGTGGCTATTGTTCTGTAATGGAACGCGTCTTCAAGCTCCCAGATGTATCTGCATCTCCTGCCAAAGGAAACACCCTTACCAGAGAGCTGAACACGCTCAATAAAAGCCATCGCATCAAGCAGAGAAATATGTGTCTCAGGTATGTTCATGGGTGGGCTCATAAATCGTTTAACGGCTGAGTCTATGTTCTCGGCGTGAACAGTTGAAAGCCCGCCGTGACCCGTCGCAATAGCCTGAAACAAAACAAACGTCTCCTCGCCCCTAACCTCTCCAACAATCAGGTAATCCGGCCTGTAACGCAAACTCGTCCTAACGAGATCAAAAAGAGAGACCTGACCTCTTTCAGAGGACCCTAGACCATAACTTTCACGCGTAACAAACCTAACCCAGTTCTCCCTCGGAATATTTATCTCGGCAGTCTCCTCACAAGTAACTATCTTCATCCGAGGTCTTATGAACGTGGTCAACGCGTTTAGTAGCGTGGTTTTACCGCTGCCAGTAGCGCCTATAATCATTATGCTGGCTTTATGCTCAAGCAGTAACCAGAAATATGCTCCCATCTCGCTGTTTAGAACATTTGAGACCAGCAGCTCAGTAATGCTGAAGGGCCTTTCTCTGAATTTACGTATCGTAAAGGTGCTGCCCCGCGGCGATATCTCCTCACGGAACGTCGCCGCAAGCCGGTGCTTTCCAAAAATCATGGCGTCAACTATTGGGAAAGCTGATGAGACATGTTTTCCAGCTTTGTGCGCAAGATGAATTATGAAGTTGTCCAGAGCCTCTCTATCAACGAAAATGATGTTTGTGGGAAGAGACTCAAAGTCTCTGTGCCAAACATATATTGGAACTCCGACACCGTCGCAGGAGATATCCTCGACACGATAATCCTCCATCACGATGTTAAGGGGCCCGAACCCCATCATGTCTCTCTCAACATAATACAGGAACTTTGCCTCTGTTTTCTCATCAATCGAGCCTAACCCCAGCCCCGCGACATACTTCTTCATTATCTTCTTCGTTGTATCGATTACTGCTCTTCTAACCTCCTCTTCTTCCCCAAGCTTTGGCGGATCCAGCTCTTTGGTTAAAATCTCTTTGACCTTCTCGAGAGCAACTTCTTCATTAGGTGTCAGCGGCTCCTCAACCACATGGTAGATAGGCTCCGCAACAGCTCCCGGTGGGGCTGCTATCACAACTTGTCCGATTCCCTCCTTTACATAATAGCTGTCGAGTACAACGTACTCGGGTTTTGGCGGGGAACGGATTATCCCTGACCACTGTGAAACAATTTTCTTCTCTTTCTGCTTAGCCACTTCTCGTCTCACCACTAATTTTTCTAGAGTTTGAAAACAGCGTCAACGCGACTTGTTCTGGGTCTCTGGACAAAATCGAGTCCAGGTAGTAAATATTAAACATCTCTACAAGTCTTTTCGCCTCCTCGTGAAGCGGGAAATAGCTCAGCAAGAACAAGTCGGCATCGAGAACATCGAGCTTTATGGTCATGATTTTCATGATGTTGTTCACCTGTTCTTCTTTTCTATCGGTCTTAAGGAAGATGAGCAGAACTTTTGTCTGATCATTCCTTCTAAACATTAGGTCTACACGGTGGGGCAGGTTTGAAGCTCCCACGATTTTGGCATTCCTTTCTACAGCGAAGCCGAAAGACCTTATCTTATCTGCTATTAACTTGATTGGTTTATTGGATTCCAGTGTTTTTGATAACTTGTCCACGTTCACTACGTATTTGTAGAAGGTTTTCAGCTCGAGAGCATTATAGTCAAACTGTGTTCCGCATGTGACGCATTTGAATGTCACGTATGGCTCGTTGTTGACCTCGTTACACTGATAACACATGAACAGGCTTGAGTGTACCTTGGCTACATCATGAGACACCCCGGATTCCATTCCCTCGTGAGCTATTGTAACCTCAGACCCGCAGCGTGGACACATGTACCGCGTTCCTTCGAGAAACCTTTCCTCAGGCCCAAGAAAGCCGCATGACTCATGCTGCAGTATTCTTTGCCGGCTTATGTTAGGCGATTTACATGATTTACAGCTAATGTTAAACATGACATCGCAGCTAAAACATTGGGGGCACGCAATTCTCTTGAAACCAATACCCCCTATTTTGATAATGCCTTTTTCCGCAAGCCTCTTGAGAATCATTGTCAACCTCGTCGTGTCGACGTCTATTTCATCCTGTAACACTGGGTAGAATCCACCGTCCGCTGTAGCTGATTGGAGCGGGGTTATTTCGGTTATTTTTTTCTGGTCGACAAAGTCTAGGATAAAATCTTCGAGGTCTTCGCTATCAATTTGTTTCGAAGTGTAAGTTATTTCCTGCTCCGAGTAAGTGTATTGGCTAGGGGTTGCGCCACCTGACACGGGTTCGACCGTCAAGTAAGTCAGGGCACTTGCAGGCTCTTGACTAGGAGATGGTTGGGGCGCGGCAGAGGGCTCAGGACTTGCTGAGGTATTTGCGGGGACTTGTGGGACGATGGTTTCCTGGACAGGCACTACCTCAACCTGCTCAACCGTTTCAGCAACTTTCCTTCTGCGAAGAGTTGTCAACAAACTGATTGCAATCGGTGGTGCAACGAAAGGAACAGCACCGATTACCCAGAGTTCTAGAGCCCAGAAAATGCCCACCAAAGTTTGTAAAATATATGCGGCGAAGAATCCGAGAACAGCCGCGACTATCATGATTGGCCAATACACTACATCGAGCAGCCGATAATGTATGAAGGTGTAAATCGCCGACAGGAGCAGTCCACCTACCACGAAGGCCAGGGATAAATTCATTGGAAACGTTCGCATCAGGATAGGGAATAAGAAGGATGCGGCTGCGAACCAGAGTGCGAACACTATCCCAACGATTGATGCAGCCGCAATTACAGTCCCCATTTGTTTCAAACCATTCTGTAATATTGTGGTTGTTAGATGCTTAAATCCTTTTCATACTATAAGCCGGCTACGAGATTTTCCTGCGTTTTATTCTTTTTTCCAGGGTCTGTAGTTTCGGAGAATGCCTCTCCAGCCGCTTTCTTTTAGGGTTTTAAGGAGTTTTTCCCAATCAGTCCTTAGCAGTATCACGGTTATAATAATCATGGCCAATGTAGCCAAGACTGTTGAAAGCCAGCTGACATCTCCCAGAAGAAGTTTTGTGTATTCGAAGTAGGTTCTGCCGAGGAGGGCGACTAGGATGGCCAATAAGATTTTACCCGCGGTGTTGGCTAGGAGAAATCTCCAGAAACTCAGCTTAACCATTCCAGCGGGTATGATGTAGACGTCGTCAGGCAGAGGTGTTAATGCGAAGATGAAGACGCCGATGTCTCCGTATTTGCCGATGACCTCTCTAAGGGTGTCCATGCTTTTCTTTTTCTCGGCGCTGAGTAAACGATATCCAAGCCTTCCGATGATGTATGAAGTTATTTTGCCGATTGACCCGCCTATGCCGGCTGCGAAACCGAGGATGAAAGGATTCACTGTGTCACTGAGCAGAACCACCACGATGAGGTAGGGGACGGGTACGAAGGGGAGTATGCTTCCCAGCAGTGAGACCGCGAAAACGCCTAACGGTCCATAGGTGACCGCGATTGTTTCGAGCCAGTTCTCCAAATCCTTATCACATCGTCTCCATGGCCTCTGTAATCAGCTTTTCACCGAGCTGCCTAAGCATTTCAAGTGACTCAGCATTTTTTGCCTCGATGGACATTTTTATCTGCGGCATCGTGTTAGACGCCCTGATGAGTATCCAGCCGTTCTCGACGTATGCCTTGACCCCGTCCAAGTTATTGGTCTTGAAACCAAGCTTTGAAAGCCGTTCGGAAATTTTTTCTATAACTGCGAACTTTTTCTCGTCGGGGCATTCGTAGACAAGTATGGGTGTTGTAGGGTATTTCGGTATTTCGTCGACATGTTTTGACAAAGGTGTTTTTGTTCGGTGAAGCAGTGTAGCCATCTTAAGGGCTGCGTATATTGCGTCATCGTCTCCTTCCAGTTCGCCGAAGTAGAGGTGGTTGCTTTTTTCGCCTCCCATGACTGCTCCGAGCTCCCTAACTTTTCTGTGCAGGAAGGCTCGGCCCACTTTCCACTCCATGGGTGTGAAGCCAAGTTTTTCAGCCATCTCCTTCAACGCAGTTGAGGAGTTTACGTCATAGACTATTATGCCTTTTTTGTCGAGGGTTTTCAAAAGCACTGCCATTGCTATGTCGCCTTGGAGAACTCTGCCTCTATCGTCGACAAAGACGGCTCTGTCCGCGTCACCGTCGAAGGCCACACCGAAATCCAGTTTTTCATCTATCACGGCTTTTTTAAGCTCGGCTATGTTTTCCTCGGTTGGTTCAGGCATGTGTCCTCTAAAGTAGCCGTCGGGGTTGTTGTTCAGCTGCTTCAAAGTTATCCCAAGTTTTTCGCAGATTTGTGGAAAACATAGGGATGCGGAGCCGTCGCTGAAATCCGCAGCCATCCTCAATCCATTCATTGGGTAGAAACTTGAGACGATGTGCTGGATGTAGACACTCTGAAAATCCACTTTCTCGACAAAGCCTTTTTCTTTCGCAGGCGAGCCCAAGTCGCCGTCGATAATCATGTCCCTTACTTTTTCCATGCCAGCTCCTTGGGAAACTGTTTCACCGTTTCCGAGAAACATTTTGAAGCCGTTCCACTCTGGAGGGTTATGGCTGGCTGTTACCATGACTCCTCCTCCTGCTCTGTAGAACCTGCCTCCGAAATAGCATGCGGGAGTCGTGCAGACTCCGAGGTTTAACACATCATGGCCTGCATCAGTCAATCCGTCACACAGTGCTTTGACAAGTGATTCACCGCTTCTCCTAACATCCCGACCGACCACAACCTTCCCAGTAACAATTTTGCCGAAAGCCCGGCCAACGCTGTAAGCGAGACTCTCATCCAGGTCAACACCGTAGACTCCGCGGATGTCATAGGCCCTGAAGATATGAGGCGAAACTTTCACAGCTCCCATCTCTTCGCCACCACCTCGTCATCAAGCCAAGTTACACGTAGGCCCGCCCACGAAACACCGTACCGCTTATTTACTCCGACTAGAAATCTCGTAAAAAGCTCTCCGTATCGCGAGTTTTTCAATGGACCGCCGTCCACGGGCCGGAGGCCCTCGACGAGTTTTAATAGGTTGGCTACCTTCTTCTTGGCGTCTCGGTCGTCTCCGAAAATGAAGGTGTCGGAGTTGACTGGTTTGGATATGTCGGAGAGTAGGGATGCGCTTACTGTATGAAGCGCTGAGACTACCTTGGCACCCGGCTGCAGGTTCTCGGCAAGCATCTCCGCCGCACACACATCCTCGACAAAAGGCACTACGCAGGAGACGCCCACCGTCGATTGCTGGAGAAACGGCGCCACTTCTCTAGCTATTTCCACGAGGCCTTCATAAGGCACGCTGAAGAAAATAACCTCGACGTCTTTCGCAGCATCTCTGTTGACAGCGCCATGCACATTGTCTCTACCCACTAGTGTCCTTATTTTCTCCGCAGCCTCAACAGCACGTTCAAGCTTTCGAGAACCGATAACAACATCTACACCGGCTTTGGCAAGACGTGCAGCCAGCCCAAACCCCAAGTCACCCGTGCCACCCAACACCGCAGCCATCAACACCGCTCAACATCCCTAAATACATCCCGTTATTATACTCCCTCCAATCGCTTTGAAACAGATTATAACTTAAAAATCGCCAAACCATTTCTCTTGACATGGACGAGACAATCCTCGCTGTTGCCATACTCTTCATAATCATGGGGGTTGCGGGGATTTTCATACCGTCTATGGGGATAAGCGAGACTATGAGGCCTCTCGCGGAGTTTTCAGGATTCCTGCTTGCTCTAGGGATTGTAATGCTGCCCATCGGCTTGTTCCGAGGCGGCTTACCTGTCTTGACGGGAGGAAAAGTCTACGCTCTAAGCTTCCTAGGCATAGGCCTTGTCTCCTTCGTTCTGGTTTCGGCGGCACTACAAATAGGTCCCTTCATGAAGATTGAAGAAATTGGCTTGACAGGCCCCACGCCGTTCAACGTAACAATAGTAATATTGCCGGGCTCCTTCGACCCAACTGCGACAGAGACATATTCACCGGCGAATGTGAAGGTTTTGGCCGGCTACAACAGCACCGTCATATGGGTAAACGGTGAGCAGGTGAACGTAGCACACACTGTTACCTCTGACCAAGGGCTTTTCGACTCGGGATTATTTGGTCCAAAAGAGACTTGGGTCTTCACTTTCGGCAGAGCAGGCATATATCCCTATCACTGCACACCTCATCCATGGATGCAGGGAATTGTCACAGTCGAAGAAGGGCCGTTACCTGAGTCAACATCCGGATAAAACTCTGCCCAGTAGATAATTTTTCTCTACATCAACGACCTCGGCCTCAACAAACTTGCCCAAAGACTCACGCGGAGCATCCAGGACAATGGGGCGGTAGGCAAAGTTTCTGCCAACCATCTTTCCTCTCCTGCCGACTTCGTCGATCAATACTTCTCCAACCCATCCGAGCCAGTGCTCGTTGCTTTCAAGCTGGATTCTGGCCAGTAGGTCGTTAAGCTCTGATACTCGGCGGGACACGAGGTTGGGTGGAAGTGGTTTGAGACCTTCCCCCGGTGTTCCAGGCCGTGGAAAATATCTCGAAACGTTCACGACCGCTGGTCGGGTTTTTTCAACAAGCCTAAGGGTCTGTTCAAAATCTTCATCGGTCTCGGTGGGGTATCCTATTATCAAGTCGGTGGAGACCGTTATGCTTGGGAACCATCTCCTGAAAGCCTCAACAACCTGGTAAAAGTGTTGGACGCTATGGCCCCTGTTCATGTCTTTCAACACCTTGTCGGAGCCTGACTGGACAGGTACGTGGATAAACTTGTAGATCTTCTCGCCTCTGTATGCTTTGACGAGTTTTTCGAGTATGGGTTTGAGGTAGATGGGGTTCATCATGCCGACACGTGTGTAAAACTTTCCTTCAACAGAGTTGACGGCCTCGATTAGCTCGGGTAAAAGATTACGCCCCGACTCCAGACCATAGCTACCCATGTCTTGGCTTGTCAGCCACACCTCCCGACATCCCTCGTCGACGGCTTTCCGCACCTCATCCACAACCGCGCGGACAGGATAGCTTTCATAGCCGGGCCTTGAGCGGGGAACTATGCAGAAGCTGCAGCGGCTCCACCTACATCCCTCCGAAACCGGAATAATAGCTACAACCGGGTTCTTCCTCACCCTCGGCAACCCCAGCTTCACGCCCGCACCATCGAAACCACGGCCCTCTATCGCCGCAGACACCTGTGTAATGCTGCGTGGCGGTAGCAACACAGCCTTCGGCGCCACCTGTCTAACCCTTTCAGCTTCTCCGGTTGCCATGCAGCCGGCCACTATCAGTCGTGGACCGAGGCTGGAGAATTTCTTAATCCGGTGAATCATCCGGTCTGCGGTGGGTTTCTTGACTGCGCAGGTCACGAGAACAACATAGTCGGCTTCATTGGGACGCTCCACCAAGCTATACCCCTGTCTCTGCAAAAGTCCGAGAGCTATTTCACCGTCGGCTTGGTTGGCCGAGCATCCATAGACCTCGGCGTAAACTTTCTGGGGCATGTCCCGTCGATGTGAGAAAGACTCTATCTATTAAGTCCGTTGCAAAGGCTTGATTACAGAAAGAACTTTTTCTCTAGCTAGTCGGGAGAGCGTGGCCAGTTCATCTACCGCCACATCGAAACCCATGTTCTCGACAAAAATTTTTCCCACGGTTTTTACAGCTTCGACTCTCTCCCATGGAAAAACAATCCACGCATCGGTCTCTTCAACGTAGTAGTCTGGTGTGTATCTGCTCCATGGTTTTTTCAAGAGGGTGGCTGTTGTAACTCTCTCTGGGTTACGTGGTTTGAGGATTTTCTCCACCGCGGCGTCGAGAGTTGAGCCTGTGTCGGCCACGTCATCCACCAATAGAACGTTCCTGCCATCAAGCCTGTCAAGCGCAAGGTCGTGGTAAATCTTCAACTCTGTTGACACGGTTCCCGTGTATGACCTGCAGCCTATTACATACACCTCCCTCACATCAAGAATGTCCGACAAAAAATCGGCCACAATCATGCCGCCTCTCAAAACCCCGATAATGGTGTCGACAGAACATCGCCCGTCCACGATCTTCTCAGCCAACGCATCTGCTCCAAGTTCCACATCTCTCCAGCTAAGAACAAGAAATTTTCTGCCGCCGACCGACTTTATCTCCATGTCTCAAAGATTGGGTGGACTTATATTAATTCATGCCCTCAATGGAAACACTATATAACGGATTTACCTAATTTGTGTTGATATGAGCGGTGGTGAGGCTTTTTTAAACAACGTGTTGTACATGCTTAAGAATGCTGCAGATTATCTGAACCTCGACTCAGGTATTCATGATGTCTTGAAGAAGCCTAAGAGGGTGGTGGTTGTTTCTGTGCCGGTGAAGATGGATGACGGGTCTTTGAGGGTTTTCACAGGGATTCGTGTGCAGCATAACAACGCAAGAGGTCCCTACAAAGGCGGCATACGATATTATCCCTCGGTCGATGTTGAAGAGGTTACAGCCCTAGCGATGTTGATGACTTTCAAATGCGCCGTCACAGACCTGCCCTACGGCGGGGCTAAGGGCGGTGTTGCATGCGACCCCAAGAACCTCTCTAAAAATGAGCTGGAAAAAATCACTAGACGATATACTGCGATGATATATGAAATTATTGGGCCTTATCTCGACATTCCCGGGCCCGATGTCTACACCGACGCCCAGACCATGGCTTGGATGGTGGATACCTACAGCATGATGAGAGGTGTTTTCACGCCGGAGGTTGCGACGGGGAAGCCAATCAGCCTATATGGAAGCCTCGGCAGACATGATGCAACATCGAGGGGAGCCGTATATATCATTAGAGAATACTTCAAAACAATCAACAAACCACTCAAAGATGCCAGGGTCGTCATACAGGGATACGGCAACGTGGGATACAACGCTGCCAAAATCCTCCATGAAGAGTATGGCGCAAAAATAGTCGCGGTAAGCGACTCGAAGGGAGGAATCTACGTGGCAGACGGCGCCCATCCCGACAAGATTTTGGAACACAAGCAGAAAACAGGCTCAGTCATCAACTTCCCAGGCTCAAAACTTCTCACAAATGAAGAGCTCCTCACAACACCCTGCGACATCCTAATCCCCGCGGCTCTCGAAAACAGTATAACAAAAGAGATAGCTGAAAAGGTTGAGGCGAAGCTGATTGTCGAAGGCGCCAACGGCCCAACAACATCTGAGGCTGACAAGATTTTGTTCGAGAGAAAAATACCGGTGATCCCCGACATCTTGTCCAACGCCGGCGGCGTGACTGTCAGCTACCTCGAGTGGGTGCAGAACCTAAAAAGAGAAACATTGACGCTTGAGGAGGTGCATGCAAAACTAGAGGCGAAGATGGTGAAAGGGTTCCACGACGTGATGAACACCTCCAAAAAATATGAGACACCGCTTCGACTGGGAGCATTAATATTTGCGGTGGACAGGGTAGCGGAAGCAATAAATTACCTCGGCATCTGGCCCTAAGCAAGATGGAGCCGTGGTCGACAGCGATAGTCTCTCTCACACTACTCTACTCCTCTTATCTTGACATCAGGAAAAGAGAGGTCGATGACATCGTCTGGATATTCCCATCTATACTCGGTCTCTTGCTCAACATATACACAGTTTATGTTCTTGGGCTTGATTATCTGGCGAGATATGGGGCTGCTGTTCTTGTCTCCGCCGGTGTAGGATTCGCTCTCTACTACGCGGGTTTGTATGGAGGTGCTGACGCCAAGGCTCTTGTCACCATAGCCCTGGTTCAGCCCTTTTCATACACCGGTCTTCAGCTTCATGGAGTAACCGCGTTGACGGTTCTCACAAACGGCATGATATTCTCACTTAGCCTCCCGCTGTTCTTCGCGGCTTTCAACAGCTATAGGCTCTTACGTGGTGAAAAAATTTTCTCAGGCTTCGACGGTGAGAAGGGTTTGAGAAAGCTGGCGGCGCTTTTTCTGGGGACACGGATGAAGAAGGCTGCGGGAAAGAACTTCTGGGGAGTAATCGAGTCCGTCGAAAACGGGGTTAGAAGATTCAGGTTCAACATAGGTATCGAGGAGCTTGAAAAGGTCGACAGAGACGATGTCTGGGTCACACCTGGTATCCCATTGCTAGTCTTCTTCACAGCCGGATATTTCTTCAACCTATTGGCCGGCGATGTGATGGCATATCTCTTCAAGTCATTAACGCCGAACCCAATCTAATCAAAATCCATTCAAGCACTGCGCCGACAAGAAGCAGCAAGACAACGACAGCGACTGTGTATGGCAGGCTACGCACCTCTTTTTTCAACTGTTTTTTGAAAGCTGAAGTGGTTAAGAAAAAGCCTTGCGACACGGCGAACCCGTATGCCAGCATCTCGATGAATCCGTAGACAGTGATGAAGGGGATGAGCAGAAGGAAGGCCACTGGAATATTTGAGACCGCTGAGAAAGCACCTATCACCGCTCCAGTGTTGTATACTATTAGCCCTGCAAGGGCCATTCCCAGCACAGGAATCATCATCAAAAGCGATGCGGCCAAGTTGTTAAGGAAAATCATAACCGGTGTCTCGGTGAGCCTCGGCAGCATTTCCTCAAACTGGTTCACCAAAGCCTCCGCGTCGACAAGCGGCATCGGGGCCAGCGCGGCCGCAGCCAACAACCCTATCAACAGCGCTGTCGCAACGATTGCTGCAAGGAAACGTCTGAGCAAAAAGCTCCTGAACCCCTGCAACATTTCCCTCAAAGTCTTGGGACATGGTGTATATATGGTTGGTGAATGATAGGTGGCGGCGGCTCCCCGGGGTGGCATGGACCCGCACCCGCTCCCATGCTGCGGACATGCTTGGACACGCTTGTGGATGGGCTGCGCCGCCGCGTCTTAGTGCTGCTCCCTCCCGGGCCTGACACGGTTCGACGCATGCGACGGTTGGAGCCTCCCTACAGAGGCTTTACCCGTCTACGACGCCCCCATCCGGCGCATCCTCAAGGTCATCCGCCTCGAATCGTATGAAGACACCCTCAACAATCTGGAAATCCGACGCGAGGAGGAGTTGTTTTTGGAGCCAGGGGCGTCGACGTTGGATCGGTTGCACCAAGGGATGCTTTTGTTTGCCGAGGGAGAGAGCGAGGCTTTGCGCCGCTTTTTGGTG